>Ga0209819_10000007_pt1 | contig 75054 bp, 95 predicted proteins | sample PPLLak2March2015_FD_187248 | JGI IMG/M metagenome (GOLD analysis project Ga0209819, IMG submission 187248) | Freshwater sediment microbial communities from Prairie Pothole Lake near Jamestown, North Dakota, USA - PPLs Lake P7 Core (1) Depth... | ecosystem: Environmental > Aquatic > Freshwater >... | reverse complement strand
AAATGGAGTAAAAGCAATGTCTTTATCAAAAACATTATCATTTCTAAGATGTTCCCTGCTGATTTTATTGTTAATTTTATCTTTCAGTGATTTGTATTCTGCCGTTGTTGGTGTTTTTCACCAACAACAATTTGTACCGGAGAACTTGAATAATTAATATAACCTTTTTGAGTTTCTGTCGTTGTTTGTGGAGAACACCAACAACGGCTGATAACCTTATGTGTCAGGCCTGCCTTTAGGTTATTTGGGAGTAGATTAAATTATTCTTGTCTATGGAAAAATACTTGTGTTAAAATCTATTCTTATTTGAAAGATCAACCTAAAAGGCAGGCCTGACACTGCCCTAAATTCACAGACAGGAGTGTCTGTGCTGCTCTTTTAAGACAGCAGTTTTTCTTACGCCTTCAGCACTTTCTCATAATAATTTTCATACTGAGTAACAATTTTATCCGAAGCAAATAAAGTAACAGCACGCTCGCGGGCATTTTCGGAAAATATCCTGTACTTGTTCTTATTCTCAAGCAGCTCTTTTACATAATCGGACATTTTATTTATATCACCCATCTCAGCAATGTAGCCGGTTTCACCGTGCAGGTTAAGCTCGGGTAATCCGCCTGCATTGGATGATACTACCGGTACGCCGCATGCCATTGCTTCCAATGCCGATAAGCCAAAGCTCTCCGATTGAGACGGCATTAAGAACAGGTCTGCAATAGAAAGTATCTCAACAAATGATTCAAGGTTTCCGTAGAATTTAATATCCTCATGAATGCCAAGGTCTTTTGCAAGGTACTCGCACGCACTTCTTTCAGGACCGTCACCAATAAGCAGAAGCTTGGAAGGAATTTTTTTTCTCACTTCATTGAAAATCCTGATACAGTCATCAACCCGTTTCAACGGACGGAAATTGGAAGTGTGGACAATGATTTTTTCTCCGTGTTTTGCAATACGTTCCTTCAGGCATCGTGTTTCATCATTATCTATCCTTTTATAATGTTCAAGGTCAATGAAGTTTGGAATCACTTCTATATGTTTATCAATATTATATTGTGATTGTGTTTTCACCTTAAGAAATTCAGAAACTGCAGTAACACCGTCTGATTTTTCAATTGAGAATTTCATTGTCGGAAGAAAGCTTATCTCAAGACCTACAAGTGTAATATCCGTTCCATGCAGTGTGGTAATAATCTTTAAATTACCATTGCCGTTCTTTCCGTTAATATGTTCCTGTGTAATAATTTCTCTTGCAAGGTAAGCACTGGTTGCATGGGGAATTGCATAGTGTGCATGAACAAGGTCAAGCCCGTTAAACTTTGCGACTTCAACAATCTTACTTGCCAGTGCAATGCTGTATAAACCGAAATCAAACAAAGGATAACTTGCCATTTCAACTTTATGGAAATAAATATTCTCAGAGAACTTTAATCTCATTGGAATGCTGTATGAAATAAAATGTACTTTATGTCCTCTTTCGGCAAGTTCTTTACCAAGTTCCGTAGCAACAACACCGCTTCCACCGTAAGTCGGGTAACACAAAATTCCGATATTCATTGTAATTTCCTATATTTAATTCTTTTATTAATGCAGGGAAGCTAATTTAGTGTAAAAAGTTCAATTATGAACACTAAAATTTTTTCCCCTCAATTCCCAGATGGCAAAGAGCAAAATCGTATTTCACAGGGTCATTTTCATCAAATTGCTTCAGAAATGCCGTTAATTCAACAGCAAATTTCATATCAATTGTTCTTCTTTTAACAAAACCCCGTTCTAAAGCTATCCTTGCTATATGCACATCTACGGGAATTATTAGTTTGGAAGTGCTTATCCCCTGCCATATCCCTAAATCGATATCGTCCTTCCTCACCATCCATCTTAACAACATATTAAGCCTTTTGCATGTACTATTTTGAACAGGTGCCGGTATTAAATAATCCCTGTATGATTTATCTTTCCTTACCGGCATTTGTTCCCTGAGCTTTCCTGTAAAACCTGTTAATGCAGGAATTATATTTTCATGCTCTTCAGAATAATAAGCATTAAAAATATTATATAAAGAACCAAACTCTGTTAAATTAGAATTTAAGGAACTGAAAAGGTCAATCAGGTCCTTATCAGTGTTGAATCTGTAATTAAGACCCTGAAGGAATTTTTTATCTTTACGTTTCTGAAAATTAATTGTAAATTCGTGCGGCTTGTTACCGGTAGCTGCCAGTAACTTATCAATGAATTTATTGATAAGGTCAACCTGTCCATATGAATAAGCAGAAGTAATAAGCCCAGTAATTTCAATATCGGCAGGATTGGAAAACCTGTGAAGATTCCATACGGGGTCTTTTGAAGAAAATTTCTTTTTATAAATTAAGTATAATTCATCTAATCTTTTTTTCAGGACATTAAATTTCATATTATGAAAAAAATCTTTTTACTTGGCGAAGAATCTGTTAATAATGAATTAAAAACCATATTTACAAACAATACTAATTTTGTTGATAAACCGGATGATTCTGTTGATATAATAATAGAAACAACAAATTACCCGAAAGAAACGAAGCTTGAAAATATAAAATTTATTGACGAACATTCAGGTAAAAATATACCCGTTCTTTCTTCATCATTATGTATTCCTGTTTATGAGCAGGCAAGCAGCAGTAATTTTCCCGGGAGATTAATTGGTATTGGATTATATAATAATATTACCGAATCAAAGAGATTTGAAATAGCACCTTCAAGAAAGACAGATGACCAGATAATGTATATTGTTGATGCTTTTCTGAAAGAACAAGACAAAGCATATACGATAGTACCTGACAGAAGCGGAATGGTTTTCCCCCGCATTGTTGCAATGATAATAAATGAAGCGGCACAGGTGTATGCGGAACAAATAGCAAACAAGGAAGATATTGATACAGCAATGAAGCTCGGAACAAATTATCCTTACGGTCCTCTTGAATGGGCGGATAAGCTTGGGGTAGAGCTTGTTTATAATATTCTTAATTCATTATTTGAGGAGTTTGGTGAAGACCGCTACAGACCGCACCCCTCATTAAGAGAAATGGTAAAGCTGGGAATGAAGTATTATTGAATCCTCAATACATATATCTGAATTTTTTAGGATTTTGTCCAATCTTAATAATATCTCAATCTTATATCATTTGGTGATTGAAAATTAGAAAGTGCTATTTTATCAGTATTTTATTTTGTATTTTTATACTGATGAATAGATCTGATTTACAGAAAATTAGCAAGATACGGCTTAAGGAAGCTCGTGAATTGTTACATACTGGAAATTATAATGGTGCGTATTATCTTTGTGGTTATGCAATAGAATGTGCTCTAAAATCTTGCATAGCAAAAAAAACAAACAAATATGATTTTCCCGATAAAAAGCTTGCCAATAAGTCATTTACACATGAACTAAGAACTTTGATGGATATTGCAGGTTTATCAGTACAATTTGAAAATGAAAAAAGTACAAATGTGAACTTTAGTGCAAAATGGCTTGTTGTAAAGGATTGGAACGAAGACAGCAGATACGAATTTCATGATAAAAATAAAGCTGAAAATATGTATAATGCTATTGCAAGTAGAAATGGAATATTAAAATGGATAAAACAACATTGGTAGAAAATAAAATAACAGCCGGTCAAGAACTTCTTGATGGATTAAAAAAAGAAGATATAAAAATTCATGATGCCTTATGGATTTATGATAATGATGATGGCTATTGGAAATTTATTGTAACAAGTCCTATGGTTAAAACCGATGGTCCTTTAAAGTTGTACAAAATACTTGATAAAATTATCAGGAATAAGAAAATAAATCAGTTAATATATGATAGTGTAACAGTAATGGAACCGGACAATAAAACGATAAAAATGCTAAGAAATGCATATAATGTTAGAAATAAATTTTTTAAAGATATTTCTATGAAAGATTCTTATATCTATTTCATGAATGCATAAAATATTTTATCCGTATAACTCTATAAATATCCATTCTGCTATTTCTTTAAAATCCACTTCATCATTTACATCAATCCATTTAATATTTTTATCTTTCCGGAACCATGTCATCTGGCGTTTTGCATAGCGGCGGGTATTCCGTTTTATTAATTCAATCATTTCTTCTCTTTCAATTTTTCCGTCAAGATAATCGAATGCTTCTTTTACCCCTACCGTATTAAGTGAATTATTATGCTTATAATGATACCCTTCTTTTTTCAGATTATCAATCTCTTCAAGCAATCCTTCATTCAGCATATTATCAACCCGTTTGTTTATTCTGTTATACAGCACCGGCCTTTCCCAGTTTATGCCATACTGAATTGTTTCAAATCCAACATCAACTTTATTTTCATGCCATTGGGATATCGGTGTACCTGTTAAATAAAATACTTCAAGTGCCCGGATTATTCTCCTGCTTTTTGTAGCATCAAATTTTCCGGCAGTAATGCTGTCAACTTTCAATAACTCGTTATATAATGCTTCACTGCCTTCTGCTTCCAGTCTTTCATTCAGCTTATTTCTTATTACATCTTTTTTCTCTTCATACTCTTCTTCACCAAACTCCTCTTCAAAGTCAAATAACCCGTATATCAAAGAGCGTAAATATAATCCGCTGCCGCCCGCTATTACCGGGATACTGCCCTTATCTAAAATATCTTTTATTAAAACGCCTGCCTTTTCACCAAATTCACCTGCATTGAATTCATCTGTCAGTTCGTATTCATTGATAAAATGATGTTTAATATTTTTCAGATATTCTTCAGGGGGATGTGCGGCGGCAATTTGGATTTTTTTATATATCTGCCTTGAGTCAGCAGATATTATTTCAGGTGTTTTGTTGAAATGATTTTTTACCAGCTTTGCAACTTGAAATGCAATTTCAGTTTTACCCGATGCAGTTGGTCCCACTATAGCTAATACTTTAGCTTTCATCGTAAACTTTTATTCCAGCCCTCTTGCCCTATCAACGGAACAAATTTAAAAGCCTCATGAACTTTATATTCAACCTTCTCCGGTGTTTTAGTAATATCGTAAAGCTTCTGGAATTCAAGCGAGCCCACAGGTATTGTCATTTTGCCGTTCATATCAAGCTGGTCTATCAATGTGGGTGGAATTGAAGGAGCACCTGCAGTAACAATTATTTTATTATACGGCGCACACTCTTCCCATCCCATTGTACCGTCACCAAGATTTATATGAAAGCGGTAACCGAGTGATTCCAGCAATTCTTTGGAAGAGTTATATAATTGCTCGATTCTCTCAATTGTATATACATCCGCACCAAGCTCACAAAGTATTGCAGTCTGGTACCCGGAACCTGTTCCCACCTCAAGTACTTTATCACCCGGCTGAATATTCAAAGCAAGTGTCATATATGCCACAGTGAAAGGCTGCGAAATGGTTTGCTGGCACTCTATGGGGAGAGCATTATCGTCGTATGCATATTTACGGAAAGCCTCAGGTATGAATTTTTCACGGGGAACATTATAAATTGCATTAAGGATACGTTCATCGATAATCCCTTTACCCCTTAATGTATTTATCAGTGATTTCTTTTCTTCCTGTAAAAGGAGCATCAGCTTCCTTCCTCCATTTCCTCGAAAATCTCTTTCATCGATTTCTTCACATCAGAACCCTCAAAAATACCTATAAGTTCTTTTCTAAGTTCTTCATAATCATTGCATGTTTTCATATTTCCGTCCTGTGCAATTGAAATATCCCCGGTCTCTTCAGAAAGAATAATTATCAAAGCATTAACCTGCTCAGACATACCAAGCCCTGCCCGGTGCCTTGTACCAAGCTTACGATTCATAATTTTTTCTGCCGGTGAAAGCGGTAAAATACATCTTGCTGCTTCAATTATATTATTCTGAATTATCACAGCCCCGTCATGCAGAGGCGAACGGGTATTAAAAATTGAGATTAAAAGCTCTTTATTTACTTTTGCCTGTAATGTTTCGCCTGTCTCAATAAATGAAGTCAATCCTCCGCCCCTTGAAATAACAATAAGCGCACCTAAATTCCTTTGTTTCAATTCTTTTACAGCTTCTATAACTTCATTGATTGTCTCACCGGAACTAATCTTAAAGAAGAACCGTGCTATCCTTGTTCTGCCTATCACAAGCAGTATTCTTCTTATCTCCGGCTGGAACAATATAATGAAGGCAATTACCCAGATATCGGTCAGCCTGCTGAAAATCCATCCCAGGGATTTCATGCTAAAGGTCTGTGCTACCAATGATATGATAATAATCAGGATAAGCCCTACAAATATCTGGGAGGCAATAGTACCCCTCATTACTATATACAGCTTGTAAAAGATGTAACAGACAATCAATATGTCAATAACATCTATTAAAGAGACAGTTATAAATCCAATTTTAAATAATTCCATTTCAATGCAAAATTACTTAATTTTATTTACAGAAACTAAGGAAAAGCGGAATGAGTTCGTTAAGTTTGTTGAGCTTGTTTTATTTAAAGGAAATTATTTTATTATATTTGTTAATTCAATTTAATTATAATTGCCAATAAAATGAACATACAATCAGCAATAATATCATTTCAATCTAATATTCATGTATTTCAAAATCTTACATCTGCTTATCCTGAAGATTTTATTAAATGGAAACCTTCACCGGATAAATGGTGCCTGCTTGAAGTTATAAATCATCTATATGATGAAGAAAGAGATGATTTCCGTGACAGGTTAAAACATATATTAGAAGGAAATACTGAATGGGCTCCAATCCATCCTTCTGCATGGGTTATTGAAAGAAAATATATTGAAAAGGATTTTCAGGAATCTTTGAATAACTTCATTTATGAACGGAAGCAGTCAATCGATTGGCTTAATACAATTGATGATTCCGATTTGGATAAGACCGTCAGTCATCCTAAATTCGGTGATTTTAACGCACGGCAAATGCTTGTTTCATGGCTGGCACATGATATACTGCATATAAGGCAGATACTCCGTTTGCAATATTTATATTTGGAAAGTACAATAAAACCATTAACTATTGATTATGCGGGCGGATGGTAATGAAATTAACTTATTTCTTTCTTGCTTCGTTCTCTTTAATTCTTTCCTTTACAATTTTCTTAACTAAAGAAGCAGGAAGCGGGTTATCTGCTGTAAAATGTATTGTTGTACCTGATACATCATATCCATCAAGCTCTTTCTTAAATTTTTCCAATATTGATTTACTTACTGCAATAAGACTGCAATAATCCTTGTGTGCCATGAAATGAATTAATGGTTTGTGATATTTGTAAGTTGGAATTTGGTAACTAATTTTTTCTTCAGCTTTTGGTGCTGCAGATTTGATAGCACTGCGGATTTTCTCTAACATTACCATAACATCTTCGGGCAGAGAAGCAAGGTATTCATCTACATTTTTTGCAGGAACACTTTTTTTAGTTTTATTTTTCGCTGTTACGTTAGATTTCCCCCTGAACTTTGTTTCTTTCATGCGTTTTGTTTGTTTTATTAATGCATTACGGAATTTGTCAAGATTTATTCCTTCAATAGTTGGATATTCACCTTTCGCAAATATTAAGAAATTCAACATATAATACAATTAATAATTGAATGTAAAAAAATATTTCATATATTTGTGTATTAATTATTAAATTAACCGTTAAGCAATGAAATTAAAAATAATTTTATTTTTACTTATTATACTATCTTCACAAATTTATACAAGGGATACAACTGTTGTTATAGATTTAAACTATGACAGGGCTGAGGAAAATATTAAATTTTCCAGCAATGAAAACGGGAAATATATTTTGAGAATTAATAAGAAGTCTTTGGAAGGACAGTTTGCAGAAGGATATGATGCATCAATAGAAATTATTGACATGGATAGAAATGATAACTTATGCGAAATCATTGTAAAAGGATATGGTTCAAGTGATTACATGGAGTGTTTTTTTTACCAGTTTGTTAACGGAGAAATAGTTCAATGCGGATATTTACCCGGAAACTTTGGAGTTAATACTACAGGTAATAAAATTTTGGAAGAAAATATATGGATGGGATTTTATTCCATTGATTTTAGACATAAGTTTGACTCAAAGAATAAAACACTTTCATACATTATGGAAGATGTTTACGACATTAATGTTCCGGCAGAAGTAACCAAATCATTTAATATCTTAAATGCAAAGTATGATAATTCCAATGCCGTAAAGACTCTTCAACCTAAGACAAAAATATCGCTGATAAAAGTGGATATTACACCTAAATGTTTAAATGATGAAACAGACTATAAGTATGATGATAATTGTGATTGGTTTTTAATAAAAACAGAAGATGGCTTTACTGGATGGTGCAGGTTAAAAGATTTCAGGGATAATGTTGACGGACTTATATGGGCAGGATAATTCATTCATTCTTTCTTTGATATAAGGTGCCATATTTTAATGATATAGCATTGTATTCAGTTTCCAATATTTGCTTTAGATCTATAAAAATATTACTTCCGGCAAAATTAAGAACAAAGCGTGGGTTTGCTGCTCTGAATTTATCCATATAATCCTTATGCGTTCTGTGAAAATATTCTGAATTAGGAAATTCCTTTTCACCTAAATAAAACACAGTTACCAAAGAATAATAACTAGCCATTTCAGCTCTTGCAAGATACATTGAATAAATTGCTGTGGATGTATTATCAAGGGGTAAGACTTTGTCTCCCGGCTTGAGATTTATTTTTAAGAATTCAGCCGAAGTAATAATATCGTCGTAAAAAGGATGCGGCGCAGAATATTCCCGCGATTTACCTGACAATTCCTCAATAAAAATGTCCCTGTTTTGCTCTCTGCCTATTTGAATTCCGATAATTAAAAAAATTATTAATGGAGGAATAAATTCGGATAACGATGCAAATTTATTAGCAGACTTTTTTTGTTCAACAAAGCATGCAGAACTTAGAAATATTGTAAAATATGCAAACGGCAGCCAGTGATACCAGAAAAATTTTGCAGCTATTATTACATACAATAAGAAAAATACTATCAGAGCAGCTAATTCGTAAATTAAAAGTTTTTGTTGTCTGTTTAGATTAGACCTGAATATAGATATATAAAAGCCACAAGCTGCCGGCAATAGGAATGGTCTGTATGTATGAAATTTTAGTATCCTGGTAAAGATATTTGTTTCTGAAGGATTAATTTCCAGAAACATTTTTGAATCTCTATACAGTACCGTGAAATTTGTTTGAATATCCCAAAACGGGTTGAAGGAACCTGTAAACCATAGATATAAAACCGTAAATAATAATGGGAGTGAAAATCCCATCACCGAAAAAAGTAATTGCTTTATTATTATTTTTGAAGCATGATTTTTTAAGCCATTATCAGTATTGCTCAAAATATTAAAAATAAAAAGCACAGGAAAAATAATTATTGCATGAGGTTTTATTGAAGAAGACAAAGCACAGCAGAATCCAAGAAAAAATGATTTACTATTTATTTTTTTATTTGGATATGAGTAAGAATATAAAATTGCAGCAATAACAGGCAGGATTAAAACATAATCTCTTTGCAGGCTTAAATAAGTTCTGCCTATGAAATAAATCAATGAAAAAGTAATAATTCCGCAAACGGCAGTTTTAATAGAAATTTTTTTGAATAACAAGTAAGAAACAACCGAAAATACCAACAGGAAAATTAAGTTTGCAATCCTGAATCCTAGAATACTGTATCCGAAAATCTTTAGAAGGAGCAGATAAAAAAAATGAACAAAAGGAAGCTGAAAATAGAAAAAATCCCGGTAAGGAATAAGATGAAACTTATCTGTTAAAAAAGCCGCATATAATAATCCTATATTATCTCCATCAATGGTCCAAAACAAGGAAGAAATTGCAATACTTATTGAAAGTAATCCCAGCAGTCCAAAAAAGAAAATGAAGAGCTTGTTGCTGAAGACAAAATTTCTAAATAACAAAAGTGCTCTCATTTATAAGATAAAAAATTTTTCGGTATGGCTGTATTACTCTTATTTATTTATCAAATTTAATTTCCGGAGATACAGTACAATGCAAAAACCAACTATCAAATTTGAACAGTTAAATTTCTTTATTTATTACTTTCTTTAATAATATACCTGGGTCTTCCCCTCACCTGGTCATAAGTTCTCCAGAGGTATTCACCAATAATACCTAACATGATCATTATTAAGCCCGTTGTAAATAATAGTATACTGATTATTGGTGCATATCCAGAAAAAGGAGTTGAATTATAAAACCAGGCTAAAAATACAACAATTATGTAAATAAACGCAAACATAGATGTAATTATTCCTATTAAAGACATAATACGTATAGGGAAATAAGATGTGTTTATTATTCCATCTATGAACCCTTTTATTTTTTTAGCTAAAGTCCATTGTGATTTTCCGTATTTTCTTTTTAATCTTTTATAACCGATAAAATAAGGTTCATATCCAAGCCACATTATATCGCCCTGCAGAAAATTATTCCTTTCATCAAGGTCAAAAATTTTTTTATAAACTATCTTGTCCAATAAAAAACAATCATATCCGCCGCGGGGCATTTGGGGGATAGTCATATTGATAATTCTATAAAATATTTTTGAAGAAAATTCTGCAATAAAGCTATCTTCCCTCTCTGTGCGTTTGCACGCAACAAATTTATAACCTTCCTGCCATTTCCTGATCATTTGGGAGATAAGTTCAGGAGGGTCCTGCATATCAGCAGATATTGTTACCAATAAATCACCTTCTGCATGGCCAAAACCTGCATATATTGCCGATAGTTGTCCGAAATTCCTTGTGAAACTGATTATTTTCACCCTGTCATCAATCTTTTTTATTGAACATAATTCTTCCCCGGATTTATCTTTTGAACCGTCATTTATGAAGATTATCTCATAGTTAAATTCATCGCAGAATTCTTTTAACATGCCTGTAAGATTAATGTATGAAGGATACAATGACCCCTCGTTCATGTATACAGGAATAATTATGGTAATTAATTTTTTTTCCATGTTAAATTTATTTATCTAAATCTTTTTATATTGTTTAAAAATTATATTGTCAAACTTCCAATTGAAAAAATAGCTTTTTAGAAAACAACGTAAAAATTAATATTCAGTATTGATTTATTGCTCTCATTTTTATCTTATTGTACAGAGAAAAACTATACTCCGTTCAAAATTTAGCATGTGGTTTTTACTTATAAAATATTATTGAAGCATAATAAATTTATTATATAAAATACATAACAGTTTCAAAAATACCTTGTGTGTAATGACGTAAATATACTTTATAACTGCTATTATAATTTAACAATAGATCCGGTATTCGTATGAAATCATTTTGGTTGTGATATACACAAACAGCGATTTTGGGTTTATATTTTTTTATTATTTGTTCAGCACCGGTTAAAGCCTCAAATTCTGCTCCTTCGATATCCAATTTTATAAAATCGGTTTTACCGTTTAGTGTTTCATCCAAAGAAGTCAAATCTACTTCAATGATACCATTCTTATCAATTTTGCTTGCAGCACCTAATGAGTTATCAAATTTTATTTTTTTCGATTCGCTCCATAATCCTTTATTTATATATTCGATGTTTCTATATCTTTTAAGAGTATCTTGTGACAACTTAAAAAATTCAGGTTCCGGTTCAAAATAATATATTCTTAAATATTGGGCATTCCTATTAATGAAATTTAAAGTTGTTTGACCGTCAAAACCACCACCATCTACAAAATATTCAATATTGTCATTCATAACAAAATCTTCAAAATATTGTTTATCAAGTCTGAAAGTAAATTTTTTCAAATAATTTATATCGCGGTTATATCTAAAATTAATAATATTACTAAAAGTCTCTTTTGATTCCGAATCCTCTAATTTCGAATAGATTGTTTTGTAACTTTTTATTTTTTCAATAATTAAATCAGTATTGCATAAATAATCGACAGGGCAAAGTTCATATGGAAAAGCTAATTCTAAGGCAAAATAATCTATAAAATTTTTAGGACTTAATTGAATTATGTTATTGTATGCATCAATAGTTCGACCCTCAATAATACAATTAATTATTGATGAACCGAGAAAATTATTTTCTGAACGTACAATTTTATAACCTTCAAATGTATCTGTATTTAATTCATCATTAATAAATCCTTTTACTGAATAATTTTTGCCCTCTAACCATTTTAACATACTCAATCCATATTTATTTGTACCAAGTATATATATTTCATTACTAATATCCGCAAAAAAGCTTTTTGCAGACTTAATAATTTCATTTTGATTATTAATGATTTTCATATATTCACTTCTATATATGTTATATTTTACTTATTCTCTCCAATCGATTAGAGTATTTATTGCATCAACATCAAATACAGGTATATTTAATTTATTTTTTACTTCCTTTCTTTCATTAAATGCGTTATCAATGAATATAACATTATCTTTTTCTCTTATCCATTTGTATTTTTCATCTGTATCTTTTAAAATTATTATTTTATTAAATAAATTTTTATGAATTGAATATTTATCTAAAATCTGGCTTACATCGCTGATGTTCTTTGTAATTAGTTTAATGGATTTATTATTATTCTTTGCGTTATATAAAAACATCATTACATTAGCATTTATTTTATTATTTTTTATTATTGTATCATCAAGATCAATATAAACAGTATTGTAATTTAATGTACTAATATACCTGTTAAATAAAAATCTGTCTACTTCCAGATAGTAATCATTGGCTAAAATTTCAACTTCACATTCAAACAAATCATATAATGTTAATAAAGGAAAATTTACACCTAATCCTCTGTATAAATTCATAGTCCCGGCAGTTCTCACAGATATTTCCATCAATTTGTATTTGTTATCTTCGCTTTTTTTAATTTGATAAAACCATAATCCCCTCATTTGCAGTTTGTCGTTTATTGCGTTTGAGATTGCCTTAATTTCATCCGTAACTTTTTCTGTGCTTGAATTTACACTTATACCGCCTAAAATTCTTTTTCTTTTTCGCGGACCAATAAACTTTAAATTGTTCTTATAGTCAGTAAAACAATCAACAGTTAATTCATCACCCGGTAAATACTCGGTTATTACTAAGTTACCTGTAAATACATTATCAATATTATTATTATCAATTATTTTGAAAGAACCTTTAGAGCCCTGACCTTTATCGGGTTTTGCAAATAAGGGTAATTTTTTTATTTGATATTTATTTTCAATAACCTGAGGACAAAAATCGTAATCTTTGAAAATATCATATGTTTCTTTTTTGCTTCTGCAGATTTCTGCTTGCCTTAACCCGGGAACTGCAATTTTTGCCTGAATATTTTTGATGTTTTTTGCAAAGAACAGGGAAATATCATCATGTGTTGGAAAAACAGCATTTATTGAATATTTATTAATTATTGAATTAAAAAAATCAATAAAACCAGTTTCAGTAATATAAGGCACATTGCCGATGTAGTTTTTAAAGATAAATCTGCCATGATCATCTTTTCCGGAAGCACCATATAACTCAATATATAAAACATCTTTTAATGCTGAATGTATTTCTATCGCATTTTCAGAACCACATGGAAAAACTAAAACATTAGTTTTTGATTTCATTTAAAATAAGATTGATTACTATGTTTAATTCTTTTTTATTATATCTTTGGTCTACAGGTAATGGTATCAAAAAATACGCTAAATTATTTTCAATGGTATTTTTGCCAGTTAATTTTAAAACATTTTCCCAATATCGTGCCGTATAAATTTTATTTTTTATTAAATTTATATATTTTTTTTATAACATATAAAATTTCATCTTTTGTATATCTCTGGTCAATTGGTAAAGGTACAAGATAATTTACCAAATACCACTCAAAACAATCTTTATCAACAACATCAAGTACTTCTTTCCAATAAGTAGCAACAAATATTTTGTTTTTTATCAGGTTAGCTTTTAAGCCTTTATTATGTATTAAAAAGGGATAGACCATAGGGGCATTTACCTTAGATATATCAATATTTATTTCATTTATTTTGCCAAGATATTTGTGATAGAGTGCAAAATTTCTATTCCTGATGTTTACTACTTCCTTATAATCAATGGATTTCATTATAGCATCCGTCAGATTAGACATTGATTTAACAGGCTGTCCAAACAAAGATTTTTCATTCATTTGAAAGAGTTCGTATGCACTTTCCGGTCCATCTTCTATTCTTTTTAAAAGAAATTCCGTTCTATTCAAAGACTTATCTTTTTCCGGAATTTTTTTCAATCTTTTGTTAGTATATAGATAAGCTCCATCTGAAACACCAAAAAATTTTCTTGAAGAATAAATAGTGTCTATGTTTCGCTGCGGTTTTTCGAAAAAGGCCTGGGAATTATCAATAATAACATTCCTTAATTTTTTTAACAATGAATGGCTGTTTGTACCGTTGATTCCAAAGTAATTTACATACATCATATATTCGTCTTGATGCAGCTCAAAATCTATTATAGGTTCAAAATTGTGGTCTATATGATAGGAAGAATAGGGAATATTAAGAATCTGTAAAGGTTCAAGTGTTGCACTGCATATGTAATAAGGAAGAACTAACTTTTTAATATGTTTTAATTCAATTAAATACCTTAGCGCATTTCTGGCTGTATTTAATTTAATTGCATTAGGGTGATAATCCTGACCCTTATGCAATTCAAGTTCAAAAAAACCGCCTATCTCCTTCATTGACTTAACTCGAATTGATTTAACATTTCCCTGATTTTAACTGTATCATTGAACATAAGAATATCTATAATAGATAAATCCGTAATAAACTGTTTGTTTTTTTGATTATATCTTATCTCTTTTGGTTTTAAAAATTTCAATTCAATACAATAGTTATCAAATTTCTCTTTATTGAAAATATCCTTTCCTCCAATAGGATTAATATATTCAGAAGCATTTAAGTCATGCGAAATGTTTAACGCCCAATCACCTGGCTCCTGAATTTTTTCCAAATTAATATTTAATTCAGAAGAATACTGATATAAAAAACTAATATTTAATCTTGAACAAATTAATTCAAAAATTCTCACGTTAAATCTAGCTAAGTACTTTTCTTCAGTGCATAAACATTCATTTACTAATTGTAATGTTTCATTATAATATGGAGCAAGTTTTTTATAGTGTTCAAGTTGCCGTATAATTCTGTTTCTCCAATCCTGGTCATCACTTACAATAATTTCATTTATATTGTCATTTCTATTATGCTTGTTTATAGGAATTATTATATACTGCCAGTCTTCTCTGCTGGGGTGTAATATCCTATTCCTGTTAATCCACCCATGATAAATATATTGAACGTTATCAAAGACAACCCATTTATCCACAGAATTAATTAACTGAAAGTATCCTATATATGGGAAAAAATATGGCTGCATTATACCTAACTTCATACTAAAGAACTAATTATAATTTTTGAAATATTCTTAACATCAGTTATAGATAAACAATGATATAAAGGCAGGCACATAATCCTCTTTGATATGTTATCAGCCACAGGGACTTCGTATTTATTTATATAGTTAAGCTTGTCTAATGATGGATAAAAATATCTTCGTGGATAGATATTATTATCGTTAAGAGCACATCTTGTTTTTAAAAGTTGTTCTTCGGATTCGAATATAACCGGGTAGTATGAATAATTATACTCTGTATCGTTATTTATTTTTATATGCTCAAGCTTTGTATCCTTTAAACACTTATCATATTCTAAAGAAGCTTTCTTCCTGTAGCAGATGATTGACATTATGTTTGGCAGAACACACAGACCCATAGCTGCATGCAGCTCTGAATTTTTACCATTAATTCCCAATCCCCAAAAATCTTCCTGGCCTCTGTGCCCAAAATTTCTCAAATAAGATATTTTATGAGCAATATCATCGTCATTTGTTATTACAGCACCGCCTTCAGCCATATGAAACAGCTTTGTTGCATGAAAGCTTAATGTAGATATATCTCCATAATTCAAAATGGATTCGCCTTTGTATTTTACTCCAAAGCAATGCGATGCATCATATATAAGTTTTAAATTATATTTCTGTACAATATTTTCCAAATATTCAAGATTACAGGGGCTTCCATAAACATGTGTGGCTAAAATTGCCTCTGTTTTATTTGTAACTTTTTCAGCAATTAAAGAAGGATTGATGCAAAGCGAATCTGGGTCAATGTCTACAAAAACCGGTTTGCAATTTATCCAGGCGATGGAGGAAATTGTTGCAACATATGAAAAAGGTGTAGTGATAATTTCTTCAGATATATCTAATGCTTTTAATGCAATTTCAAGGGCAATAGTACCATTGGAAACAAGGAATAAATGTTTAACCCCCAAAAATTTTTTTAATTTTTTTTCCAATTCAATAACCAACGGACCATGGTTTGTAATCCAGCCGTTAGCCCATATTTTTCTCAAATATGAAATATAGTCTTCTATTGGAGGAAAATATGTTTTTGTTACATTTATTTTGCCTGCATTATTCAAAAGAAAGTGCAGTAAATTGTAAATTATTATTAGAAAAAATTAACCAGAAAAACGGAAATGTACTTAAATCAGTAATATTTACATTATAAATTGCGTCTCAAAAAATAAGAATATTACACAATTTTAGTATAAAGCATGGTTACATTATATCTTTTTTAGAACTGCAGTAAGTGATAAACCTAATGGTAATCTGAAAAAATTTTCAAATAAACTTTGAAAAGGGATTAAATATTTATCATATATTTTCCCCTGATTTTTTACTAAATCAACACCTGTATCAGATTTTAATTTAATTTTTTTTATTTTAAAATAATAAAGCGATCCAAAGACTCCGAAAATATCCTGGTACCAGATATCCAGAATCTTATATTTATCTTTATCGATAATCGATCTCAATGTTTTTTTGTCGTATCTTCTGTAATGGCCAAGTAGCTCATCGTTAGGAGAATATAGAAATGGCAAAGCCGGAACCTCAATTAATACATTCCCATTCTTTTTTAATAATTCGTACGCTTTGTTTAAAGCGTTTCTGTCATTTTCAATATGTTCGAGTACATGAATAAATATTATTGTATCGAAATATCCTGTATCCTTCACATTCATATCAAATAAATCAATACATTGAAAATTTACGTAATCCGGAAATACATATTTGCCTTCGTAATTACTCAGAAGAGTTATAGAAGGCTCTATTGAAATTATTCTTTCACAATCATTGAATGAATTAACTAATAACTGTGTAAATCCTCTGTCACCGCTTCCTACTTCAAGAATATTTTTCCCGATGTAATTTTTAATTAAAGAAAATTGATATTTCCTGTAATTTGATAAATCTGTCAGAGAAAAATCTTTTGAACCCCAATACATACCTTTGACATATTTGTCCTGATTCATAAAATTCGAAATTTGTTAAAATAATTTGGAATTCCAAAAGACGATATAAATTATACTTTTATTATCAAAAATAAAAGGTAAAATACTGAAATTACAATATTAAACCAATTACAATAAGTTCAAATTAAAGAAAAAAAGCGGGAATGTCGTAGAGAAAATTGGGGAAAAAACGGGTTGAAAAAATTTTAAATAATTTTGCGGAGAAGGTGGGATTCGAACCCACGAACCGCTATTAACGGTTACACACTTTCCAGGCGTGCCTCTTCAACCACTCGAGCACCTCTCCGGTTATTTAACTATGAAAGAACTTTTACCGCGTTGTAATATTAAAGCTTAACTTAACTTTAGCACCTGAAATCAATGATTCATTCCTGTTTCCTGATACAGAGCCGGTTCCATATACTCCTTCATATTTGCCATTGCCTCCTGTTATCGTAACTGTTCCCGTAAATAAAGGAGCTGTTCCATCGCTTGAAGCACCTATTGATTGTCCTTTAGCCTGTATTGTTAATAATGAACCATCACTTAAAGTAATATCATAATATTCAATAAAATCACCATTCCCTTTAACATAATCGTAAATAAAATAAACTTTCACTGTTCCCTGTGTTCCATCATTAAAAATAACAGAACCTATTCCTTCAGCTTTTCCCATTTTATGATCTGCTGTATCTGCGACAAGCAGGAAATCATTGCTTGTCACTTCATATTTTAAGTCAAAATTAAGTGATTTTGACTGCGAAAAAACAGAAAGAGGAATCAGAAAAAAAATAAATAAAGGGAAGTATTTCAAATTCATTTTACAATTACTTATAAAGAACAAGGGAAAAATTCCCTTGTCTAATGTTTTGTTAATTTTTTGGAGTACATTAACCGTGTTAATGCGTAACCACTGTAACTTTGCGGAGAGCGATCCCGACTGCTCGGGACCACACTCTACTTTGCGGAGAGCGATCCCGACTGCTCGGGACCACACCCTACTTTGCGGAGAGCGAGGGACTCGAACCCCCACACCCTTGCGGGCGGCGGTTTTCAAGACCGCTGCAATACCATTATGCGAGCTCTCCGATGCGCATTTTGATTGCAAGAACGTAAATATAAAAAAAAATTGTTTCTTATTCACGGGATATATTCAGTATCTTGATGAATTTAAACCTTGTTTCTCATTATTTTATCGTCTCTGTTAATTTTTTCCGGTAAATTATTATTATTTCTTAATTCTTTAATTTAATTTATTGTTAAATATGAACAAACGTATTGACTTATTTGACAGCACTTACAGCAACTTTAGCGAGCAGGTTCTGGAGGCTATCCGAAAAGAAACTTACGGACAGGACATCGGACAGAACAGCTGGCTCACAGTTGATGAATATGACCGCTTCATTTCCCTGCTCAAACTTACACCCGGGCATCATGTTCTCGAAGTTGCAAGCGGGTCAGGCGGACCGGCGCTCTATATTGCCAATAAAGTGAATTGCCGCGTTACAGGTATTGATATCAATGAAAATGGAATCAATACGGCTATGCAAAGCGTTATTAAATCAAAGCTTACTCATCAGGTAAGCTTTCAAGTGGCAGATGTAAATGCACCATTGCCTTTTGAAGACAATACTTTTGATGCGTTATTATGTATTGATTCAATGAATCATCTCCCTGACCGGCGTAGTGTACTGAAGGAATGGTGCAGGGTCCTCCGCCGGGGACAGCGTGCAGTTTTCACCGACCCTGTGGTAATTACAGGACCTGTAACAAATGACGAATTAGCATTACGCAGCTTGATAGGACTCTTCTTATTCGTACCGCCGGGTATCAATGAACAATTAATAGAAAGTGCAGGATTCCACCTTTTACAACAGGAAGATGTTACAGATAATGCAGCATTGGTTTCAAGGAGATGGCATGATGCAAGGCAGCATTTCAAAGATGACTTATTGCAAATCGAAGGAGAAGAACGTTTTAAAGGTCTGCAGAAATTCTTTGAAGCTGTGCACCGTCTTACATCTGAAAGAAGGTTATCAAGAATTGCTTATCTGGTTGAGAAGCAAATTATCTAATATGGCATGTAAAATGAGACTGACTCTTTTTATATTAGGTTATATTATTTTTTAACAATTCTCCTGTGTCGCCATGGATTTCCACTGATTAATCAAATATATTCTGTTATTTTTGATTGTCATGAATTCTTCAATCATAAAAAAAGCTATTATCGTGATTTATGCTTTCATTCTATGGATTCTTTGCGGAGCTGTAATCGGGATAGGACGTTCCGTCACATCAATTGAATTAACATTAATAATTCATGCAATTGCTGCTCCTGTATTTGCTTCGTTAATTTCGAGGTTCTATTATAAAAAATATAATTATACATCACCTATCAGCACAGCAATTGTTTTTATGCTTTTTGTTATGATAATGGATGCCGGGCTGGTTGCTCCTGTTATTGAAAAAAGCTTTGATATGTTTAAAAGCATTTTAGGAACATGGATACCTTTCTTATTAATATTCATATCTGTGTATATTACCGGAATATTTTACAATAAAAGAAAAGAAAAATTAGCATGGAACAAGCCATAACAACCGATTTGCTCAACAAGCAAATGAAGCAAAAAGCCGATAAGGAAAAAATTGCTGAAAAAGTTATCAGGAATCCGGAAAGCATTAAGGATATTGTTAAAGGATTAAAAACCGATACATCACACTTTAAATTCGGTTATGAAAAGATTCTTCGAATTATAAGTGAAAAGAAACCGGAGCTAATTTACCCTTATTTCGATGATTATGCTAAGCTTCTCGATTCCGATAATACTATAATCAAATGGGGAGCAATATTTACCATAGCAAACCTGGCAGAAGTTGATTCGGAAAAAAAATTTGAAAAAATATTTAAGAAATATTATGCACCTGTTACCGGACCTGTAATGATAACAGCCGGAAATATTATCGGCATTTCATGGAAAATTGCTTTTGCAAAACCTCACCTTTCAAAAAAGATAGTTAATGAAATATTGAAGATTCAAAATGGGAATTACTATATTGACGGCAAGATATCACAAGAATGCAAAAATATCTGCTGCGGTCATGCCATTAAATCATTTTCTCAATTTTACGATAAGCTTGAATACAAGAAACCGGTAATTGAATTTGTAAAAGAACAGCTTAGTAACAAAAGACCTGCCGTAAAGAAAAAAGCAGAAAAGTTTTTGAAAAAGCTGGATTGTAAAAATGATTGAATTTATTTTCTTTATAATACTAAGTATACCCATTATTTTTTTATCCCAACGTTCTCTTATGCATCCTCTAAGCCACGGTTTTTACCGTTTCTTTAGCTGGGAGTGTATCTTATGGCTTTTTATAAATAATTACAAGTACTGGTTTGTAAATCCCTTCAGCATTGCTCAAATTTTTTCATGGATTTTGCTTATCATTTCATTATTTAATTTGATTCCCGCTATAATGCTTATGAAAAAAATAGGAAAACAAAATAAAGAACGTTCAGACAGCTCATTATATTCATTCGAAAAAACTTCTGCGCTGATTCAAACAGGGATTTTTAAATATATTAGGCATCCAATGTACAGCTCACTTTTATTTTTAACATGGGGCATCTGTCTGAAGAATCCTGAGCTTTTTCCAATAATTATATCAGTGCTTTCAACAATATTTCTTTTTATCACTGCAAAGATTGAAGAAAAGGAAGACATTTTATACTTCGGAAATACATATAAAGAATATATGAAAAGAAGTAAATTGTTTATTCCATATTTATATTAACAATTTAGAAAATAAATATAATTTATAGCCATGGTAAAACATATTGTATGCTGGAACATGACAGACACAAACGGAAGAACTAAGTTTGAAAATGCTAAGCTTGCCGCTGAGACATTGCTTTCATTAAAAGATAAAATAAATGTGATAAGGAAATTCGAAGTCGGGATTAATGATGAACGTGCATCAAAAGATAATTTTGATGTCACTTTAATTTCCGAGTTTGATAGCTTTGAAGACCTTGATATATACCAGAAACATCCCGAGCATGTAAAGGCAGCGGCTTTTATAAAGACCATAAGAATAACCAAAGCCGCAGTTGATTTTGAAGTCTAAAAAATAATACTATGGAAAAAGATTATAAAATTGTTACTCTCACTCCGGAAAATGCATTAGAATACGGCTGTTCATGTTTCCTTAATCCGAAGAATATTGGACATGAAAAAAAACAAAGCTGGCTTAAGAAAAGATTTGCTGAAGGAATGACACTAAAATTATTATATACTAAGGGTGAAAAGAAGCCATCGGGCTTTATTGAATACGTTCCGGGTGAATATACATGGAGAGCAGTTGATGCTAAGAATTATTATATGATTCATTGCATTTGGATATACTCAAAAAGCAAAAAGAATACCGGTTACGGCTCTATGCTGATTAAGGAATGTATAAAAGATGCTAAGAAAAATGGTTATGCAGGTGCTGCTGTTGTTACCGGCAGTAATGCTTTTATGGCACAAAAAGGGATTTTCCTTAAAAATGGATTTAAATTAACAGACAGCTCGGATGATTTCGAGCTTTATGTTCTTCAATTTAAAAAAGCACCTTTGCCTAAAATTAATGACTGGAAGAAACAATTAAAAAAATTTAAAGGGTTTAACCTGGTTTATTCTGCCCAGTGTCCTTGGATTGCAAAATCCATTACCGATATTGATAATTACCTGAGAACAAAAGGAATCGAAGCAAAAATAAAAGAACTTAAAACACCTTTGCAGGCACAAAAAGCTCCGTCGGTTTATTCTACATTCAGTTTTATTTATGATGGGGAAATCCTTGCAAACCATTACATTTCGGTAACAAGATGCAGAAATATAATAGAGAAAGAATTAAAATTATAAAGATAAATTAATTATAACATCAACAGTGTGAGTAATTATTTTTCGTGTGATTTACCGTTTGTTGGTTTTCCGTTTTGCCCTTCATGATGTTTACTTTCGTGCATCATTGGAACTACAGGCTGCCTGTGTACTAAATCATATTCATTATCCTTGCTTAATAAATGTACTTTTAAATTGTATGCAGTTTTTTCGAAATCAGAGTATGATACATCAGAACCGTCTATAATATAAACCATACCTTCACCAATCACCTTAAAGCATTTCCCATGTTCAAAAACAATTGCAGTATTCTCATCAAGCCCGACGCCAAGCACACGCGGATTTAAAGCCACAGCATTCAGTAATCTGCTTATCCTGCCTCTTTGAGTAAAGTGTTGGTCAATAATAATACCGGGTGGTAAAAATCCAAGCCCCGGAGCCATTTCAAAGCTTCTTTCTTCTGTTCCATCCAATCGTACCGGTGACATTATCATAGTTTCAGCCATAACTGCCGCACCTGCAGATGTACCGGCTATCACTCCGCCGTTCTCATAAATCTCTTTTATCCTCCGGTATATCGGTGTATCACCAAGCATGCTTGTTATTTTATGCTGGTCTCCACCGGTAAAAAATATACCTACTGCATCATCCAGTATTTTTATTTTACTTTCGGTTTTTCCTTCATCACGTGTCCGTAAATCTAGAAAATGAAGATGCTTTACTCCAAGCTCCCTGAATACTTTTTCATATGTTTCCTTCATGAGCTCGGGAAAATCACTTGCCAGGGTCATAACAACCAGCTTGCCTGATTTCACTTTCTCGGTTACAGCTGTCAATATTATCTTTTTATCAATCTTATCTTCTTTTCCTCCAATTATTAACAACGTTCCCTTTCTTTTTTTTACTTCCTGACTTTTATCTTCAATTATTTCTTTTAAAGATTTCTTAGTTGTTTTCATATTTTGCTTAACTGTTCAAAACTTTTGATTCAATATTATGAATATTAGAAACTTCTTTACTTAAAGAGCTTACCTTTTCCCACACAAGTTCTATCTCGTCGCAAAATATGACGACAAGGTCATTAGTGCCGGCATTTCTTAACGAATATGTGACTGCTTCCAGTTCATCAGGAATTATTTTTATCCTGTCACAATCTAATCCTGCAGATTGAATACCTTCCTTCAATATAGCGGCTATTTCCCCGGGCTTTCTGCCGCGCAGGTCTTCATCTTCTTTTATAACTACTTCATCAAAAGCTCTCCCCGCAATAAATCCTAATTTGTAAATATCTTCATTTCTTCTGTCTCCGGGAGATGCAATGATACCTATCCTTTTATTTACTTCCATCTTTGAAATAAAATCTGCAACTGCCTGCACAGCAGGAGCATTATGCCCGTAATCGAGCAATACCTTAAAATCTCCAACCTGTTCCAGGTTTAGCCTTCCGGGAGACAGGTCAAAGCTTGTATTAAATAATTCCATTGCTTTGCAGATGGTTTCTGTCTTCACTCCCGAAAAATATGCTGCTCCTACTGCAAGCATTGAATTAAACACATTGCATGCTGCAGCACCGTTAAATGTTGCAGGTATTTTATCAATACAAATTATTTTCAATTCGATGCTCCCTTTAGCTATCACAATCATATTATCACGAATAAAAAGCCCGTAACCGTTTCGCTGTAAATGTTCTTTTAATACCTGGTTTTCAGAATCAAGAGCAAAATAAACATGGGTACCGGCATAATCATCAATAAATTTCATAATATTTTCATCTTCAGCATTAATAAAAGCATATCCCTGTTTCTTAACAATTTCAAGAACTACTGATTTTATAGATGCAAGGTCATCCATAGTTTCTAAGTCACCGCATCCAAGATGGTCTCCCTGGATATTTGTAATGATACCAATATCACAGTAATCAAAAGCAAGACCTGACCTTTGAATTCCACCGCGGGCAACTTCTAGTACTGCAAAATCTACAGTCGGGTCTTTTAAAACAACCTGTGAAGACCATGGACCGGTCAGGTCACCCGTTAAAATTCTTTTCCCGTCTATCCGTATTTCATCACTTGAAGTCATACCTACTTTTTTGCCGTTATGCTTCATAATATGAGATAACATTCGTGCAACAGTAGTTTTGCCGTTTGTTCCTGTTATTGCAACAATAGGAATTCTGGACGGCGTGCCATCAGGATAAAGCTTCTCAATAATTTTTCTTGCAACGTTTCTCGGCTTTCCGGCAGAAGGATGGAAATGCATTCTTAAACCCGGACCTGCATTAATTTCACAGATTGCTCCGCCTGTTTCATGTAATGGCTTTGATATATCTGTTGTAATAAGATCTACCCCTGCTGTGTCAAGCCCTACAGTCTTTGCCGCTCTGACCGCTATATCTGCGATAGTTGAATGCACCTCGTCAGTCCTGTCTATTGCTATACCTCCGGAGCTTAGATTAGCCGCATCTTTTAATTTTATGTATTGGCTTATCGGAGGAACCGAATCAAGTTCAAAGCCCTGCTCTTTAAGTAAATGTTTTGTCTCATCGTCTATTACAACCTTTGATAAAACTTTTTCATGTCCATCACCTCTCAATGGGTCACTGTTCAATATATTTATCAGTTCTTCAATTGTATTCACACCATTTCCATATATATGAGCAGGAATTCTTTCAGCCGCTGCAACAAGCTCATCATTTACTACCAGAAGGCGGTAATCATTACCGGGTATTAATTGCTCTATTATTACTTCTTCACTTAACTTTTGAGCACAAATAAATGCATCAAGTGCATTATGAAGCTCATAAACAAATGTTACTCCTTTGCCGTGATTACCGTTAAGCGGCTTTATTACTAAAGGAAAGGAAAGTTTTTCAATTGAATTAAGAAGCTCTTCAGAAGTTTTGATAACAAAACCTTCAGGTACGGGTATGCCTATATCAGATAATAATTTCTTTGTTAAGTCTTTATTGCTCGCAATATCCACTCCGATACAACCGGTCTCCGAAGTAACAGATGATTCAATCCTCCTTTGATAAGCTCCATAACCAAGCTGTACAAGGCTCTCATTGTTCAGACGGAAATATGGTATTCTTCTTCTTTTGGCTTCTTCTACCAGACCGTTTGTACTGGGACCCAACGAGCATTCTCTTGCCATTTTATCAAGACGTGTAAGCTCATTTTTCAAAGAAAAGGGAATGTTATTAATAATATGTTCTAAAAGAGAAACTGCTATTTTACCTGCCTCAACACCAACAGATTCGTTAACATAAGCATATACAACATTATATACACTTTTATGAGATGAACTTCTTGTTTTACCTCTTGTAACATTATTGCCAACCAGACATTGAATTTCAATAGCAACATGTTCAACTACATGCCCCATCCAGGTACCTTCCTGCAAGCGTTTTACAAAACCTCCGGGATATCCGTACGAACAGCCATGTGTTTCAAGTGAGGGAATGTATTTAAGAAGTGATTCGTTAAAGTCTTTTATTTCATTTGAGGGTTTATATTCTAATTCTCCGATATCAAGCTTCATCCTGATAACCGGGATCAGGCTCCATACATTAGGACCCTGGTAGGTATTTATCTCTAATATTTTCATACAATATGTTCATTAAAATGTTTTCAACAGTATTTGATACCGTATGATTTTTCTCATATTTCCAAACAGTTATTTAAAATATTTCCGATTTAATTTTTTCTCCTGTACAAATTGAAGACCTGTACATCCCGGCGGAGTTAAAAGGCATTTCTATATTACCGAATTTATCTACGGCTATGAGTCCTCCGTCACCGCCCATATCACCAAACTTTTTTAAAGCAGTTTTGCATGCTTCTGTAAGGGTAAGCCCCTTATATTCCATTAAACATGATACATCGTATGCCAGGACTGCCCGGATAATATATTCTCCATCACCTGTGCAGGACACTGCACAAGTATTATTATTTGCATAAGTTCCTGCACCGATGATTGGAGTATCGCCTATTCTTCCGGGTTTTTTATTTGTCATACCACCGGTCGATGTTGCGGCTGCTAAATTGCCTTCTCTGTCACAGGCAGCAGCTCCAACAGTACCCATCGCCTTATCAGGAGTATTTTTATTCAATCCCTTTTCCCGGGCTTCCAGTAATTTTTTATACCTGAATTCGGTATAAAAATATTCACTATCTGCAAATTCCAAATTCATCCTGCCTGCAAATTCTTCAGCACCACCATAAGCAAGAAGTACATGCCTGGAATGCAGCATAATTTTATTAGCCAGTAATATGGGATTTTTTACAGTTGATATTCCTGCAGCACAGCCGGCTTTAAGTGTTTTACCATCCATTAAGGCTGCGTCCATTTCATGTGTACCCTGGTTTGTAAAAACAGACCCCTTGCCTGCATTAAATAATGGGTTATCTTCAAGAACAACAGTACTCCTTATAACTGCATCCAAAGCTGTGCCGCCTTCTTCAAGAATTTTCCATCCTTCAATAACCGCCAGTTCAAGCCCATCTTTATAAGCCCGTTCTTTTTCGGGTGTCATGTCCTTTTTTGAAATTGTTCCTGCACCGCCGTGTATAGCCAGTGCCATTTTGTTTTCATGGCTCATTCGATTTCCTTTTTATAACAAACCTAACACAAAGGACTGTTAAATTCACCATACTCTAATATGGAGGATATCTGAAATCATCAAGATGATCCAGCATCTCTTCATCATCTATATTTGGCTGCTTTAAATCATTCAGCAGGTTCATGTAGTATTTCTCCTGCTTCTTTTCCCAGTCCTCGTTGTTTACCTGAGCCGGGTTTGATGAGTTATTGTTATCTTTCTCATCATTTCTGCTTGTTGTTTTTCCGGATTTATCTTGTTTTCTCATAATACACCCCGCATTAATTTGTATGGTATTAATAAATTATAGAACGCTTAATGTTGGTTTTCGGTCTGTGTTGCTTCAACATTGATGCTTTCAGCAAGGCCGTTTAATTTTTCGTCGGTTCTTCCTTCTTCATCAAGTGTTGTTTGAAGCAGATCTCTGGCCTCATCGTAACCTAAAAGCTGTGCATAAGTTCTGGCAGTACCATATCCTGATATTTCATAGTGTTCAACTTTTTGTGCAGACGCAATAAGTCCTGCATCAAGAACAGCCGGCTCGGTATTTTTTTCCATTAATTCCTTGCCTTCTTCTATAATGCATTCCATAGCTTTACATTTTTTTCCTGTAGCCGTTTTTCCCATATCCTTAAATATTCTATCAAGGCGTTTTACCTGTTCTTCTGTTTCCATTCTGTGTGACTCGATCGCATCCTTTAATTCCTGTGAATTAGCTTTCTTCATCATCCTGGGAAGTGCTTTTAAAATTTGATGTTCTGCGCTGTAGAGGTCTTTCAGCTCATCTACATAAAGATCTTCAAGTGTGCTTAGTTTTCTTGGCATTATTTACATTATTTATAAATTTATAGAAATAGGGTTAATTAAAAAAATTTTATTCACCTTTACCTTTACCTGAATCCCATTTTAATTTAATCTTTGTACCTGCACCGGGATTTAAACCCCGTGTATCTTCTTCGTCAATTTCTTCTTCATCTACATCATCCAAATCATCATCATCATCGTCGTCGTCAATGTCTTCATCATCAATATCACTTATATCACTGATATCTTCATCAGCTTCATCTACATCATCCAGATCGTCATCATCATCGTCGTCATCATCATCTTCTTCTTCTTCATTACCGCCAACATTATTGATTTTCACGTAGCCTTCATCCGGCTTTTCGGGTTCATCAAATTCAGGAATTTCATTGCCCATCAATGACTCATTAGTTTCGGACTCGTCTTTTCCCGTATCTGGTACAGATCTTTCCAGATCAGGGCTGTTACTTATACCGACACTCCTGCTTCCGGATTTGTCATCTTTGTTTGGCATATATCACCTTTTTATTTTTAGTTAAATGATTAGATAGAAATAATTTTTCAAATAAAGTGCCAAACTTTCAATAAATAGAATTCTTTTGAAACTTTTGGCTTTTATACCTGTATTGTAAAATTTTATGAAATACCGGTATTATTTCAAACTTAATTGCAGTGAGTATAAGTTTTCATAATTCAGTCAGTTATGACAAATTTGATGACATATGTGTCATATTTTATTAGCTTCTGCAGTAGTTTGTTAAAGTGACATCGGAGAACTGCATTAATTATTTTGTTGTTCTTTCATCAACTAAATAATTACGCTTATGATAATTATTAAATATATTGGGACATTTATTGCAATCTTGGTCGTAGTTATTATTATAGGTCTGCTCGTTAAGAAAGATAAACAAACAACGCCAACATACTATAACAAACAGATAAAGTATGTTAACGGCCAGGAAAAAAATCCGGATGAAGAGCTAAAAGATCAATACAGGATAGGTGTTACTTTTTCAGATGATAAGGCACAGATAATTGATCTCATTAAAGGCAATGTTACGTTTAAGTTAGTATATGAAGGAAACACTCGCTTTATTTCCCGTATATTAAAACCGGATGGAACATTAATCGCGTTAATAGCTGATAAACAGGGATCTTTTGAAGAAACCACGTCTGTAACGGTACCAGAAACAGGTTCATATATATTGGATATAAAAACTACAGGCAAATGGTCGTTTGCCCGTAGTTGATTTTCTATCTCTTATCCGGCAATTTAGTCTTAGATTGTTTCCGCCCCTTCTCGGATTCAACTTTTGCTATTTTATTAGCCGCTTTTTCTGTTCTCCCTCTTTTTAATTCAGCGGATTTTATATTACCGAGATTATTTTTCCCTTTATTGGCTGCTTGTTTTTTTGAAGCCATTGAATTGTCCTTTCTAATGTATATAGAAATTTATTTATCTATTCTTATATACTATATATTTTCATTATCATATTGCTCAAACTCTTCTTATACCGTTTTAGTATAATTCAAACAATAAAATATATAATTCCCCTGGCTGAATTAAGCAGCATAAAGACAGTAATGTCAGGTTGTTGTGTCAACTATGTCACATTAAACTGAGATAAAACAGTTACTTGAAATTTATAAAAATGAGTTTTTTGGCAAATATCGTAATTTAATATTTTTGGCACATCTCTTGCAATAACAACATGTCCTGAAACATTAATGAAGTTAAAGATATTATAAAGATTATATGAATAAAATAAAGAGCAGGTCAATATTTGATATTTTTACAGCATTGCATGTAGTTTTACTGCCTGCTTTGATGATTATTACAGCTTATATTACAATGGAAGGTCTCAGCATCACTGCTATTGCAGGAATGGTGTTTGTAATTATCGGTGTGCAGGTCTCTTTCTCTATTTTCTTTGCTACTGCCCGGAAAACTATGCCTAAGTTAATAATCATTTTGGAACCATTGGTAGCATTCATTGGTGTTCTCATAATGTTTTTTATTTTAAACAAATAATATAAATTTTAATGGGAAGATTTATTATCTACGTAATAACAATTAGCTGCTTTGCTGCTTCTTTAATAATGCTCTTGCAGTAAAATATTCTTCATAACCGGAATTGTTTATTCCTTTGTATTTTTTAATAAATAATACAAAGAAGTTGATATGCGACCGGTTCACTCAATTAATTACTATCTATTAAGTTTTGTAACCTTTTTTGTCCACGGCACTCTAATTCCTAAAACACAGAAAGGAATTTTAGAGTATGAAAAAGTACCTAAAATCAATAATCCCGGTTTTAATTATGTTATTTTTCATTAATGGAAGTAATATAACATTTTCACAAATGAGCCATAGTGCAAGTGTCCCAACAGTATCTGCTTCAAGCGATTTCACTCTTGCAATGAGAAAACTCTGGGAAGATCATATCGTATGGACAAGAAATGTCATATTAAATATTATAGATGGACTTCCCGGAACAGATGAAGCAGTTGCAAGACTTCTGAAGAACCAGGATGACATTGGAGATGCCATAAAACCTTATTACGGTAATGATGCAGGCGATAAACTTACTAAATTACTGCGTGAACATATTACAATAGCTGCAGACCTTTTGAAAGCGGCAAAATCAGGAGATCAAACGGCGTTCAAAGATGCTAATAAGAAATGGATTGATAATGCAGATGAAATTGCAAATTTCCTAAGCTCTGCAAATCCCAATTTACCAGGTGAGGATATGAAGAAAATGATGCAGGATCATCTTTCATTAACGACTGATGAAGCACTAGCCCGGTTGAATAAAGATTATAATGCAGATGTTGCAGCTTATGATAAAGTTCATGATGAAATTATTATGATGTCAGATGGACTTGCAAACGCTATTATAAAACAATTTCCTGATAAGTTTAAATAATAATCGATGATACTATTCGGAAATTAACAGAATATCTGAAATTGATAAAATAGTCTAATAAGTGACTTTACGTAATTAATGAATATCTGTCCTGAGCGGAGTCGAAGGACAATAGCTGAGATGAAATCGAAGAACTCCAGGTAATTGATAATAAAATATGTCTGTCTATTGTAAATCGGCACCAATTGTTCCTATTGTCCTTCGACTCTGCTCAGGACAAGGTTTGCGTAACGTCACTTATAAGAACAAAAATAGAAATATTTAAGTTATATTATTAATCCCCCTAATATTAAACTACAAATATTAGGGATTTTTATTGTTTAGCTTAAATTAAACCTACACCATGAAAAAAGATAAATCAAAAATAGGACTTGGAGTAATAGGCTTTGGAAGTTTTGCAATGTTTGCAATTCAACATTTTACCCAGATACCTGATACTAAACTTATAGGACTAGCAGGCACACACCGTGAAGCTGCTGATGCAGCCGCAAAAAGATTTGATGCTGTACATTATGATACGATAGATGAACTTGTAAATAATCCTGATGTTGACCTTGTTTATATTGCAACTCCTCCATTTCTTCATTATGAGCAATCTATGATGGCGCTTATTGCAGGAAAAAATGTAATTTGCGAAAAGCCTCTTGCTGTGAATATAGCACAGGCAGAAGAGATGGTTTCTTTAGCCAGAAAAAAAGGTTTGCTTATGGCAGTAAATCTTATGCAGAGATATAATCCAATGTATAAATGCGTGAAAGAAATAATTGATAAAAAACCGATGGGTGAGCTTTTACATGGCTTCTTCGAAAATTATGCTTCGGATGAAGGACTTTCACCTGAACACTGGTTCTGGGATAAAGAGAAAAGCGGCGGTATTTTTGTTGAACATGGTGTTCATTTTTTTGATATGCTGGATGGATGGACTGGTGTTAAGGGAGAAGTTCAGTGTGCACAATCTATAATACGACCCGGTACAAATATAGAAGAGCAGGTTAATTGTACATCGAAATATGGGGATACCGTACTATTTAATTTTTACCATGGGTTTACACAACCCGGGAGAATGGACAGGCAGGAACTAAGGTTATTATTCGAAAGAGGTGACTTAACCCTGTTTGAATGGATACCAACCAGAATAAAGATACATGCACTGCTCGATGAAGCGGAAAGTAAAATTATTCATGATATATTTCCGGAAGCTAGAATTAATATTACTAATTTCTTTGCAGGAAAATACAGGGAGATAACATCACGGCATAAGGAAAAAAACATATACCAAATGCTTGACTTGTATTATGGTTTTGAAGATGAAAAGATGCATATATATGGTAATATTGTCCGCGCTTTGTTCGAAGATCAAATTGCATGGATAAGAAATAAAGCCCATAAACGGATTATTACAGAAGACAACGGATATCAATCATTATTGAATGCTGTTAGAGCAATGGAAATAGCCGGATGATAAATAACAAATTTTCTTTTAAACCTCTTGCCCAAATTTCCATTTGGGCAAGTTTATATCTAGAATTACAAACCGATTATCTTTTGCACTTCAAAACTTTCCCAAATAGAAATTTGGGAAAGAGTAGAACTTTAATATTTATAAAAAAATATGCATTCATATAAACTGCAAACAAAGCCGTTTATAGTGCCAACAACAGACGGCAAAACAATAGAAGAACATTTTGGACTTCCCAGCACTGGGACTAAAGCTTTTAGTTTAGCCCATATGACAGCTCCGGCAGGATGGAATGAGCCATACCAGGTACCGGAGTTTGATGAAATTACGTTTGTTATAAAAGGAAAAAAAGAAATTATTATTGACGGTGAAAAAATAATTGTTCACCCGAATCAATCCATTCTTGTTCACCGCGGAACAAGAGTAAAATATTCCAATCCGTTTGATGAACCGATTGAGTATATCTCAATCTGTATTCCCGCGTTTACAATAGAAAAAGCAAACCGTGAAGAGCAATAAATCAAAATAAGTGTTAAAACATTTTCTTTGATGTATCTGCCCAGCTTATTATATTTATATAATTCCCAGTGAAATTTGGGAATACAAGTTTTACATGAGTAGAACATGTCATATTCGTATCACAGCCGTATGTACCCAAAATGATTGGAATATCATTTTCCTGGACCGGGTATTTGTTCCATGTTGCAGCTATGAAATATTTTCCGGGAGGTATTCCATAAACTTTGTACCGTGCCTGGTAATTGTATCCAATCAGTTCGATTCCGCTTAATGAATCGCTTTTTATTGGTTTTGAATTGAAGGCAATGATAGTATCCTCGTATACTGAAACAGCATAAAAACCATCAGTGAATGCGAAGCTAGAATCTGCGAAATATACATATCCGGCAAAATTATCACCTGGTGGATTAAGATCTGTAGGAGCATTACAGCTAACAACCGATAATATTATTGTCAGCAGCGAAAAAGTAAGAATAACAATTAATAATTTTCTCATGATGTTAACTCCTTAAAGTTTGCAAAAACATCATGAACGGGGGTTTCATAATATAGTTATAATATATTTATTATATCAATACAAATTGCTGTGATTGAGTTTTTTTAATTTTCCGGTTATCCATTTTTTCCCTATGACTATAGTATCCTGTTCAAGCAGGTTCTCAAGTGAATCTATAATTGTCTTATCAAATGTATCTTTATATTTTAATATAAGCTTTATATATTTAATGAACTTACCGAACCTTTCCCTATCATGAGCACAAACATTTTTGTTATTTGCCAGAAAATGAGAAAAAGAATCTATTAACGAATAAGCCTGTTCACTTAATTCCAGCTCGCAATAAATTTTCAAAAGAAGTACTCTTGCATCAAATTTAAAGACAAAAAAATTATAATTTACCTTATTTATTTCAGCTAAAGCTTTTTCAAATTCTCCTTTTTCGAACAAAATTATTGCATTGGAAAAACATAACATATTATCCCGCTGCTCAGGGATTAAACGGTTTTTATATTTACTGACAAATTCCTCAGCCCATTCATATTTTTCAAGTATTACTGCTGTAAAAAAAATATTCCTGAAAAGGTTAAGCTGGATAAAGCTCGTATCCGAGTGCCCCCAGATAGAATCCGAAAGCATTAGTTCATAAATATCCATTAAATGACTATAAAACTCCTGCTTTCCAAAACTGACTTTATTGGTACAAATACTTTCCATTATCAGCAGGAGGTTAAACTTTTCTTCTCTTGTGAATTTATTAAAATGTTTTTCGATAGAATTTTTCAATTTAAAATAATCAGTATCACCATCTGTTGACATATAAGCTTTATACATGTAATAATATATTGACGCAATTTCTCCATATTCCGAATTGCTGCTTTCGATGAACCGGTATACATTTTCAATATTTATATTATCGAAAAATTCTTTTACTAAATTATTTCCGAAATTTATGTTCAAAACGCTTTCCTGCTGTAAAAGCTCATGGGTAGTGTTTAACAATGCACTTAATGTAAAGTAAATCAGGTATTCTCCCTGCTTCAAAACATCTCCGGCAATTTCACTTTGTTTATCCCGTGATATAAGATATTCGATTTTTAAATTTTGTAAATTCTGTAATTCATAGAAATATTTGAAATCAATTGCATCATCCCTGCATAAAATCTCTTCTGCCTGTCTCAGGTTTTTTCTGAAAAGTGAATCCAGCTTCCTGTTTTTCAGTTCATCCAGAAGAAACTTCTTTTCATTTATGGAATTTTTCCTGTAGTTCTGGTAAGCTAAATATTCTTCGCTGAGTTTCAGCAGGTCTGAAATCAGGATTCTCATTACAACATCATTATACGGTTTCCCCGGGTATAATAACCTGTATAGTTTTTCTTTCTTCAGCATATCATTCTCAAAATCAGGAATATATTTCTTTATTATCTCATACAATATTCGAACCTTTTTATTCCTGTTATGAAAAGGTGAATGAACAAAATCTCTGAAACCTTTTAGTTCTTCAGCTGTAAAAGTTTTTAATATTTCAAATAATTTACTTTTTATCATTTATCTTTGCCGGATGAATGCAAAATTCCGTTTATTTTGTAATAAATATTATAACAATCTTTGCTTCTCAATATTCATGGCAACGGGAAAAAGTATGCGAAAATAATATATTTTTCCAACATTTTCCAACTTTATTGCTGTTTATTGAAATTATTTTTTCAAATAATTTATTAACAAACAGTATAAATTTTCTTTAAAAGAAATAGAAAATCTCATTATAACATTTGATAACACTATAACAGGCATAATAATTTTCTAAGAGGGTAAAAAAACATTGTTTTAATCGATAACATAATATATTAATCTGCTTTATAAGCTATAACATCTCCGTAAAATTTTCTTTGCATTCTCCTGTATCAATAGATTATTTTTGAGCCACATTAAAAACAAAGGTATTTACACGAAAATATTTTCCAATTTGAAATCCTAAATATGTCTAAATCTACAAGAAAATATATTGACTGCAGGGAGTTTCCTAATGAAATAGGATGTACACTTACAATTTCCGGTAGTGAAAAAGAGGTCATAAGGGTTGCAGTCAGGCATGCAATCGAAGAGCACGGCCATCAGGATACCCCTGAATTAAAAAAACAATTAAAGGCTCTTCTTCAGAATGAAAATGGAAAATCAAAGAAGAAAAAACATTAATATAAAATATATAACAATGGGTAAAAACATGTTAGCTAATTCAACTTTATCAACAGTTCTTCCGGTTGTTGATCTGAACAGGGCAAGAATATTTTACGAAGAAATTCTTGGATTAAAGCCTGTCTCAAAGGTAAATAACGGACAAATAAAATATGAATGCGGAAATGGTTCTTCTCTTTACATTTACCATCAGGATGAATCCACAAAAGCCGGCCATACAGCCGCTGCATTTGAGGTAAAAAATATTGAACTGGAATTAGAAGAGCTTGAAAGCAAGGGTGTAACATTTGAAGATTACGATGCCCCGGGATTAAAAACAATAAACCACATCATAGAAAGTGAAAATGAAAAAGCCGCATGGTTCAAAGACGCAGATGGAAATATTTTATGCCTGCATGAATCTTTATAAAGAATTTGAAAACATTATTTATAATAAATATATAAGAAAGGATTTACAACAATGATACTAATTCATGATATCTTTTATCTCAAATTCGGAAAAGCAAAAGATGCGAAAGCTTTGTTTAATGAATTTAAAGCAATTGGCAAAAAACAGAATTTCCCGATGGGGCGGCTTTTAACGGACCTAGTTACAAATCATTCATACACATTGATTATGGAAAGCGAATGGAACAGTTTATCGGATTGGGAAAACAGCATGAAAGATGGTTTAGGGATGGATGAATGGCAGAAATGGTACCAAAAGTTTATACCACTTTGCGATTCTGCAAAAAGAGAAATTTACACTATTGTTGAAACATAATACTATTCAAATGTTATGGACAGATATCTTGTGGAGTCAATCCACACTAAAGAGGAATACTTAAAATTAAACCGTTGTATAGATGCACGCGGGTACATAACCCATTGCGATTGGGGATGTACCAGCGGTATCCATACCGGTTGGGTAATTATAGAAGCAGATAGTGAATTCGAAGCATTGTTATCTGTACCTCCGCTGGTAAGAAGAAATGCAAGGGCTGTCAGGTTAAACAAATTTACTCCCGGTATGATACAAAGTTTTCATGAAAAAGAAATCAATACTTAAATATAAATAAATACCCGAAAGAAAGGATTAATAATTATGAACAGATACCTAGTAGAATCAACACATACGGCTGAAGAATGCTTATATGCACTTGACCTCATCGTCGCTCATGGTCACATAACTCATTTCGACTGGGGCTGTGAATCAGGCGTTCATACCGGCTGGGTAATTGTTGAAGCTGATAGTGAAGATGAGGCATTACTTTCTGTGCCTTCTATGATAAGAAATAAGGCCAGAGCTATACAATTATCAAAGTTTACTCCACAGATAATCAGATCTTTTCACACGGAAACACAACAATAGATATTTGTTGAAATTTAAAAAGACCGGGCTTAAAAAAAATTTATAAAAACATTCATTATTCTATTAACATGAAAATAATTAAATATTTACTTATAACTGCTCTTTTGATTCCATCGTTAATTAATAGCCAGAACCATGATGTAATGAAGATGGAAAAGGAAGAAGTAAAAACAGCTGTACTTATTCCCGGGATGGGAAATTTTAATCACACTGTATCAACAAAAAATACTGAAGCACAGAAATTCTTTAACCAGGGATTTACATTATTGTATGGATTCAACCATAACGAGGCTATTAATTCTTTTAACCGGGTAATTGAGTTAGACTCAAAATTAGCAATGGCATATTGGGGAATAGCTTTTGCGCTTGGTCCAAACTATAACCTGCCGGCAGATAATGAACAGAGAAAGCAGGCATGGAATGCAATGAACAAAGCGCTTGAGCTTTCAAAATATGCCTCTGAAAGGGAGCAGGATTATATTCAGACACTTTCAAAAAGGTACGCGGAAGATCTGACCATTGATCAAAAGAAGCTTGATGTTGAATTTAAAAATGCAATGAAAGAGCTTCACCAAAAATACCCCGATGACCTTGATGCGGCAACATTATATGCTGAGAGCCTGATGGATCTGAAACCATGGGCTTTATGGAACAGTGACGGCACACCTGCAGAAGGTACACTTGAAATTGTTACCGTACTGGAAGATGTGCTAAGAAGAGAGCCAAATCATATTGGAGCAAATCATTACTATATACACGCAGTTGAAGCATCTACTGACCCCGGAAGAGGATTGAACAGTGCGAAAGTATTGGGAAAGCTGGTTCCTTCTGCAGGGCACCTTGTTCATATGCCTGCTCACATTTTTTTCAGGGTTGGCGATTACGAAGGTGCGTCTGTCGCTAATATAAATGCCATTGAATCCGATAACCATTATATAAAAACCTACAATCCGCAGGGTGTATATCCATTAATGTATTATAATCATAACATAAATTTCCTTGCTGCTTCAAGAATGATGGAAGGAAATTATGCTGAAGCAATTAAAAACGCCAATATCATAGTGGAAAATGTCAGGCCTGCTTTAGACCAGATGCCAATGCTGCAGGGATTTTATGCAAATGCACTTATGGTAATGCTGTCGTTTAATAAATGGAATGAATTACTGAGTTATCCCGTAAGTAATGAAAATTATGGATTATATGCAGCCATCCTGCATTACAGCAGGGGAACTGCATTTGCGTCAACAGGTAATATTGCCGATGCAAAAATTGAACTGAACAAGCTGGCTGAAGACAAAAACAAGATAACAGATGATGTATTAATGGGACAGACAAGCGGTTCATTAATTGCCAACCTGCTTATCACTTTGTTAAACGCCCGGATATCATGGGCTGAAGGTGATAAAGTAAAAGCAATTGACTTTTACACAACTGCAGTTGAGCAAGAAAATAATGTCGCTTATGACGAGCCGCCTGATTGGTACCCATCAGTAAGGATTGCACTTGGAGGAGCTTTATACAGCAATGGACAATATACTGAAGCAGAACAAGTATACAGAGATGAGTTAAAAAAATATCCGCATAACGGCAGAGGTTTATTCGGCTTAATGAGCAGCTTGAAAGCACAAGGGAAAAATGATGAAGCTTCTCTGGTTGAAGAAGAATATCAGACTGCATGGAAAAATGCTGATACTGAATTGGACATTACGATTTTTTAAATAAATTACTTATTAATTTTTTCAAATTAAACAAAAGGAGAACCATTATGAATCGCAAAGAGGTTTATGCAGACATTGAACAAACATTCGGACAGGTGCCAACATTTTTCAAAATGATCCCTGACAGATCAATTGAGCTTGAATGGCAATTGTTCAAGACAACACAGCTAGCTGAAAGCCCAATTCCCAATAAATACAGGGAACTGATAGGTCTTGGTATAGCTGCAGCTACAAAATGCAGGTATTGTGCTTTCTATCATACTGAAGTTGCTAAGATGTTTGGTGCAACCAATGAAGAGATAGAAGATGCAGTACACTTTGCAAAATCAAATGCCGGATGGAGCGCTTACCTAAACGGACTGCAGTTTGATTTTGAACAGTTCAAACAGGAGCTTCTCGATGGAATTGAATATGCAAAGAAACACCAGATGCAGGAAACAAATGCTTAAAGAGGCGAAGCTGCATCTAACAACATCTGTGCAGTAATAATTATTAACAAGAATAAATATAAGGAGGATAAAATGCCTGATCAAACAAAAATCGATGAATTCAAAGCAAACCTGCGCGGGAGACTCGTATTGCCTGATGACCCGGATTATGAAGAATCATGCAAGGTTTACAATGGAATGATACATAAACATCCTGCAATGATAGCATACTGCACAGATGTTACAGATGTAATTACGGCAGTTAATTTTGGAAGAGAGAATAATTTACTGACCGCCGTAAGAGGCGGAGGGCATAACGGCGGAGGGCTTGGTATTTGTGATGATGGACTGGTAATTGACCTTTCATCAATTAAATACACACGGGTTGATCCTGTCGCAAAAACTGTCCGTGCAGGCGGCGGATGTACGTGGGGAGATGTTGACCATGCCACACATTTTTTCGGGTATGCTGTTCCATGCGGAATTATATCAACTACCGGTATTGGAGGTTTAACACTTGGCGGCGGTATTGGACATTTATCAAGGAGCTGTGGTTTAAGCATTGATAACTTATTAGAAGTAGATATAGTACTTGCAAACGGCACTCTTGTAACTGCGAATGATAAACAGAACGAAGACCTTTACTGGGCAGTACGGGGAGGAGGAGGCAACTTTGGAGTTGTTACCTCATTCCTTTATAAACTTAATCCTGTTAAGATGGTTTATGCAGGGCCTATACTTTATGAATTAGAGGACACAAAAAAAGTAATGCAATGGTACCGTGATTTTATTCAAAATGCTCCAAATGAGTTAAACGGCTTCTTTGCATTTCTTACTGTTCCGCCTGTAGCGCCATTCCCTGAGCATCTGCATAATAAAAAAATGTGCGGAATAGTGTGGGCATACACCGGAGATATAAATGAGGCAGAGAATGTATTTAAACCTATACGGAGTTTTTTAAAACCTGCACTCGATTTTGTTGGTACAATGCCGCTTCCAACACTTAATAGTATGTTTGATGCTTTGTATGGCCCGGGTATGCAGTGGTACTGGAGAGCAGACTTTGTAAATGAGCTTAGCGATGAAGCAATAGATGTGCATATTAAATATGGAAATGAAATGCCTCCGGGTTTTTCTACCATGCATCTTTATCCAATAAACGGAGTTGCAAAAGAAGTAAGGAATAATGACACACCATGGGCTTACCGGGATGCAGTATGGGCTGAAGTTATTGTTGGTGTCGACCCTGACCCGGCAAACAAAGATTTAATTACTAAGTGGACCAAAGATTACTGGGAAGCTACGCATCCATATTCTTCCGGTGGTGCTTATGTTAACTTTATGATGGATGAAGGTGAAGAAAGAATTAAAGCAACATACAAAGATAACTATCAACGGTTAGCTTCAGTAAAAAAGAAATATGACCCGAATAATTTCTTCAGGGTAAACCAGAATATAAAACCGGCTGCCTAGTATATTTATTGTAATATAGATTAACTTTGCTTAAAAACACCCTGCAATAAGGGTGTTTTTTTATTGCACAATTTTATATATAGTCCATAACCCGGTATATACAATCCTAACATATTTTGCCTAACTGATTTAACTACCCCTGATATATTTTTTTCTGAAGTTTTTTTTACACCCTAATCTGACTTTAAATTGACCTCCAAATATATTTTAATTGCGACCTGAAAAATATGATTTCGATATTGACAAAGAACGACAGTGAGTGATAAATTTCAGCAGCATTCACTACTATATAAAATTAATACAGAGATTGCCGCTTGTCAAGTTTTAACTAAAAATAGTTTAGAGTGAGTAGAGTGCTTAGAGTGAGTGGAGTGTTTAGAGTGGCATTTTGAGCTATTTTGCAGGTTTTTATATTAACGCTGTGATAAGCAGGTAAGGATTCCACTCTGGAGAGGGGTGGATCCCGATTGAGCGATAGCAGAAATCGGGAGACGGGGGGTGCCCCTTAATGAGCCGGAAACACCTTAAAGTATTACTTTAACTCTAAATATATAGCGACATAAATTCTGGATTGTACCCTGAAAACCCGTGGGCAGGGGTAGTTTTTGAAAAACCTCATTTCCTGCTTATAATCGCCATATTTTGAGCCATTTTTAGCACTTTGGGCAGGAGTTATCTCTTTATACTGCAATAAGTTACAGTCGTTTTTCAAAAACTCCTGCCCAAAAAGTGCCCACAGAGTGCCCGTAAACTGCCCACAGGATGCCCACGGAGTGCCCGCTGAGTGACCACTGGATGACCGTGGGGTTTTACTTATCATGCAAATTGAAAAATTGACAACAATTCATTATTTTAATAATGTGAATTTTCTAAAAAGATTATAATGATATTGGAGGTATTTTATGATAATTTATAATAGAGAAAGTGCCATTTCTAAAGCACAAATTGAACTCTGGGAAATTAAGGAAGAAATAGCTGAAGAAGTGAAAGACTTGTCTTTAGATGAAAAACTAAAATATGTTATCGATAAATCCAGAAGAGCACGTGAAGAATATGATAATAGTATCAGGGATAGAAAAAGAAGAAAAGATTAATCCATCACCAGCACTGCGGCACCCTTCACTCTGCCTGCTCTTAAATCATTTAATGCATTATTCGCTTCTTCAACCTTATATATTTGTACTTCGGTTTTAACCGGCACTTCCGGTGCAATTTTCATTAACTCATCGCCATCATCTCTTGTCAGGTTTGCAACTGACCTAATCATTCTTTCTTCCCATAATAAATTATAAGGGAATGAAGGAATATCACTCATATGTATACCGCCGCAAACAACAACTCCGCCTTTATCAGTTGCCTTCAATGCCAATGGCACTAATGCACCGGCAGGAGCAAAAATAATTGAAGCATCAAGCTTATCCGGCGGTATTTCATCGGCATCCCCTGCCCAAACAGCACCAAGCTTTAAAGCAAATTCCTGTCCCTCGGTATCACCTGATTTTGTGAAAGCATAAACCTTCTTTCCTTTATGGACTGCAATCTGTGTAATGATATGAGCCGCTCCGCCAAAACCATAAATGCCAATTTTTTCCGGCTCACCTGCCATTTTGTATGAGCGGTAACCTATCAATCCTGCACACAGCAATGGAGCAGCATTGGTGTAATCATATTTTTCCGGCAGCGAAAAGCAATATTTTTCATCAGCGGCGGTATATTCAGCATAGCCGCCATCAATAGTGTATCCGGTGAACTTCGGGAATTCACATAAGTTTTCTTTTCCGCTTAAGCAGTATTTGCATTTGCCGCAAGTGTAACCGAGCCATGGGATACCTACTCTATCGCCAGATTTGAACCTATATACATTTCCTCCAACTTTGACGACCTCTCCTGCAATTTCATGGCCAATAATCAGAGGTAATTTGGGAGATGTTAACTCACCATCAACAATATGCAGGTCGGTTCTGCACACACCGCATGCATGAACTTTAATTAATATTTGTTCAGGAGAAATATCGGGTACCGGTACATCTTTTAATATCAACAGTGTACCCGGTTTCTCCAATATCATTGCTTTCATTAGACTATACTATTCCCGCGGAAGCGGGAATCCCTTTAAGTTGCAGAAGATATTTAATAATTATTATTTTCCATCCTTCTTATCGTAGTTTCTAATAATCATTCCGTTACTTTTAATAAATCCAAACTTTCCATAACCTTTAATATGCCGGTCATCGCAGCACAGGTCTATCATATAAAAATCTTTCAACTGAGCCATCATTCTTTTCATTAACTCAATTCCAACACCTTTTATCTTATAAGCAGGAAGTACTTCTAATAATGGAATATAAACTGAAAGGATTTTATCCGATATAGCATTAACAAATCCGATAACTTTATTTATTTCATCATCGACTGCTAAAACTATGTAAGCACTATTTTGCAGAATTTCAAAATGTTTTTGCTGTGATGGATAAATACTGCCCCATTTTACAAAAAACCCCTCAAGCATTGAAGGAGTAATACCCACTAAATTGTTCTGGTATTTTATCATGGCATTGAATTATAAAATTTACCATTGATGAGCATTAACATGGTTAATACGCTCCATATTATTTTGTTATTTCCGCTTTCACGGGAGCAGTCAATTGCTTTCTCAGTTCTTCCACATCATACACCGGTAACTGGCATGTATAATTTTCACAAATATAAACAGTTGCTTTATCAATTGAAGCATGAATAATCTGTGATAAAAAAGGAATGACAGGATTTTCCACTCCCGGTTCTGCCTGTATCAATATCTTATTTGGAATGTAATACCGGTAAATTTCATTCAGCATATCCAGGGTTTCATTATCATCTTTTTTTCCTGCAGCAATAATCTGTTTTGGTTTCTGCAAAGCGAAATCAAGGGCACATAACATCTGCGGCATGGAGTATGGATGTGAGCTTATTTTCTCACTAAACAATTGCAGTGATTTATATGCTTTGTCATAAAGGTCCTTATTATCCGTGAATTGAGACAGGCGCAATAAATTCATAACTGCTATTGAATTCCCCGTCGGTTCAGCCGAATCATAATCTTCCTTTGTTCTTAACAATATACTTTCATCATTACCAGATGTATCCCAGAACCCGCCGTCTTCATTATCATAAAAATATTCAATCATAAGCTTATTCAATTCAATTGCAGTTTCAAGATATCTTATTTCAAACACCGATTCATACAGGTCAATCAATGATTGAACAAAGAAAGCATAATCCTGCAAACCGCCTTCAATTTTCGCTTCGCCGTCTCTGTACCTGTGCAGAAGAATTCTTTTATCACGGTCATACAGATTATTTAATATAAACTCTGATGCTTCAACTGCACGTTCAAGGTATTCTGTCTTATGTAATATCCGGTAAGCTTTTGCATAAGCACTAATCATTAACCCATTCCATGATGTCAGGACCTTATCATCAAGATGCGGATGAGGACGTTTTTCTCTTGCTTCAAATAATATTTTTCTTGATTCCCGGATTATATCAAATACTTTATCGGTTGATATTTCATATTTATTTGCAGTTATAGAAAGAGAGTTTGCTTCATACAGAATATTTTTATTTTCAAAAACATTATGCGGGTCAGAGCCTGCAGGAGCATTACCTCTCTCTCCAATGCCATAAAAGAAATTAAATATTCCAGCCCTGTCTTCGCCAAGCAGTTTTTCTATTTCCGGCATTTCCCAAACATAGAACGTTCCCTCTTCTTTATCCTTCATATTAGAGGCATCAAGAGCGCTTTCTGCGTCTTCAGCAGAGTAAAATCCCCCTCTACTTAGCTGAGATGAAACACCGCCATCTTTTGCAGTAAGCTTATTTGAAACATAATACAAAATATCTTCAGCAATGCTTGCAAAGAATTTTTCATTTGTAATCTGGTATGTCTCAAGATATGATATAACAAGCTGTGCCTGGTCGTACAGCATTTTTTCGAAATGAGGTACTACCCAGAACTTATCAACCGAGTACCTGTGGAATCCTCCTCCAAGGTGGTCATGTATTCCTCCTTTTGACATAACATATAAAACCTTAGCAGTCATGTTCAGAGCATTTTCTTCGTTATACCGTTTATAAGCTCTAAGCAGAAAGTTAAACATTACGGGTCTTGGAAATCTTGGAGCATTGCCAAAGCCGGCGACTTCGTCATCGAACATGGATAAACATTGCTCAAACCCTTTTTTCAACGGCTCATCTGTAAGCTCAGATGTTGTCTTTACATTTGCAGTTGCTTTCCTGATATGGTCTATTATTTCATTGCCGGAGTTTTCAATATCCTGTCTTCGTGTTTTCCAGGCATTATCTATTTGAATAATCAGGTCATCAAATCCCGGCATACCGTATTTAGATGTTGGCGGAACATATGTAGCACCATAGAAGGGCTTCAGCTCAGGAGTAAGAAACATCGACATCGGCCATCCACCGGAGCCGGTCATTGCCTGAAGGGCTGACATGTAAACCCTGTCAACATCGGGACGCTCTTCCCTATCGACTTTGATATTTACAAAGAATTTGTTCATCAGCTCTGCCATTGAGTCCTGCTCAAACACTTCCCGCTCCATAACATGGCACCAGTAACAGGTCGAGTAGCCGATTGATAGAAATATGGGTTTATTTTCCTCACGAGCTTTTTTGAATGCCTCATCACCCCACGGGTACCAGTCAACCGGATTATATGCATGCTGAAGCAGGTAAGGGCTTTTTTCGTTTGATAGACGGTTTTGTATTAACATGTAAACAGTAATTTAAATAGTTCTGCGAATATATAGAATCAAAACACATTTGAATAGATAAAAATTTGCGGAAAAGATAACAAAATAAAAATAGTAATCTTATTTAGACATAATATTTTACTCAGTCCATTGAGTAAAATTACTCAGTCCATTGAGTAAATTCTGCATACCTCATACATTCAAATTCATATCAATTATTTCTATATTGCAGTATTAAGCATTAGTAAAATGTCATTAGTTATTAAACTTTATTGACTAAAACTTATGGTAATAGTTTTCGAATTCATTTCTGCTATTCTTCAAATTATTGCATTCACTTTTATTCCATTTATTTTCTTTCTGTTCAGGAAAGATAAAAGCATTACATTTTTCCAATACATAGGGATAGTTAAACCGACAAAGAAGTCTATTTTGTATGCTGTTCTTGGCTCGTTACTTTTTGTGATAGCGGGAATAAGCTTAGTTTTGTTTGATGAAAGTGTGAAACAAGCAGTATTAAATCCTCCCAGTGTAACAGGAAAATTAAGAGCTATGGGATTTGGTCTTGTTACAATCGTAACACTTTTGATTACAGCATGGCTTAAAACATCCTTATCCGAAGAAATATTCTTTCGCGGCTTTATAGCAAAAAGATTGATTAACGGACTTGGATTTCAGGCAGGTAATCTTTTGCAATCTGCTATATTCGGAATAGTTCATGTATTGATCTTCTGGAGTATTATTAAGGGTGCTGTTATTCCCTTAATTGGGATTTTTTTGTTCTCCTCGCTTGCAGGTTGGATTATCGGATTGATTAAAGAAAAATATGCGAATGGAAGCATTATTCCCGGATGGATTGCACACGGACTTGGTAATACTGTTTCGTATTTTGTGCTGGCATTTTTAATTTAAAAATATGGTCTATATAGATCAAAGACTTTATATGTATTATATGCACTGCTGTCCAAAATAAAAATGGAACTCAATTAAATTGCGAAAACTAATCTTTAATGGATAAAAAAATATTTATAATCGACGAGAACCCCCCTCTCCTGGCGAAGCGTTTAGGAGAGGGGGGTTTTAAATTTTTTTACTTAAACGTTTTGGACGGATGTGTATTAATGTATCTTTTAGTTTTTAAATTAACTTGAATAATTAATATATATTACTTATCTTTAACGTTAGTATCGTAACACAGAAGTATGATTATTTCGTTTGGGTCAAAACAAACCCAAAAAATTTGGAATGGCGAACCTGTTAAAGAATTATCAATTCAAATACAGGAAACCGGAAGGAGAAAATTAAGAATGCTGAACAATTCACAAAATATAGCAGACTTACAAATACCTCCATCTAACCGCCTTGAAAAGCTAAAAGGGAATTTAAAAGAATTTTACTCTATTAGAATTAACGATAAATGGAGAATTATTTTTAAATGGAATAATGGGAATGCATTTGATGTAAAAATTATTGATTATCATTAAAAAATGAAAAAGCTAAAAAACATACATCCCGGTGAAGTTTTAAAAGAGGAATTCTTAATTCCTCTTGGTATCAGTGCATATAAGCTTTCGAAAGATATAGGAATTCCACAAACCAGGACTTCGGAAATAATAAATGGAAAAAGAAGAATAACTGCCGATACTGCCCTCCGGCTTTCAAAGTATTTTGGGAATTCTGCAAAGTTCTGGCTTGGACTTCAGGATGATTTTGATATTGAAGAGCAAAATAATAATAAGCAAAAAGCTTTTAATTCCATTCGCACATTTTCCGGCAGTGCCGCTTAACATTTTATTCTTTTGTCATTATTAATATTGAATAATCTACATTATTTACAGAACTAAAATTGAATATAGAAGATTTAATATTCAATTTTAAATAAATTCAATAAAAATTATGACAAAACAGATAATTTTTAAAGTAATCACAGCAATTGTTATTGCGGTTCCGGCATATTTTATTATGACATCAGTTGATAAATCAACCAGAATTACTATTGGATTAATTATCGCAATCCCTTCTTTTATACTTATGATTAGGTTTTCTTTTAATTATTTGGATGCTGTTTATACTAATACAGTCAACACAAGCTGACAGAGAAGAAAAAGTATTAACTGCGGCATTTGGTGATGATTATCAAAGATATAAAAAGCAAACATGGTTTTGAATAGATAATAGCTTATTTGACTTATATATTTGATTTGGAAGATGAAAGTACTGAGAAATAAAATGAAAAACAGTTATAGTGAAAAAAGACTTTTAAAAAGCATTGAATCGGAAGAATGGTTTTCTGTAAAAAATTTGAAGTCATATAAGAAGCACCTCCAAAAAGCTGCTAAAAGAACTATGCTTAAAGACCAGAGAATGAATATACGAATTGCAAAAAGAGATTTGGATAAACTGAAAGCAAAAGCGCTTGAAGAAGGAATGCCTTACCAAACATTAGTTTCAAGTGTACTGCATAAATACCTGAATGGCAAGCTTAAAGATTGTACGTAATATAAATTACTTAGTTTATGGGGAAAAAAGTAAACAGAGTAAAATACTATTTAAATTCAAAAAATATAAACACTTTACCGGATAATGAAATAAAAGTAATTCTCCGTGCTGCTGATAGTCTGGTATGTAAAGGAGGAAGAACCTTGCTTGCAAAGATTCTGAAGGGTTCTAAAGAAAAGAAAGTACTTGAGTTTAAACTGGATGAAAATCCTTCATATGGATATTTTAAAGATTTGAAGCCGGATGATGTATTGGCAAAGATAGATTGGATGATTGAAAACCATTATATTAGAATTGAATATGACTGGAAACTGCCTTTGATTAGTTTCACCGATAAAGGATGGGAAATTGAACGGGATTTATATGCCGGTGAGCTGCTGGAAAAATTGAAAATCGCATCTCGAAACTGCGAATATGCATTCGTTCATGAACTAAGAGACAGGAACCGAGGAATGATATTGCTGCTGCTTGATAAAATTAAATCGACAGGTGATAAAAGATGGATAGGTATTCTCGAAGAATGGAAAAAAAATGATTATAAAAAAGTGCAAAGAGCTATAAGTGAAGTGATTGAATATCTATCTAAATAACAAAACTATAATAATATTTTGAAATAATTATTGTTCTTGACAATTCTGAATGGATAAATATTTTTTGAAAGGTTATATTTATAGCAGAAGAAACTTTAACACTATAAGTGTTTAAATATGGTACAAGATAAATTTAATAAAGAGAAATTTATAAATTATTGGGTTGAAAGCTCGGATGAAGATTTCAAGACAATGAATACCTTATTCGATAATAAAAGGTATAACTGGTCTTTATTATTGGACATCTTGTTATTGAAAAACTACTTAAAGCTTACTTCATAAAAGTAAACAATGAGTATCCACCACTTATACATAACTTATTAAGATTAGCAGAATTATGCAGGATAGAGTTAGATGAAGAACAAAAACTGTTTATGGTAACTGCTACAACATTTAATATCAATACAAGATATGATGATTACAAGAATTCATTTTGGAAAAAATGTACGCCGGAATACACAAAAGAATGGCGGGAAAAAATAATACTAAATAGAAAATGGATAAAAAAACTGATAGATTAATAAGGCAATTTATAGCTGCGGCTGCTAAAGAATACACTGATTTGAAAATCGCTTATATTTTCGGTTCATATGCCAGAAATAATGAAAAACCGGACAGCGATATTGATATTGCACTTTTTATAGAAAACCTGAATGATGCTGATAGACTTGACCTGCAGGTCAAACTTTTTCTAATTGCATCCAAATTTGATACAAGAATTGAACCTCACCCGATACCTTACCAGGATTTTTTTTTAAATAATCCCTTCGCTGCTGAAATTAAAAAAACAGGCATTGAAATTACAATATAGAAAAAAACATTACCCCGTTTTTTCAATCAGTTTTGAATAGATAAAAATTTAGCTTATCACTAAATTACAGCATCTAAATTTATATCTCTAAATACTGAATCATGGAAGCTGTAACATATTCTCTCAAACCCGGGCAATCTAATTCCAATGCTTATTACAATGATGTACATACTTTCACAGATATTGTCTTATCCCACACACAAGATTCGCTTATGCCCATTGCAAATGAATATTACGATTTCCTCAACACATACAAGCTTGAAGAATTACGCGAAATAGAAGAATATATACTTGAGCTGATAAGCTTTGGAGTTCTGTGGCGTTCTTATGCGGGAACAGCATTAGCTGTTAAGCATGCACCGTTCATAACTCTTGCACGTATGGCTGAGTGGAGAAAAAAACATCAACGCATTAAACCATACATTGACTTTGCTCGCGGTATCCTGATGACCGGCTTCCTGCTTCCTGATTCTAAAAACAAAAGACCGGATATACCGACGCTCAGACAAATAGACCATGTCTGCAAATGGTTTGAAGCTACAGGTGAATTCAGAGAACAGGCATATAGATTTATCAGGTGGCGCGGCTTTTGGGAAACTAAATCACCCGGAGAGCTGCTGAAAATATTTACTGCTATAGAGGATTTCACACAATGGTTTGAAGAAAGCTCAATTGAAGCTCTTGGTAAATACACGCAAAATGTAGATAACTTTATAAACAGCAATTATAAACGATATCTCTGGCGTGAAGACAGGATTTCATGTACAAGAAAACGGATAGAATACCATCTTAACATGGTTGGTGCGGATTTAATGAATCGTGCCTTCCGAACCGAATACCTGGATACGGAAATAAAAAATGTCCTTGTACCGGGATGTATGCGTACACATGTTGATAAGAAATGCAAAGCAAAAAAAGTAAAAGAAGGTTTGATATGTGATGGATGCGAGCCGCAATGCCGGATTAACCGCCTTGGTGAGATGGGAAGGAAGAATAATTTCGATGTTTATATTATACCGCATGCATCGGACCTTTCATTATGGACGCCAAAAACAAATCAGCCAAAACGCGGAGTTGTTGCATCTGCATGTGTTACCACACTTGTTGAAGGCGGATGGGAATTGAAAAGATATGATGTACCCGCTCAATGCGTACTGCTCGATTACAGCGGATGCAAGAAACACTGGAGGAAAGACGGCTTTGCTACCGAGCTGAATGTGCTTGAATTGAAGAAGAAAATATTTGATGAGAAGGTATAACTCTTACAAAATCACCTCTCTCACAAACAAAATTCTTCAATATTATGCGGTGTAATAACAGATTGTTTCTCAACTGAATAATTTTTTGAAAAAGTAACTGGAAATTTTACCTTTGTATGTTTATTGTATTTAAATTCAACTGCTGATATTTTCTGATTTAACTCTTCAATATAATCAATCTCCTGTTGTTGTACTGTTCTCCAGAAATAACTTCTTGCATATATTTTATTATTATTTAGATATTTTATTCTTTCACTGATTATGAAATTTTCCCAAAGCTGACCTATATCGGATCTGTTGTCTATATTATTATAATTTCCAATAATTGCATTCCTTATACCATTATCATAGAAATATATTTTTTTACCTTTTTTAATCTCGTTTCTGAGATTCCCGGCAAAAGCAGGTAACCTGAATAATACATATGATTTTTCAAGCAAGTCGATATATTTTTCAATAGTCTTATTATCCGAACCTGTTAGTTGTGCAATTTCATGATAAGATACTTCACTTCCCACCTGTAATGCGAGAGCTCTTAACAATTTATCAAGTAAAGAAGTATTCCTGATGAGATCAAAATTAAGTATATCTTTATATAAGTAACTTCCTGCAAGATTATTCAAGAGCTCAATTTGCTCATTGCTTTTAACTACTATTTCAGGGTAATACCCAAAAATCAATCTCTGGTTTAATTTATTTTTTTCATCTAGAATTGAACTTTCATTAACCATCTCGGCAAATGAAAAAGGATAAAGCTTATATTCATATTTTCTTCCTGTTAATGGTTCTTTTATCTTTTCATTTAACTCAAAAGAAGATGAACCTGTTGCAATAACCTGAACATCTTTAATATTATCTACAATTAGCTTTAAAGTTAAACCCACATTAGTAATCCTTTGTGCTTCATCAAATACCAGTAACTTATTGTTACCTATCATCGCTTTTAATTCCGATAAGCTTATTTGATTTAAATGCTCTCTTATAAAAGGTTCATCTCCTGAAAGATTTAATGTTTTAATGTTTAACGTGTCTACAATAGAGTTAACCAGAGTTGTTTTGCCAACTTGCCTCGCACCAATAATAATAACTGCTTTACCCTTATTAAGGCTGTTTATTATATTTTCTTCTAAAAACCGTTTGATAATACTCATATCTGAAATTAATAATAATATTTTAGGATTACAATCCCAATATATTATAATATTTTAGGATTATAATCCTAAAATATTATAATTTCCACTAACTACTATATATTGTAAACACTTAAATCATAAGCAAATTCATAATCTTCATAAATACAGTAATTTATATGGATTAATATAAGTTCAAAAGCTATATTTCCTTATATTTAACTGAAAATATGTAATTATATTAGTAATATTGAATTAATCTATAAATGAAAATATTATCATTATTAATATTATATCTCGTATTCTTCTCTTTAAGCTCTTTTGCTCAGGTTCCGCACACTGCTATTAATGTTAAACTAAGTAATGACGGCAGATACATCACTGGTCAAAGTTTAAAGGAATATAAAATCAATTTGCTAAGAATAAACAAGGACAATGTGCAATCGGAAGAACAATTCAACATAAATGATGATACTACACAATATGAATATTCAAGAAACATTATTTACAGTGAAGAAATATATGAAATGACAATCGTTCATCCGGACGATACTATGACAGTACGGTTTCAGTTAAACTTAAATTTATTGCCCGGTCCGGATTCAAATAAAAAAAACAAATATCTTTTCTTTGCTGCTTTTTTATTTGATATTCCGTTTCAAAAAGGTCAATATGAGATTACTGATTTTAAAGAGCTGGATTCCGGAAACAGCTTTGCACAGGCTGATGATTATAACTGGATTCCAATAAATCCTAACAACAGAAAATTAAAAGCAAAACAGTAAACCCAAAGATAAAAGATTAAACTAAAAAACATAACGGCAATAAGAATGAAAGACCTCATTATAGAGAATATAAATAATCCAGAGAAGCTTGAAAGCTTGTACAGGGAAAACAAAAAAGATTTCCGGCAGAGCTTCTATGAGATATCTCCACAGTATGATACAGAGCTTATTAAATTCTGGAAGATACGATTAGATTCGGAATCGCAAAAAGAAACAGGCAAATTTGATAAAAAAGATCTGATTGCAGTTATACTGATTTCATTAATTGCAGGAACATTCGTGAAGCTGCCTGATATACTGCCATGGCTGAAACACGAGATTTTTTATCCCCGGAACCTTGCAATAATTGTCTTCAGTGGTATTATTTTTTACACACTCCGGCAAAACAAGATATTCGAAACTAAAAAATTTCTTACATATGTATCAACTGCAATTATATTACTTATATATGTTAACCTGCTGCCTTATATAAAAAGTGATTCTATAAATAATGCTTTCTATCATGTACCTTTTATAATGTGGTGCATTTGGGGAATTGTTTATACCGGCTTTGAATATAAAAATATTGATAAAAGAATTGATTTTATAAGGTATAACGGGGAGCTTGTTATTATGACCGGCTTAATTTTAATCGCAGGCGGTTTTTTAACGGGTTTGACTAATGTACTTTTCGAGGCAATAAAAATGAATATAACTGAATTCTATTTTAAAAATGTTGCTGTTTACGGTGCAGTTTCAGCTCCCATTGTGTCTATGTTTTTAATAAATACATATCCTAACATTACAAGTAAAATTGCTCCTGTTATTGCCAAAATATTTACACCGCTTGTACTTATAACTCTTGTAATTTATTTAATAACGTTGTTCTTTTCAGGCAGCAATTTATTACTAAACAGAGACCTGTTAATTGCTTTTAACATTATGCTCTTATGTGTAACGGCATTAATAATATTTTCTCTTTCGGAGTTAAGCAAAACAAATGAAAAAAATGTAAATGTTCTTATTCTTTTTTTACTTTCCGTTGTAACTATTCTGATAAATCTAATTGCTTTGGGAGTTATTATTTCAAGAATAATAATTTATCTTGAATTGACACCTAACAGAACAGTTGTACTTGTTTCCAATATTCTTATATTTATTAACCTGATACTTATTTCAAAAAACCTTTACCTGTCCTATTTTAAAAATAAGCAAATTGATTCGGTTGAAAGAACTACGGCTTCATATCTGCCGGTATATTTAGTATGGACACTGGTGGTAATATTTATTTTACCGTTTATATTCTGGTTTAGATAAACTTTATTTTTTACATTATAGAATTGTGTGATAATGATAGAATTATTGCAAGGAACCTATTTTAATACATCAGCGTTGCTCCCTTACATATTTTAGCAAAATTAATGAAAGGAGATGCTATGTCATTACAAGATAAGTACCGTCCTGTTATAGATATGGGACAAAGTATTGGAGCAAGAAACGTTTCAGTCCGTGAGGAAGATGGAAAGCTAAAGTTCAGCGGAACAGTAAAAGGACCTGATGAGAAGGTACAGTTATGGAACAAGATTAAGGAGATTGGCGGCGAGAATCCAACCGATATCGAGGCAGATATTACAATGGATAATCCCGGCGGTGAAGCCGGAGGTGCTGCAAAATCTGGCAAAACATATACGGTTAAAAGCGGTGATACACTTAGCAAAATAGCAAAGGAACATTACGGTGATGCTAACCGGTATAATGAAATATTTGAAGCTAACCGCGATAAGCTTGATGACCCCAACAAAATACAACCCGGGCAGGAACTTGTAATACCATAAGAAATATTACAATCATTTTTTGGAAACATCATGCAATCATTTATAAATGTTTGTATGATGTTTTTTTTTGAATAGATAAAAACAAATCCATCAATTAATTTAAAGAAAATGTTATAGAACTAATGAGCAACGTGACCAAGAAAGCATTCCAGGGCTTTTTTTTCCTGATGATTGTTTGGGGTTTATTTGTTTTTCTTCCTGCAGGGACAATTTATTACAGGCAAGGATGGCTTTATATGCTTGTTTTCTTTGGCTCAACACTCTTCATCACAATTTATTTTTTAAAAAAAGACCCGAAGCTTATTGAACGGCGTGTGCATGGCGGTCCAACTGCAGAGAAGGAAAAAAGCCAGAAGATAATTCAGGGTTTAGCAAGCTTCTTTTCAGTTGCAGCAATAGTTATTTCAGGATTTGATTACCGCTATCAATGGTCACATGTTCCTGTGTATCTTGTAATAATCTCGAATATAATAATACTGCTTTGCTTTTTCTTTATTTTTCTTGTATTCAAAGAGAACAGCTATACTTCAAGTATTATTGAAGTGGGTGAAGAACAGAAAGTAATAACAACAGGACCATATGCTATTGTCCGGCATCCGATGTATACAGGGGCTTTGGTCATTTTTTTATTTACACCTTTAGCGTTAGGTTCATTTTGGGGTATTCTTTTTGCAGTTGGTGTTATAGCTGCAATTATTCTAAGATTGCTTGATGAAGAGAAATTTTTATCAAAGAATCTTGAAGGATATGATGAATACTGCAGCAAGGTTCGTTACAGATTAATACCCTATATTTGGTAAGTAATCAGACACCTCACCCCCCAGCCCCCTCTCCACATGGAGAGGGGGCTGGGGGGTGAGGGGGTAGGATTCGAATTTGACAATTATACATTACGTAAAGTTATAACTATAAATAAAAATTAAACTATGACTAACAAATACAACCTAATTCAAAGTTTAGATAATCTTGACATCTTTGATGCAGAAAAATATAATGCTCTGAACATTGGCATTAACATCGATAAAGTATCAGATACAAACCTGCTTGATGGTGACTGGAAAAGCTTTGTAAATGAATGCGTGGTAAAATTAAAAGATTTTAATCAAACGATATCAGTTCACGGCGCTGCATTTGATTTGAATCCCGGAAGTCCTGATAAACGGGTAGTTGAGCTGACAAAGTTCAGGTACAAACAATGCATATATATTGCAAATATGATAAATGCTTCATTTGTTGTGTTTCACAGCCAGTTTAATCCGTGGATAAGAGACCAAAAAGTACAGGATATAAAAATTGACAGGCAGGTTGATTTCTGGAATGAATTAGCTAATGAAGCCGGAGACAAATTAACTTTACTGGTAGAAAATGTTTATGAAAATAACAGCTCGAATCTGCTTTCACTCATACAAAAAGTAAACTCACCAAAAGTACAGGTTTGTTTTGATACAGGGCATGCACTGCTAACATCAGAGTTAGAGCATTGGATAAAAAAATTGGGCGAACACATTAAGCTTGTTCATTTACACTGGAATGACAGAACTTACGATGCTCATCAGCCGCCGGATGAAGGTGCATTAAAATATTTTAATAAGCTGATTAGTGATTATAATATAAATCCGGTTATTGAGCTGGAATATAAAATTGAAGATATTGAAACGGAAATAAAAAGAGTAAGAACATATTTGACATGACAATAGAATTATGGGATATACTTGATGAGAACTTCAATAAAACCGGCAGAACCGTTGAACGCGGAAAACCAATGAAACCCGGTGAATATCATCTTGTAGTTCATATCTGGATAAAAAACAGCAAAGGTGAATATTTAATTCAGAAGCGGACAGCAAATAAAACATACCCGTTGATGTGGGATACTACCGGCGGCTCTGCAATAACAGGTGATGACAGCTTAACTGCAGCACTTAGAGAAGTGAAGGAAGAAATGGGTATTGACCTCTCACCCGGCAATGGCAAACTATTATACAGAATAAAAAGGAAACATTTTGATTCACCTGATTTTGTTGATGTGTGGTTGTTCAATGAAAATATAGATATAGATAGATTAATTTTTCAACCGGATGAAGTTTGCGATGCAATGTGGGCAGGACAAGAAAAGATATTAGCGATGATAGATGAAGGTATATTTGTAGATGTTTATACTTACCTGGATGAATTGTTCAATAACAAAAAGTAAAATAATAATTTTTTAGAATGGATAACATCAAAAGAAAAGCAATAAAAGGCATAACAATAATGCTTATTGCCTGGGCATTAATTATATTTTTAACCGCATGGTCATTAAAATACTGGCAGGGATGGGTTTACTGGTCGCTATGGGTTGTATGGTCAATAATTGTAATCCCATACTTTATGAAAAAAGACCCGAAATTTATTGAACGGCGACTTTCAGGTGCTTCTAAAGAAGAAGGAAAAGCCAGGAAACTTGTTCATCGGCTTATGGCAGTATTTTCATTCATTATGATTGCATTTGCGGGAATTGATTTTCAGTTTCATCTTTCGAACATCCCTGTTTATTTAGTAATAGCCGCTGATATATTAATAGGAATCGGATTCTGGATTATTTTTCTAACATTCAAAGAAAATAGTTATGCTTCAAGCAGCATACAAGTTGAGAAAGAACAGGAACTGATATCAACAGGTCCATATGCAATCGTCCGGCATCCGATGTATATGGGCTCATTGTTCATATATATATTTTCACCATTAGCATTAGGTTCATTATGGGCTTTGATATTTGGAATTGGTGTAATCATTTCAATGGTAATCAGGCTGCTTGATGAAGAAAAATTTTTGATTAAAAATTTGCAGGGTTATGAAGATTATAGAAAGAAGGTTAATTACAGATTGATTCCGTATGTGTGGTAAATCTCCAATTTTATAAGAATCTAAACTTATAATTCAGATAACATAAAATAAATAACTATGAAATATCTAATTCTTTCAGCGTTATGGATTTTATTCTGCATAATTCACAGCGGTATGATTACACAGACTGCTACGGGATTCTTAAAGAAGAAGTTAGGCAATTATTACCGGTACTACAGGTTATTTTATAATGTTGTTTCTCTTTTAGTACTGGTCCCGATTGTTATTTACTCATACTCAATAAAAGAAGAACCGTTTTTCACCTGGGAAGGATACTTTCTTCCTGTTAAGTATTTCCTTCTTGCAATTGGAATATTATTATTTATTCTTGGTTCCAGGCATTACAGCATGTCAAGTTTTTTTGGCATTGCTCAAATAAAAGAAAATACAAATCACAACTTAATGAATGAAACAGGAAAGCTTGATTCAAGCGGTATACTTGGTGTTATCAGGCATCCGTATTATTCAGGTGTTCTCCCTCTTTTATGGTCAAGTGACCTTGATAATACTACTTTAATTATTAATGTGATATTAAGTATATATATCGTTGTTGGTACATTGCTTGAAGAACAAAAACTGGTTCATGAGTTTGGAAATGAATACATCCAGTATAAGAAAAAGGTATCAATGCTTGTACCTTTTAAATGGATTACATCAAAAGTGCATTAAGGATGAATTCAGAAATTGAAATATAAATTATGTCTGAAAATCTAATTGGATTGCCGCGGGATATTGTTAGATTATCACTTTATTCCAAAAGATGGGTAAAAATTTATAAAGACGAAGAAAAGTTACTTCATGAAGCATTAGGCGGAATTGCACTTGATATCCAGCATGTAGGCAGCACTTCAATTCCGGGATTAATATCAAAGCCGGTTATTGATATTGCTGTGGCAGTAAAAACCTTTTCCGATTGTGACAAATGTATCGGACCTTTAATTGAGCTTGGATATCATTATAGGCATGGTGCTGGAGTTAAAGGAGGGTATCATTTTGCTAAAGGTCCTGAATCCAACAGGACTCATTATGTTCATGTGGAAGAATTATTCGGAAAAATGTGGTATGACCATATATTATTCCGTAATTATTTAAGAGCTCACAGTGAAGCAATGGAAAAATATGCTGAATTGAAAATACAGCTGGCAGAGAAATTTCCTGCTGACAGACCGGCATATTTAGAAGGAAAAAGCGGATTTATAACTGAAGTAGTTGAAAAAGCTAGGATAGAGTATGAGATAAAGGATTTGTTGGATATATAAATCTGCCTGTTCCTTTTTCCTCATAGTTATATAACTTCAATTTGATTATTTTTACAATATGAGAGAGTATGCTAAAATAATATCTTATGTAATATTTGTGATTATTTTCACTATCCTTTTTTCCCTTTCAAATACACCGGCTATATATAATTCGCCTACGATAAATGACGATACAATAAAAAGCTTTATAAATGAGGAAAGTTTCGATGATAAGAAAGACTCTCTTGAAAATAAAGATAATGAATATCCATGGGGTACTTTTTATTTGGTACAGGTTGCCGAAGGATATAATTACAAAAAGCTTCAGAACATATGTGAAGAATCTGCAGCATTGCTAAACACAAAGGTCGATTACCAGGATAAAACATTTGATCCAGAAAAAGGATTAATATATCCTGATAATTATGAACCAGATCCAATATATGCAGGAGAATATTTTCCCCGTCGTCCTATGTATATTCAGAATTTCCTAAGCATTGAAATGAAGTATTTTTATGATACAATTGACTATAAATTTGCTGATAAAAAAAAGATGATTGTGATTGCAGATTTTTATTCATTAGATGAAAAATTATCAGCAGATAGTTTGACAAACATTCTTCTGTCCAAATTTCCGGATGCCAAATATTATAAAACAAAAATTTATATGGGGTGCATGCACTGATGGCTTCAGCAAAATTAAATAAAATATTTCCACCGTCAGAACCCTGTTCATGTGATATATGCAAAAGCTATTGCTCAAGACCCGGCTGGTGGAGCGTTGATGAAGCTATTGCAGCAATTGATTCTGATTATGCAAACAGGTTTATGCTTGAGGTTTCGCCTGAGTTTACCTTCGGTGTAATCTCTCCTGCTTTTAAAGGAGCGGAAACCAATTTTGCATTACAGGAATACTCCGGTAACGGATGCACATTTCTTAAAGATGGATTGTGTGAGCTATTCGGTACTGGTTTACAGCCGCTTGAGTGCAGGTATTGCCATCACAGCAGAGTTGGATTGGGTGTTAAATGCCATTACGCTCTTGAAATGGAATGGGATACTTTCCGGGGACAAAAGGTGGTTGAAAAATGGATTGAAAAGGTTGGTTTTATGTGGAAAGACTATTATAATAATTTAATTTCAAAAAATAAATAATATGCCTACAAGTATATTTACCGATAAATCATCCAGGCCGGATGAAAAATCACTTGAAAAAGCCCTGAACGGCAATTACAAATTATGGAAGGAAATCAGAGATTATATTTATAAAAAATATCCCACAGCATTTGAAGAGTGGGCGTATCCCGGGAAAAGCTTTGGATGGAATTTCCGCGTAAAAGATAAAAAACGTGTGCTGGTTTATTTTATGCCGTGTGATAAGTGTTTTAAAGTATCATTTGTAATTGGCAGCAAAGCAACTGAAGAAGCAATGATTAGCGGGATTTCAAAAGAAATTAAGGATATAATTTCCGCAGCTAAGGTTTATGCCGAAGGAAGAGGATTCAGAATTGATGTGAATAATAAAAAGATTATTAAAGATATAAAGAAGCTGGTTGATATAAAACTGGCAAATTAAAAAAATTAAGAATAGCTTCTCATTGAAAAATAATAACCGCGGTAAAATCATATTAAGTTTATCAATACCTCTTGCATTACTTGTAATATTTTCCAGCTTAGTTGGATTACTTGTCCCTGATATGTATTCCAAAGAAACCCAAAACTGGATAATTCAGTCAACCGGGCAGGATGCCATAGACCTGATTCTTATAACACCGGTATTATTGATTACATCAATACTTGCTTTCAGAAAAAGCAAAGCCGGGTTTTTACTTTGGGGTGGTACGGTTTTTTACCTTATTTATACTTTTGTAATCTATTGCTTTAGCTTACATTTTAATAACCTGTTTGTAGTATACTGTATTACTCTTGGATTGTCTTTTTATTCGTTTATATATTTTCTTTATTTAAATTTAACTGAACCAATAGATGCATGGTTTAACGATAGAATACCGCGTAAAACCACCGGTGTTTATTTTATAATAATAGCATTCCTGTTTTATTTTATATGGCTGTCTTCAATTATTCCTGCTCAGTTAGCAAGTGATATTCCCAAAGAACTCGCCGATACCGGTTTATATACAAATCCGGTACATGTTCTTGACCTTTCAGTATTATTACCGGGAAGCTTTTTAATTGGTCTTTTTCTGCTTAAGAAAAAGAATATGGGCTACCCTTTTGCTATTGTAATGCTGGTATTCTTTATATTAATGGATATTACAATAGGCACACTGGTTTTTTTAATGAATAGAAAAGGACTAGATTCAGATTTGAACCTGCTGATAATTTTCAGTGTATTAACTTTGTTCAGTATATATTTGTTAACAGGATTTTTGAAGAACATTGAAAAGAACAATTAAAAAAAATTTAAAAAGAATATAACATGAGAATTTCATATGTATTATTATTTTTTATACTCTTCACCGGAATATCATCTGCTAATGACGGTTCATTCTATGCCTCAGGCGGTAACCTTTACCCCATGGAAGAAACTTCAATCGAATTAAAAAAAGAAATTCTTACGCTTAAAAAAGTACAGGATAACTGGATAAGTGTCGATGTATATTTTGAGTTTTATAATCCCGGTGATAAAAGAATCCTGACCGTTGGCTTTGTTACACCTTCTGCAAACGGCGATGTAGACTTTGAAACCAGTGAACACCCGCAAATTAAAGATTTCACCGTTATCTTAAATGATGCATCTCTGCCTTTTAAAATCAATAAGACAATAGATTCAAGCAGTAAGAGCATAAATTTCGACCAATATACTTATAACTTCATATATTATTTTGATGCTGAATTTAAAAATGGCATGAATATAATCAAACATTCATATTTATTCAGAGGAAGTACCGGAGTAGAAGGCACAAGCTACGATTATCACCTGCAGACAGGTACAAGCTGGGCAAATGGAGAGATTGAAGATTTTGAATTAAATATTGACCTAGGTCCCGGAATCCATTATTTACCGGCAACATTTCACAGTAAAAATGACAGCGTTGACTGGAAAATAATCGGAACAGGTAAATTTTATCCAAAGCTAAGGACATATTACGGATGGGAATTTGATGAGGTAAGGTGGGATAGAATAGTAGAAATACAATCCGGATATGTATCATACATGACAAAAAATTTCCAACCTTATCATGATTTGAAAGTTGGTGAATACTTTAAGGAATTTAATTACGAACCATATAAATAGATAGAATTATTTATCCCACTCAACAGGTGTTACGGTATTATTAAGCCAATCGGTTTTTAATATGCCGTAACCGATTGTATCAACATTTTCACTATCCAGCACCCGCCATGATTTTCTGAACTGTGCTTCCTTCACAAAGCCGCATTTTTCAAGTACTTTCCTCATTGAGGTATTGTCTATTCTTGTAAAAGATTCAATCCTGAATTTATTAGGATAATTAGTGAATACAAAATCAACAAGCCATTTTACCGCTTTGCAGCCAATACCTTTATTTCTGAATTTACTGTGAATTTTAATGTCAAACAGCGGTGTTTCGGAATCGTCGACATCTTTTCCAAGATCAAATAATCTTACAAATCCAACTGCTTCATTTTCATCTTTTATCCAGAAAGACCTTGTGCTGTTATTAGAATAAAATCCTTCTTCAATGCTTTTCAAAACCTCGTCCCTATCCATGTTAACTGTAAGATGGAAATTCCATGAATCAAATGTCATGAAATCGGCAAGAAGGTGTTTATCTTCAAGTATAAATTCATTGAATGTGATATTCATATATTAATTTATTATTTTATGACAAAATTATTGATTTAGGGCTATCCAAATCAAAAAACGAATAACTATATTACTAATAACTAAGATTAAGAAATTCTTAAAAATTACTTATTGTTTAAAGATAATAAATTAAGTATTTTTATTAAGTTTAAAAATAAAATGAAAAATAATATAAATATTAAAAGTGATAAGCCTTTAGTTGTACTGCCTCTTGAGGATTATGAATCCTTAAAAGAAACTATTGAAATATTGAGTGATAATCCAAAAATTTCGAAAGAGCTAAAAAAGGGAAAACAGGATTATTTAAAAGGTAATTATTTTCATTATGATATAAATACCAAGAAACTTACAAAAAACACTTTTAAATCAAAGCGGAAGACAGTATGAGTTATCAAATTGTTTTTTCCGCAGCTGCGGAAAAACAATTCAGAAATATTAAGAAGAATAAATCCTTATTAAGAAGGATTGAAAAAGCTCTTAAAATAATTTCCGGAAATCCCTATAGCGGTAAATTTTTGACCGGAGATTTAAAAGGATATCATTCATACAGAGTAGGAACACACAGAATAATTTATGAAATTATTCATGAGCAGATAGTTGTATTAATTTTAAAAATTGACAAGCGAGGAGCTGTTTACAGTTAATTATTTTTTTCTTCATTGCATAAGATCTTTGTTAAATAACTCCTTTGAACTCTTCATTGAAATTCATACACGATGTTTATTGTTTTGATATAATAAATTAGTTATTTTTAGTATTAAAATTAATCTGAAAAAAATTCAATAAATTGCCAATAAAAATACAAAATAAAAAAGAATTAGGTTCAGGCATTTATACTATTCCTGATATTGGCTTATTATTGGGCTATCCTTTGTATAAGGTGCGAAGATATATAAAAAAATATTGGGATGAAGGAATTGGAAAAGAGTTGTTTCATGATAATTATAGCTGGTCTGTTAAGAATTACAAGAAGGCAGTAAATTTTTACGTACTTATTGAACTTTATACTTTTTTCCAGCTCCAGGAATGCGGTGTACATACAAAAGGAGTAGTGAAAGCAAGAAAAGAAATTGCAAAACATTTAAAAACTCCTTATCCTTTTGCAAATCGTAAAATTCTTACGGATGGCCAACATATTTGGTATTACTTTGAAAAGGACCTTATATCTGCCGACCCAACTTGTCAGTTAAACTTTGGAAAAATTATTGAGAGCTTTGCAAACAAAATTGATTTTTCAGATGATTCGTTAGCTGAAAGATATTGGCCCAGAGGCAAAGATAGCAGTATTGTTGTGGATCCTCACCATCAATTTGGACAACCTGTTATAAAGGGAAGCAACATAGTTACTGATACAATTTATTCTATGTATCAAAGTGGAGAAAAAATAAAAACCCTATCCGTTTTGTATGACATTTCCGAAAAGGAAATTTGTGATGCAATAGAGTTTTATAAAAAAGCTGCATGACACTTATCTATTTAGATGAAAACCTTTCTGAATATGTTGCTGATGCTTTAAACTCCTTAAATAAAGGTTATTTTGAAGATTTTATGGTTATGTCAACAAAGGAAAAGTTTGGAAAAGGTGCTAAAGACGAAATAATTATTCCTGAAATCGGCAAAGAAAAATCCATACTAATTACTAAAGATTTTAGAATCCAAAGAGACAATCTACAAAATGAACTATACAAGAAACACAGATTGGGTTTTTTTTCTCAGTATACCAAAAAATCTAGCCAAACATTGGGAAATGGTAAAACTACTTATAAATAATTGGGAGCTAATGATAAACACAATAAGGAAAGAGAAATTACCATTTGCTTTTAGAATTAAGATGAGAGGTAAAATGGAGAGATTATAATTTTACTTCTCCTTCACCATTCTCTTCTTAATCTTCTTCACCGCAAATGGTCCTTCATAAATAAATCCTGTGTACATTTGAACAAGTGATGCACCCAGGTCAAGCTTTTCCTTCACATCTTTTGCAGTAAACACTCCGCCGCAGGCAATAACCGCAAGCTTATCGCCGGCTTTATCTTTTATGAACTTGATTACATTGTTTGCCATTTCCTTCAGCGGCTTGCCGCTTAATCCGCCTATTTCATAGGTCACGCCATCAGGAAGCGATTCTCGTGAGATTGTTGTGTTGGTCGCAATAATTCCGGTAAGATTATTATTGATTGATACTTCAATTATATCTCCAATTTCCTGTTCGGTGAGGTCAGGTGCGATTTTTAGAAATATATCTTTCGAGCCATCAGGGTAAATCCTATCAAGCTCCTTATTTAATTGCTGAAGTGAATTTAAAATTTTATCTATATATTTTTTCTGCTGAAGCTCACGAAGTCCCTCTGTATTAGGTGAGCTGACATTTATAGTAAAATAGTCCGCATATTCATAAAGCTTTTCGAAGGAAAATTTATAATCCTGGTAAGCTTCTTCAAGGGGAGTTCTTTTGTTCTTGCCAATATTAACCCCCGTAATAAAGTCATTGGATAAATCTTCTTTTGCAGTATGAATATTTTTTTCAAACTCATCTGCACCATGATTATTAAATCCGAGCCGGTTAATAATTGCCCTGTACTCAGGTAAGCGGAACATCCTCGGTTTTGGATTACCTTCCTGCGGCAAAGGTGTTACGGTTCCGACTTCAGCAAAACCGAAACCCATTGCATCCCATGCATGAAGTGCAGTGCAGTTTTTATCCATTCCGGCTGCTAATCCAATAGGATTGCGGAATGTGAGATTACCCACCTTAACCTTCAGCTTTTCATTCTCATAATGATAAAACGGACGCATTACATTATCCATAATGCCTATAGAAAGCATATTCATAGTAAAATTGTGAACCGCTTCAGGATCAAACTGGAACAAAACGGGACGGACGATTTTCTTATATATCATTGTGTAATACAAAAATAGTGGAAAAATCGGAGAGAAAGAAGACAGTTTGTAAGGTTTGTAAGGTTTGTAAGGTTTGTAAGGTTTGTAAGGTTTGTATAGAGAAGAGTTTTCCATACCAAAATTTCTTCACAATAAACTAAACCTAATTTCCTTCACACCACTCCTTACCAAATTTTCCTTAGATCCCTTGGGGACTATTTTGTAAGGTTTTAACGGGTGATTTGCAATCCTCCAAAAGAACTTTCCCAAATGGAAATTTGGGAAAGAGGATGTTGACCTTACAAACCTTATAAACTTTATGAACTTTATGAACTTTATGAACCTTATGAACTATTTTGCATTGCATTCCCCCACTATTTAAAATATTTTTGCAGGTTATGGAAAATATTTATTTAGATAATGCTGCAACTACAAAAATAGATGAACGTGTGCTGGATGCCATGCTCCCCTATTTAAAGGATAGCTACGGTAACCCGTCATCTGTGCATTCGGCAGGCCGGCAGGTCAAAGTTATGCTTGAAGACGCAAGAGATTTAATTGCAGAATTTATTGGTGCCCGTTCATCGGAAATTTATTTTACTTCCGGCGGTACTGAGGCAAATAACTTTGCACTTAAGGGACTTGCATTTGCACATCTAAATAAAAAAAATCATATCGTTGCATCTCCTATTGAACACTCAGCAATAAGAGAAACACTGGAGTATTTACATTACAGGTTTGGGTTTGAAATTACTTATACCCCAATAAATAAATACGGTGAAGTTGATATAGATTTTATTAAAGATTCGGTTACAGATAAGACATTACTGGTATGTGTAATGCACTCAAATAATGAACTGGGTATTATAAATGATATTCCGGCAATAGTAAATATTGCAAAAGAAAAAAATATTTTTGTTCATACCGATTCTGTACAGAGCATAGGGAAAGTTAATTTCAATGTTAACGAAATTGGAAGCACAACTGCAACAATATCTGCCCATAAAATTTACGGACCAAAAGGAATCGGAGCACTGTATATAAAAAAAGAAACTCCAATTGATAAGCTCATACATGGCGGCAAACAGGAAAGGGACAGACGCGGCGGTACTGAAAACATTCCCGCAATTGCAGGTTTCAAAAAAGCTGTGGAAATATTAAAGGAAAAAATGGATAAGGATATAAATCATTATGCTAGTTTGAAAAAAAGACTATTTAGTATATTAAAAAATGATTTTGCAGATAAAATAATTATCAATTCAAAAGAATCAGGTAATTCTTTAAATAATATTGTTAACATTTCTTTTAATCCGCAAAATACTTCAGTTGATGCAGATACACTTCTTATAAAGCTTGATATGAATGGAATTGCAGTATCATCCGGTTCTGCCTGCACATCGGGCTCAGTGCAGCCCTCCCATGTATTAAAAGCAATCGGCTGTGATGACGAAACAGCCAGGTCTTCACTCAGAATTTCCTTCGGAAGAGAAAATAAGGAAGAGGATATTGATAATTTGGTTGATGTATTGAGTAAGATGATAAATTAACTCTACCTTTTAAATTTTCAGTTTAGTAACATATTACAATATAAAAAATACTTTTTTAGATTTGATACTCCTTTTCAATATCTTCAATATATTTTTTAGATTCTTGACGCAAATTGAATGCTTCTCTCATTTTATGAGCAATTTTTTTTATTGTATTTTCGTTTGGTAGATAAACCAAAATCTTAGCAAAATCATTGTCCGATACGCAAGGAATAGCAGCTCCAGTTCGGTACATAAACATTTGCTTTAAAAAAGCATCACTTTTTAAGAAATATAGTAAGTAAAAACTATCTATTTTGAAGTTTCTTAAAACTCTAAAGCCATTTGAGCAAATAAAGCCATTAAATTCCTCAGTTACAAGAGCTGTTGCATGTTTTTTAGTGCCGACTGAATTGCCTGCTAACGAAGTAATAATATCATCAGTTTTGATATCATATGAAGCTCGTGTAGGAAGTTCATGAACCTTAAATGAAGTTGAATTAATAATTTCAAAGGAATGTGTATTTATATCTGATAATTCGATATATTCAACTACTTTATCGTGTTGTTTTAAAACATTGCTTTTATTTTTTACTATATAAGCAATATCTCCCAAATAAACTGCATTCTTATTTATTAAAATTGATATTAGATTTCTATTTTCAGGTGAATAAAAATCATAATCAAACCTACCATTTAAATTTGCATAATTTAATTTAAAGGAATTATCTGTATTAACTATGTTTGTATCTTGAAAAATTTTATATTCATTAATGACTTTAGAAAGATCTTCATCAACTAAAGAATTTTTATTAATATCTTTAATTATATTTCCAAATTTGTCTTTTTGATAAATTGGAGTTCCATTTTTGTTACCTTGATAACCAATTTTTTTTATTTTGCTAAAGAAAATTGAATAATTTTTTCTAATGTTAGAACTATCCTTTTTTAAAAATAATAAAGAAGTTTTTACACCAGTTCCGTAAGGAATGAAAGTTTCTTGTGGTAAGTTTACAATTCCTAAAATTAATGCATTCTTCTTAATAAAAAATCGTAAATATTCTAAAGATGAATTTTCAAAATGGCCATTTGGTAAAACTATACACATTCTACCACCTTCTTTTAAAAGATTTAGACATCTTTCTATAAATAAAATTTCAGCAGATTGTGCATTAATTAATTGTTTTGTTTTTATGTACTCTCCATTTAAACTTGTCCATTTATGACCCATTTCAAACTGACTTAGAATTTTCCTGTCTGTTATTTTACCCATTGTTCCAAAAGGGGGGTTAGTTAATACTATATCAAATCCATCGTTAAAATTGTTATTTTTACCAGATATTAAATTTAATTTTATTTCGTCTAAATCATCCAATGAATTTGTGCAAAATATATTTGTATTTCCATTAGATTCTAATAATAATTTCATTTTTGCAATTCTTGCAATACTTTTATTTATATCAATACCAAATAACGAATTGGAAATAATAATTGACTCATTAGCATTTGAATTATTTTTTATTAGAAAGTTTAAAGCTGAGATTAAAAAACCACCGCTACCACATGCAGGATCTATAATTGTTTCGTTTATTTTAGGCTGAATAATTTCAACGCAAAAATTAATTATTGGCTCTGGTGTAAAAAACTGACCTCTACTGTCTTTTTCCTGATGAGCTAAAAATTTTTGAAATGCTAATCCTTTTGAATCATTAGAAGAATCCGATAAAGAAATGTTCTGTAATTTATTAATAGTGTAACTAAGTGAAGAAACAGATAACCTAATCTTTTCATCAATATCAAAGATATCTTTATATTCTTTAGTGGTTTCTTCGAGTAATATTGAAATTCTATTAATGAAATTAACAGATGTTATTGATTTTTTGATATTATTGATTTCGTCAATGGAAATATTAAATAGGTTTTTTTTATTTCGTTCATCAAATATCTTGATAAACAAAATTTTTATTATTTCTTCTAATGTCTGTTGAGGTGATAATCCATCATTAGCATAAATAAAATTATGTATTTCTTCAAATCTTCTAAGTAGATTGTCGACTTTGGATAACTCGAGATCAAGCTGTGGTTTCATATTTACACTTTTGTGTAAATATAATACACATTTGTGTATAAAGCAAGTTTATCTTGAATCTAGTTGACTTTTATCTAGTTTACGCGGTTGTGGATTAGTTTTACTAATACAATCATCTAAATTATCAAACCAAGGATCTAATAAAGTGTTTCTTTTAAAATTGTTTAATTCTACTAAGATATCAATTGTATAATTTTGTTGTAGATGATTGGGTGATTTTTTTTGATGATTTAATTTAGTACTATTTGCAAAAACAAATTCATGATTACCGGTTTTTAGAAATAAATCTACACATAATATATTGAACTCAGTTTTTAACGGTCCGGTACTTTTGATTTTAGTCTGCAGATCCACTCTAGTTGATGGCATATGTGTTTGTAACAATCTAACGGGTGCTTTTAGATTCCAAAATGCTTCTTCAGTAAAAGCACCAGCAGAAAAACTTTCAATCCACTTTTTTATTTCCTCTTTATCTTTCCATAAAGAATTTAAGTCAGGTATACCCGCACCAGGACTATTTTTGTTCCAATTGAAATCTGGAAAAGTTTTCCCACGATTTTTCTTTTGCCATTTCTTCTTGGTATCTTTGTAAGCATTAATACCAGATTTATAAATACTCTCTATATGTTGATCTCTTTCAATTGAGTGTTTAACCAATACATTTATACAATTGTCAATTTTTATCAAACCACACCTTTTTTCAGAATTAGATTTAACACCTTTACATTCTATTACAAGCCATTCATCTTTTTCGGTATCTTTTTTTCTAATATAAAAATCACCTCTTGCATCATCACTTTTTGCATTATTTCCACCTTCTGGTTTTTCTTTTATTCTGAACACATCATATCCTAATGATTCTGCATATTCTTTAAACAACAGTTCACCTATCGAACCCAGCAAGTATCCTTCCGCACCTGGGCTCATTTTCAAAACTTTTAAAAATACTTGTTCTTTTATTCCAAACTTTTCATTTATATATTTTTCTAATTCAATCATTTTTCACTCGAAGAATTTTGATATTTTTATATTAAGTGCCATAGCTAATTTTTCGATAACTGTTATTGATACATTTCGATCACCCTTTTCAATACTTGGTATATAAGTTCTATCTAGTTCAGCCAAATTCGCTAGCTTTTCTTGGGAATAGCCTTTTTCCAATCTTAATTGTTTTAGCTTTTTTCCAAAATTTTTCTTAATATCCATTATACAAAATTCCAACTAAGTAGACTATTAAACAACGGACTACTGTCAACATGGATTTATTATTTATATATTTTTCTATATGTTTACAAAAACATTACATTAGTAATTAATATGACAAACAAACTTTTTTTAGAAATATTAGCAAATACGCCAGAAGAATTAAGTAGATTTGTTGAAATTTCAATGATTATTCCTGCTCAAATAAATTGTTATTTAAAACAGAAAAATTTAACATTGAAAGATTTAGCTGATAAGCTTGGAAAGAAAGAGTCGGAGATTTCTAAATGGATGTATGGTAATCATAACTTCAGCATAAAAACAATAGCTAAGATTGAGGCGGCTTTAGGTGAAGATATTCTGATTGTTCCAAAATATTCTGATCGAAAAACCCGGTTCCCTGATGAATCTAAACCAGTTACCGGCAAATCTTTGAAAGAAAACATCCCGGCATCAAAAGTAATTTATAAAACGAAAAAGCAGAAATCTTTGGTAGCTGATAAAAAGAAGAAGTATGGAAAGAAAAAGTAGTTTTTAAACGGCGGTGTTACCTTCCCTTCTTAGCATTTGCAGCTATTCCAAATTGTAAAAAATATTCATTAAGCGAATCAAATTCATGGTCAATTTCTTTAAAAAATTCAGGCTCAGTTAATAACGAACAAAATACTTCTTTGCTTCTGGCAATTTCTTTTCTTCTGCCTTTCCATCTATTATCTGCAAGAGTTAATTCAAAAAGTTCCAATGCCCTTATAAATGATGATTCAAATCTTTCTTTATCATTTGCTTTGAACCATCTTATAGACCTCCCTACTTCGCTTCCTATATTTGCTAATTGTTCAACAAGAGAAAATTGACTCCATTTTCCACTTGCCATGCCTTTATGTTGAAATTCCTTCAAACTAAATTGTTTATTATATTAATAATTTTTTCTCTGGTTTCAGAACTTTCCACTCCTTTTGAACGATTATTTTGTCTTGGGCGTATATTGATCATTGAATCAAATTCTATCCATTCTTCCCTGTCCTTATTTATCCATATATTTATTCCCCATAAGTTTTGTTGAAGTGATCCATCATCAAGAAGCATTGCTTCTTCATCAGAATGAAGCTCACCACCTATTGCCATTATTTCTCTTTCTACATCGACAACAGCTTTGACCATATCTCCATAATATTCCTCAGCTTCTTTAACTAATATTTGGAATGGTGTTTTTTCTTTAATAATCTGCATTTCTTCACAAATTAGTTGTTTTAACTTTCATCTCTTCTTCGGTATCTGCATGAGCGGGTCTGAATAGTCTTCTTACAAAATTCTTTAAGGCCCGGAAAATCCCTGTACTTAAATAGAATAAGCAAAATGCAAACAAACCATCACCCTTGGTAACAATAATCATAATAATGATAAGAAGTATAATTATCGATTTAACCGGGTGAGCTTTTAATTCCCTGATGGAAAATTTTGGTAGAGTATCGTATTTGAACTTTGAAACCATTAACGCAGGCAAAAGAAATGCTAATATATAAATAAATATTTCACTAAGCTGCGGTGAGAAGTTTTTATTGAAATAAAAAAGAAAAAATGCAATTAAGGTTAATGCAGATAAAGGAGCAGGCACTCCGCTGAAATAATTTTTATCAAAGCCGACAAGCTGTGCATTAAACCTTGCAAGACGGAGGGAAGTAAAAATCATAACCAATGAGGCAATTGCTATGCCGGGTCCATCCATCTGGTAGAAATAGAACCTGTACATTATAAACGATGGTGCAACACCAAATGATACTACATCCGAAAGCGAATCAAGCTCCACGCCAAATTTTGATGATGTTCCCGTAAATCTTGCAACAACTCCGTCAAATGCATCAAAGAGTGATGCATAGATTATAAACAAACATGCCTGCTCGAGATTGTTATTTGTTGCATTAATTATAGAAAGAAATCCGCAAAATAAATTTAATACGGTAAATAAGCTTGGAATAAAACGTGCGGAATTTCTCATTTAAACCGGTACCTCCGCTAATACAGTTTCACCGCCAATTACTTTTTGATTAACAGAAACTTTTACAATAGAATCAACAGGAAGAATTACATCAACTCTTGAGCCGAATTTTATCATGCCGAACTTCTCACCAATCTGCACTTTATCTCCTGTTCTTAAGTCACATACTATTCTTCTGGCAACAAATCCTGCTATTTGCTTAAATAAAACTTTAAACTTCGCTGTTGAAATGCCTATCTCCGTTCTTTCATTTCTTTCGGATGATTTATGATTGAATGCAACAATGTATTCACCTTTCACATAATTAAAATAATCTATTCTCCCGGAAGCAGGCAGGCGGTTAACATGAACATTTAACGGAGATAGAAAAATAGCAATCTGCTTAGCTGGTGATTTAAGAAAAACCTTCTCATCTATTTCTTCAATCATCATCACTTTTCCGTCGGCAGGAGAAATTATTTCGTTCTGATTTAATCCGTCAGGAAGTTTCCTTACAGGGTCACGGAAAAAAAATAATGTAAATCCAAAAAGCAGTATTGATAAAAATAACAGGATTAATTTAACAGTTAGAACAGGTATTAATACTGCGGCAATATCAATTGCCAGAGATACTAACATCATTTTAATGACAACACTTTTTCCGTAAGCGGTAAGTCTCAATTTTGGAACCTCTCTCTAATCCCTTAAATACAAATTCTTTTTTTCACTTCAACATAAGATTCATTCACTTTGCCGAGGTCAAATCTGAAGCGGTCTTTATCAAGCTTCTCATTTGTTTTATCATCCCATAAACGACATGTATCTGGCGTAATCTCATCCCCGAGCATTATTTTGCCTTTTGAATCTTTCCCAAACTCTAATTTGAAATCTACAAGTTTTAAATGTCTTTTCTTAAAAAAAGGTTTCAGAAGAGAATTTATAGCCTCAGCCATTTTTTTCAGAGTTTTCATATCTGATTCTGTTGCTATTCCCATTGCAAGAGCATGCGAATCGTTAATTAGCGGGTCACCAAGTGCATCATCTTTATAATAAAATTCAACTATTGGGTCTTTCAAAACCTTTCCTTCAGTAAAATTTGTCTTCTTTAGTAAGCTGCCGGCGGCTATATTTCTTACAACTACTTCAATAAGGATAATTTTCAGCCGCTTTACAACCATTTCACTATCGGAAATTTTCTCTACAAAGTGCGTTTTTATACCATTTTTCTTTAAAAAATTGAATATATAGGCTGTTATTTCGTTATTAATGATGCCTTTATTCTCAATAGTGCCTTTTTTCAATGCATTAAAGGCAGTTGCATCATCCTTAAACTCCTGTATTAATAAGTCTTTAGAGCCTTTAATTGTATAAAGCTTTTTAGCTTTTCCTTCGTAAAGGAATTTATCTTTTATGTATTTTTCAGACATAATTATAAGGGTTTGTTTTTAGTTATTCAAAATTAAACATAACGAATCGAAATTACAATGATTAGAAGCAGATAAAAATGTATTGCCAAAGTAGTTGTTATCTCATATATTTATAAACCATGAAAAAATTTTATATATTTATATCGTTATTGTTCTTCTCTCTGTCGTTAAATAATAATTATTGTTCTACCCAGGTAGATTTTTTACTGACGCTTTCTGATGGTGTTAAACTTGATTGCACTAAATTTATCCCGGATGGAAATCCTCCATCAGGCGGATGGCCATGTATTATAATGCTTCACGGCTTCGGGCTGGATAAATATTCCGAAATAGATTATGCTGAAGATATGGCAGATAACGACTTTTACACAGTTGTTTATTCAATGCGTGGACAGGGTGAGTCACAGGGATATTCAAATCTCATCAGCACTACCGAGATGTATGATTTTATCAGCGTTATTCAATATGTTATGAACGACGCAAACACAAATGACAGCAAAATCGGTGCAATTGGCGGCTCACAAGGCGGTATTATTCCCTTTATGGCTGCCTGCTATAATGCAAATTTAAAATGTGTTGCACCTGATCTTGCAACACCCGATTTCGGTTCTAACTGGATTGAAAACGGTTCAATAAAAATGACATTGCTCTGGACATTAAGTTATGGTACGGATATAGTAAGATATAACAATCTTACTAAAGCAATGAGAACGTGGATACTTTCAAGCCAGAAGGATAAATGGGATAGCTTAGCATATTACATGCCTCTGAACAGGGATTTTTCTAATAAAGTAAACACCTGCAATGTACCGGTATTTTCTTCAAATGCATGGCAGGACAAATTTTTCAGTGCAAATGGAATAATAAATGCTTTGCCTTCACTTCACTCGCCTTACAGAATGTATTGGGGTTCTCGTGACGGGCACGGCTCGGATGAATCAGAAGAAGAACTTGAATACCAGTCAGGTGTTGTTGAGGATTGGTTTGATTATTGGCTAAAAGGAATGAACAATGGAGTTATGGATGCCAATAAAAAGTTCGTATATGCATCAACCGTATACCCGCGTGTTAATGGGTATGAATGGTCATTCGAGCAATCATCATCTTCTGTATGGCCTCCGGCTGGCATTAATTCTGTCAAGCTTTACTTTCACCCGAATTTCCAATTGCTGCCTGTCGCTTATTCAGGGTCAACATCTAATGTAATTTTATTAAATGATGTAAAAGACCCGACTCTTACAATGGAACAGGCAGTGAACTACGAATTCACCGGCAGTGTGTTTGAATCCCGGTTTGGTAAGCAAACATTATCGTTCGTAACCCCGTGGTTAACTCAAAGCTGTAAATTAGCAGGTATCCCTAAAGTCAGTTTATATTATTCATCCGATGCTGACCTTTGCCAGTATAATTTCCAGATATGGGAAATCCATCCTGACGGCACAACTATGCTGGTAAACAGGATTAACTGGACTGACAGGGCATACACTGTGAATACAACAAAGCAAAAAACCATAAATGGTGTTGCTCATTCGCATATCTTTACTGCGGGAAGCAGAATCAAAGTTGTTGTAACTAACCTTGATAATCTCACATCTTATGAAAACACTTTCCTAAGAACTAATCCGTATGTTCTGCCTGTGCTGAAAAGAGCAAATAACAAGATATTTGTTAACGGTTCATCACAATCTTATATTGAGTTGCCGTTAACATCTTTTGCAATTGGTGTTGAAAATATTTCTTCTGATGTACCGAAGCAGTTTAGTTTACATCAGAACTACCCGAACCCATTCAATCCGAATACACTGATTAAATATGAATTGCGGATGACCGGTAACGTAAAACTGGTTGTATATGATATAACGGGAAAAGAAATATCAACGTTAATAAATCAAAAGCAGAATGCAGGTACTTACCAGGCTGCATTTAATGGCGATAATTTACCAAGTGGTGTTTATTTCTATAAACTCATAACAGATGGATTTACTGATGTGAAGAAAATGATATTAGTTAAATAATAAAATTGTAAATAACATAAAAGAGGCTGTCTCAAAAGGATAGCCTCTTTTTTTTATTATTTTTTATTAAAACAATGAAAAATAAAGAACATAATAAATAAA
>Ga0209819_10000006_pt1 | contig 78896 bp, 70 predicted proteins | sample PPLLak2March2015_FD_187248 | JGI IMG/M metagenome (GOLD analysis project Ga0209819, IMG submission 187248) | Freshwater sediment microbial communities from Prairie Pothole Lake near Jamestown, North Dakota, USA - PPLs Lake P7 Core (1) Depth... | ecosystem: Environmental > Aquatic > Freshwater >... | reverse complement strand
CGACCTGGGTGTTTATGTTACTACAAATAATGGGACAAGCTGGAATGCTTATATGACCGGAATGCCTTATGCTTTAGTGCTTGACCTTGTTATTGTTTATCCGAACAGGCATATAAGAGCAGTGACACACGGTAACGGAGTATATGAAAGGTCGTTAGTACCAAATCCTTTAGTCGGAGTAGTTCATAATACTGAATTACCGAAGGATTATAAGATACATCAGAATTACCCGAATCCATTCAATCCAACATCAAAGATAAAGTATGAGATACCTAAGAACAGTTATGTTGTGATGTCCGTATTTGATATTTCAGGCAAATTAGTTAAAACGCTTGTAAATGAAAAACAGAATGCGGGAAGCTATGAAGTAAGATTTGACGGCTCCAATTTATCAAGCGGAACATACTTCTACAGAATAAATGCAGATGGATTTGTTGATGTGAAGAAAATGATACTTATCAAATAGTGAAATAGTTTATGGAGTGTCCGGCAATTGCCGGATTACTGCTAAATTAAATAAGGCGTTCTTGAAAAAGGATGCCTTTTTTATTATTAAAAATATTTCGATTCTTCACTCCGGCTCTTCACCTCCGGCTCTTTAACACCCGACTCCTTAACTCCCGACTCTTTAGTGCATTTTTCAATGCATATTTTTTTAATCCTTCCAAAATCTAACTAATTTCGTGAGCAGTGCTTTCAGATATTATTACGACAAGCTTTATTTCATTTCGATATTATCAAAGAACGGTATTGAGTGATAATATTTATCACTATACAAATGTATATACGATATTTGTGATTGTCAAGTTTTATCTAAAAATAGATTAGAGTGTGTAGAGTACTTAGTGTGTATAGAGTGTTTAGAGTGCTTTTTGCTAAAAAACCTCACCCCCAACCCCTCTCCATCCACGCAGAGCGGGACTTCGCAAGCTCAGCTTGGAGAGGGGAGCAGTTCCCCCTTTCGAAGGGGGCTAGGGGGATGATTGTTAAATTGACATGGAAACACCTTCAAGTATCACTTTAACTCCTCAACAACAGCGACAAGAATTTGCTGCCAAATTTTTCCCATAGCGATTATGGTTAATGATATAGTGAAGTTTTATTTTGATGAAAAAGTTGTGATTCCGGCTCAAAATCGCAAATTTTAAATCGAAAATCTCACATCTCTGACGGCGTTATCTGCTTATACTGCAATGAGTTAGCCCCTGTTTTTCAAAAACGATAACCCAACTTGATACCAACTTGAACCCAACTCCGCACTGTTTTGACCCCAACTCCGCACTGTTTTGACCCCAACTCTGATTTTTTGCCGGTAACGTCCCGCTAATCCGGCTGCCGGAGACAGTCCCGACTGCAACGGGCAGGTACCGGCAGTGCGGAAATCATTTGTTAATCACTATTTCACTATTTCGCTATTTCACCATTTCACTATTTTTTGAGTGACACCGGCAGTACAACATTTCTTTGTAATTAATGTGTAATTAAAGATATCAATCCCGCTTAAGCTGGACACTCCATACTTTTTATTCTTAATTCTTAATTCATATCACTGTATCTTAAACGTCTTTATCGAAACTTCATTTCCTGCCGATAAGCTACCTGAATAAGTACTTGAAACGCCATTCAAAATAACTCTTGCATTATAATTTTTAGGAGATGAACCTGAATAAAAAACAGCTTTTAATATATAGTCTCCGGCAGGCAGTGTAGATTTTAAGCTGTAAATATTTTCAATTGCATCACCTACTGTTGATTGCCAGTCTCTATCAAGTGAAAAAGAACTGTCCGCACTTATCCTGCTTGCATAATAAACATGTATATTGTTTGGCCCATATAAATGCAGGTCAAGGTCGGTTTCGCTTCCAACTTCATTATGCCATGTTAATGTACCCTGGAAAGTACCCGAACCAAACGGAATTGTTGGAGGCGGCCATGTAGAAGGTCTTCCTAATACCCATTGTCCGCCGGTAGGTGCACAGAATAAGGTCCATCCGTCTGCTATGGAATATATCCATCCCAAAGGCCAGTTTAGAGAATTAGAAATTGTGACTACTGCGGGGATGCTCCAGGTATAAATTTGTTCAGAGTCAAAGTTTCTTGAAGAAACCCAAAACTCATATGTGCCTAAAGGTAAAATTCCTCTGCAGTAATCACTTGGAAATACCATTCCCGGAATATTTGGTGAAACAAACGTTCTTCCAACCAGTCCGTCCGGATATAGATTGTAAACTCCCGGATCAGCAAAACTTGCACTTTTTATTGTAAGGATAATAAAAGTCAACCCATCATTAGTGCAATATTGAACGCCGCCATCGGGGACCAAAGAGTGATCAGCACCGGAATAATTTGTCAAAACAAAATATCCAAGCTTTAAAACATCAACAGCAATACGTTTGTTTGCTGTATCAACCCATGAAGTAGAAACAATACGCCAGTCGTTTGTCCCGGGGAAGTAACTCAGCACACGTAAAGGACCCGGAGATGCTTCATTACCTGCGGGCAATGATATTCTTACTGTTGAATTAAAAGTAAACGCATCAGGTCCCACAGTAATAAACTTACTTACCTGCGTGAACCCTGACGGTAATGCCGGTAATCCTGCAGGAATAGACTGCGATGTGTTAACTGAAAAAACAACTGTACCCACATTATTATTTTGAAGCCGGGGTACGGTTCCTTTTTTCACTGTTACTTCAAAATTATCGAAATCAATAGTACCTTCTTCTGTCGTCGTGAAACTCTTGGTTGTACCATTTCCTGTTCCCGGGTCAACAGGAGGTTGTGTAGTAGTATCTTCACCGCAGGAATTAAAAAATAAAATGAAAATTATGACTGGTAACAATGGTAATAGTATTTGTTTCATATTATTTCTTTCTTTTAAATTTTTTTAAAAAATTTAGGTAAAAGTTTGTTAAAATAACAATAAATGTTTTAAAATCCTAAAAAACGGGCGGGAAATCCTTTTTTATAAATTCATATTTGTTATGAATTTAAGAACCTTTTTGAATTGTTTTGGGTTATTCATTTATATCATACTGGATTTTTTTAAATGGTTTATAACAATACAGGTAAGTTTATAAGTTTAATGAAGTTTTTATCTAACCGTAGTCATGCAGCATTTGCGGCTTATTTCCCCTTTAAATACTTTCCATACTTTATAAACGGAGAATTATAAAAATTCTATGATGTAACAAAATAATTTTGTATTTTTGTGGTTTTCATATCTTATAATAAAGTAACCAATTAAGTTTATTATATAAAAGTTTTAACGAAAAATTAATTTTGAAAGAAGAATACATAAAATGGTACTCCAAGTACCTGAGTATGGATTTCGAAATGCTTGTATTTGGGCATGGCGGTCATCCGCTCATTTTATTTCCAACATCTCATGGCAGGTACTACGAAAACAAAGATTTTAAGCTTGTAGATTCTGTTGCTCAATATATTGATTCGGGAATGATAACTGTTTATTGTCCGGATACTTTTAATCCTCAAAGCTGGTACAATAAGAACATTCATCCTGCCGACAGGGTGAAATCACATCTCGGATATGAGAACCTTGTTATATATGACATAATACCCATAGCAAAACAACAAACAGGTTCCGATAAAGTAGCCGTTGCCGGATGCAGCTTTGGCGGCTATAATGCTTTGAACCTTGCGTTCAGGTATCCGCAGCTTGTAAGCTATCTTTTCAGCTTAAGCGGTGCATTTAATATAAAACAATTTCTTGACGGATATTATGATGATAATTGTTACTTCAATAATCCGCCTGACTATATCCGGAATTTGAATGACGAAAATATTTTAAACCAAATCAGGCAGATAGGAATTATACTGGGAGTAGGAGAAATTGACGCGTGCAAAGATGAAAATTTCGAAATGTCAAACGTGCTGAATGAAAAAGGGATTAATCACTGGATGGATTTCAGACTAGGTGAAGAGCATGACTGGCCTTCGTGGAGAAGGTGGCTCCCGCAGTACGTGGAAATAATGAAATGAGTTCCGAGAGTTCTGAGAGTTCAGAGAGTTCAGAGAGTTCAGAGAGTTCAGAGAGTTCAGAGAGTTCTGAGAGTTCTGGGAGTTTGGAACATCAGCATCTCTTTCCCAAATTTCCATTTGGGAAAGTTTGAGTCTTGAATTACAGAATAATCGTTAATTGCAGTTCAATACTTTCCCAAATGGAAATTTGGGAAAGAGGAATTGAGGATAAATTTGAGAAGAGTAATATGAATTGATATAGAGTGAATCTCAAAGGGATGAAATTATGTTAGAAAGATTATTGACATAAGGAATTAGTCACGCCTGACTGCCTTTGGCAGTTAATGACGAAACATATTAGGAAGAATTATGATATAACGGTGCAGTCACGTAGTGACGAAACATATCTTTGAAATAAAATAAATAAATATAAAAAATATAATTAAAGGAGAAATAATATTACCAATGAAAAGAATCGGAATTTTATTTGGACAGGAAAACACTTTCCCCCAGGCATTAATAGATAGAATTAATTTAAAATCAGTTCAAACCGGCGATAATATTGTTGCTGATTTTGTTCTGATAGACAAGGTTGTACAGGGTGAACTGGCACAATATGATGTTATCATAGACAGGATATCACAGGATGTTCCATTCTACCGTGCATATTTAAAAAATGCAGCATTATCCGGGACTGCTGTAATAAACAATCCATTCTGGTGGAGTGCTGACGAAAAATTTTTTAATAATGCTTTATCAACCAAAATTGGCGTGCCTGTACCCAAAACAGTTCTTCTGCCATCAAATCAGCATCCGGCAGATACAAGTGAGCTGTCATTCAGGAACCTGAAATTCCCTATGGATTGGGAAGCAATATTTCAATATGTTGGTTTCCCTGCTTACTTCAAGCCGTTCGCAGGAGGCGGATGGAAAAATGTTTACAAGCTCAATAATGCTGATGAATTTTTCAAAGCTTACAATGAAACAGGACAGCTTGTTATGATGCTTCAGGAAGAAATTATTTTTGAGGAATATTACAGATGTTATTGCGTTGACAGGCAGGATGTTCTCATAATGCCTTATGAACCCAGAAATCCTTTCCATGAAAGATATATAAGAAACGGACAAATTGTAGAAGAATCAAAATTAAACATGCTTACTGATTGCGTACTGCGTCTTAACAAAGCTTTGGGATATGATTTCAATACGGTAGAGCTTGCCGTAAGAGACGGAATACCATATGCAATAGATTTTTGCAACCCTGCACCCGATGCTGATGTTAATTCAGTTGGGGAAGCGAATTTCGAGTGGGTTGTTGAAGCAGTTGCTAACATGGCAATCAGGCGTGCCAAAGACCATAATGAAGGGATGAATAATTTAACATGGGGTGATTTTGTTTATGCATTTGCCAATAATAAGCAGCTCGAAAGCGGGATGTTTGATAAATCGGTAAAAAAAAAGTCCAAATCTAAGCCTGTAAAAAAACAGGTCAAAGAAAAAGCAGAGAAATCCAAATCAAAAAAATAAGGACATAAAAAATTATGTTTACTTTAGGAATTGAAGAAGAGTTTCAGATAGTAGACCCTGAAACAAGACAGCTTGTATCACATATGGCTCAAATTGTTGAGAAGGGGAAAGTTTATCTGAAAGAGCAGGTAAAGCCGGAGATGCATCAGTCGGTTATTGAAGTAGGTACTAATGTTTGCCGGAATATAAAGGAAGCACGGGAAGAAGTGATTGACCTGCGGTCAAAGATAAGTGAGCTGGCAATTTCGAACGGCTATAGAATTGCCGCCGCCGGTACACATCCGTTTACACACTGGAGCGATGTGCAGATAACCGATCACCCCCGCTATAAGCAAATTGTTGATGAAATGCAGGAAGCTGCCAGGGCAAATCTGATTTTCGGATTGCATGTTCATGTTGGAATTGACAACAGGGAAATCGGCATTCATATTATGAATGCCGTGAGATATTTTCTCCCGCACATTTTTGCACTATCAACAAACTCACCATTCTGGCTGGGAAGAAATACCGGGTATAAATCGTACAGGGTGAAAGTATTCGATAAGTTTCCGCGTACCGGAATACCCGATCATTACGGCAGTGTCGCTGAATATGATAAATATGTAAACCTGCTTATTAAAACACACTGCATTGATGATGCAAAAAAAATATGGTGGGATATACGCCTGCACCCGTATTTTGATACGCTTGAATTCCGGATTTGTGATATACCTATGCGTGTTGATGAAACAATTTGCCTGGCTGCAATTATGCAGGCAGTTGTTTACAAAATGTATAAACTTATAAAGCAGAATCTTGGTTTTAGGCTCTACCGCAGAGCCCTGATAAATGAAAATAAATGGAGAGCTGCAAGATATGGTACACAGGGTAAATTAATTGATTTTGGCAAAGAAGAAGAAGTTGATTTTAAAATACTTGCAATGGAACTTCTTGCATTTATTAATGATGTTGTTGATGAACTTGACAGCAGAAACGAAGTTAATTATTTACTGAAAATACTTGATATGGGTACAGGTGCAGACAGGCAATTAGCTGCATGGGATGGTACTGAAGAAGGTTTGAAAAAAGTTGTGGATTATATTATTGAAGAAACACATGTTGGATTAAATGTTAGTAAGGAAGTGTAAATATGAGTGCTGTTGTTAGTGTAAATTTTGATAAAAATTTGATTGAAGGTGCTTATAATGCGATAAATGTATGCCTGCGTTTAAAGCCGGAAGAAAGAATTACTATTATAACAGATAATAATTGTATAGACATAGCGGCTGCATTATTAAGTGAAGTGAAAAAAGTTGGTTCGGAATTCCGCTTCTTTGTGCTGGAAGATTTTGCTCCAAGACCTTTAACAAGCATGCCCGAAGAAATTCTCAATGACCTCAGTAAATCACAGGTGAGTATTTTCTGTGCTCTTGCTCATACAGGAGAATTGAAAATAAGAATTGAAATGACTGCTGTTGTGAATGCTAAAAAAATAAGGCATGCTCATATGGTGAATATCAGCAACCAAATAATGATGGAAGGCATGAGAGCAGATTTCCTGGCAGTTGATAAGTTAGGACAGCGTTTAATAGAAAAAGCGAGAAAAGCTAAAACCATCCGTGTTGTATCTAAATCAGGAACTGATATTACGGCTGAATTTATACCGGAGCTTAAATGGCTTAAAACAAGCGGGTTAATATCTCCCGATAAATGGGGTAACCTGCCCGGCGGTGAAATTTTCACATCTCCGAAAACCGTTAACGGCAGGTTTGTTGTTGACGGAGTTGTCGGTGATTATTTATGCCAGAAATACGGTGACCTGCGTGATACTCCTTTAATTATTGACATCGTTGATTCACGTATCAAGCATCTGGAGAGTAAAAATAAAGAGCTTGTGAAAGAATTTACTGCTTATACAATGACCGATGAGAACAGTAACCGTGTAGGTGAGTTTGCAATTGGAAATAATATTGCTTTAGAACACGTTATTGGACAGATACTGCAGGATGAAAAGCTGCCGGGTGTTCACCTTGCATTTGGTCATCCGTATGCAGAGCACACAGGAGCTGATTGGAAATCTACTACACATATTGATTGTGTTGCACCGCATGTAGATATCTGGATGGATAATGATAAAGTGATGGAAAATGGTAAATTTTTAATTTAATTTACAGCGTAAATAATTATTTTCCATCAACTTATCACATCCTTTTCATGTTGAAAAATGCTCTTTTATTAATGGCAGTTTTTACATGTATTGCATTTATTGGCTGTCAGACAAATGATACACCTATAACCGTAGATCAGGGTACAAATCATAAACCTAATGCTCCGGGCAATCCTGTTCCTGCTGATGGCTCTACCGGTGTTGGCGCATTTGTAACACTTCAATGGACTTGTACAGATCCGGATGCCGGAGACACTGTAAAGTTTGATGTATATGCATCAACAAGCAATCCTCCGGGTACCTTAAAAGTATCAAATTATAACAAGACAGCGTTCGATTTAGGTTTGCTGCCGCCCGAAATGACTATCTATTGGAAGGTAGTAGCGAGAGATAATGGAGGATTGAGCACAACCGGACCTGTCTGGACTTTCAAAAGAGGTAATTAGTAAAGTTCTGTTGAAGCAAATTTTTTAACAGCTTTTCTCCGGAAATAAAAAATCCGGAACAGCGGTTTATTCTCATTTAGTTTTTTTATTTCAAAGAAAGCTGGATAATATGCTATGTATGGATTTTATTTCAGCTTCTTTGATTTGTTTTAATCAATATTGAATGTACAGGTGCTATCATTTATAACTGCAAAAAAAAATTACTAATAAACAATAATTGAAAATTTAGAGATTGATAAAGGAAATAAGAAAAAAATATAATTCACAATTTACTGAAGAAAAATATTCAGCATTTGTTGAGTCATTAAACACTGCTGCAAATTATAAAATCGAGTTCAGAATTGGTGAAACACCCATATTCCTTCCGCATGATTTCAAAATTGAGTTAATGAAAGCTTCTGAGGATGTACTGAATTATTTACAGTCTCCTGAATTTAAAATCACATCAGCAAATGCAATTCCACCGGGAATGGAAGTGCCGTGTGAAGATGCTCACCCGGCATTTCTTGCGTTGGATTTTGCCATTTGCAAAGGCGAAGACGGAAAATTTATACCACAGCTTATTGAACTGCAGGGATTTCCATCTCTTTACTGCTACCAGGAATTGTTAAACTTAAAATTCAGGGAACATTTCGAAATACCTCCGGGATTTACAAATTTTTTCAATGAGTTGGACCATGATTCTTATTTTGAAGTTTTAAAAGAAACGATAATCGGCAATTCAAATCCTGAGAATGTAATACTGCTTGAAATTGAACCTGAGAAACAAAAGACAAAGATAGATTTTACCTGTACTGAAAAATGGATTGGAATAAAAACAGTATGCATAAGCGATATAATTAAAGAAGATAAGTGTTTATACTATATTAATGAAGGAAAGAAGACACGCATTGAAAGAATATATAATAGAGTAATATTTGATGAGCTGCAAAAAAGAGATGATATAAAATATAATTTCAGCTTTCAGGATGAGCTTGATGTAAAATGGCTGCCCCATCCCAACTGGTTCTTTAAAATTAGCAAACATACTCTGCCGGCATTAAAGAGCAGGTATGTTCCTGAAACATATTTCCTCAGTCAATTAAAAGAATACCCGTCAGACCTTGAAAATTATGTTTTGAAACCGCTTTACTCATTTGCAGGTGTTGGTGTTAAGTATGATGTTACTAAAGAAGACCTTGATGGTATCGAAAATAAGGACAGTTATATATTGCAGCGAAAAATCCAGTATGCAGATATAATAGAAACTCCTGATATACCCGCAAAAGCCGAATTGAGACTGCTCTATGTTTGGAATGATAAACCGATGCTTATAAACAACCTCGTAAGATTAAGCAAAGGAAAAATGATGGGAGTGGATTACAATAAAGATAAAACATGGGTTGGCTCAAGCATAGCATATTTCGAAGAATCGTAATTCATCCGATTCATAAGATTCATCAGATTTATCAGATTTATCAGATTAAGAAGCAGAAGTTAGAAGTTAGAATTACTTTCTGCTAACCTCTAACCTCCAACCTCCCAACATTTCAACCTTTCAACTTTACAATCTGTATTCTATTTTTAAGCACTATGTTATTAACAGAAGCAAAAGATACTGCAAACCGCTTAATAGATTTTCTTAAACCCTTATGCACAAAGGTTGAAATTGCCGGAAGTGTAAGGCGTGAAAAAGAAAATGTTAAGGATATTGAAATTTGTCTTCTGACAGATAACAAGAAAAAATTGTTCAATTCACTTGGTACACACCTGTTAAAAGTAAACAAAGAATTTAAGCCAACCAAATGGGGACAAAAATATCTTCAGTTCAAATATGAGGGAAAGCAAATAGATTTGTTTATCGGTGAGCCGGATAACTGGGGGTTGCTGTTTCTTGTCAGAACGGGTTCAGCCCAGTTTTCCACAAAAATGCTTGCCGCATGGAAGAGGGTTTCACGCGGCGGGTATTCTGAAAATAACTATCTTCATAAACCGGATGGAACGGTAATTTTAACACCTGATGAGGAAACGGTGTTTAAGTTGTGCGGGATGAAGTTTGTTGAACCGAAATTGAGGTTATAAAATTATACGAAAATAAATTTACTATTTTTTTTGTTTAATATTTATATGATAATATTACTTTTGAATATTGTTTTTGAAGTTGGTTCTATAATTTAATACTTTATTTTTTCATTATTATACTTTCAATCCAATTTTTAAGATGCATATGTTCTTTAAAATCTAATCGATAAATATCTCTTTTTACCCATTCAATTGCGTCTTTTGTCAATCTGCTTGTCGTAACAACCATTGCTTTGCTAGCTTTTTCATAATCTCTTATTGCAGTCAGCTCTCTAACATGACTTAATCTAACAAAATTATTTTGTTTATATTTTTTAGCTTGCCAAACAGATTTTACTTTACCAATATTTTTATCTGTTTTAAAAGCAATTACGTCAATTCCCCCATCTTTAGATGGTTTTGTTACTTCAACTTTCCAACCGTCTTCTTCTAATAAATAACCTATTAGTTTTTCAAAATCTCTCCAATTCATTTCACAAAGAAGTTTTCCATTTTTTAGAATATTCATAGCTAAAGTTACATAGGAAGGTGTATTTTTAAGCCAAAGAGGACTTTTGGCGTTATCAAATTTCCAAGTTTCACTTACATCAGGAATATTTGATTCAGTTAAATCAATCCAAGGAAAATTAGCATTAAGCCAGTCTTTACTGATACTCCATTTCTTTGTATTATCTTTAAATTTTTTAAACCAATTATCTGAAATTCTAACTTTCCTAAAATCAAACCCAAGCAGCCCTGGGTCGATTAATTGTTCTTTTAAATCTAAATCATAATATATATTACCAGCTATAAAGTCATCAATTTCTTCATCGATTACATCAGCACCATTTTCTAATCCATAATCATCTATCTTTAATAACATTTTTGATGTTCTGTGGATTCCAATATCTTCGGTAATTATTATCGATATAATGTCTCTTAACGCTTGAAGTGTTATTTTCCTCATGTTACAAATATAATGTTGATAAAATTTAAATAAGAGATAATTATAGAAGTAGAAAGATTTCAATTATTTTTATTAATCGTAAACATTTTTTCAATAAAATTACATAAACCTTAAAGCATATGTTGAAATTAAGGTAGGTAATATTGTTAAAATTCAAAATACTGCTTAATAGAATGGGATTGCTTCGCTTTTCTTATCTATCAAAATTTTACTAAAAAGTTATAATTTTGCTTTCTTTTATATTGTGTATCTGAAATTTTTGAGCTCTCAATTGGATAAGAAAGGGTGTAACAATTTCTTAATTGTTTTTAAATTCTCAAATCTGTAATTTTGCTTTTTCTATACACAAAAAAACGGCATTTTGGTTAAAAATATGATTCGAAGGATTATTGTAATTATTTTTGTGATTTTGTTGATGAAAATCAACGTTTTTTCGCAGTTGCTGCCGAACCTTGCTTTATCAGGCGGACCAACTGCGGGTTGGTTTATACAGAATACTGATGACCTTAATGCCGAATTGAAAAAAGGCGGTTTCCCAACTGTCGATAAAGGCTTCTTTACACTTGGAGGCGGCGGCTTTATTGACCTTCCGTTAAAGAAAAATTTCCTCCGTATCGGCGGTATGGGTGTAGGGTTTTCTACGCACAAAGAATTGCGGGTTAATGATTCATTGAATAAAGCTTTAACTTATTCAATGGGAATGGGCGGACTGAGCGTTGAATACGTTCTGGCATTTGGTAATTTTGATATATCTATTGGTTCTGCATTCACAACAGGCCAATTGAGCCTGGACCTTTACCAAAATGGCAGCAATGCCGGAAGTTATCCGGGAATATTAGGCGAATATACTAATAATTCAAGCTCGCAAAATATTACAAGAAATTTCAGACTTAGATTTTATTCGGCACAACCGCAGGCAGGTATTGGATTGTTAACTGCAAAGTTTATTTATTTCCGGCTTACTGCAGGTTATGTGCTCTCAACTTCCGGATCATGGAAAGTTGATAATGATGTTGAAGTACCAAACTTTCCGAAGGGTATAAAAGCCGATGGATTTAATATCAGTTTAGGAATCAATGCCGGTTTATTTTTCAGGGATTAATTATTTTAATGAAAAACATTTTAGTTACGGGCGGTGCGGGTTTCATAGGTACTAACCTGGTGTATTACCTGGTGAATAAAGGTTATAATGTAACTGTCCTCGATAAGCTTACCTATGCAGGCGGCAAAGATAATCTTGAGCCGCTCAGCGGAAAAGTAAATTTAATCATCGGTGATATTTGCAGCAGGGAAGCGGTTTCTGCTGCCTCGAAAAATTGCGACTGTGTCTTCCACCTGGCGGCCGAAAGCCATAATACAAGAAGTGAAACCGGACCGGATTTATTTTACAGGACGAATGTTGAAGGCACACTTATTATGCTTGAAGAATCTTTCAAAAATAATGTAAAAAAGTTTATTCACATATCCACTGATGAAGTATACGGCTCAATAAATAACGGCTGCTTTTCCGAAGAAGATAAGCTTCCCGGTGACAGCCAGGCAACATCAGCTTACTCGAAATCCAAGGCACAGGCAGATGATACAGCTATGGGTTTTGGAAAAGAAGGATACCCTGTAATTGTTGTACGCCCAACGAACAATTTCGGACCGTGGCAATATCCCGAAAAAGCATTACCGAGATGGATAACCAATTTGCTGCTTGTTCAGCCGATTCCCTTATGGGGCGAGGGTTTGCAGGTAAGAGACTGGCTGTATGCTCCAATTACTGCAGAGGCACTTGAGTTCTTAATGCTGAACGGGGCGAACGGGAATGCCTATAATTTAGCGGCAAACCATGACCCTGAAATTACAAACAGGCAAACGGCACAATGGATTTGTAAAATAATGAATGTTGACCCTGAAAAGGGAATAAGCTTTATTCCCGACCCGCGTCCTAATCATGATTTCAGGTATGCTCTGAACACAACAAAGCTTCAAAAGCTTGGATTTAAAGTAAACACCCACGCATTTGAACAATTTACCGAAACTGTGAATTGGTACACAGAACACGAATACTGGTGGAAGTTAAGAAAAGATGAAGCGGAAAGTATATATACAAAATAACTGTTAAATAACAAGGAACTATAAATGAGTGAAGTTTTAAGAGACAAAATTAAAAACAAAAGAGCTAAGATAGGTATAATCGGACTTGGATATGTTGGTTTACCCTTAGCCATCGAGTTTGCCAGAAAAGGATATAAAACATATGGAATCGATACGGATGTCAATAAGATTAAAATGATACAGCAGAAGAAGAACTACATAAAAGATGTTATTACAAAAGAGTTTCTTTATGCTATCAACAATAACCTGTTTACAGCATCAACAACATATGACAACGCTGGAGAAATGGATGTGATATATATTTGTGTTCCGACACCCGTTACTGTTAATAAAACTCCCGATATAACATTTATAATGAATTGTGCCGAAGAGCTGTCTAAAAAATTAAAAAGAAACCAGCTCATAATTTTAAAGAGCACGACTTTTCCCGGTACAACCGAAAATTATGTCCAGCCGGTGCTTGAAAGAAGAGGATTTAAAGCAGGAAAGGATTATTACCTCGCATTCTCACCCGAAAGAATTGACCCGGGAAATAAAACTTACAATACTGCTAATACACCAGTAGTTGTTGGAGGTGTAACAAAAAAATGCACTGAGCTTGCAGTAATGATATCACAGGAAGTTACTCCAAAAGTGCACGCAGTATCTTCACCCCGTGTTGCAGAAATGGAAAAGCTTCTTGAAAATATTTTCAGAAGTGTAAATATTGCACTGGTAAATGAAATAGCAAGATTGTGTGAACGTATGAGAGATGTTAATATATGGGAAGTAGTTGAAGCTGCAGCAACAAAACCGTTCGGGTTTATGCCGTTTTACCCGGGGCCGGGAATAGGTGGGCATTGTATTCAAATTGATCCGTATTACCTTGATTGGCTGGCAAAACAGTATGATTTTCAGACAAAGTTTATAGAAATTGCTGCTGAACTTAATGAAGATATGCCGTTTTATGTAAGAGACCTTATTTTTAAAGAAATTGCAGGGCTTCCGGTAAGAGCTCAGGAAGCTAATGTTTTAATTCTTGGAACAACATTTAAAAAAGATATTGATGATGCAAGAAACTCACCTGCATTAAAGTTAATAGAATTGCTCCACAAAGATGGAATTAAAAATCTTAATTTCCATGACCCGTACATGAAAAATATACGTTTGCCGGATAAGATATTCAGATGCCAGCAGCTTGATGAAAAATTATTGCGTGAATCCGATATAGTAGTAATAGTAACAGACCATTCTTCATATGATTATGAATGGATAGTATCATATTCCAAGAAGATAGTTGATACAAGGAATGCAACAAAGAAAATAAGAAATAACAGGGACAAAATAACACTGTTGGGTTATTCGCCCTCATTATAAAAACATTGCCGGATAAAATAAAAATTATATCTGTAGTAGGCGCCAGGCCGAATTTTATGAAGCTGGCGCCTATTGCTTTAGAATTGAACAGCCGGAAAGATAAGGTTATTCATAAGGTTGTGCATACAGGGCAGCACTATGACTATAAGCTGTCTAAGGTTTTTTTTAAAGACCTGCATCTGCCAAAACCGGATTTTTATCTCGGTATCGGCTCAGGAAGCCATGCTGACCAGACTGCCAGGATTATGGAAGAGTTTGAAAAAGTTGTTCTGAAAGTTAAGCCGGATATTGTTATTGTTTTTGGTGATGTTAATTCAACCCTTGCCTGTTCGGTAGTATGCTCTAAGATAATATATAATAATATTGAAACTATCCCCGTTGCTCATGTGGAAGCTGGATTGAGGAGCTTTGACAGAACAATGCCTGAGGAGATAAACAGGATTGTTACCGATAGTATTTCAAAATATCTTTTTATTACGGAAAAAGCAGGCGTAGATAATCTCAGGATAGAAGGTGTTGATAAAAACAGGACATATTTAACAGGTGATGTAATGATAGATTCTCTTGTAATGTACAGGGATAAATTCGGGAAATCGAAGATATTGAAGCAGGTTGGCGTGGAAAAAGATAATTATTTCCTTATGACAATTCACCGCCCTGTTAATGTGGATACAAAAGATAACCTGTCTAAGATATTATCTATTATTAACCGCATATCATCATATATAAAAAAGAACGGAAATGATAAAATAGTTTTTCCTGTACATCCGCGTACTTTAAAGATGATGGATACATTTGGAATGTTGAACGATTTTAAGAATATAAGCAATTTGAAGATGACTGAGCCTGTGTCATACCTGGATTTTATAAAGCTTTTGACGAATGCAAAGTTTGTAATGACAGATTCCGGCGGCGTTCAGGAAGAGGCAACTTTTCTGCGTATACCATGTTTAACATTAAGAAGTTCCTTTGAGCGTCCCGAAACCATTTCTATAGGTACAAATACATTGTGCGGGTTAAATACTGCTTTTATTTTAAAGAAGGTTAAAGAAATATATTCCGGCACGTACAAAAAAGGTAAGATTCCCCGTTTGATGGACGGAAAAGCTGCTAAAAGAATTGCAGATGTGTTATTGCAGAACTTATGACTTTTAACTAAAAAAGTGTATTTGCTCTAAAATAAAAAAGAGTTAACTTATATAAAATAGGATTACTTAACGGGGTATTGGAAGCAAAAAAATATTATTTTTTCTCGGATGTTCACCTTGGGCTGAAATCAAGGGCGGAAGAGAAAGCGAAAGAAAAAAATGTAGTAAATTTTCTTAAAACTATTACCCCGGATGCAAAGGAAATTTACATTGTTGGTGACCTTTTTGACTGCTGGATAGAATACAGGAAAGTTGTTCCAAAGGGTTATTATAACCTTCTGTCTGCAATCAATAATATTGTGGAATCCGGAATACCGGTTCATTTTTTATCGGGTAACCATGATTTCTGGCTGAATACATATTTAAGGGATGATGTGGGTATGACCATACATTATGACCCTGTAGAATTGATGATTGATAACAGGAAATTCTTTATAGCACATGGTGACGGATTATCAAAAGGTGATACAGGCTATAAAATTATTAAAAAAATTTTAAGAAGTAAATTTAACCAGTTCTTATATTCATTGATCCATCCGGATATAGGTATTACTCTTGCACAGGGTTCTTCAAGAAGCTCCAGAAAGCATACTGATAAACCATACGGTGCAAGTGACGGAATGAAAGAGTTTGCCATAAAAAAGATAAGCGAAGGATTTGATTTTGTAATCATGGGGCACTATCATATGCCGCAAAAGATCGAGTTGAAAGAAAATAACCACAGCGGCTATTTTATTACCCTGGGCGATTGGATAAATAACTATACTTATGGTACATATTCGGACGGCGCTTTTGAACTGGAATATTGGAATAAAACTTAATGCTGAAAAGTAAAAAAAAGCAGGACGCATCGGAACAAAGAGAGAAGTATTTTAATAACAGGGAATACAGACGCAGTATGATGAAGAAAAAAAAGAGGTCATCATCATATTTCTGGCGTGCTGTATTGGTTGTTACTGTTGCAATTATTATATTTATTGGTATAGGGGCGGCTTATTTATTTAAAGACCTTCCATCTCTTTCTGCACTGGAAAATCCCAAAACAGATATTGCATCAAGAATATACTCAGAAGACGGTGAGCTTATTGACCAGTTCTATATTCAGAACAGAACTATTGTTTCTATAGACGGCATTCCAAAAGACCTTATTAATGCATTAATAGCTACCGAAGACAGGAAGTTCTATAAGCACTGGGGTGTGGATATCGACAGAATAGTTAAGGCAACAGTTAAGAACCTGATGAGCTTTTCGGTAAAGGAAGGTGCAAGCACTATTACACAGCAGCTGGCAAGAAACCTGTATCCGAATACTATTGGTAATAAAATATCACTTACAAGAAAGCTTAGAGAAGCTATAACATCTGTCCAGATAGAGAAGACTTATACAAAAGAGGAGATACTGCTTCTTTACATGAACCAGGTATATTTTGGCAGAGGTGCATATGGAGTTGAAGCCGCAGCTAAAACATTTTTCGATAAATCTGCAACAGAGCTTACGCTGGATGAATGTGCAATGCTCATAGGAATGCTGAAGAATCCTTCGGGAAGGTATGATCCTATTGAGAATCCTGAGGCATGTAAAGAGAGAAGGGATATTGTTCTCAACAATATGCTCGATGTAGATTTTATAACCAAAGATGTATATGAGCTTGCAAAGAATGACCCTGTAAGAGCTCCGGGTAAAAAAGAAGTTGCATCAACATCCGGGTTTGCTCCGCAGTTCACGGAATATGTAAGGCAGCAGCTAGAAAAAAAGGCAGAGAAATACGGGTTCAATCTTTACCGTGACGGGCTTGTTATCACAACAACTCTTGACACCAGGTACCAGAAACATGCAGTTGATGCCGTTACCAATCATCTGAAAGAATTTCAAAGAACATTTAATACAACCTGGAACTGGAAGAATAATAAGCAGATACTGGCTGATGCTATTGAAAAAAGCATAAAGCAAAGTGATGAATATAAAAAAGCAAAGACAGACACGGACAGGCAAAAAATATATAACCGCCTGAAATCGGATGACAAGTTTATTGAGACAGTAAAGGAAAGAGAAATAGCAGTACAGGTTGGCTTTTGTGTAATTGACCCTCATACAGGTCATGTAAAAGCAATGGTAGGGCAGAACCCGAATTTCCCGTTTAAATATGGATTAAACCATGTAACTCAGATAAAGCGGCAGCCGGGTTCATCATTTAAACCGTTTGTTTATACAACTGCAATCGATAACGGTTATTCACCGGCTTACACAATTTCTAACGACCCATTGAGAGTTGTAATAGGGGGAAAGAGCTGGGAGCCGAAAGGCGGGGGTACCGGTGGAATGGTTTCTCTCAGAACAGCAGTACAGCATTCGATTAATATTGTTGCGGTAAGAACTGCAATGGAGATTGCACCAATTGACCAGGTAATTAGGTTAGCTCATAAGATGGGTGTTAACGGGGAATTGCCGAATGTTCTTTCGCTTGCACTTGGTGTAGGTGAAGTTTCTCCGCTTGAAATGACAAATGCATTCGGTGTATTTGCAAATGAAGGCATATGGGTTGAACCTATTGCAATACTGAAGATAGAAGACCGGAACGGAAACCTTATAGAAGAGTTCATGCCGGAGAGCAGGGAAGTAATAAGTGAAGGTACTGCTTACATCATGTCTGATATGTTAGAAGATGTAGTCGATGGCGGTACGGCGTCAAGCATAAGAGCATGGTTCCACAGACCTGCCGCAGGTAAAACCGGAACAACTCAGGATTTTACCGATGCATGGTTTGTCGGATTTACACCCCAGCTTGTTGCAGGTGTTTGGGTTGGCTTTGATGACCCGAGAATAAAGTTTGGCGGATGGTACGGACAGGGCGGTAAAGCCGCTGCTCCGATATGGGGACGGTTTATGAAATATGTTTATGATGATGAGTCAACTACTATGCCGCTTGCATATTTTGAAATGCCCCCTGAAGTTGAAGAGACAAGTGTTTGCATGGTTTCCGGATTAAAAGCAAATTCTACATGTCCTTCTTCTGTTGACCTTGTATTGAAAAAATTTGCCAACAGGACATGCACAATTACACACGCGGCAATAGATGTTGTTCCCCAGGAAACGAACAATGAGCCGCCGCCCGGAAGCATTGGATTTTGAAATAATTATGAATTAAGAGTTTGTTGATTTGGTTTTCTAAAGAACGAGCCCAAATGGCTCGTTTTTATTTGTACTTTCATATCATTATGAAACTATTCCGGATTTACATTAGTTATAAACTATTGTTATACATGATCTCAAAAAATGAAAAAATGAAATTATAGGACTAATATTAACTTATTTTATGATATAAATCATTTTCTTTTAAACCGGGTAATCATTATCTTTGTATCACATGAATAAAAGCAAAAGAAATATAATCTGTGTTTTACTATCTGTTATGATATTATTAACAGGAAATATTTCTTATGCGGTTTCGCATCTCGATTGTGCCATTGAAGAAGATATCCATCATAAGTGCAGCAGCAACTGCTGTGAAATGGATGAAACATGTGAAAGCAGTGAAAAGGATTCAAATGATAAAAATACTGTTGAAAAGGACTGCTGTGATATACATGAGAGTGACCAGCCAAATCATCAATACACTTTTCCTGCTTCTATAAATGTAATAAGTAATTTATTCCCGGAAGTTTATACTACATCAGAAAATCCTGTAATTACTGAGCTTCAGGGATTTACATATGCTATTCTTAAATTCGATTCCTCCAATATTTACTTGTCAGTTTCAAATCTGAGGATTTAAGCCTCTCCAAGCGCATTTTTACCTTAAAATTTCAAGCAAGAAATAACAATTAATTTATAAATTTTCGATAATAGAAAGTTATATGAAATCTATAATAGGTTTTTTACTCCTGTTAATTTTTGGAATAATAATATCACAAAATGATAATAATTACTCTGCCGTAAACGGTAATAATATGTCAGACACAGCAATGGTTTGCCCTGTATCAAAAGAAACAATCGAAGCAGGCGGAGGCGTAGAATATAAGTATCTTAATAATGATATGACATTCTGCTGTGAAGGATGCCTGAAGTCATTCAAAAAAGAACCGGCAAAATTTTTAACCGGAGATTTACGGTGCCCGGTTTGTGATGAAGATGATGCAAAAAAAGAATTATCTGCAGTTAATGATAATGTAAAATATTATTTCTGTTCTAAGGGATGCAAAACAAAGTTCGAAAAAGATGCAGAAAGTTACCTTAATAATTACACTAAACAATAATATCTGAACCTGAAATGAAAATGAAATCAATAAAACTATACTTAATATTAATATCATTATACTTCTTTTTGGCGGCTAACATTATCTATTCACAAAGTGTAAAAGGTACAGTATACGGTGAAGCGGATAATAAAAAGGAAAAGCTGGAAGATGCAATCGTAAAATGGATGGGTACAACAAAAGGAACCATCACAGACGGAAACGGTAATTTCGAAATATCTCTGACTGGAATTACCGAAAAAAAACTTGTCGTAACTTATTCCGGGTTCAAAACGGACACGGTCGAAGCAGACGGCAGTAATGATTTAGAGATTGTATTACAATCAAATACAACCACCGGAACGATTGAAATAACAGATGACAAGAATTCAACTTACTTTGGGAATTATGAAGCAAAAACCGAGATAATAACTTCACAGGAATTAGTGAAAGATGCCTGCTGTGATCTTGCCGGATGTTTTGGAAGAAACTCATCGGTTGAAGTAGCTGTAACGGATATTTTAACCGACAGCAAGGAACTTAAGATACTTGGACTTGAAGGAGCTTACACACAAATACTTATTGATAATATGCCCTTAATGAACGGCTTAAATGTTAAATACGGTGTCAGCAGTATACCGGGAACGCTTATTGATAAGATAACAATTTCAAAGGGTTCCAATTCGGTATTGCAGGGTTATGAATCGATAAGCGGTATTATGAATGTCCTTCTCAAAGATTATGATGTATCTGACAGGCTGCTAATTAATGGCTTTGTAAACAGCATGCTTGAAAAACAAATGAACATGAATTTGACACACAGCTTTAACGAAAAGCTGAACACAATATTAACGTTCCATTCGATACAAAAATCAAACAGGATTGATGATAACAGTGATGGGTTCCTTGATAACCCGCTTGTTACCAGATATGTTGCTTATAATAAATGGAAATTTTCCGATAAAAAAAATAAAACCGATTTCAATATTGCAGGAAGATTATGGAATGAAGAAAGAATTGGCGGTCAGAAAAATTTTAATATTAAAAGTGATGAAGGCAGTAATAAAATATATGGCCAGACAGTTAATATAAATTCCATAGAGGGTTATTCCAGGTTCAGCAAACAATTCAGTGATGAAAATGGAATGAAGTTATATTTAAGTTCATCTTATTATGACCAGAAATCTTTTTACGGAATAACACAATATAGTGCAAAGCAGGAAAATTTTTCCGTGTCGGGATTTTATGAGTTTGATGTATTGGGAAGCAGTATGAAAACAGGTGCAAGTTATAAATACCTGAACATTGATGAAACAGTTAAGTTTACTGGTTCAACAAACAAAACATATGCAGGAAATTATGTTAAAAAAGAATCGATTCCCGGAGTATTCGCTGAAAATTCATTCAGATTCCTGAATGATAAAGCATCTCTTTTGACCGGCATCAGGCTTGATTATCATAATGAACATAAGCTTATAGTTACACCGCGTGTATTATTCAGGTATCAGCCGGATGAATTGCTTGTAATTCGTGCATCAATAGGTACCGGTTTCAGGACGGTTAATTTGCTGAGTGAAAACACAAATATACTTGCAAGTGCTAAAGATATTGTAATTGAAAATGGACTTAAGCCGGAAAGAATATTGAACTATGGCGCAGACCTGCTTTATTATTTTAGCTTTGGTAAAATTGGCGGTAACCTGAATGTTGATTTTTACAGGACTGATTTTTACAGCAAAGTAATTCCCGATTTTGATTCGGATCCAGGTAAAGTAATTTTTACAAATCTTGATGGAAAAGCATTCTCGAATGTTTTCCAGGCAGAGGCGAATATAAATATTTACAGTAACTTTGACCTGAAGCTTGCTTATAAATTAGTTGACCAGAAATATGATTTGAACGGAAAAAGATATGACCAGCCGTTTAACTCAAAGCACAGGATATTATCCACAATATCTTATGCACCTAAGAGCAACTCATGGAGTGCAAGTGCAGGTTTGCAATGGTTTGGTAAACAGCGTTTGCCTTCAACATCAGCTAATCCTGTTGAGTATCAGTTACCGGAAGAATCTGAGCCGTATATACTCATGAATGCACAGCTCAATAAGAATTTTGATAAGTTTGAAATTTACGCAGGAGTAGAAAATCTTCTCAATTTCAAACAGGATAATCCTATAATCAGTGCAGAGAATCCCTTTGGGCAATATTTCGATACATCTTTAAATTGGGGTCCAACTAAGGGAAGAGAATATTATGCAGGTTTCAGGTTCTTACTGAAATAGGGGATAAGTTTGTAAGGTTTATAAGGTTTATAAGGTTTATAAGGAAGAGATTAATTGCGAGCTCAAACTATTTCCGATGTATTATATTAAGTTCGGTGATTAAAGATTTATGAGAAACCAGGTAAATAAGGGAAGCGAAGCAATCCCATAACTGATACGGAGATTTAAAATTTATAAGGTTTATAAGGTTTGTAAGTTTATAAGGTTTGTAAGGTTTGTAAGGAAAGAATCCCGAAGGGATGACATTATTATGTTATGACGGAAAGCACTCAAGTTAAATATTATTGAAACCGGGTTTTTCAGAGCCCGGTTTTTTTATTTGCATTTTTCGTTTTCACTTACCTCTATATAAAAAATATTTTTATAAGTACCTGTTATTACATTGTAATATTTAGTATTTATATGGGTGATTTACAATAAATGTTCATAGCATTTATATCGAAATATCGTTATATTTTACCATATATGTACCGGATTAAGCTCAATGAATTCGAGGGTCCGCTTGACCTTTTATTGTTTTTTATTCAGCGTGATGAGCTGGATATTCACGATATCCCTATTTCCAAAATTACGAATGAATTTTGTGAATACGTTAACTATATGCAGGTACTGGATTTAGAAGTGGCAAGCGAGTTTATTTTAATGGCGGCCACACTTATCCAGATAAAAGCTAAAATGATGATATTTTCAGGCGACGAGGAAATTGAAGAGGAAGAAGACCCGAGATATGAGCTTGTAAAACGGCTGCTTGAATACAAAAGATATAAAGATGCTTCTGCTGAAATAGCTGAATTTGAAGAAGAGAACAGGAAAGCTTATTACAGGAATGATTTTACAGGGGATTATAGAATCGATGAAGCGGCAGAAGAAGATGCAAGCATTCAAAACCTGACACTTTACAACCTGATTAAATCGTTTAAATTTGCTATGGACCACCGCCCTAAAGAGGTAGTCCATAACATAATGAGGTTCAATGTTACACTTGAAGAACAGGTTGAATATGTTATGAATGAGTGTGTTAAGAGTGAATATGTATCGTTTCTTAATTTGATCAATGCAATGAGTGAAAAATTACGGATAGTTGTTACATTTATTGCAGTACTTGAGATGGCAAAGAACGGTATTATAGGAATTAAAATAAATGAAAATTTAACAGATTTTATTATATTTAAAATAGGTGAATTGCCTGAGGATTTCCGGTTTAGCGAATTATAAAATTAAATGAAGAATAACATACTAAAAAATATTGTTGAAGTTCTTATTTTCTCCTCTGATAAACCGTTATCTCTTAAAGAGATGAAGGATATTATTAACCAGGAGAAGGAGCTAAGCGGTTTTTCGGCTGATATAAAGAGTATTGAACAGGCAGTTATTGAGCTAATGGATAAATACAACAGCGACGAGTATTCATTTCAGATAGTGCCGGTAGCAGGTGCATTCAGGTTTGTTACAAAGAAAGATTATGCACCGTGGCTTGCAAGGCTGAGCAAAGAAAAAGCCAAAAGAAGATTATCGCAGTCAGCACTGGAAACACTTGCTATTATTGCATATAACCAGCCGATAACAAGACCGGAGATTGAAGCAGTCAGGGGAGTGAATGTGGATTATATTATAGGCTCATTGCTTGAGAAGGACCTTATCACAATAAAAGGCAGAGCCGAAGCACCCGGGAGACCAATGCTGTACGGAACGACAGATACAATGCTTGAATATCTTGGTATTAACTCTATTGCAGACTTTCCGCCGCTTAAAGCAATTGATGAAATTATTAAATCAGGTCCGCCGGAAGGTGTGTCACAATCGGATATAGATTTCTATGAAGAAATAAATTTAATAAAAGCTAAACATGCAGACAGCAACTCTGCAGCAAACGGCTCAGGACAATCAGCTAACGGTTCAAATGTTAACGGTGATAATTCATCTGACAACGGAAGCAATGAAGAGATTAAAGAAGAAGTAAAAGTAGAAGAATCAATTGAGGAAACCTCCGCTAATAATGAAGAAACTGAAATAAGCGGTAATGATGAAATAAATGAGTGAAGAGAACATTGTAAGATTAAACAAATACATATCAGGTTCGGGGCATTCATCGAGAAGGAAAACAGATGAACTGATATCGGAAGGAAGAGTAAGCGTAAACGGCAGAACAATAACCGAGCTTGGTACAAAGATAAACCCCGGGACAGATATAATAAAAGTAGACGGAGAAGTAATAAGGAACACGCAAAGATTACTTTATATACTTCTCAATAAACCCGCAGGATATATAACCACAACTTCCGACGAAAAAAACCGTCCTACCGTAATTGACCTTGTAAAAGTAAGAGAAAGAATTTACCCTGTTGGACGGCTTGATTATGATACCGAAGGTTTATTACTGTTAACAAACGACGGTGAGCTTGCAAATAAGCTTATGCATCCGAAGCATGAAGTCGAAAAAACTTACCTTGTGAAAATAAACCGTCCAATGGATGAAAAAGCTTTAAAAAGACTGACAGAAGGTGTGCATATAGAAGGCAAAAAGACATCAAAAGCGAGAGTCAGCATAATTCCCAAGACAGATAATAAGCAATTCAGAATAATAATCCATGAAGGCAGAAACAGGCAGGTCAGGAAAATGCTTGAAGCTGTTGGGTTATTTGTCCGCAAGCTGAAAAGAATTGAATACGCAGGATTGAATTTGAAGGGAATGAGAATGGGTGAGTGGAGAGAGCTGAGTAGAAAAGAAATTTTAATACTAAAAAAAAATTCAAAACAGCCATGAAGAAACTTTTCCCGATTATTCTTTCAGTTATTATATATAATAATTATTTAATTTACTCTCAATTTACTGACTGGCAAGTTATATCAAGTGAAGTCCCTTTTACGAATATTTGGGTATTCCCAAATTCTTCTACTATGTATTTAAATGAAAATTATGTCATTTATAAGAGCACAAATAATGGAATTAATTGGTATTCAATGAATAAAATTAATTCATTTCCAATTCTTTATTCTTTATTCTTTTTAAATGATAACACAGGCTGGGTATCATCACCAAGTGATATTTTTAAAACTACAAATGGTGGAGAGAACTGGGAAAATATTTGTCCAATTAGTTCATCTGTTTTGCTAATTTTATTTCTGAATGAATCGACAGGATGGTGTAAAGATTTGTCGGGTTCTCTGAAAAAGTCAACAAATGGGGGTGAAAACTGGGTACAACTTACAAATAGCTCAGGCATTGGAAAGCTTTTTTTCATTAATGAAAATACAGGATGGGATATTGGTTTACAAAATATCAGAAAAACATCGGATGGCGGTCTTACTTGGAATGAACAATGGAGTTCTACTTTTGTTAATCTAAAAGATATTTTTTTCGTAGATAGTTTAAATGGATGTTGTGTTGGTACAGGTGGAAAAGTAATAATAACATCAAATGGTGGTGTGAACTGGACAACAACAAACTTAAGCAATATTAATTTATTATGTACTTACTTTGTAAATCCTCAAACGGGCTGGGTAGCAGGTGATGATAATAAAATTTATAAAACTTCAGATGGTGGAATAAACTGGAATACTCAAACTTCATATGCAAACATTGAATTATACGATATGAAGATGATTAATGAATCAACCGGCTTTGTTACCGGTGGCGAGAATACAGATGAGCCTGGATTAAGTAAAGTTTTATATAAAACAACTAATTCAGGGCTTAACTGGATTGATATTAAAGATGGTTATGATGGAAATTTTACGAATGTTTTTTATGTAAATCAAGATATTATATGGATAACAGATGATAAACTAGTACTTTTGAAATCTACAAATGGAGGGGATTCTTGGAAGGATGTTAGTTTTGACGGGAATAACAAACAGGATATTTATTTTATTAATGAAAATACAGGATGGTTGCTCGAGGGTGCAGTATTGGATAAGTTTGTTGTTAGTAAAACTTTAAACGGAGGTTTGAATTGGACAACTCAATGTACATATTTAGATATTGGTCCTTGGTCAATTCATTTCGCTGATCAAAATTATGGCTGGGCAACTGGAAATGATATTGAAAATCATAATGGATATATTTTCAAAACAATTAATGGCGGACAAAATTGGAGCTATATTCAGATTCCATCAATTGAATTATATTCAGTATACTTCATTAATAATGCAACAGGATGGATTGGATCTGATGCTGGAAAAATATATAAGACGACAGACCAAGGAAATAACTGGATACCTTTGAATTGCCTCACTTCAAACAACAATATTAGAGATGTTTTATTTCTCAATGATAATACCGGATGGGTAACCGGTTATTCTATTAACAGTGATCAGACAATAGGTAATATAGCTAAATCTACAAATGGGGGGGCATCATGGACGATTGCTTTTACCGGGAATCTAATTTTCTATTCAATATCTGTAACTAATAACCAGATTAGTGCTGTAGGATGGAAAACATTAGCCACTACCCCATCTTCAATAGTCAGATCTACAAATAATGGGCTAAATTGGTTTTTCCAAAACACTATTATTCCAGATGCAAGATTAAATAGTGTGGCTTTTATTAATGAAAATTCAGGTATTGCTGTTGGCAGTATGGGATTAATATTAAAAACTACAAATGGAGGCGGGCAGCCAATCGATGTTATAAATATTTCGAAGAATGTTCCTAATATATTTTATTTAGAACAAAATTATCCGAATCCTTTTAATCCTTCAACTAATATTTGTTATACATTAAAACTGTCTTGTTATGTCAGATTATCTATTTTTGATATAACAGGAAAAGAAGTTTCGGTTATTGTGAATCAGAAGGAAAATGCTGGTAATTATGAAGTTGAATGGGATGGCAGTAATTTTGCCAGTGGGATTTACTTTTATAAATTAGAAACCGAAACATTTTCAGATACTAAGAAAATGATTTTAATTAAATAAGGAGAAAATTTTTTTGACAGAAATCAACGAAATAAAAACTAACGAATTAATTAAACGCAGATTAGAAGAGCTTGAAGAAATCAGGAAGCTCGGTATAAATCCATATCCGTATAGGTATGATGTTACAGCGACATCATCGGAAGTACTTGCAAATTTCACAGATCCTGAAAATGATGAGGAAAAAGAAAAGCGGAAAGAAGTGCATGTTTCGGTTGCAGGAAGAATAATGGGATTACGCAGGATGGGAAAAGCAAGCTTCTGCCATATAAAAGATGATGCAGGCAGAATTCAGGTGTATATAAGGAAAGATGATGTTGGAGAAACAATGTATAGTGTATTTAAGCTTCTTGATATTGGTGATATTATCGGAGTAAAAGGTTATGTTTTCCGCACAAAAACAGGGGAAATCTCTATCCACGCTGTTTCGTTTGATTTGCTGACGAAGTCAATTCAGCCGCTGCCTGTTGTAAAAGAGGAAGTTACTGAAACAGGAGAAAAGATAATACATGATGCATTTGCTGATGTGGAATTACGCTACAGGCAGAGATATATTGACCTTATAGTTAATGAGAATGTCAGGGAAACATTTGTAAACAGGACAAAGATAATTCAATCAATAAGAAGGACACTCGAGAAAAATGGATTTTTTGAAGTAGAAACACCGACGCTTCAATCAATTTACGGAGGAGCTAATGCAAAACCGTTTGTTACTCATCACAGAGCGCTCGATATACCGTTGTATCTCAGAATATCAAATGAGCTGTATTTAAAAAGACTGGTAGTCGGGGGATTTAACAGGGTATATGAGTTTGTGAGGGATTTCCGTAATGAAGGAATTGACAGAACACATAATCCTGAATTTACACAGGTAGAATGGTACCAGGCTTTCGGTGATTATACGGACAGTATGAATTTGTTTGAAGAAGTTGTGGAACAGGCATGTATAGATGTGCACGGGACAACTAAAATTACTTACATAGATACTGAGATAGATTTTAAAAGACCCTGGAAACGAATTAGAATGATTGATGCTTTAAAAGATAAACTGGGACTTGATGTTTTGAACATGAAAAAAGCGGAAATATTAAAATATATGGATGATAACAATATAGAATATGACCCGAAGATTACGCATAGCAAAGGATTGGTAATAGCTGCATTATTTGAAGAAACGTGCGAAGAAGATTTGATACAGCCGGCGTTTGTTTATGACCATCCGCTTGATACAACACCATTATGCAAGCCGCTTCGTGAGTATACACCTGAGCAGCTTGAAGAAATGAAAAACGACCCGGAACATGTTATCTTTGCCGAAAGGTTTGAACCATATATCTATAAATGGGAACTTGGAAATTCATATTCAGAGTTAAATGACCCGGTACTGCAAAGAAAATTGCTTGAGGAGCAGGTAGAGCGGGGCAGAGGCGGTGAAGAAGAAACTCATCCGCTTGATGAAGATTTTATTAAAGCTATTGAAGTTGGTATGCCGCCGACAACAGGCGTTGGACTCGGTGTTGACAGGTTAGTAATGTTATTGACTAATTCTCAAACAATACGCGATGTGCTGTTCTTCCCATTAATGAGACCGCTGGATAAGTAAGTTTTTTTTATTCACGCAAAGCCGCAAAGGCCGCTAAGAGTTTATTATATTATTTAAACTATTTATATTTAATAGTTCTTTTATATAATTAAACTTTAATTATCATGACTGAAAATGAGATATCTTCAGTTGTTGTAGATTGCTGTCTGAAAATTCATAAAAAATTAGGTCCGGATTTATTTGAATCTGCTTATGAAGAAGTTTTGTGCTATGAGTTAGAGAAGCATAATTTAAAATTTGAACGGCAAAAAAGTATGCCTATTCATTACGAAGATTTAGTTATTGAAATGGGTTATAAAACTGATATTATTGTTGAGAGAAAAGTAATATTAGAGTTAAAATCAGTTGAAGAATTAAATAAGGTTCATTATAAACAATTGATTACTTATTTGAGATTTATCCGATTCAAAATTAGGAATGTTAATTAATTTTAACGTTAGCCTGATTAAAGACGGAATACATAGAGTTGTAAACAATTTAGAAGAGAATATGCCTCTTAATTATACAAAATACGATTTAAAGCATTAATAATTTACACATAGCCGCAAATTCTTAATGGTATTTTTTTGATGCTAACATGTTACTGATAAGTATTATCTCTTAGATTAATCTTTTCATTAGCTATTCTTTGCGGTCTTTGCGGCTTTGCGTGAATAAAAAAATAATAAATGAAATATTACAACAGCATAATTGAACTGGTCGGTAACACGCCTCTTGTAAAGCTTAACAAGCTGACTAAAGGATTTAAGTCGCAGGTATTTGCGAAAATGGAATCATTAAATCCCGGCGGCAGTGTTAAGGACAGGATTGGTTCTGCCATGATAGAAGATGCTGAGAAAAGAGGAGTATTAAATCCCGGCGGTACGGTTGTTGAAGCAACCAGCGGTAATACAGGTATAGGGCTTGCACTTGCTGCTGCTGTTAAAGGGTATAAATCAATCTTCGTTATGACCGATAAGGTCTCTGTGGAAAAAAGAAGATACCTGAAAGCACTTGGTGCCGATATTATTATATGCCCGATCGATGCAAAGCCGGATTCACCTGAGCATTATGTTAACACTGCTAAAAGAATTGCTAACGATACACCTAATTCATTTTTTGCTTATCAATATACTAACCCGGCAAACCCTGTAGTACATTATAAAACTACAGGTCCTGAGATTTGGGAACAGACAGACGGGAAAATTACACATCTTGTTGTTAGCATTGGTACCGGCGGTACTATAAGCGGAACAGGCAGATTTTTAAAAGAGAAAAATTCTGCAATAAAAATTATTGGTGCCGACCCTTACGGCTCAATATTTAAAACATATAAAGAAACAGGAATTATTACCGAAGGTAAACCTTATCTTGTTGAAGGGATCGGGCAGGATGTTTTACCGGAGAATGTGCATTTCCGGTATATAGATGATATAATAAATGTAACCGATAAAGATTCGTTTTATATGGCGAGAAGATTAGCCAGGGAAGAAGGAATTTTTGCAGGAGGCAGTACAGGGACTGTAGTATGTGTCGCATTGAAAGTTGCAAAAGTGCTTGATGAAAACGGTATAGTAGTATTTATGGTCAATGATACCGGGGAAAGGTATCTCACCAAAAACCACTCCGATGAATGGCTCAGGGAAAAACGCATGCTTGAAAAAGACCTTATCACTCTTGGAATAATCCACCAGACAAAATTGAATGATAAAATTCCCGAACTGGTTTCTTTAAAACCCGGTAATCTTATACGGGATGCAGTTGAGATGCTGGAAAAATATGACTTGTCACAGCTGCCCGTGATCGAAAACAATCAATCTGTGGGTACAATTATAGAAGCGGATATAATAACAAAGCTGCTAAGCAATCCTGATATATCACAAAAGAAGGTAGATGAGGTTATGGATAAACCACTGCCTGTGTTGGATGAGTTTGATGATTTTAAAAAAGTTTTAAAAGAGCTAAAGAAGTCACCGGCAATACTGGTCAGTGAATACGGTAATATTTCAGGAATCGTAACCAGGCATGACGTGCTGGATTTTGTGTGAGTCCGAAGAGTCTATAAGGTTTATAAGGTTTGTAAGGTTTGTAAGGAATTCCAAAGTGATGACATTATTGCAAGAATATCTATTCACGGAGCAGCGAAATGTATTAATTTAATTTTTTGTTGGATGTTTACTGCAAAAGCATAACAAAAAATAATTAATGAACAGAGAAATAGCCGAGGAGAAACTTAAAAATATCTTCCGGCTAAATAAGTTTTATGATGAGCAATGGAGAGCCATTGATAAGATACTCAATGGTGAAAGAGTCCTCCTGATTGAAAAAACAGGATTCGGAAAATCACTTTGCTTCCAGTTTCCGGCAGTAATCCAAAGTGGAGTGACTATCGTCTTTTCTCCGCTGATTGCATTAATGAGAGACCAGGTGAGTTATTTAAACCGGCTTAACATTCCGGCGAGATGCATAAACAGTGAGCAGGAAGATTCAGAAAACAAACAGATTCTTTGTGAAGCCGAAAAAGGCAGGATAAAAATATTATATATTGCACCCGAACGGCAGGAAAATATTGATTGGATAGAATCAGTACGCAGGATGAATCTGAAAATGGTTGTAATAGATGAAGCTCACTGCATTTCCGTTTGGGGACATGATTTCAGACCTGCATACAGGAGAATAATAAATCTTGTAAAGCTGCTTCCAAGTAATTTTCCGGTACTTGCGACAACAGCAACGGCTACAGAAAAAGTTGCACAGGATATTATAAGCCAGATAGGCGGAAAAATAACATATCTCCGCGGAAAATTACTGAGAAATAATTTTTATCTGAATGTAGTAAAAGCTCAATCCGACAGCCATAAAATGGCCTGGCTGGCAGAGTTCCTTCAAAATGAGCAGGGAACAGGTATCATATATACAGGTACAAGGGCGGATACAGATATATACTCAAATTGGCTAAAACATGCCGGAATTTCATGTATTAGTTATAATGCAGGATTAGATGCCGAAACACGTAAAGAGATTGAACAGGATTTGATGGAGAACAGATGGAAATGTATTGTATCAACAAATGCACTTGGCATGGGAATAAATAAACCTGATATAAGATTCATTGTACATACCCAGGTACCTGGTTCACCGATACATTATTACCAGGAAATCGGCAGGGCAGGCAGGGATGGCAAGCCAACAAAAATAGTACTATTATATAAAGATGGCGACAGGGAATTACCTGAAGTATTTATCGATACGGCAAAGCCAACAATAGATAAGTATATTAAAGTTGTAGATGAATTAAAAAAAGAGCCGCTTGGCGAATATGATTTGATGCGAAGAACCAATTTAAAGAATACTTACATAAGGGTAATAAAGGCAGACCTTATAGACCAGGGAATAATCCGTGAAGCAAATTACGGCAAAGTAAGGAAGATGGAATATATTTTTGGTGCACCGTATTTTAATACCGGATTATTCGAAAAATTTCGTGCTTCAAAAATGAAGGAGCTTGATGCTGTGATAAAATATGCTGAAATTAAAACTTGCAGAATGAACTATTTAAGGTCGTATCTCGGTGATAAAGTTGATTGCAACTGCGGTAAATGTGATAATGACCTGGGAATAAATAACAATTACAATCTTAGCGGGAAATGGAAAAAAAAGCTTGTTGATTTTAAAGATAATTTTTTTCCAGTGCTTGAGATGGAATCGAAGACTTTAAAGATAATTAACGGTGTGGCATCATCATATTACGGATTTTCAAATGTTGGGAGTATGATACATAAATGCAAATATGAGAACGGCGGTGATTTCCCTGAATATCTTGTTAAACAAACAGTAAATGCTTTTAATCACCAGTTCAAAGATATTAATTTTGACCTGATATTATATGTTCCACCGACAGAATCAGGAGACCTTGTTAAAAATTTCGCAATGAAGATTTCAAAGGAATTGAAAATACCTGTTTCGCATAAATTAAAAAAAGCAAGAATGACACAGCCGCAAAAAATGTTTCAAAACCGGGTATTGAAAATTGAAAACGTAAAAGATGCTTTCTGTTATGAAGACCAGTGTGAGGTGCAATTTAAAAGTATATTATTGATAGATGATATTTACGACAGTGGAACAAGCATTAAAGAGATCGGAATGGTGTTAGCCCACATGGGTGTGTGGAAGATTGCACCGTTAGTAATCGCAAAAACTATAGGGGGAGATATACAGGCAAATGCTTAAAGAAGCACCATACTGGATGGCACTGGCTCATTTGAGAGGATGGAGAATTGAGCGTATCAATAATCTTGTTATTGATATACTGGTAAATCATGAAATGACATTTCCTGATTTTTTTGATATGGATGAAAATGAATGGGAGAATGTTTACAGCATAAATGAAAAGGAAGCAGCTTCATTAATTGAAGCGAAAAGCCAGCTTGCAAATTATTCTTTCTTAGCTGAAAGTATGAATGAACAGGGAATTGATATAATACCTATGAACTCTGATGAATACTCAAAGGTGATGAAGGAAAATCTGAAAATAAAATCTTCACCGCCTATACTATATGTGAAGGGTTTTAAAGGATTAATGAATGAAGAATGTGTTGCTGTGGTTGGTTCAAGGACTGCAGGGGATACTGCTTTAAAGTTTACGGAAAACTTATCTATTGAGCTTGCGAAGAATTTTAAAGTTGTTGTAAGCGGATTTGCCAAAGGTGTTGATAAAATGGCATTGGATTCAAGCATAAAAAATAACGGCAATAGTATAATAGTTTTACCGCAGGGTATATTAACATTTTCAAGCGGATTTAAAAAATATTATCCGCAGCTTGTTGAGGGGCAAATACTGGTAATAAGCACTTTTCCTCCCAATATACCGTGGAATGTCCGGCTGGCTATGGCAAGAAATACTTATATTTACGGATTGGCTAATGAAATTTATGTTGCTGAATCAAATGAAACCGGAGGCACATGGAACGGTGCACTTGATGGATTAAAAAAGGGAAGGAAAGTTTATGTCAGAATTCCTGAAGAAGGAGAAAAAAATGCTAACAATTTATTGATAGAAAAAGGCGGAATTCCAATAGATTTTGAAGGAAAAATAATTGAGCAGGAAGTAAAAACCGAAACTATTCCTGTTGAAAAAGATAAAAAGTTTAAAAAGAATGATGAACAATTAAACATGTTTAATTAATGAAATTTTCAACTAAAGCTATACATGAGGGGCAGCAACCCGACCCAACAACAGGTGCGGTTATTACCCCAATATATATGACATCAACTTATGCCGATGAAGCGTTTGGTGTTTCAAAAGGTTTTGACTACGGCAGGACAATTAATCCAACACGCATTGCACTTGAAAAAAATCTTGCAGCACTGGAAAACGGAAAATATGGTTACTGCTTTTCAAGCGGAATGGGTGCGACAAGTGCTGTTACAAGCCTGCTTAAACAGGGTGACCACGTGATTGTTACAAGCAATGTTTACGGAGGTACACACCGTTTATTTGAAAAAGTGATGCGAAATTACGGCCTGGATTTTTCATGGGTTGATACATCAGAGAGAAAGAATATGGACGGTGCATTGAAGGAAAATACAAAAATGATATTTGTTGAAACACCTTCAAATCCTATGCTTACATTAACAGACTTATCCGAAGTATCATCATTTGCAAAAAAGAATAATTTGATATCCGTTGCAGATAATACATTCATGAGCCCGTATTTTCAGAACCCGCTGGATTTTGGAATTAGTATAGTTGTGCACAGCTCAACAAAATATATAAACGGGCATAGTGATGTGATAGGCGGATGTGTTATTACAAATGATGCAGAGCTCGCTGAAAAGATTAAGTATACTCAAAATGCAGTAGGGGCAGTGCCGTCACCATTTGATTGCTGGCTGATACTTCGTTCCACTAAAACACTTGCTGTAAGAATGAGACAGCATAACGAGAATGCAATTAAGATAGCCGAATTCCTTGAACAGAAATATTCTAAAAAGATAAAGCGGATATATTACCCGGGATTAAAATCTCATCCGCAATATAAACTTGCTGAGAAGCAAATGAGGGGATTTGGCGGAATAATTTCTATCGAGCTTGGGTCACTGGAAAATGCAAAGAATTTTTTCAATGGTTTAAGCATATTTGCAAGAGCGGAAAGTCTTGGAGGAGTGGAAAGTCTTGTCTGCCATCCTGTTAGCATGACACATGGAAGCGTACCAAAAGAAGAAAGAGAAAAGTTTGGCTTAACAGATGGACTTATCAGGTTATCTGTAGGGATAGAAGATTATGATGATTTGATAGAAGACATCGGAAAAGCGTTGGAGAAGGTTTGAGTTTGCAGGTTGCAGGTTACAGGTTGCAGGTTTCAGGTTGAAAAAGTTGGCAGGTTGGAAGATTTACATTTATATATAGACAAGGGGTAACGTTGTTGATAATAATATACATAAATTATTCGAAGAGTTATTTAAGTAACTCTGAAATATGATTTTCTTATTACCCCTTGCCAATGATAATTAAACGCATAACGTTTGTACATTAAGTAACCCAGAATAAATCAAACTATAATAACAAGAATAATACATTTATCTAATCTCATATATTCCGAAGTAATAAGGACAATAAAGGATGATTTATATTTTTAAATACTTACTAAATAATGCTGAACAATCATAATTCAATTCGTGAGCAGTTTGTTTTTTTAAAAAAGTTCGTTTATTTCGATGCTGCTCATTATACACCTTACCCGCAATTTATTGTAAGAAAAATAACGGATTTTATGCAATGTTATACTGAGACCTATTTAAATCTCAGTTTATTTAATATGGATATTGCGAAAGAAACAAAACAGAGCTGTGCAAAATTAATAAATGCAGACCCCGATGATATAATTCTTACAACAAGTGCAACACACGGCATTAATATTGCTGCAAATGGAATTAAGCTTCCGTCAGGTAATAATAACGTAGCTTTTATTGATTCAGAGTTTCCTGCTGTTGTTTACCCATGGCTGAACCAGGAAGAGCTGGGAAGAGTATCTGCATTGATGATACCGTCATCAAAGGGATATGTGAACGATGCAATAATAAAACGCTCATTGCTTGATAACGATGTAAGAGTGTTTACTTTAAGTATGGTGCAGTTTCTTGGATACAGGTATAATGTAAAGAGCATTGCTGAGTTCTGCAGAAAAAATAATATAATTTTTATAGTGGATGCAATCCAGGCAACCGGGATTTGCCCCATAGATATTGAGCAAATGGGATTAGATTATTTATGTACAGGCAATCAAAAGTGGCTAATGTCACCTGCAGGAACAGGATTTGCATATATTTCAAAAAAATACAGGGATTATATCCACCCGTCATATGTCGGTACTACAAGTGTAAATTATGACTTTGCTAATTTTCTAAATTATAAGCTTGATTTCAGAAAAGACGGTACGGCTTATGAAAACTCAACACTGAATACTCTTGGAATGATTGGCATGAATGAGAGTGTGAAGTTCTTTACTGAGCTTGGTGTTAAAAATATTTTTGAGCATATACTTGAGATACAGGATAAACTTATCGAACTGCTTGATAAATCCATATATAAAATTGAAAGTGACCTGTCTCCGGAACACCGCTCAAATATATTGATACTTTCTCATGTTAATCCGGACCTGAATACAAAGGTTCAAAAGTATCTTGAGGAAAAGAATATATATATTGCAATGCGGGAAGGATATTTAAGAGTATCACCGCATGTTTATAATAACTTTGAAGATGTGGAGATGCTGGCTAAGGCGATGAACAGTTATAAGTGATTGCAGATTGGAAGATTACAGATTACAGATTACAGATTGCAGATTGGAAGATTACAGATTGGAAGATTGCAGATTGGAAGATTGCAGATTGCAGATTGGTCTTTGAAATTTTTTTAAATCATTAACGGGATTCCCGCTTTCGCGGGAATGTAAAATATTATGACATATCATAACAGCAAAACAGTAAACATTTCATTCGATGAGGCAATAGCTAAAGTTACCGATGAACTGAAAAACGAGGGATTTGGGATATTGACTGAAATCGATGTTAAAGCAACTCTGAAAAACAAGCTGGATGTTGATTTCAGGAATTACAGGATACTTGGTGCATGCAATCCTCCGCTTGCCTATAAAGCTTTGCAGACAGAGGAAAACATCGGCGTTATGCTTCCATGCAATGTGATAGTGCAGGAAAAGGATAACGGCGATGTGCAGGTTTCGGCGATAAATCCAATGACATCAATGCAGTCGGTCGGTAATCCAAACTTAAACGAAGTTGCAGAGCTGGTTACGCAAAAGCTTAAGAACGTTATAGAAAGACTATAGTTTATTGGCTCAGGTATTTTTAAGGAAGAATGAAGAACGCCGCATAAAGAACGGACACCTGTGGGTTTTCAGCAATGAGTTTGGTAAGATAACAGGCAATGCTGAAAATGGTGATATTGTAGAATTGTTTGAGAGTAACGGTAATCCATTGGGTTCAGGATTCTACAATAAGAATTCGCTCATCGGAGTGCGGTTGTTCCATCCTTCTTTTAACGGTGATTTCGGAGAGTATGCATCGGAGAGAATTGCCGGTGCGTATTCTTTACGGAAAGCTTTATACCCTAACCGTAATTCATTCCGTCTGGTCTTTAGTGAAAGCGATTACCTTCCCGGATTAATCATCGATAAATTTAATGACAGCTATGTATTGCAGGTTTATTCTGCAGGTATGGAAAAGAATATCGATGCCATTGTAAATGTTTTGAAGAACCTGATGAATGCACAAACAATCTTTACTCATAACGAATCCTATTTCAGAAAGCTCGAAGGTTTGTCTGATGAAGATAAAGTTTATTTTGGCGGGATAAAGGAAGAAATAATTGATGACGGGAAATTAAAGTACCGTATAAACTTTAATGAAACCCAGAAGACAGGTTTCTTTTTTGACCAGTGCGATAACAGGGAGTTTATTGAAAAGCTTGTTAAGGATAAATCAGTTCTCGATGCATTCTGCAATTCGGGCGGATTTGGAATGCACGCTGCTCATGCAGGAGCAGGACAGGTTACATTTGTTGATGCTTCTGATGCAGAGATAAATAATGTTAAGATAAATTACGAATTAAATAACCTCACTGCAGAGAAAGAATTTATAAAAGCAGATGTGTTTGATTTTCTTGAGAAGAGTATAAGTGAAAACAAAAAGTTTGATGTTGTAATGCTTGACCCTCCGGCATTTGCAAAAAGCCGCAAAAGCCTGCCCTCAGCAATTAAAGGATATATTAAGCTAAACCGCCTGGCACTGGAAATTGTTAATGAGAACGGTTTCCTTGTAACTTCATCATGTTCCTATCACTTAAAAGAGAATGATTTTACAGAAGCGGTAAGCTTAGCAGCAGCAAAATCAGGCAGGAAAATCCAGCAAATCTATTTTAACGGTGCATCTTTAGACCATCCGCGAATTCCCGCTATGGAGGAAACATCATATCTAAAATTCGCAATATTCAAAATAAGTTAAGGAACGTATTCCTAATTGTTTACATTTAATATTAAGAGATTAGTATTTATTACTTTTAATATTAATTCAATAATCTTATCTTGCAAAAATTTAAAATATTAAAGATATGAACAAACCATATCCCCCGGTCTATTATGCAGAGTATCTCCAGTTAAATAAAGTGCTCGATGCACAAAAGCCAAAAAGCGAAGAGTACGGGCAGCCTGCGCATGATGAAATGCTGTTCATCATTGTTCACCAGGTATTTGAATTATGGTTCAAGCAAATAATTCATGAGATAGATTCAGTTTGCAAAATGTTCCAGGATGAATCTGTTGATGAAAGAAGCATTGGCGTGGCTGTATCAAGAATTCAGCGAATCATTGAAATCCAGAAAGTCCTGACGGAACAATTACGGGTTATTGAAACAATGACACCGCTTGATTTTCTTGAGTTCAGGGATTTTTTAATTCCTGCATCGGGATTTCAGAGTTACCAGTTCCGCTTGATAGAAAACAAGCTTGGGCTAAAATCCGAAAATCGTGTGCAGTATAATAACATAGATTATTTTAATGCACTCAATGAAGAGCACAGGCGGCAGATACTTGCCTCGATGGAAAATATATCATTATTTGAAATGGTGGAAAAATGGCTGGAAAGAACGCCCTTCCTGAAATTTGCAGGCTTCGATTTCTGGGAAGAATATAAAAACACTGTTGAAAATATGATTGAGAATGAGAGACAGATAATTCTGACCAACCCCACTTTATCGGAAAAAAAGAAAGAGACACAGCTTCAGCAAAATGCAAAAACACTTGAGCATTTCGAAGCGCTTTATGATGAAGAAAAACATAACGAGCTTGAAAAAGAGGGGGTGGTGCGTCTTTCATTGAGGGCAACTCTTGCGGCTTTATTTATCAATCTTTACCGTGATGAACCAATACTTCATCTTCCATTCCGTTTTTTGAATGCACTTGCTGAAATGGATGAAATGTTTGCAACGTGGCGTTACAGGCATGTGCTCATGGTTCACAGGATGATTGGAGCAAAGGTAGGTACAGGCGGCTCTTCGGGGCACAGCTATTTGATGACGACAATTGAAAAGCACAGGGTGTTTACAGACCTTTTCAATCTTTCTACATATTTGATTCCGCGTTCGTCATTGCCTGAACTGCCGGAAGAACTGACGAAACAGCTTGGGTTTTATTATTCACAAAAAATCAAATTATGAACATTAGTTTAGAAGGAAAGAATGCAATAGTCTGCGGCAGTACGCAGGGTATAGGGAAAGCTATTGCATTGCAGTTTGCATCATCGGGTGCAAACGTAACACTTATAGCAAGAAATGAAGTTGCTTTAAGAAATGTACTAAGGGAATTGGCAGCATCGAAGATACAGAACCATAATATTATAGTTGCAGATTTTTCCGAACCTGAAACACTTCGGTTAAAGCTCAATAATTACGTAACTGAAAATCCTCCCGTACACATTCTTGTAAATAATTCCGGCGGTCCCAAAGGCGGGGATATTGTTGCTGCGGGTACAGACGAGTTTATTAAAACATTCAGGAATCATATTGTATGCAATCAAATCCTTGTGCAATCGCTTATTGAGGGAATGAAGGCAGAAAAATACGGCAGGATAATAAATATAATTTCCACATCGGTAAAACAGCCTATAAAAGGACTTGGAGTATCAAATACAATAAGAGGAGCAGTTGCGAGCTGGTCAAAGACACTTGCAATCGAGCTTGCACCGTTTGGTATAACCGTTAACAATATATTACCGGGTGCAACAAAAACTCAGCGGTTGTATTCATTGTTTAAAGCACGTGCAGAAAGCTCAGGAAAAACCGAAGAGGAGATTGAAAAGGATTGGCTTAAGGAAATACCGGCGGGGAGATTTGGCGAGCCGGAGGAATTCGGTTATGCCGCTGCATTTCTTGCATCACCGCTGGCAGGATATATTACAGGAACCAGCTTACCTCTTGATGGCGGAAGGATTGGCTGCTTGTAGGAGGGTGAGGGACATTGCTTTTAATTGCGAGCTCGGGCTTAGTATGTAAAGTTCATAAGGTTCATCAGGTTTTTAAAGTAGAAGATGAACTTTAATTTACGGAAAGCGAAGCAATCCCATAGATGATACGGAGGATTTTAAAGCATTGGAGCGTTGAATGGTTGGAAAGTTGGAAGGTTTTCAAATTGCCATCATCAATTAACCGAAAGATTAGGTAAGTATCAAAGACAATGGGTAACTTATTTAACACGAATACACTTTGATTCAAGAATAAAATTTTTTAATAACTCAAATATTATATTACCCATTGACAGCTTCAAATAACCTAAAGGCAGACCTGACGCATTCCGCCCGGAATATTTTTTTGCCGGATGTGCAATTAAAACCGGTTACATCAAATCTCAGGAAAATTACCATTAAATTCAACTTACAAAAACTAAATCTTTTTGTTAACGAAAAAAATATACGGGTAATTTCAGCTCCTGTCCTCACCCCCCGACCCCCTCTCCTATGATAGGTGTTAGGAGAGGGGGAGTTCCTTTTACTTTTAAGATTTTATTATTTCTCAAGTTCTATATTTTTATGTCTCCCCCTCTCCTTTCATTTATCATAGGAGAGGGGGTCGGGGGGTGAGGACAGGAGCTGAAATTAAATACAAATACTAAAATCTTACCCTATGATTACACTCTTGCGTAAGGTGAATTACTAAGAGACGTTACGCAAATCATAAATCTTTTTGTTACCGAAAGAAATAAACAGGTAATTTCAGTTCATATCCTCACCCCTGATTGATTTCAGATTTTGGATTGCCAATTGCGGATTGAAAAACTTGCAACATAAAGAATAAGATGAAAACGAAAAGTATAATATTTATAATAAAGAATCATAGATTAAATTGATTTTTCATGTTTGCATAGTTTTAAATCTTAACACAAAGTTCACAAAGGTTACAAAGGACACAAAGAAATACCATAATAATTTTAAGAGCTTGTCTTTGTGAAATTTGTAACCTTTGTGCTCTTTGTGTTAAAGCTCTTAACTTCGATGAACCGGTATTAGCTTTTCAATCCGAAATCAATCCGGGTGAGGACATGAACTGAAATTATAAACAAATACTCAAATGGTAACCGGGTATTATACTATTGCGTAAGGTCACTTCAAACACTTAACAAGACACAGACCCGAAAATATGTCCTGATAATAATTGCATTTACATAACAAAATCAACAAATAATGCCATGACAGGGATAAAATCCTCCTGAAAACACATGTCAATACCCCCAAAAATGTCTTTGGAATACCGGGTATAATATTTTAACTTTGTGCAATCATCAACACGAAAATGAAATATATAATAATTATTTCTTTATTTCTTTTTAGCGGTACAGTATTTTCACAATCCGGATGGTTCTGGCAAAACCCTTTACCGCAGGGAAATGCATTATCTGATTTAAAAATGTTTAATGAAAATACAGGGATTTGTATAAATGCTGATAACATTCTCAGAACTACTAATGGCGGCGATAACTGGCAAGCGATATATACCGGCTTTGATACCTATAATACTTCAATGTCAATGGTTGATGAGAATATCGGATATATTTTATTAGATTCATCTAAAATAATAAAAACAGTGAATGGCGGAGTTAACTGGTCCTTTGTGGCACAAATAGATAATATTATAACACCAAACCTAAAATTTATTTCTACAAACATTGGCTTTATTATAGCCGGAAGAAATATTTATGGAGGGATAAAATTATTTAGAACAAGTAATGGAGGTTTAACATGGAATACAATAATAAATGATTCTACTATTAATAATGGCAAAATTAGTTTTCTTAATAGTGTAACCGGTTATATAATAAGTGTCCGGGAAATTAATTATTACAGCTTAAAACATCTTAAAAATTTAAAAACTACAGATTCGGGAATTACATGGGACAGTGTTCAAAATTCAATTAACTTATATTCGATTTCTTCTGCAATATTTGTCAATAATTCAACAGGGTTTATTTGTGGTTCAATATCACCTTCAAACAAAATTCTGAGAACAACAGATGGAGGTACAAACTGGATAGCGGTGACAAATGGAAATATTAATTTCGGTAATTTTTATTTTATTGATTCTAATACAGGTTTTTTAATTACTCAAGGTTATATTTACAAAACTACTAATAATGGAGATAATTGGGTTCAATATTATTACTATGCAGAAGTTGGGAATGATTTAAATGAAACTTCTTTTATTAACACAAATACCGGAATAGCTGTCGGTTATGGTGGAGTAATAGCGAAGACTATCAACGGTGGAATAAATTGGACTAAAAAAAATAATGGAATTAATAGTATTATATGGGAGGTGCAATTTTCTGATTACAATACCGGGTTTGCAGTTGGTCTATATGGATATTTATTTAAAACCACAAATGGCGGAATAAATTGGTTAACATATCAATTCCCCATATTAGATTATGGCGGAATCGGAAAAGTAAATTCCGATATTTGGTATTTCCCTTCATGGGATGATGGAAAAATCTTTAAGACGACAAACACAGGTTTAAGTTTCGATACAACATATTCAAATGCTTATGGAATTACCCGTTTAAAATTCTTTAATGAGAATACAGGATATGGTGTGTGTAAATATGGAAACTTTATTAAAACTACAAATGGCGGTATGAATTGGATATTGGTAAGTAATACAAATGGGGCGCAAAATTGGTCGCTGGATTTCATAAATGAAAATACGGGATTTGCAGGTGGTTCTCTATTTCGAAAAACTACAAATGCAGGGATAAATTGGAATGCAGTTTCCGGTATGGATAGTATGTATTCTGCTGATATACAATTTATTAATGAATATACAGGTTTTATTGGCGGTGGTTATTATATTGGATATTCATATCACGGCTCTGTTTGGAAAACAACAAATGGCGGAAATAGCTGGCAAAAATTCGATATTTGCAACTATTCTATTGATGATATATCTTTCGTAAATGAAAGTGTTGGATTTGCTAAGTGCGGCAGTGTGATATTTAAAACCACTAATGGAGGGATAAATTGGTTTCAATTAAGAAGAACTTGTTCTTATAATAGTCTTAATTCTTTATACTTCGTAGACTCTCTGGTAGGATATGCTGTAGGTGATTATGGCACAATAATTAAAACAACAAACGGCGGAGGCACACCTATCGGTATAGATCCAATCAGCAATAAAGTACCCGGTAAATTTATACTTTATCAAAACTATCCCAATCCGTTTAATCCTATAACTCATATTAAAATTGAAATTCCTTCAAACTCTAATCATGAAATGGAAATCGTGAAATTAGTTGTCTATGATATATTGGGAAGAGAAGTTATAACTCTTGTTAATGAAGAACTGCATCCGGGTACTTACAACATAGAATGGAATGCTTCAAATTTTTCCAGCGGTGTATATTTTTACTCTTTAAAAGCCGGAGATTTTATAGAAACAAGAAGAATGGTATTAATAAAATAGTGATATTATTTTTATAAGATAAAAAGCTCATTACAGATAACAAAATACCAACCAATGTTCCATATTGAGCAAATTGCCTGCACAATATATTATACATTACAGCGACAATAACACATACAAATTATAAGATGATTTACATTCCCGTCAAACAAAATTCCAAAGCCATTCTCATTTATGCCCCATTTTGGCAATTCGGGGGGATGAATATATAAAGCCGGAGCTTCACAACCCAATTATGTTAAATATAAAGCAAAAACAAACATTTTACGTTCATCGTGCTGTCATTCTGCTGTAAAAGATAGAAATAATGTTTTCTAACTCCTTAAATATCTGTATAACAATTAAATAAATAAGCAGATAGCGTGATTATTTTTGTATAAAAAACACATCAAAAACAGCAAAACCGGCACAAAATCAAAGAAAACGAAATTAATAGTTAAGTCTAATGAACATATAGCATTGTATTACCCAAATGTGCTAAAACAGGTAAAATATATGTCGCAAAATTTATACAAATGTTTCACGTGAAACATAAAATAGCAGCGATTTAAACAAAATGAAAATTGGGTAAATCCACGTAATTCATCAAAAAGCCCGTTTTCACGTAAAAGGATTTACAGGTAATATTTTTTAAATTAAGTATTGATTAATTGATAATGATTTGCAATTTTAGCTTATTATTCAATTAATTAATAAAAAATGATAGTATATAACGTTACAGTAAATGTAGATGAAGAAATCCACGAAAACTGGCTTGACTGGATGACAACCAAGCATATTCCGCAGGTAATGGAAACAGGGTGTTTCACAGGGAGTGAAATATTCCGCTTGCTTTCACCGGAAACAGAGGAAGGAGTAACATATTCAATTCAATATTATGCAAACGACCTTGAGGAATATGAAAAATACCAGATTGAGCATGCAGCATTCCTCCAATCGGAAACAAAGGAAAAATTCGGCGGAAGATATACTGCATTCCGTAGTGTATTGGAAAAAGTGTAGAGGAGGCAGCATCAATTGTGAGCCAAAGATTTTTTGAATGATTTAGAGTGATAAATTATGAACAAAATTAAAAATTACATAAACGGTGAATTAATCTCTCCGTTATCTGATTCATACATCGATAATTATGAGCCGGCAGCAGGGAAGGTGTATTCACTTATTCCTGATTCAGATGAGCGGGATATAAACTGTGCAGTTGAAGCCGCTGTAAAGGCTTTTCCTGTTTGGTCTGTTACACCTGCAGAGGAACGCTCGAAAATTTTGTTGAAAATAGCTTCATTAATCCAAAAAAATCTCGATAAGCTTGCAATTGCAGAGAGTATCGATAATGGAAAACCTGTTTCATTGGCAAAGAGTGTTGATATTCCCCGTGCTGTTAAGAATTTTGAGTTCTTCGCAACTGCTATAATTCATTTTGCCAGTGAAGCACACATAATGGAGGATAAAGCAATCAATTACACCTTGCGAAATCCAATTGGTGTAGTTGGAGCTATCTCACCCTGGAATCTCCCGCTATATTTATTTACATGGAAAATTGCCCCTGCACTTGCTGCGGGAAATTGTGTTATTGCAAAACCATCAGAAATAACGCCAATGACCGCTTATTTACTTTCTGAGTTGTGCATTGAAGCAGGATTACCTGCAGGAGTATTAAATATAGTTCATGGTTACGGGCATAAGGTCGGTAAGGCAATTTCTGCTCATCCTGATATTAAAGCTATTACATTTACAGGCGGTACAAAAACCGGAGCTGATATTGCTTCTATTGCTGCTCCTATGTTTAAAAAGCTCTCGCTTGAGCTTGGCGGGAAAAATCCGAACATTATCTTTGCCGATTGCAGGTTTGATGAAATGCTTGAAACAACGATACGCTCATCATTTTCGAACCAGGGTGAAATTTGTTTATGCGGTTCAAGAATCTTTATTGAAAAAACTTTATATGACAGATTTAAAAATGATTTTGTTGATAGGGTGAAGAAGCTTGAGATAGGAGACCCCAACAAACCGGGAACAGAGCAGGGAGCAATTGTATCAAAACAGCATATGGAGAAGATATTATCGTATATAGAGCTTGCTCAAGAAGAAGGCGGGAAGATATTATGCGGAGGAAACAGGGTAAATATGGATGGAAGATGTAAAAACGGGTGGTTTATTGAACCAACTGTCATTGAAGGATTAACACATACATGCCGGACAAATACGGAAGAAATATTCGGTCCTGTTGTGACAATTCAGTCTTTTGATACAGAAGAAGAAGTCATAGAAAAAGCAAACTGCACAGAGTATGGCTTAGCATCAATATTATGGACAGAAAATTTAACCCGTGCTCACCGTGTATCTGCACAAATTAAAACAGGTATTGTGTGGGTGAATTGCTGGATGCTGCGTGACCTGCGGACACCTTTTGGCGGAATGAACAGCTCAGGTGTAGGTCGTGAAGGCGGACTGGAAGCATTGAGATTCTTTACAGAACCGAGAAATGTGTGTGTAAAGATAGAAGATGGTTTATAAGGTTAATAAGGTTCATAAAGTTCATAAAGTGTGAAAACCTTACAAACCTTACAAACCTTACAAACTTTACAAACCTTACAAACCTTACAAACTTTACAAACCTTACAAACTCTACAAACTAATTCATCTGTTCATCTGCACTTGGTCCGTAGCTTCCGGGAAGCGGTATGCCAAGCAGTCTCAGGTAAACACCAAGCTGTGCCCGGTGATGGATAATATGATTATAAACCATAGAACGCAGTACAGCAATTTTAGGCAAAGTGAAATAAATCTCTTTGCCATTCCTTAATGTCCAGTTGGTCATAAAATGCTCATCACTGCTTTTCTTTAAGATTTCCATAGCACTTGCTACATTTTTATCAAGTATTTCAACAAGCTCAGCACCTGAACATGCTGCCGGTGGATTATATTCACTTTTTGCGAAATCAAGTTCGTCATGTTCAAGGGTTGCATTTATCCAGTTTGGCAATTCTGCAACATGAACAGCAAGCTGCCCGATTGCCATCGATTTCTCATGTGGTTTCCAGTTTGGGTCTTTAAATGGTACGCGTTCAAGGATTTTTCTGGTTGTAGAAGCTTCCTGCTGAAGCTCGGCGATTAAGGATTCGTTTATTGGCATGGCTGTATTCTATAGTTTGTAATTATTTTAATAAATAATCCGGCTATTTGAATAATCAAATTCAGGAATTATTATTACAACTTCAATGATATAAATTATTTCTTTTGATTATAATTTTAAAATAATATCATTTTAATGAAATTTGTTTTATTTTGTATAAACAAGATCATAATACGTTTATTATTTGGTTTATGGCTATAAAGATAATATTATTAGTATTAATACTTTTTTTAAGTTATACATATTCTCAGGACGAGAGCAACGTTATAGTATCAGGTCCAGGTATACTTAGAGAATTAGATAGCAAAAACTTTAAAGATTTTTCTGAATTATCTTCGGAACATTCTATACTTGAAAATATCCTCCTAAACCTTGATAGTGTTGTTTATAAAGGAGATAGTACTGTTTTTGCTATTTGTAAAGATATTAGTATGAAACATTTTTTGCTTTATGGTACTACAATTGCCCAAACAGCTTGCTATGGAGGACGTTATGGCGATTTTGATACAACGAAATTTGAAGCCGGTATGTTTATCGCAGATGACAGTGCTAATTATTTCCATAATAAATTTATTAATGATATATTCAGTATGATGAACAGAGATTTAAGCAGTGAATATTTCAAAGAAGATTTCCCTATAGAATTATATTATCACAATAAAAATTATGTGATTATTGAAAACCATGAAAGAGATTTTATTTATGGTGTAACAACAGACTGGTGTTATTATATATGGGGACTTAATAAAATAATAAGAGTATATCACATCTCAAAGTTACGCGGCTGGGGCGGAATAAGCAGTTTTGTTTTTAACAATATCAAATTTAAATATAATAGCTCTGCAAAATCAAATAAAGAGGTATCTATCAGAAGTGAATTTCAAGTAACACCTAAAAAATTCTGGGAGTTATATGATAAAGGAATTTTTAAAAAGCCATAAGGATTAATTTTTTTATTCGAATAAATTATTTTATATTATAAAGTAAAGAGGATTACTTCCGAAAGTTTGCTTTCGAAAATATTATTTATGATTTATTTACATTAATTCCATTATCAATTAAATATTTGGTAATATCTTCATAATCCGTCATTCCTTCATCTATCATTGCCTTATATATAAAATAACCGCTGTACATAGGTGTGCGGTGCTGTTCATTTATAACTGAGAATTTGTAATTAAGAATCTTTTCCTTTAATTCCGGAGTAATCCTGTCTTTGAAGCTCTGCATTGTTTCCATTACTTCGTCAATATGTGAATCTTCCAAAAACCAGATATCAATTTTCCAGTGGCGTTTCCAGTTGCCGTAATTAATGAACAACTTCAGATAATAGCCGCCTCTCATCCTTGGGTCATCGTCAGATTTCTCCATCTTAACTTCAAATACAAGATTTGATTTAACCAGTTCACCTGCCATTTCAAATACTTTTTCTATCGGTACTTTTGTAACATAAAAATCTATGTCGGGATATATCATCAGGTCAAGAAAATAGCTGCCTGTTGGAATAACCCTTCCGCAATGAGAGAGTATATCACAGAATTTCAATTCATGAAGAATATAATCTGCCTGCTTTTTTAATTCGACTGATATTTGTGTGGGAGACATAAAAAATTAATGTGTATAAAATCCTCTAATATATTTATGCAGCTCTTCTTTTGTCATGCTGCTGTTTATCTTCATAAAATCTTCATGTGTTAACGCTTTCAACTTGTATTCTAATGCTGTTGATGTTGCTCCGCCAATGAATACATTGTTGTGAATATGCGAAGGAGGTTGCTCACCCGGTTTGTCACCTGATATGTGTATATATTTTAAGTGCGGATAAAAATTATTTGCTAATTGAATAACTTCAACAGTAATATCGACGGGAACATTATTACCGAGCCAGATTGTGCTGTAATCATCAAATGATTTGAACTCCGGGTCTTTTTCCCATTTATAAACTTCTGCAGTAAATCCTTTTGATTTTAAGCTGTCCATAAATTCATTTGCATTATGAAAATAATTAACAGAAATCAAATACGGAGCTTTTCTCAATGCTTCTATTTCTTTTTCCGGAATGAATTCTATATAATCATGCATTACGCCCGTATCCTGGTTTAGAGAATCCGTTATGTCTGAAGATAATTCCCGGGAATAATTTATGTTACCATTATTGAAAATAAACGGCAACAGGAAAAGTATAAACGGCAGATAGGAAAATCTTTTTAGCTGCATTTAAATATTTGCTTAAAAACTTTTATAATATAAAACATATTTGATGTTATAACAACGTTCAAAATTTGCATAGTTTGTAATCTATTGAATTTTTGCAAATATTAATTAGAATTTTCATTACTTGTTTTTGCAATCAAAAAATTTTAAATTGGATAACTGATATTGATTGTTGTCTGAATCACAGATTACACAGATTTTTGCTGATGTCACTGATAAAAAAGCTTTAACACCAAGTTTACAAAGAAGACAAAGAACACAAAGGTGCTCTTATTTATTTCTATTTCCTTTTGAACTTAGTAACCTTGGTTTATTTGTGTTAAGATTATGTTTATTCGTTTCTGATACTTAATCATGATTTCGAAATATTATCAGTACAATCATTTTTCAGTGAAATCTGTGATTCAGATAATCATCATCTATCAGTGATATAAGAAAAATATCAGCGAAATCTGTGATTCAGACAATTTAACAAACTTAACAAACTTAATGGACTCAATAAACTCATCACGTGCGCCCGAACCTGTTGGTTTATATCCTCATGCAAAGCGTTTGGGAAATTTGTTATTCCTTTCAGGAGTGGGACCAAGAGAACGGGGCAGCAGGAAAATTCCCGGTGTAGAGCTTGATGAAAAGGGGAATATTATTTCGTACGACATTGAAATCCAGTGCCGTTCGGTTTTCCAGAATGTAAGATGGATACTGGAGGAAGCAGGCTCTTCATGGGATAAATTAATTGATGTTACTGTATTTCTCACTAACATGAAGGATGATTTTCCTGCGTATAACAAATTGTATGCTGAGTATTTCAAAGATAACCAACCATGCAGGACAACAATTGAAATAAAATCTTTGCCAACTCCGATCGCGATTGAATTGAAATGCATTGCGAGTGTATAGAGTGTGTTGAGTTTTTGGAGTGCAGTAACCGTGTTACTGCTAAGTGCAAGAGTGTGTTAAGTTTTTGGAGTGCAGTAACCGTGTTACTGCTAAGTGCATGAGTGTGTTAAGTGTGTATGGAGTGTCCGGTGATTGCCGGATTACCGCAAAATAATCTATGGAATTTTTAAGATGATTTCCGCCTTTTACTATTTATTACTTACTATATTTAAAGTTATGATGATACATATAAAAACCATTCTCTCCATTATTGCCCTTGGTTTTATCCTTAATTACTCAGCTTATGCATGTACTACATTTTGCATCAATACGGATAACGAGCTTGTATTCGGTAAAAATTACGACTGGATGATAAGCTATGGATTGGTAATTGTTAATAAAAAAGATGTAGTAAAACGCTCAATGGTTGGTCCAAATTCCATAGCGGCTGAGTGGACATCAAAGTATGGGAGTGTGACATTTAATCAGTACGGCAGGGAGTTTCCATCAGGCGGAATGAACGAAGCAGGTCTCGTTATCGAGCTTATGTGGCTTGATGAAACGAAATTTCCGGTACCGGATACCCGCCCCGTCGTTAATATATTGCAGTGGATTCAATATCAACTGGATAACAGTGCAACAATTGATGAAGTAATTGCAACCGATTCTAAAATAAGAATATCAAACAGGTCGGTTCCTGTTCATTACCTTGTAACGGATAAAACAGGAAAAACCGTCAGCATTGAATATCTGGATGGTAAGCTTGTTTATCATACCGGCGAAACTATGCCTGTGACTGCATTAACAAATGATACCTACGAAAACTCAACCGGTTATTTGAAAAGATTTAAAGGTTTCGGGGGTAATCAACCGATGATAGAAAGCAAAAGCTCACTCGATAGATTTGTGAAAGCTTGTTCAATGATAAAATCTTACACATTGTCACCGGAAAGAACTGCAGTTGATTACGGATTTGATGTATTGAAAAGTGTTGAGCAGGGAAATGGCTATACGGTTTGGAGCATAATTTATGATATTAAAAACCTGAAGGTGTTTTTATAAAACTGTAAAAAATTCAGATATCCAGTACATAGATTTTGCATCTCTTGATTTTGATTGCTCAACACCTGTAAAATTAATTGATGTAACTGCAAACAATGAAGGCATCGTAAATGAAAAACTTGAAGAATACTCTTATAAGACAAACCGTAAATTGATTGAAGATGCATATAATGGTGTTGAGTTCCTGAAAGATACTCCTCCCCCCGATAGGGATGAAGCTGCAAAATATCCTGAGTTATTAAAATGCGGAGAAAAGTCAGGTAATATAATTGAAGAGAATAATATACAAAAATCTTCATTGGATTCAGGAAAGAATAATATATATTTCATAATAACTGGAATTATATTATTTTCGTTGATTGTAATTTATTTTAAAAGAAAAAAAATAAAATAAAAAATATTTGTTTAAAAGAGCTGCCCTGCTTTATAAGCTTACATTTTTATTCCTGTTTACCTGCAGCATTCAATATGCAAAGGTCGTAGATATTGTATTCCTCCATATGAATGATGTTTACGAGATTACCCCCCTTGAAGGCGGTAAATACGGCGGGCTATCACGTGTTGCTGAATTAAGAAAACAATTATTGAAGCAAAATCCAAATACATATACTGTACTGCCGGGTGATTTCATTAGTCCTTCTGCACTTGGTACCGCTGAGTTCGAAGGTAAAAGAATTAACGGGGCACAGATGATTGATGTATTGAATACTCTCGGTCTGGATTTTGCTATGTTTGGTAATCATGAGTTTGATTATAAATATGAGGTTCTGCAGGATAGAATGGATGAATCAAAATTTGAATGGATTTCATCAAATGTATATCATGACCAAAATGGCTTGCGGCAATCATTCAGGAGGATAGACCATCCAATTCCGCAATATGTTATTTTGAAAATACCTTCCTCCGGGAAAAAAATGGTAAGAGTCGGGATGATAGCACTTTGCATCGATGTTAATAAGCAGCCCTATGTATATTATGAAAACTCTGTGGATGCAGGAAAAAGAATATATAGTGAAATTAAAGACAGCATAGATTTCCTGATTGCAATGACTCATTTAACCATCCAGCAGGATAAAGAGCTTGCCGCCGCCATGCCGGAAATAAAATTCATTATGGGAGGACATGAGCATTTTAATATGTATGTTACACAGGACGAAACCATAATTGCCAAAGCAGATGCCAATGCAAAATCTGTTTACGTCCATCATCTTTTATATGATACCAAAAGAAAAAAATTAAAGATTGAATCGGAATTAAAAACAATTGATACGGCAATAAAGAATGACGGGGCTACATCTGAGACAGTGAATAAATGGGTTGACAGAGCTTTCAGCGGTTTCCGTTCAAAGGGATTTGAGCCAAATGAAATTGTAACCACGCTCAATGAACCGCTTGACGGGCTTGAAATAAACAACAGGTTTTATGAGACAAACCTGGGTAAAGTAATCGGTGAAGCTATGTATAGTGTTTCAAGAAATTCCACAGCGGCAATCTTTAACAGCGGCTCGGTGAGAATTGATGATAATCTGATGGGTGAAATATCTCAGTATGATATTATACGTACCCTGCCGTTTGGGGGAAAAATAATTGAGATTGAAGTTACAGGAGAACTGCTCTTAAAAATATTGAATACCGGCATTGCCAACAGGGGAAGCAGAGGTTTCCTGCAGTATTACGGCATTCAATACGATTCTTCATCGGTATCATGGGGATTTAACGGTCACGGTATTATTGAAACTGACACGTATAATATTGCTGTATCGGATTACCTGTTAACGGGTATGGAACAAAATATGTCATTTTTAAAAAGAGATAATCCAGGCATTTTGAAAATATTGGAACCGCAGGCAGATGATAAATCTGATTTAAGGAACGACATCCGGCTTGCTTTAATAAAATATTTAAAGGAGAAAAAGTAATGCCCTACGAAACAGAATTAAAAGGTTTTCTTGATAAAGAAGGTAAGCTTAAGCAATGGCCTTCTAAGCAGGATAAAAGAAAAGCGGCACTTGATATGATAAGTGAAAAATTTGAAACGGATAAGACTTACAACGAAAAAGAAGTGAACGAAATGATAAAAACTGCTATTTCATTTGGCGACCATCAGACAGTGAGGCGCGAGCTTGTATCTGCTAAAATACTTGACAGAACTCCGGATGGTGCTAAGTACTGGAAGGTGATGCAAACTGAAAGACCTGGAACAAATTTTGATGTGCCTAAATAATTATAGTTACTAATCCTGGTTTTCTACTCATCCTATGACTACTTATTAATTACACATTAATATTTGTAAAGATTTTCTGTACTTAAATAGATAGTCATAGGATGAGTAAAAGAACCCGGATTAGTAAATTTTACGCACCAAATTGGCTCAAATGATGATCAAGGTGTTTCCACATCAGCATATCCCATTGTTCCGGTGTCATTTTACCAAAGAACGGGTGCGGGTCTTTTGATATTTTTTCAGGTCCGGCATTATAAAATCTTTCAACAATTGAAATTAATTTCTTTTTCTCCTGTTCAAAATTTCTGTTGTCTGAAATCACAAACCGTTTATCTGTCGGCATATCTTTTCTAAATGGTTTAGTATTTGCCAATTGTTTTTTTGCAATTGCTCCAAAAAGGTAGCTGAAAAACGTTCTTCCTAATTTTTTGTCACCAAGAGCTGATTCGAATGGAACACAGCAATGTGCAAGCATCTGGCTTACGTTCATCTTTCCCCATTGTGCGGGAGTTTCAGGTGTAAGCTTCCCGATTCTTTTAAGTACTGTTTTGTTGTCTTCTATTTTAAATAAACTGCTCATTATTTTTATCCTGATTGATTGTTAATTTTGCTATTACGTTTCGTCACTACGTGATTAATTATATCTGGTGTTTATTTCGCTAATACGCCGCGTCACTACGTGACTGATTGCTAATTCTTCATTGCTCATTGCTAATTGCTCATTGCTAATTCTTCATTGCTAATTGCTCATTGTTCATTGCTAATTGCTCATTGTTCATTGCTAATTGCTCATTGTTCATTGCTAATTGCTCATTGTTTATTTATTTCTTAACGTATTTCCAGTTTCTGATTTTTCCTTCTGCCATCCACTCAATGGCTGTTTCCAATCGTTTATTTTTTGTTTCATCTGTTTTAGCTTCAGTAATCCATTCAACATATTCTCTTTTATGGCTTGGACTGAATTCTTCAAATGTCTTGAATGCCGTTTTATTTTTCTTTAGTGACTTCATAAAATAATCGGGAATCTCCACTTCTTTTTTTGCACCCGGTTTAATTACTTTCTTTACTTTCACACCCTGTTCGTTCAGCTTTGCAGCTTCCTTTAAATATTCTGTAAATATTTTATTTGAAGGCAGGTCTTTTACAGATGTTATCTTTCCCAAATGACCCATTGCTTCTTTTGTATCCATAATTTTATGAGGGTCTTTCATCAGTGATGCTTTCCAGAAACCGAAGGCACAATGCTGTTTGAATGAAGCCATACTGCATAATGTTTCGCCTTCATAAACGAAGTGCGGAAAGCTCCATTTCATTGTTTCTTCCACACCGGGAATGGCTTTATGCACAACCTCCCTTATGTGAGTGAGAATTGGTTTTGCAAAATCCTGTGACTTTGCAATGTATTCGTCAATGCGTTTATCTTTTGCCGGCATAGTTTTTAATTATAATTTATTAATATTATTATACTAATTTAAGAAAGAAATATAATTGTTTCAATTAGCATTAGAGTTCATAGAGTTTAAGAAGATTTACAATTGGAGTTAGACAAGGGGTTACTGAAATAAATACGGACATACGGAAATTACAGATTACATTGCATTAACAACTCCAGATTAAAATTAACGAATTACCCCTTGTTCACTTTTCGGCTTACAAGATTTACAATTGCTGTTATGATAGAGTATTGAGAGATTTGAAGATGCAGTTAGACAAGTCGTATATCCCTGCCTGCGCCAAAGCTTCTGCCAAGGCAGACAGGTTGGCAGGCAGGCCGAAGAAGCGTCAACTGACATCGGGAGGGTTACTGATATTGATATGGATATTCAGGAATTACAAAAAATATTATACTAACAACTCCAGACTATCATAACGAATTACCCCTTTAAAACAATCTGACTTGGATAATTTCCAATTGCACGTGAACATGAAATTATTGGTACCTTGGCAGGGGTTTAAAAACCTATGTTCATCCAGTGGTCACTCAGCGGGCACTTTATGTTCATCCAGTGGTCACTCTACGGGCACTTCTTGGGCAGGTTTTGGGCAGAGTTTTTCGAAAAATCGCTGTAACTTATTACAGTATAAAGAGATAACTCGTGACCAAAGTGCTAAAAATAGCTCCAAAAATGGCGATTATAAGCAGGAATTGAGGTTTTTTAAAAAGTACTCCTGCCCACGGTATTTTGGGTAAAAAGTGGTGGTGTGTGTCGCAATTATTTTAGAGCTAAAGTAATGCTTTAAGCTCCTTAGGTTCATTACCGAACACACCCCTTCCGCTTCGCTCCCTCCCCTCTCGAGAGGGGAATCCTTACCTGCTTACTCTTCTTATATTCCACATCATGAAAATATGCTCAATACACTCCATAAACTTAATACACTCCACACACTCAATACTATTTTAAGATAAAACTTGACAAGCGGCAATCTCTATATTATTTTTATATAGTAGTGAATGCTGCTGCATGTTACTTCTCACTGTCGTTCTTTGTCAATATCGAAATTGTAATTATCCGGTCGTGAAATTATTTTATTCTGAACCCGGTTTCAGGGTCAGATATGGAAACAAAAAAGTATAAAAATGAAAAATTTCCATATGTAGGAGTTTTCTTACAATTCAATGAGCAATGAGCAATGAACAATTGGCAATGAAAAATGAGGAAATCCGGCTCAATTTATAAATTAATAATCATGCAAACCGGATAGTTTTACAAGGAGTAAGCGGTTATTTTCAAATATGATGATAAAAAACTTTTTCTCGTTGTCTCAGGTTTTACCGGTATGATTAGAAAATTAAAATCCGGTAAATACAGGCTGTATTCAAGAAAGAAAAATCCCAAGACCAATAAAAGAAGGAATCTCGGGACTTTTGATACTTTGGAAGAAGCTAAGCAGCATGAACGTGCCGTGCAGTTCTTCAAACGGCATTGATTAACTTATTTCAACTCAAATCTGAATAACAACTTTTTTATATATGTTTTTGAAAGATCCGGATTGGAATTAAAAAAATCTAAAGGATACTCTTTATAATACTCCATGATGGTATTAAAAAAGTTTTCAGTTTCTGCTTTGGTTTCAGTTACACTTATCAGCCTGCTTGTTTCATTACCTGTTACTTCGGCCATTTTAGTTGCTTCTGTTAATGCCTTTTTATACATTCTTTCGAACAACCTGGTATAATAAGGTTCATATGACTCATGCTCTACCGAGATTATTTTCCCTGTTACACCTTTATTCTTTTTTAAAACATCATATAATCTTTTCAATTCAGTTTTTGAATTCAAATAAACAAGAAGATTTTCGATTTCAGCGGAATAGGTTGTAATTGAATAGTTCGAGCTGTATTCCCTGTTTGTAAAATTTTCAGCGTCAAGAATTTTTTCTATATCTGAAAATGTTATGGGTTCTTCGGAAACTGTATCCTGCAGCGGGTAATATGTGGATTTATCAGAGATACTTATTTGATAAATAAATTTTAATGGTGCTAAAATAAGAGTATCTGAAATTGAAATCTCTATAAAATGCTTTTCCTGTGCATATGCGTTATAACTTATTGTTAATAATAAGATGATAAGAAAAATCTTTTTTATATTTCCCATGAAAAATTGTGAATAATTTGGTTTAGTAAATGATTGTTCTTTGTGAAGTTATTAAGCAATATAACGGAAATGAATGCAATAAAGAATTGAAAAAAGGGTGTATGGAGTTAGTGAGTTTGAGAGTTTGAGTGTTGAAGAGTTGGAGAGTTGGAGAGTTTGAATGAAAAGATATTTTGTAAGGGAATGGAGAGGGGTCGCCTGTCCTGTGTAACAGGAGGGTAAGGTCCTGGATTTAAAACTCTACGAATCATCGCTGGGATTACTTCGCTTTCCTTATTTAGTAAGATTTACGATTTATTAATGTCTCTCCAAATCTATGTTACATTTCCAATAATGTTCGAGCTCGCAATTAGCTTCTTCCTTATAAACTAATTCCCTGTTGGCTGGATTGCACTTGTCTCAACCATGAGCATTACTACTCTTTGCGGTGCACGGGGTCTGTGTTTTACACCTTTTGATATAGTTACACCCTGGTTAGGATGAAGCTCAAGTGTGCGGTCTTCAAGGTCAATATATAAATTTCCTTCTACCACATAAAAAAATTCATCATCGTTATCATGTTTGTGCCAGTGGAATTCACCTTCTATGACTCCTATTCTTACGACGCTGTCATTCACCTGTGTTAATGTACGGTTCGACCATTTCTCAGTGCATTCATTGACGACCGAAGGAATATCGATTACTTCCTGGTGATTGAATTTAACGTCAAGATTAATATTATATTTTTTGTAGTCTTCCATGTTTGAAAAATTAATTTTTACATACTATAAATTTATTTTATCAATTGCAGTGAAATTACTTACACGTTTTTTTTCATCAGGCCATACCCCAGCAAAATAAGGGTAATTATTAACATTACAAATCCTGCATAAGCAAGGTAAATCATTGCGTTTGGTTCTGTGGCATCTTTATCAAGTACTGAAAGGAAAAATGCAAGAGGAAGCATAATTGCGGCAATTGGCACACCAATCCTGATGAATCCTTTTAAGCTTCCTGAAAGGTTTGCCTGGTCAACATATCTTAAAATTAATAATGAGAGGATAAGCAAAACACCTGCATGGGCATGACCGGCACGCCAGAGATCTTGTCTTAACTTATTTTGCATATAACCCGAATCCGGGTCTATCAGCATTGATAATAAGCTTACACCTCCAAAGGCAACAGTCGGTAATATGATAAAGAGTAAGCCGGCTAAACGTTTAGTCTTTAGTTCCATAATACTCCTATTTTTATATTACGTTACTTAAATCCTTTATCAGGATTCCAGTTCCCGTGCTGCTTTCTTATTGTAACAATTTGACCGATGTGATATGCGTTATGAATTGTTATCTGTGCAATGTATGAATACCATGCATCCGGCTGGCTTTGAATCGCCTGTGAGTTTAGTTTTTCTTCATCCGCATCTTTTACTGCGTCGTAAAAATCTGAAAGGACTTTATCTAATCTTTCTTTGGCTGAGTCCCAGTTGAGTTCAGTATTACCAATGCTGCCGGGTTCAAATGTTTCCTTGTTATTGCCTTCAAATGGTGGAAGATTTGTGCCATTGAATCTTGAAAGATAGAGTTCATTCCAAAATATAAGATGAATCACTATCTGCATTATGGAATTATTGCTTTCATCTTTTTGGAGTGCCTGCCCGGGTGTCAGGTCTTCTACTGCAGTTTGAGAAGTAATGAACCAGTTTGTCTGGTTACGGCATGAAGCCATTTGTTCCAGTAAGATTTCTTTTTGAGTCATTACAGCAGGTTCTCCTCCATGATTAACTTAAGACGCTTTAAGCTGTTATTCAGATTTTTTTTGAACTGCGGTTTCAATAAAATATCAGCAAGATTGTAAAATTTTCTTGATTCATTTTCTACTTTAATTTGAGCAAGTGTTTTTCCCTCACCTGCATCATCAAATTTTACAGTAACTTTCATTTTAAACGGATCGTTTGATATCAATACCATTTTATGCCCCGGCTCGAAATCTATTATCTCCAATGTTGAGTTGACTTCTTTCCCGAGAAACTTAGCCGATCTCAGTATGTGTGTACCTTTCCTTATAGGGCGGTCTGTTAACAGATGTGACTCGAATACATGCCTCAGCCACAACGGGTCATTATCCGTCTCAAAAGCATAATTTGCGACTATATCTCTCGGTTTATTTATTTCAACCTTTTGGGTTACTTGTATTGCCATTTCTCAATTTGGATTTAAGAACGTACAAGTTAATGAAGAATTTGGAATAAATCAAATAATTGGAATATTTTTGAACAAATTTTTCATTAGCAGCTTGGAATTTTATTTAAGACGGAATGTTAAGCTTCCGTTAAGATATTTTATTTTTTAAGATATAGCAAACGGTTTTCACATTTACCTTCTATCGGAAGTTTTAAATATATTAATAATTGAAATCTGTTTCATACATTAATAATAAATTTATAATAATTATAAATTTATTATTATTTTTGCAGAACTAATTTACAAATTTTGAAATTGATAATATTAAGGGTAATACATTAATTGTTTTGATGAATAATAAAAGATAAAAATGATTGCAAATTTAAATATTGTACCGAAGCAAGCACAGGTTAAAAAACAAATTATTGCTCTTGGAGGAGGAGGGTTCTCGGATGACCCGGGAAATCCAATGCTTGACCTGTATATAATTGTCCAGTCAGGTAAACCAAAACCCAGGATATGCTTTTTGCCGACAGCAAGTGGCGACGCAATTGATTACATAGAAAAATTTTATAAGGCATATGAGCGGCTTCCGGCAATACCATCGCATCTTTCACTGACGAAGGGCAAAACGAATGTTAGAAGGCTTGAATCCTTTATCCTAAGCCAGGATATTATATTTGCAGGAGGCGGCAGCCCGCGGCTGATTATGAAAGTGTGGCGGAAAACAGGAATGGATAAAATTATACGCAAAGCATGGCGCAGAGGTATTATCCTTTCGGGTATGAGTGCCGGGGCTATGTGCTGGTTTTCTGATGTTCTATCTAATCCAAAGGATGATAATAATTTTAAACGCATCAGCGGGCTTGGGCTTTTGACGGGAAGCTTATGCCCGCATTACAATAACCGGGGGGAACTGCGAAAAGCTTTTTCAAGATTGATAGCTCAGGGAGAACTGGATAACGGCTTTGGTGTTGAAGATAGCTGTGCTTTGCATTTTACAGGCAGGGAGCTTCACAAAGTTGTTTCTGCCTATCCTTCAGCTAAAGCGTACACTGTCAGGAAAGCAGGTTTAAAGGCAAGTACCAGGAAGATCAAATTTATTTACCTTGGAGCTGATTAATGAAAACTTCAATATTATTTCTGCTGGTAATATCTGGTGTTCTGTACGGGCAGGGATATGTATTATCACTTAAAATCTTTTCTCCCGACGGACAGATAATAAGCAATACTACTCCGGGTTATAAAGTGCAGGTGAAATTCTCGGAATCATATATAGATGAGTCGTTGAATATTACATTTGATACAGTTCATAAGGATTGGGATTTTTACTATGCTGAAAAATATGCGGGTGGAACTTATTTTTTAAATATCATACATTTACCATCTGATACTATGAGTCTGGTATTTAATTCATTAGAGCCATACAAAATAAGAAATTACCACGGCAATCTTTTCATTGATGATATACATTTTATGCATGGTATATATTATATAGGATTTCCAACTCTGTTATCCGAATGGAATTCCCTGATAACACGTGATTTCTTTCCGGTTCACTTTGGCAGGTTTTATGATATTACAGAGTTCCAGCCATGGATTGAAAGCAATTATTACGACATTGTACCCAGGGACAGCATTGTAGGAGTATGGCAGGATAATAATGTGGTTGGTTCGGGCTGGTCAAATACCTACCTCTTCTTTAAAAACGGTACTTACAAATTCTTTTATTCACAAATGGATTGTGCAAAAAGAATAATCAGCCATGAAGGTACCTGGGAATCTAAAGGAGAAATGCTTAAATTAACCAGGGAAGAGCAAAGAATTATAGTTGGCGGCAAAATGGTACGTGCGCAAGGTTCCTGCTACTCAGACTCAATGCTGATTGATGGACATGAGAAAACGATTTCTTTTTCTAAACCTAAATTAATGGAATTATCAATTTCCAGAATTTTTCCCGATACATCTGAAAATTCTCACAGACCGAGAATATATATTGATGCAATACCTTTCTGGAAATTCGTTGATGACCCCTCTCAAATAATCAGAGAATTTGAATATAGATGAAAGCAATTGAATTACCCGAAAAATTAATTCCTGAATTTATTGAATACTGTAATAAGTACGGGCATGAGCAGGATGAATCGTATTTACCTGATAAATCTTTTAAACCGGGATCTGATGACCCAACCATTATTCTTATTGAAGATAATAAAATTACCGGGGCTGCTTCACTTATACTGCATCCCGAATACAGGGAACTAAAAAAAGGCAGGTTCAGGATATTTCATTCTATAAGAAAAGATGCAGAGTGTTATTCGATGCTGCTGGAAAACCTTGTTAGATGTGCTCATGGTATTAAAAACGTTTACTGCTTTATACAAGACAAGTATGAAGATGTAAGAAGAATATGGGAAGAGATTGGTTTCGAAATTGAAAGATATTCCTGGGTATTAAGCAGGGAAACAGGAAATCACCAGCCGGCAGCTTTTCCTGCAGGATTTTATTTAAAACCATTACATGGAAGCAATGATGAACAGGCGTTTTGCGATACGATCAATATTGCATTTGAAAAACATGCAGGACACAGGCATATGAGACGTGCAATGATAGAAGAATTTAAAACAGAAGCAGGATATTTAAACGACGGGTTGTACCTGTTATGGGATCAGAATAAGCCGGTTGGAACAATGCATTTAGTAGAAGAAAGCGAAAACGGAATTCCCATCCTGTTTATACAGGCATTGTCAATCCTGCCCGGATATCAGGGGAAAGGCTTGGGTAAAAATCTGCTCAGGGCTGCACTCGAATACGGTGAAAGAAAAGGGTATAAAATAGCGGCTCTTAGTGTAAATGCAGAAAACGAAAACGCTGCAAACCTTTATATAAGAGAGGGTTTTAAAATGAATGAATTATTTATATGTTATCACAAAGATTTATAACCAAGCTTCAATTTGAAATAATATTGATTTCAGGGAATATATAAGCCATAGTTTCAGTTATTATTTAATTAAACAAGGATTAATATAAATATAAATTAGGAAATAATGGCAAAAATCACATTTATTTTAGCATTTATTATCATTTCGATGAGCACTTTATATTCCCAGGAAGACCCTTGCTGTAAAATGTCAGCAATTGATAAATTCGCTTCATTCGGCGAACAGCAGGCATTTCGTGATGCACACCCGGAACCAATTCCATTTACTTTACTAAACCCGGCAGGTGAGATGGTTACCTTTTCAACACCCGATGGTAAGACCGGAAGTGCTTACCAGATTAAAGGCACCGGTACATCTTCTAAGTACATTTTAATGTTCCATGAATGGTACGGCTTAAATGATTATATTAAGCAGGAAGCAGATGCATTGCAGGCTGAGCTGGGCGATGTTACTGTTCTTGCTCTTGACCTTTATGATGGAAAAGTAGCAGCAAACAGCGATGAAGCTTCAAAGTATGTCAAAGAGGTTTCTAAAGAAAGAGCAGTAAATATAATAAACGGTGCAATAGATTATACCGGAAGCAATCAAATAGGAACAATTGGCTGGTGTTTTGGCGGAGGATGGTCGCTGCAGTCGGCAATTCTACTCGGAGATAAGAGCAAAGCTACGGTAATGTATTACGGTATGCCTGAAAGCGATACATCACGTCTTGCAATGATAAAAGCTCCGGTACTAGGAATATTTGCTTTGCAGGACCAGAATATCACTCCTGCAGTTGTTTCAAAGTTTGAAGAAAATATGAAACAGTTGAACAAAACAATAACAATAAAGAGTTATGATGCAGTTCATGCATTTGCAAATCCGAGCAATCCAAAGCATGACCCTGAAGCAACTAAAGACGCATGGGGCATGACTGTAAAGTTTTTTAAAGAGAACCTTTAAGTTTATAGAGTTCGTTAAGTTTTTAGAGGAGTTCCTGACGTTTTGTCATTATACTTCTATTAACTTGAAAGTTTTAAAATTCTTTGTGAACTTAAAGAACTTAATAAACTTAAAGCACTTAACAAACTTAATGCACAATTGAAAATCGATAAGCACAAAATTCCACCAAAAGAGTGGAGATGGAACAAAACTGCCGGGAGCTATGAAGGCGTTCATACCCGTGATGAAAAACTTGTGTGGTTTATAGTAGAGCATAATGCAATTCCTGAAACAAGGGCTATACCACAGAGTTATGAAGATTTTGTCAGGGATGGTCCGCCGTTTGAAGATGTTCCTTTTGATGTAATGATTGAGCTTTACGAGAAAATCTTATACGCAGTAGATTCAGTAATAAAATAAGCATGAGAATAGATAAGTGGCTTTGGGCGGTTAGAGTATTTAAATCAAGAACACTTGCAACTGAAGCATGCGGCGGCGGTAAAGTGAAAATAGATAATAAGAGCATAAAGCCCTCGCGGGATATTAAGCCTGACGAAGTTGTTACAGTTCAGTCAGGTCCTGTTAAGAAGACCTACAGGGTAAAAGGGCTCCTTGAAAAACGCAGCTCTGCAAAAATTGCTGCTGAGTATGTTCAGGATATTACACCGCCTGAAGAAAAGCTTAAAGAAGAAATTGCACACCGCTCTTATATTGCCAGGTACAAAGGAGCGGGAAGACCTACCAAAAAAGAAAGAAGAACTATAGATAAAATAAGAAATATTAACCGTTCTTAATAATTTATTGCATTTTTTCTCAGCTTTCAATTGGTTAAATTGCACATAATTAAATAATTAAAAGTTTTAATAATAAATTATATCCGTTTAAGGAGGAAATAATGTTATCAAAGAAACTACAGGAAGCAATAAACGAACAGATTAATAAGGAATTCTTTTCTGAATTTCTTTATCTTTCGATGGCTGCATATTGCCAGCAGAATGACCTTGATGGAGTTGCTAATTATTATCTTGTACAAGCCCAGGAGGAACATTTCCATGCAATGAAATTCTTCAATTTTGTAATCGATAAAGGCGGAAAAGTTACACTAAAATCTATAGATGCCCCTAAGACCAATTTCAGCAGTATTATAGATACATTTGAAGAAACTCAAAAGCATGAACAGCTGGTAACTAAAAGCATCAATGACCTTATGGCTCTTGCTACAAAAGAGGATGATTATGCAGTTGTCAGCTTTTTGAAATGGTTCATCGATGAACAGGTTGAAGAAGAAGCGACAGTTACTAAATTACTCGGCAAGCTTAACATAGTTGACGGTAAAGGCGAGGGACTGCTCATGCTTGACAGGGAACTTGCAGCAAGGGTTTTTACACCGCCACCGGCAGCATAGAATGAAAGAAAAAATTGCGAGCTCTAATATCTACGGACAATTAGTATAAAAAATGAAAAATGTAAATCAACGTATAATTATACTAAGCAAGGAAAGCGTGGCAATCCCTTAGATAGTACGGATGATTAGAGTTCTTTAAGTTCTTTAAGTTGATAAGAGAGTTTCAGTACATTAGTTCATGTTTTAATTTGGTTTAATATATTCTCTCTCCCAAATTTAAAATATATTTTCCTTCTCAATCCGTTAGGCGGATTGGGAAGGATTTTTTTTGCCCTATCGCTGTTTTGTGTATAAATTTTTCATTTAATTTTAGTTTTTTTAAAGCTATTTTAAGTAATTATCAACAAAAGCAAAAACTAAAATGAAAAAATCTTTCTCTCTAATTCTTTTATTATTTATATCATACACCACACTCTCACAGTGGAGCATTAATGTTACTTTTACACCTGCACAATCATTACAATCAGTAAGATTTTACGATGCAAATACAGGATTATGCACAGCCCCTGTTTATGGAAACCAATTCAATATTCACAGGACAACAAATGCAGGATTGAACTGGGTAAACCAGACAGCAGGATATACCGGAATCCGCTTTATGTCAATCTGGTTTGTAAGTGCTGATACTGCCTTCATAAGCGGGAACAATGGCATCATTGTAAAAACCGTAAACGCCGGACAGAACTGGATTACAATGCCGACAGGCGATACAACAACACAAATTTGGGGAATACAATTTGTAAATTCCTTTACGGGATTTGCCTGCGGAAGCATGGGAAGAATAATCAAAAGCACAGACAGGGGTTTAACCTGGTTTCCTTTAAGCTCAGGCGTGCAAAATGCTTTCTCCAGTATCTTCTTCCGTAATGAGCAAACAGGATATATTTCGGGCTCGGCTATTGTTTTAAAAACAACCAATGCCGGAACCACATGGACAAACTGCAATGCACCTTACTTCAGCGGATTTGAAAATTTCAGGCAAATTATTTTCCTGGATGACAATACAGGATATTTTGCTTCGGATGCCGGAAGAATTGTTAAAACAACCAATGCCGGCGGTAACTGGACTCTCCTTACAACAGGAACAACGGAATCCATGTTTGGCATTTATTTTATTAATATGAATACCGGTTATGCGTGCGGAAATGCCGGCAAGATTATTGTCACAACTGATGCTGGTGCAACATGGTTCCCCCAGGCATCGGGTACAACTGATATACTGACAAGTGTATGGTTTACTTCTGCAACAACCGGATATATTTCAACATGGTTCAGCAAAATCCTGAAGACAACTAACGGCGGCTTTGTATTTGTTGAGCCAATCAGCAGTGAAGTACCTGATAAATTTTCACTGGAGCAGAATTATCCCAACCCGTTTAATCCTTCAACAAAGATTAAGTTTGCAGTTCCGTCAGACGTCAGAAGCGAAAAGTCAAATGTGAAGCTAGTGGTTTATGATGTACTTGGAAACGAAATTACAACGCTTGTAAATGAAAAATTAGCACCCGGAACATACGAAGTGACATGGGATGCAGCAAACCATCCAAGCGGCGTGTATTTCTATCAGCTCAAAGCAGGAGATTTTTCTGAAACAAAAAGGATGACACTTGTTAAATAGTGAATCCGCCTGGGCGGAGTGAAATAGTGAAATAGTGAAAATTTGTAATTTTAAAAAGGCGTTCTTGAAAAAGGATGCCTTTTTTATTATTAAAAATATTTCGGCTCTTCACCTCCGGCTCTTTAACACCCGACTCCTTAACTCCCGACTCTTTAGTGCATTTTTAAATGCATATTTTTTTCATCCTTCCAAAATCTAACTAATTTCGTGAGCAGCATTTTAAACAATATTACGACATGCCTTAATTTATTTCGATATTATCAAAGAACGGTTAATGATGCTTATATATTGATATAAGCTCCATCAATATAATTTAATATAGTAAAAGCTAATTGTCAAGTTTTAACTAAAAATAGTTTAATCACTCATTAAAAACATGTCAGAACCGGGATTTCACGGATTCGAGGATTAACAGGATAAGCTCGTTCCCAAGCTCCTGCTTGAGAACGCAAGGGTGATTGAAGCTCCTGCTTCAATAGGATTTTTACTTAAAGTATCACTTTAACTCTTCAACAACAGCGACAAGAATTTGCTACCGGATTTTTCCCATAGCGATAATGGTTAATGATATAGTGAAGTTTTATTTTGCAGAATAAACCGCATTTCCTTCACATAATCGCCATTTTATTCATAGCATCCCGATGAATTTGACGGAGCTAATTGCTTATACTGCAATGAGTTAACCCCTGTTTTCCAAAAACGATAACCCAACTTGATACTAACTTGATACCAACTCCGACCTGTCTTGACCCCAACTTAGCTCTGTTTTGAACCCAACTCTGATTTTTTGTGGAGAAAATCTACATACCTGCCCGTACAGGCGGGCGGCAATAATGAGACAATAACCGGGATTGGTTAGTTGATTAATGAGCAGCATTATTGAGGGCTGTGTCATGCCTGCCTTTAGTTCATTTGTCAATATGAATGGTTTCACTTGCTTATGCTATCACATAGTGATTCCCAATATTAGAAAATCCACAAATACAGATACAACTACGGAGTAGTTGCCGATTGTTGATTATCCGGTTTATTTAATTTATGTTATAATAAAAACCAATGGGCAACAGACCTACGGAGTTTCGATGTATTGAACAATTTTTCTAATATTGGGAATCACTCTGTGATTTTATTTACATCTGGGTAGTGGCAGGTCTGTTTTGAAGATGTGAATTATCTTTCTCATAATACAAATTTGGGCAGGAGTTTTTTTAAGTATACAGGGAATTGTTTTATCTTTAATTTGTTTGGATTATAATATAAATTATATCAAATTAAACCCATATGGTTATTAAATTAAAGAAAACCACGAAAAAGAAAGATCTGGATAAACTTCTTAACTCTATTCCTAAAAAGAAAGGAAAGAAATTATTAGATGCAAAAAAGTATTGTGGTATTCTAAAAATTGAAGGTAATCCCACAGAGATAATCAGAAAAATGAGAGATGAATGGTAATAAGATATTAGCAGATAGTAATGTTATTTTATATCTGTTAAACGGTAATAAAAATATATCTGAGATTTTGAATAATAGGGAAATTCACATATCTTTTTTTACGGAACTTGAAATTCTCAGCTATGCAAAACTATCCAATGAAGAAATAATTAAAATTAATTCTTTTCTTTCATCCTGCTTCATAGAAGATATTAATCAAGAGATAAAAAATAGGACGGTGGAGTTGCGTTCAAAATACAGTCTGAAATTACCTGATGCTATTATTGCAGCAACTGCAGACTATTTTGATTTTCCACTTATAACATCCGATAAACATTTTCAAAGAGTAAATGAATTGACAATTTTATATATTGAAATCTAATTGTATTCCATAAAACAATTTATCATTATCTTTTTTTGCTACTCAATTTCTTCCTAACTTTTTTAAACTTCTTACCTCAATTTCCGATTAATAAAAGTAAAAGCAAAAAATTATGAGTGAAAAATTCATCATTTCCTCAAATCTTGTTGATATTCTGAACAAAAAAATCTTTCCTGCTGAAATAACCGTAGCAGATGGAAAGATACAAAGCATAAAAGAAACAGGGGGGACTTACAATAACTTCATCCTCCCCGGTTTTATTGATGCTCATGTGCATGTGGAAAGCTCTATGCTTATCCCGTCTGAGTTTGCACGGCTTGCTGTTGTGCATGGTACAGTTGCAGCGGTATCCGACCCACATGAGATTGCAAATGTTTTAGGCATTGACGGAATAAGATATATGATAGATAACGGGAAGAAAGTGCCGTTCAAGTTTTATTTTGGTGCATCATCATGTGTACCTGCAACAACATTTGAAACTGCAGGAGCGGAAGTTACTCCCGGTGATATACGTAAGCTGTTTGAGGAAGACGGACTTCATTACCTCAGCGAAATGATGAATTATCCGGGTGTGCTGTTTGATGACCCGGTTGTAATGGAGAAATTAAAAATTGCACGTGAGCTTGACAAGCCGGTTGACGGGCATGCTCCCGGATTACGCGGTGTACAGGCAAAAAAATATATTGATGCGGGGATATCAACCGACCATGAGTGCTTCACTCTTGATGAGGCATTAGAGAAAATTAATTACGGGATGAAGATATTAATCCGTGAGGGTTCTGCCGCTAAAAATTTTGAAGCCCTGCATTCTTTGCTCCTTGATTATCCCGATATGGTTATGCTTTGCAGTGATGATAAACACCCGAATGACCTCGTTAAATCACACATCGATGAGCTTGTAAGGCGTGCTATTGCATACGGTTATGATGTATTTGATGTATTGAAATGTGTTTGTATAAATCCCGTTGAGCATTATAAGCTTGATGTTGGTTTGCTTAGAGAAGGTGACCCCGCTGATTTTATAGTCGTGAATAATCTTAAAGAATTTAAAGTACAGCAAACATATATTAACGGAGAGCTCGCTGCTGAAAATGGTAAGACATTAATTAAGCGGGTTGATTCCGATATAGTAAATAATTTTAATACGCAAAGAAAAAGCTTAAAGGATTTTGAAGTAGAAGAGCCGATGTTTGTTAATAACGATGGCACTCCCTCAGCACAGGAAATAAGAGTGATAGAAGCACTTGAAGGTCAATTAATAACAAATGAGCTTCATTTGCAGCCATTGGTAGAAAACGGAAAGCTTGTATCCGACAGCTATAATGATATTTTAAAAATTGCAGTGGTTGAGAGATACGGAAATACAAAGCCTGCAGTCGCTTTCATAAAAGATTTTGGATTAAAGAAGGGTGCAATTGCATCGTGTGTTGCACATGACTCGCACAATATTATTGCAGTAGGTGTAAGTGATGAGGATATCTGCAATGCTGTTAATGCAGTGATAGATTCGAAGGGGGGGATATCGGCTGCCTATGACGGGAAGGTTGAAGTACTTCCATTACCGGTAGCCGGAATAATGACAAATGAGGATGGTTACACTGCTGCAGAAAAATATTCGAAGATAGACGCAATTGCAAAAGAGTTTGGGACAAAATTGAAAGCACCGTTTATGACATTATCGTTCATGGCATTGCTGGTTATTCCGCAATTGAAGCTGAGCGATAAGGGACTGTTTGACGGCGGAAAGTTTGAGTTTGTGAAATTAGAGGTAACAAACTAAGCCGCAAAGGAAGTTTTCAAATAGAGAAAATAAATTATGAATGTTTCAATCCGCAGATTTGCAGAAACTGATTCCATAACCGAATTAACCGGGCTTCTGCACAGAGCATATAAGAAGCTTGCCGATATGGGACTGTATTTTGTTGCAACGCATATTTCCGAAGATGATGCTAAGCGTCTGATTGACGGTGGTGAATGTTTCGTGGCTGAACATGACGGAAAGATAATCGGCACAATTCTGTTATATGCAAAAGGAAAGCACAATCCTGAATACTATTTACGTGATGATGTTATTGTATTTGGCAAGTTTGCTGTTGAACCGGAATACCAGAATAAAGGCATTGGCGAAATGATGATGAATTACATTGAAGATTATGTCAAGAGTAAAGGGATTAAGGAATTAGCATTAGATACGGCAGAACAAGCTCAGCACCTGATAGATTATTATTCAAAACGGGGATATAAATTTGTCGGTTATCATAAATGGAGTGTAGTAAATTACAGAAGTGTGATAATGAGCAAGCAAGTTCTTTAAGTTTGTTAAGTTTGTTAAGTTTGTTAAGTTTGTTAAGTTTGTTAAGTTTGTTAAGTTTGTTAAGTTTGTTAAGTTTGTTAAGTTTGTTAAGTTTGTTAAGTTTGTTAAGTTTGTTAAGTCACCTTACGTAAGAGTGTAATCATAGGGTAAGATTTTAGTATTTGTATTTAATTTCAGTTCCTGTCCTCACCCCCCGACCCCCTCTCCTATGATACATGAGAGGAGAGGGGGAGACAATAAATTTTAGAACTTGAGTAATAATAAAATCTTAAAAGTAAAAGGAACTCCCCCTCTCCTAACACTTATCATAGGAGAGGGGGTCGGGGGGTGAGGACAGGAACTGAAATTACCTGTATATTTTTTTCGTAACAAATTGATTTATGATTTGCGTAAGGTGAATTATTAAGTTTGTTGTCCGCCTAAGAGAATTGTTAAATCAAATCCTTCAATAAATCCAACTATTGTAAAAAATGAAAAATATTTCAACCGAAGAAGCAAAATATCTTGCTGTCTCAAACCAGTTTCTTTTAAAGTCTAATAATGGCAAGACAAAGAACAATGTACTAAAAATAATTGAGCAATTAGGTTATGTTCAAATAGATACAATCTCTGTTGTGGAGCGTTCCCATAATCATATTTTATGGACAAGGCTTCCTTCATATAAACAATCAATGCTGCATTCATTGCTTGAGAAGGATAAAAAGATATTTGAGTATTGGTTTCATGCCGCAGCTTTTTTACCAATGAGGGATTTTAGGTTTTCGCTTTATACAAAAGAACGGTTCAGAAAACAATATGGTAACTGGATGTTGAAAAATAAGAAAATGGTAAATTTTGTAACTGACAGGATAAAAGCAGAAGGTGCATTGAGATCCAAGGATTTTGAACACACGGGTAAAAAGCTCACAGGTTGGTGGGATAGGAAGCCCGCTAAAGCAGCGCTTGAATGCTTGTTCATGGTGGGTGATTTGATGATTTCAAGCCGAGAGGGTTTTCAGAAGGCATATGACCTTACCGAAAGGGTTTTACCGGATGGAATAAATACGTCTATTCCGGATGATGAAGAAATGTTTGAGCATTTATTGTTATCAAGGATTAACTCATTTGGATTTGCAAGTACTGCTGAAGCAAAATATTTGCGGAAGGTAAAACCTGATGTTATGAAAAAAGTCATAGATAGATTAATTGAAGATAAGAAGATTATTCAAATAAAGATTGGTGAGTTAAAAGATATTTATTATTCATCAGAGGAAAAATTAAAACAGCTAAGGAAAAAATTTAATTCCGAGTTGATTCACATTTTATCACCATTCGATAATCTTGTAATACAAAGGAAAAGCTTAAAGAATATATTTGGCTTCGATTATTTTCTGGAATGCTATTTACCTTCCGCAAAGAGGAAGTTTGGATATTTTAATTTACCTCTGCTTGCAGGAAATGAATTTATCGGCACACTGGATGCAAAAGCAAACAGGGCGGAGGGAAAGTTTATAATCAGGAATTTGCACTTGAATGGTGTGTCAGCACAAAAGAATACTGCATTATATAAAACGATAGAGTCATTAGCGGGGTTTACCGGCTGCAGCCCGGATTTTTAACTGTTCCCTGCCTATGATATATGAGAAGAGGGGATAATAGATTATAACACTTCACTTGCTTATTGAAACTGCCTATACTTGCATTAAAAACATAAACCCATGTTTTATAGAACTTAAAGGAACTGCAATAAATCTAAAATTGTTAAATATATGTAAATTATGAGTTTAAAAATATAATACTGGACTTATTATTACTTATTTTTATTCCTGTCAATTTATGTCTTAAAAATGACAAAAATCATGTTTTTACTCTGTTCAAAGAGCTATTTTTGATGTTAAATTTTATAACCTTTTTCATCTTTTGCCCGAATTTTCAACAAAAACAGAGATTAAGTGCTACCATTGCGGTGAGCCATGCAGAAACCACGATATAACTATTGAAGATAAGGTTTTCTGCTGCAATGGGTGTAAGCTTGTTTACGAGATATTGGAGGAAAACAAGCTGTGCAAATATTATTCATTAGATGAAAAACCGGGTATATCCCAGAGTGAAAGAAAGATAAATACTTCCGGATTTGCTTACCTTGATGATGAACAGATACAGAAGCAGTTACTTGATTTTACCGATGGTAAAATAAGCTCAATATCCTTTTTTATACCGCAAATGCATTGCAGTTCATGCATATGGCTTCTTGAAAATATGTACAAGCTGAACCCGGCAATATTTTATTCTCAGGTAAACTTTCCTGAGAAGAAGCTGAGTGTGAGATTTAAAGAAAACGAAATCAGCTTAAGGAAAATAGTTGAATTGCTTGCATCGATAGGTTATGAGCCGCAGATAAGCTTAAACGAAGTTGAGGATAAGGTAAAAAGCAATGTTAACAAAAGATTATATTACAGAATTGGTGTAGCGGGTTTTTGTTTTGGCAACATAATGCTTCTCAGCTTTCCCGAGTATCTTTCGTTTGATGATTCGATAAGCTTTTTTTATAAAAATTTCTTTGGATTATTAAATATACTGCTTTCAATCCCGGTAATTCTTTATTGCAGTTCAGATTATTTTAAATCTGCATATACAGGCATTAAGCAGAAAACTATAAATATTGATTTTCCAATATCGCTTGGGCTTGCAGTTTTATTTATAAGAAGTGTAATTGAAATATTAACCAACTCAGGACCCGGTTTTTTTGATTCACTCTCCGGTCTGGTATTCTTCCTGCTTGCCGGCAAGGTTTTCCAGAGCAAGACGTATGATGCATTGAATTTTGAAAGGAATTATAAATCATATTTCCCGCTCTCAGTTACGATTAAAAAATCCGGAGAGGAACAATGTATTCCTGTATCGAAGCTAAAAGTTGGTGACAGAATAATTATAAGGAACAATGAGCTTATTCCGGGTGATGCTATACTATTTAACGGAACAGCAAACATTGATTACAGCTTTGTTACGGGAGAATCAATTCCAGTTGGTAAAGTTGCAGGTGAGATAATATATGCCGGCGGAAGGCAGACTGGCAGTGCAATAGAGCTAGAAGTAATCAGAACTGTTTCGCAAAGCTATCTTACTCAACTCTGGAATAACGAGACTTTTGTAAAGAGGGATGAAGATAAATTTAAATCACTCGTTAACGTTGTTGGAAAATATTTTACAATAGTAATAATTTTAGTTGCAGCTTTAGCATTTGTTTACTGGTATCCAACAAGTATTAAAGCAGCAATTAATGCTTTTACTGCTGTATTAATAATTGCCTGCCCATGCGGAATTGCTCTTACAAGCCCTTTTGCACTTGGCAATGCAATGAGAATTCTTGGAAGAAATAAATTTTATGTTAAGAACACATCTGTTGTTGAGAGGATGTCAAAGATAGATACTATAGTATTTGATAAAACAGGTACAATAACAAAGTCGGGTGATTCAAATGTAAACTTTTCCGGTGGATTGCTGACATCATTTGAACAAAGGATAATTAAATCTCTTGCAAGAAATTCCACACATCCTTTAAGTATAAAGATATGTGATGCAATAAAAGAAAACGAGCTCTTCGAAACAAATTCATTCATCGAGCATATTGGAAAAGGAATTGGAGGCAAGATTGGATATTATGATATCAGGCTTGGCTCGCGTTCATTTGTTCTGGCAAAAGAAATGGAAGATGAGATAGATATAGTGGATATGTTAAATTCCAAAGTATATCTGTCAATAAATAATAAGCTAAGAGGATATTTTGTAATAAATAACATTTACCGCGAAGGATTTGAAGAAGCCGTTAATTCATTGAAACATGAGTATGATTTGTCGGTACTATCCGGTGATAATGAGGGAGAAAAAGAAAACCTCCTGAGATTTTTTGATGATGAATCACAGCTATTATTTAAACAAAAACCGGAAGATAAGCTTCAATATATAAAGAAGCTTCAAGGTAAAGGCAAAAAAGTAATGATGCTGGGTGACGGTCTGAACGATGCGGGCGGCTTAAAGCAAAGTGACGTAGGAATTGCAATTTCTGAAGATGTTTCGAGCTTTTCACCCGCATGTGATGCAATTCTTGATGCATCAATGTTCAGTAATCTTGTTAAGTTCATACAATTCTCCATATCAACTAAAAGAATTATAATTACAAGTTTTATAATATCGGTTATATACAATATACTTGGTGTAACGCTTGCATTTCAGAACACTTTTTCTCCGCTTGCTGCCGCTATTTTAATGCCAATAAGTTCAATAACTGTGGTATTGTTTACTGTATCGTTTACGAACTTATCTGCAAAAAGGAGAGGTCTGTAATGAGTGTAATTGTTGTATTAATCGGTGCCAGTTTGATTGTTGCAGCAGGATTTCTTTCTGCTTTTATCTGGGCTGTCAAATCAGGTCAATATGATGACAGGTATACTCCTTCAGTAAGAATTTTATTTGACAATAAAGAAGAAAATAAATGATAAAAGAATTAACACACGAACAAAAACAACAATTCGGTGTTCCAAGCATGGAGCAATTCAGCTACGATAACCTGATTGTGAAAAATTTTGCAATTGCCACAATGGTATGGGCAGTTGTTGGAATGCTCGTCGGTGTGATAATAGCCATACAGCTTTACCTTCCCGCACTTAACCTGAATTTCCAGTACATTACTTACGGGAGAATCAGACCGCTCCATACTAACGGAGTAATATTTGCGTTTGTGGGTAATGCAATATTCATGGGTATATATTATTCACTGCAGAGAGTTTGCAAAGCAAGGATGTTCAGTGATCTTCTCAGCAAGATACATTTCTGGGGATGGCAGTTAATAATTGTATGCGCTGCCGTAATGCTGCCTGCTGGTCTCACTACAAGCAAAGAATATGCAGAGCTTGAATGGCCTGTTGATATTCTTATAGCTCTGGTATGGGTAATATTTGCAATCAATATGTTCGGCACAATTGCCAAAAGAAGAGAAAAACATATGTATGTTGCAGTATGGTTCTATATTGCGACAGTTGTTACCGTAGCGGTACTTCATATAGTTAATTCCATTGAGCTTCCGGTATCATTTTTGAAAAGCTATTCGGTTTATGCAGGTGTTCAGGATGCTTTAGTTCAGTGGTGGTACGGACATAATGCAGTAGCATTCTTCTTAACAACACCTTACCTGGGAATGATGTATTACTTCCTTCCAAAAGCAGCTAACAGGCCTGTGTATTCGTACAAACTTTCAATAATACATTTCTGGGCATTGATATTTATTTACATATGGGCAGGTCCTCATCATTTATTATATACAGCACTACCCGATTGGGCTCAGTCACTTGGTACTGTATTTTCAATCATGCTTATTGCTCCGTCATGGGGCGGTATGATTAACGGGCTGCTTACATTAAGAGGAGCATGGGATAAAGTAAAAGAAGACCCGGTACTGAAGTTTATGGTTGTTGCAGTGACCGCTTATGGTATGGCAACGTTTGAAGGACCTATGCTCTCGCTTAAAAATGTAAATGCAATTGCTCATTACACTGATTGGATAGTATCACATGTTCATGTCGGAGCACTTGGATGGAACGGCTTTCTTACATTCGGAATGCTGTACTGGCTGATACCGAGATTATTTAATACTAGCTTATACTCGAAGAAGCTTGCTAACCTTCATTTCTGGATAGGTACGCTTGGAATAATATTTTATGTAACTGCAATGTACTGGGCAGGTATTGCTCAATCGTTGATGTGGAAACAGTTTACTGCTGAAGGAATTCTGCAATATCCCAACTTCCTGACGACAACACAAGAGATAATACCGATGTATGTTATCAGGTCAATTGGCGGTGCGATGTTTCTTACAGGTGTAATCATCATGATATACAACCTGTACAAAACAGCTAAGCTTGGTTCATTCATGGCAAACGAAGCCGCAGAAGCACCTGCAATATTCATTGAAAAGAAAAAAGGAAGCGGTGAAAAGATACACCGGTTCCTGGAGAAAAAGCCGATGAAATTTGCAATATTAGCAACAATTGTAGTATTAATCGGCGGGTTAATAGAAATAATCCCTACGTTTATTATAAAATCAAATGTCCCGACAATTTCAAGTGTACATCCATACACGCCGCTTGAGCTTCAGGGAAGGGATATTTATATAAGAGAAGGATGCAATACATGCCACTCGCAGATGATAAGGCCATTCCGCTCGGAGACAGAAAGATACGGTGAATATTCAAAAGCAGGAGAATTTGTTTACGACCATCCGTTCCTCTGGGGTTCGAAGAGAACAGGCCCGGACCTGCAAAGGGAAGGAAATAAATATCCTAATGTATGGCATTACCTGCATATGCAGGACCCGCGGAGTATATCACCGGGTTCTATAATGCCTGCTTATCCATGGCTTGAAAAACAGGATATTGATATCGCCGGTACTGAAGCAAAAATAAATACACTAAGAAAGCTCGGAGTTCCGTATCCGTTTGGCTTTGAAAATACTGCAAATGATTCATTGCAAAGACAGGCAGATAAAATTGCGGCAGACCTGCAGAAAAACGGTGCTGCCGTTGAAAGCAATAAAGAAATAGTTGCATTAATTGCTTACCTGCAGAGACTGGGAACAGATATCCAGGTAACTAAATCAGCGGTAAAATAAAGGAGAATAAATTGTTTAATCAAATATTTGAAAATATAGAAGGTATAGAAATTTATCCGATAATATCCTTTGTAATATTTTTCCTTTTCTTTATTGCAGTTACAGTCTGGATATTCAGGATGGATAAATCATATGTTAAACAAATGGAAGTTATTCCATTAGATGAAGATTCAAACATTAACAAAGACCCGGAAAAGGAGAGTTATGTTAAAAAATAAAATTAAAATTCCGAATAAGCTTATAATAAGCTTATTCACATTCACCGGAATTTTCACAAGTAATATATATGCACAGGCAAAGGACAATTCACTTGATACATACGGCCAGGTCGCGGGATTGCTTGTTCTGCTTGGCATATTAATAATGTTTATTCTGATACTTGTTCTCGGCGACGAAAAATATAAAGATACCGGTATAGCTCCGAAGAAATCGGCAGCTTTTGCAAAATTTAAACAGCGTCTCACAAAAGCAGTGCCTATTGAAAAAGAAAGTGAAATTATTTTAGAAGATGATTTTGACGGGATAAGAGAGCTTGATAATACTGTTCCTCCATGGTTTAACTATTTGTTCTATGGTACAATAGTATTCGCAGTAGTATACATGCTGGTATTCCATGTGTTTAATATTAAACCTTTAATGCTTGATGAATATATCGGCGAACTAAAGGCGGCGGAAATTCAAAGGGAAGAGCTGATTAAAACCGGTGCATTGATAAATGAAAATACCGTTACGCTATTGGTTGATGAGGCTTCATTGGCTAACGGCAAGTCAGCATTTACAACCAACTGTGTTCCATGTCACGGTCCTGCCGGAGAAGGCACTGTTGGTCCGAACTTAACTGATGATTTCTGGATACACGGCGGAGGAATTAAGAATGTATTTACCACTATTAAAAACGGTGTACCTGCAAAAGGAATGATTAGCTGGAGTTCACTGCTGAATCCGAAGAAGATACAGGAAGTTTCAAGTTATGTTATTTCAATACACGGAACAAACCCTCCAAACGGCAAAGCTCCGGAAGGTGAGAAATATGTAAGTACAGACAGTACAAAAACCGGAATCGGTAAAACCGATTCATTAAAAACCGGTACAACAAAAATTGATTCATCGAAAACAAATAAAGTAAAGACAGAACCGGTTAAAACGGATACAATGAAAAAGTAAATAAAAAATAAAATGCAGCCGGAAGTAATGAAACCTGATAGCGAGTCGTACCGCGATTCGATGTCAATTGTTAGTAAAGAAGGAAAGCGTTTGTGGGTTTATCCCAGGAAGCCAAAGGGGAGGTTCTATAATGCCCGTGGCATTGTTACTTTCATTTTACTGGCATTTTTATTTGTAACTCCTTTTATTAAAGTAGATAATCATCCGTTCTTTTTATTTAATATTGTAGACAGGAAGTTTATTTTATTTGGATTAACATTCGGTCCGCATGATTTTTATATCTTTGTTATAGCTATGATTGCTTTTGCTGTGTTCATAATCCTGTTCACAGTTATATTTGGGAGGGTATTTTGCGGATGGGTGTGCCCTCAGACAGTACTGATGGAAATGGTATTCAGGAAGATTGAATACTGGATTGAAGGCGACGCATTAAAGCAAAAAGCATTAAACGCAGCACCATGGACTACACGTAAGGTATTAAAGAAGTATTTTAAATATTCAATATTCTTTGTGCTGTCATTTGTCATATCAAATTTTCTGCTGGCATTTATAATAGGTATTGATGACCTGTGGAAAATAGTTACTGACCCCCCTACACAGCATATTGCAGGATTAATCAGCATGCTTTCTTTTACTTTACTTTTCTACTGGATATTCGCATGGTTCAGAGAGCAGGCTTGTATTATGATTTGTCCTTACGGCAGGCTGCAAGGTGTATTACTTGACCAGAACTCAATGGTTATTGCATACGACCATGTGAGGGGAGAGCCCAGAGGTAAAATAAGAAAAGATGAAGTAAGAACAAACGGCGATTGTGTCGATTGTAAATTATGTGTCGATGTTTGCCCGACAGGTATTGATATCAGGAACGGAACACAGCTTGAATGTGTGAACTGTACCGCATGCATTGATGCCTGTGATCATGTGATGGATAAGACAAACATGCCAAGAGGATTGATAAAATTTGCTTCAGCAAATGGAATACTTAACAGGACTAAATTTAAAATTACCACCAGGGTTGTCGGGTATTCAATAGTACTGGTAATTCTAATCGGA
>Ga0209819_10000005_pt1 | contig 82463 bp, 68 predicted proteins | sample PPLLak2March2015_FD_187248 | JGI IMG/M metagenome (GOLD analysis project Ga0209819, IMG submission 187248) | Freshwater sediment microbial communities from Prairie Pothole Lake near Jamestown, North Dakota, USA - PPLs Lake P7 Core (1) Depth... | ecosystem: Environmental > Aquatic > Freshwater >... | reverse complement strand
TACTTTAATATTTTAGCGCCGGTTGTTTGCAGTACAAATGTTTTCTGAGGTCCTTTTATGTCTTCGGTTTTCATAGTAGGATTCTTTGATTCTTCATTCATGTGCTTTGCATGTTCTTCGGTCTCTTCTATAACTTTGAATGTACCTGCTGCAGTCACTTTTCCCTTTGCATCTTTAGGGAAAAAGAATTTATGCATGGTTGATATCCTCATTGAGTTTGTACCGTCGGTTAACATCATCCAGCATCCTGCTGACTGGCATACATCTGTAATGTCTCCTGTTATCTTAACTACCTTGCCGCTGTAATCATCCGGTTTTGCAAGCAAATCTGTTATTGTTACTTCAGCTATATCACCGCTGCTGAAATCATCGCCATATAAAACACCGTCATCCATTTGTTTGCCTTTTACTTCAATAACTTCATCCTTCTTCTCGTCTTTCTTTTCGTCTTTATTATCCTGAGCAAATGATACTGTAATAAAGCTTAATAATAAGAAAGCACTTATTATGCTAAGTATATTTTTCATGTTTACCTCCTCCTTTAGTTCTTTTATTGGATTAAATTTGCATCTAAATTAGCAAATATAATACTAATATTCCGTCCAATAATTTATACTTTACAGGAACTTATTGCAGGTTTTGGTTTAATTGAAGCTATAAATATAAACGGGTGAATAAGTCCACCCGTTAATAATATCTGATTCGAATGTTATTCCTAATATTACTCCACGGTAACACTCTTAGCCAGGTTTCTTGGCTGGTCAACATTACATCCCCTCAGCACTGCAAGGTTATAAGCAAACAATTGCAACGGAATTGTCGTTAAAATTGGGCTTAAAAACTTACACGTTGATGGTATCTTAATTGAATAATCTGAATATTCGTCTATATCCGTATTGTGCTCATCGGAAATTGATATGACAACACCTTTCCTTGCTTTAACTTCGCGTATATTGGAAATAATTTTGTCATATGTAGAATCCTTTGGAGCTATAACAATAACCGGCATATTGGCATCTATCAATGCAATCGGTCCGTGCTTCATTTCTGCTGCAGGGTAACCTTCTGCATGGATGTATGATATTTCCTTTAACTTTAATGCACCTTCTAATGCAACAGGGAAGTTATAGCCTCTGCCAAGATACAGCATATGCTGGCAGAACTTGAATACTTTGGCTATTTCTTTTATCTTGTCGCTCTGGTCAAGAATCATCTTTATCTTATCGGGTATCCTTAGCAGCTCATCGGTTATCTTTTTAATTTCATTAGGAGGCATCAGGCTTTTATGCTGTGCTATCAATAATGAAATTAAAGCTAAACCTGTTAACTGTGATGTGAATGCTTTAGTTGAAGCAACTCCAATCTCGGGACCTGCATGCGTATAAATACCTGCGTCTGTTTCCCTTGCAATTGTACTTCCAACAACATTCACAATTCCGTAAACATCAGCGCCGCGTTTTTTTGCTTCTTTTAATGCGGCTCTTGTATCTGCTGTTTCACCGCTCTGGCTGATTACGAACATTGAGTCACCCGGATAAACTATCGGGTCTCTGTACCTGAACTCTGATGCATATTCCACTTCCACCGGTATCCTGCACATCTGCTCAATCATATATTCACCTACAAGACCTGCATGCCATGCAGTACCGCAGGCTGTAATTATTATTCTCTTGGCAAAAGCCAGCTTATCAACAACATTGGTTAATCCGCCGAGCTTTACCAATCCGTTATCTTTCCTTATTCTTCCTCTCAGCGTGTTCATAATAGATTCAGGCTGTTCGCATATTTCCTTATGCATGAAATGTTCGTAACCGCCTTTTTCTATCTGCTCTAAGTCAAATGTAATCTCTTCAAGTGCGCGTTCAATCTTTTCATCGCCAATTGTTTTTATAGAAAAATTATCACATGTAACTGTAACCATCTCGCCATCAAGCAGGTAAACAACCTGTCTCGTATGAGGTATTATTGCAGTCGCATCGGATGCAAGAATAAACTCTTTCTCACCTACGCCAAGAACAAGCGGGCTTCCGTTTCTTGCTGCGATTATTTTTCCGGGTTCACTTTTACACAGTACGCAAATTCCATAAGCTCCCTCCACTTCGTTTAATGCTAAACGAACTGATGTTTCAAAATTATCTGTATTTTTAAAATGAGAACGAATTAAATGGACCAGGCATTCTGTATCTGTTTCAGTTCTGAATATATATCCTTCGCGTTCAAGACGTATCTTTAACGAGTTATAGTTCTCTATAATTCCGTTGTGTATAACAATGATTTCCTGGTCGTCGTCATAAATCGGGTGGGCATTAAGATCGTTGGGCTCACCATGTGTAGCCCAGCGGGTATGTCCGAACCCAACTGTTGATGTTTTATCAAAGCCGTTCACAGCAAGCAGACGCTCAAGGTCTGCAACCTTTCCGGCTTTTTTACGGATAGCTATACCTGATTCGGAAACTACAGCAACTCCTGCTGAGTCATATCCGCGGTATTCCAATTTTTTAAGACCGTTAATTATTATCGGCAGGGCTTGTTTCTTACCGATATATGCTACAATTCCACACATAATTTTCCGTAGTTTAGTTCAAAAAATCTTATTTTTTCGTAGTGATTGCTAAAATCACATAGTTAGTAATAAAATTCCTGATTAATCAAAGTTAACGTTAAAATACTTACAAGACAATACAAGTAATACGTGATGTCTTTTTGGGCTAAAACAAAGTAAAATAAGAACTTATCTCTCAAAATCAGTGCCATTTATTTTGCGGAAATCGATTTCAATTTAGTTAATTGATTTTTAAAATATGCATATTCATAAATTTACGAGCTAACAATTTAACCAAAACTTAACAAGTTTAAGTTCATAATTACTAAATAAGTAACTGACATGCAGTTGCGACGTTTAAATCATGTTAATTAATACAAAACTGACGTTTGTTAGATTATATATTACATTGGTTTTACGTATTTTCCCTGATAATTGTTTCTCTGTATGTAAGAAAAACAACATAGGGTATTTTTCAGTGCATATTTTTTCGGCACTTCCAAAATCTAACTAAATCCGTGAGCTGTATTTCGCAACTATATTACGACATGCTTTATTTCATTTCGATATTATCAAAGAACGATTATTTATGCTTATATATTGATATAAGCACCATCAGTATAATTTAATATAGCAAATGCTTATTGTCAAGTTTTTGGTGAAAAAACCTCACCCCTTTCCCCTCTCCTGGGAGGAGAGGGGTATTTAGAGCTTAAAAATCAAAGGATTCCCCTCTCGAGAGGGGTGGTTTATCAATTCCGTTCTACTGAATTGATAAGACGGGGTGTGTCCTGAAATGAGCCGGAAGAACCCTAAAGTATCACTTTAACTCTTCAACATCAGCGACAGTTATTTGCTACCGGATTTTTCCCATAGCGATAATAGTTAATGATATAGTGAAGTTTTATTTTTCGGAATAAACCGCGTTTCCAACTCATAATCGCCATTTTATTCATAGCATCCCGGTGAATTTGACGGAGCTAACTTCTTATACTGCAATGAGTTAACCCCTGTTTCCCAAAAACGATAACCCAACTTGATACCAACTTGATACCAACTCCGACACAACTTGAACCCAACTCAGCACTGTTTTGAACCCAACTCTGATTTTTCCAGCTCAGCACCTAGCCGCAGATTAACGGATTATGATGGAATTAGGCTATTTCACCATTTTCACTATTTCACCATTTGAAATATGCCACAGAGCACACAAAGAGCACAGAGAGAAAAACGAGTAGCATCCCGCTGTTGCGGGATCTGTGTATGAGCGCGTGATAATCCCGAAGGGATGATATTATGGTAGAAAGTAAACAAAAAGAAGTGTAACCCTGAAAGGGTGATATTATTAATGTTCGTTTACTAATTTTATATTTTCTATTATTATAAAAAAACAGTAATTTATGTTGATTTTATTAATTAGTAATGATAAGTGAACAGATACCAATAATATTATTTTAAAAATGTCGTTTTTAGAATAAATATCATTCAATGATACTAATTGGCAAGTGATAGTGGTTAAATTCATTCAATTATAACAATCAATATGTCAGAAGATAAATTATCTTTCACGTTTATCATGGTTTTAGTTTTTGCAGTGATAACTATTATTATACTTGATAAAGCATGGAATTCACCTGACGGTAATAGATATTTATTTATTCCATTTTTATTGCTTTTAGTAGTCTTAATTGCTATGACATATGCTGCAGGACAAAAGAAATCTAAATCAAAAGAAGAAGAATTTTTAAAAAAATTGCTATCTGCAAGAGAAACAGAAAGAAAAAAAATAGCTTCAGAATTACATGATGGTATTCAACAGGGTTTACACTCTATCAGTTTTGAAGCTCAAAGATTAGCAAGAGTCTCGCCAATCACCGGTTATAATGTTGACCATATAGCCGACAGAATAAATGAAACTATTGATGATATAAGAAGAATATCTTCAGAGCTTTATCCGCATCACCTAGAGAAACTAGGGTTGAAAAAATCTATCCAGCAAATGGCCAATAACCTTACTGACTCCACCGACGTATATTTTTCAACAAGTATCATAGACGAAATAGATTCCTTATTCAATGAAGAAGCCTCAATAAATATTTACCGTATAATACAGGAATTATTTAACAATATCATTAAGCATTCTAAAGCTGCAAAAGCCAGCATTATTATTCATACAGATAAACTATATTTTTATATTATTGTAGAAGATAATGGAAGGGGTTTTGAAGATGAAAGCAATAAGCTTGTTAATATAAGAAAAGGTTTAGGGATTATCAGTATAGAGGAACGTTTGAAAATTTTGGGAGGAAGATTAAATATTTCAACTTCAAAAGAAAAGGGTGCAAAATTTAAAATTACATTGCCTCTTATTAGTATTTATAATAAAAATTAATATGGAAATGGACAAAAAAGTAAAAGTTTTAATTGTAGATGACCACGAAGCAATTAGAAAACAATACACTGATACAATTCAGGGCGAGGAAAACTTTATTGTAATTGCAGAAGCTGAGAATGCTCAGGAAGGCTATGATAAAATTACAAAATTAAAACCTGATATTGCAGTTATAGATATTGATTTACCACCTGGAAATAATGGGCTCGAATTATCCAAAGTCATAAAAAAAGAAATTCCGGAAACGGAAATAATAATTATGACTGGATATGATAAAGATGAAGGATATTTTTCTGAAGCAATGGACATAGACGTTTCTGGTTATGTAACAAAAGATAAAATTTTTGAATTAATAACAGCAATAAATACCGTAATTGAAGGTGGAAATTATATCAGCCCAAAGGTTCATAAATTTCTTAAGAATAGATATGAAAAGAGGAAGACAATACTTGATGACATCCCGGGATTAAACACACTCACTGAGCGCGAAATAGATGTTATAAAGCTTGTTTCTGAAAACAAGCCAAACAAAGAAATTGGTGAAATTCTGTTTATTGAAGAACGTACAGTAGAAACACATCGTAAAAATATATGTAAAAAACTTAATCTAAAGGGAAGAAACGCACTTCTTTCATTTGCAATCCAAAATAAACATCTAATTTAGTCATATTTTTTTTCTCTCAATTTATAAGTACTGGTACATAGATATTATGTAATAGTACTTAATTAAATTCCGTATTTCCATTTATTTACCTACCATTCATAATGTATTATTTTTGAATAATAAAAAACTTCAAAAATTAAGGAGGATATATAAAAAATTTCATTAATATTATTATCTTTTTAGTAGTATTACTTAATCTTACAATGGATTCTTCTGCTCAAGTCAAGGTAAATGGTTATTATAAAAAAGATGGTACTTATGTCCAGCCCCATTATCGTTCAAATCCTGATGGCAATCCTTATAATAACTGGAGCTTTCCGGGAAATACAAATCCTTACACAGGTAAAACAGCAACCGGTAACGTTGATACATACTTAGAAAACTACTACAAGAATAATACTGGATCGAATAATAACTATAGCAATTATAATTATAACTCAACTACTTCTTACATTAAGAGTAATAGTCCTGTTAAAACAGGTAATTTAATAGTCTTTACCAATATCAGCAGCGGAGGAAAAACATATGTGTATGTTGATGGTAATTATGAAGGATTCTTAAATAAATATTTTAAATGGGGTAGTCCTTCTATAGCTGGCGAAGATGGCACTATTAGTTTGAAAGTTTCTGTTGGCTATCACACGGTTCAAGCAATTGATGATGAAGGTAACTACTGGGAAGGCGAGACATTTGTTTTTGATGATAACAATAACATGTTGAATTTAACTAAATAAATTTGACGATGCTAAATAACAATCAAAATAGTTTAAATTCAGTATTAAGAAAATTGAGAATACTGCTTGAGGTTTCTCAGACAGGATTGAAGGGTTATAACCGCCTTGATTTATTAAACAAGTTTGATATGACAGATATAACTTTTAAAAGAGATTTATGCTGGATTCGTGCACAGGGAATTAATATTCATTCCTGTAATTACAATGTTATTTTATTTACCGAGGTGGACCTTAATAAGTTGAATGAAATTATTAATACCCTGGAAAATCCAACTAAACTGATTCATAAAGGCATTTTGTGTTAGCAATATAATTTTGAATTTGATATATTTTATATGTATAAGAATTTATCAAGCTGTTTTTTCCCATCAAAGACAAGAATATCCATGCTCACATTTTTCTTCCAATGTCTCTGCTGCAAGTCCCGATTCCCCGGGGTGTTCTCTGTGGCTAAAAAATCTGCGAGAATCTATTTCATCCCGCAATTCTGTGATCTGATTTTGTTTTTCGCTTTAGATAGATTGTAAATTGTTCGAATATCTATACTTGCCAGGTTGATAAATTGCAGCTTGTATCTTTGTATCACAAATCTTTCCAACGATTTATAATAAACCTGGCAAGATTCTCCTTCTTATATACTTGACAAAATATATTTTGTCAAAAGTTTTAACAAAAAATATTTTGTTAACTGTATGAATTAACTTTTTATGGCTTTATGTGAAGTCATTAATATAACTAATATAAAATGTGGGTTGAGAATAACATAATAAAAAAAGCACCACCCGGTTATGAATGATGCTTTAATAAAACCTGTTAATTGTAAATCCTTCGTATCATCGATGGGATTGCTTCACATCTTATCAAAAATTTTCTTCTTACATTAAAACTTGTTCTGACCTGCTTAATACGTACTAGTATTAAGGGTTCGCAATTTTTCCTATATTACTTCAGCCCAAATATCTGCACTGAGTACTCAGCAAACTTTGTCAACGGTCCGAAAAAGATACCGAGCACGATTGTCGGGATTGCAAGTGCAAGTAACAATACACTATATCCGGCTCCGAAGGAGACTGCGCCTGTGTCTCCCTGCGGACGGATAAGGAACATGTTCTTCAAAATCTTTATGTAATAGTATAAGCTTACAACACTGTTCATCAAACCGATAATTGCAAGCCAGATGTAACCGTTATTTATCAGTGCAGAGAATATATAAAACTTACCGATAAATCCTGCAGTCATTGGTATTCCGCTTAATGACAGCATAAATACTGCCATCGAAACGCAAAGCAGGGGAGAGCGGTAACCGATACCCTTCATCTCCTCAATATTCTCTGTCTTATACTTGTTCGATATTAAGATTGCTGCGAAAAATGCACCGAGATTCATAAATAAATATACAGCAAGGTATGTAAGCATCGCGCTTATTCCCTGCGGACTGACAACAACAAATGCAAGGAGCATGTAACCTGCCTGTGCAATAGATGAGTAAGCAAGCAGACGCTTTAAATTATCCTGCCAAATTGCAACAACGTTTCCGAGCGTCATAGTAGCAACTGCTATTACAGCAATAACTTCCGGCCAATGCAATCCGGGTAAAGTAATATACTGATGTAAGCCTTCTGTTGTAATTGTGGGGTGTCCGGCATTCTGGAAAGCAACCAGGAAAAATCTTATAAGCATTGCAAATCCCGCTGCTTTGGACGAAACCGAAAGCAATGCAGTTACCGGCATCGGAGAACCTTCATACACATCAGGTGTCCAGAAGTGGAACGGAACGGCTGAAATCTTATAGCCGAATCCTGCTAACATCAAAAATATTGCGATTAAAAGAGTAATTAAATTAACCGGGTTTGCAGATAAGTATGCACTGATAGCAAACATATCCAGAGAGCCGCAAATACCGTATATTAAAGAGATACCAAACAGCATCAAGCCGGATGAAACACCGCCGTAAATAACGTATTTCAGAGCAGCTTCCGATGAGCGGTTTGATTTCTTGAAATACCCTGCAAGTACATAAGAGCTTAAGCTTGAAAGCTCAAGAGCCAGGTACATCATCAGCAGGTTAACCGAAGAAGCCATCAGGAATCCGCCAAGTGTAAGAGCAATCAGCAATGCATAATATTCCTGTGTCTTAAATTCGGAACTTCTTATCTCATCTGATAAAAATGTGAATAATACAATAAGGAATCCCGAGAGAATCAGTAGTACTTTGAAGAAGTACGAAAACGGATCAACTGCTACCATCTGGAAAAAGATAGTTTGAGCCGGTATATTCACCTGTAAAAACGTGAAGAGCATAGCCGCGGCAAGACCTGCCATTGCTATCCATCCGGAGACCCTGGTTTTCTTCTTGAAAAATAATTCCACGAAAACGATGACGAGTATCGTCACCGATAGAATTGTTTCGGGATAAAACTTACTTAAGCCGTCTAATATTTGCTGGGTTAACATATTTTTAATTTCTTACTCTATTAACTATATAAATTCTTTTTCTTGTCAATTCTTAATCTTACTATACTTCCAATATTAATGTCTTAGTAATTCCTTCGTATCATCTATAAGATTGCTTCGTGTCTTGCTTAAAAACTTTTCTCTTCCTTCACAACATATTCCAATCTATACTATACGTACTGCAATCAAGGACTCGCAATTGTGATACGTCACTACCATCCCATAATCGTTAAGCTGGTAGATTTAGAAACAAAATCAACCAATTGATTAACGGAAGTAGCCATCATATTTAAAATAGGAGACGGGTAAACGCCGAGGAAAATCACTACTACTGCAAGCGGTACAAGCATAAAGTACTCGCGTGCCGTGAGGTCAGTTAACCCGCTCCATTTTTCAGGCAGCGTACCGAAGAACATTCTCTGTAATGTCCATAACATATATGCCGCCGTCAGTACAATACCTAATGTTGATATAATTGTAATAACTCTGATAGGTTCAACACTGAACGCACCGAGGAAAGCAAGAGCTTCACTAATGAAGCCGCTTAATCCCGGTAATCCCATTGATGCAAAAAATCCGATTATTACGAGACCGAAATATTTAGGCATCTTGTTTGCCAATCCGCCGAATTCGTCTACGTTCCTTGTATGTGCCCTGTCATAAATTACGCCTACAATTAAGAAGAGCATGGCTGTGATTGTTCCGTGATTGAACATCTGGAATATTGCGCCGCTGATTCCCTGTGTTGTAAGAGATGACATTCCGAGCACAACATAACCCATGTGTGCGATGGATGAATAAGCAATAAGCTTTTTAAAATCTTTCTGAGCCATTGCACAAAGCGAACCGTAAATGATGTTAATCATACCGAATACAGCGAGTGCATATCCAAAATAAACCATTGCTTCGGGGAACAAACCGTAACTCATTCTCAGCATTCCGTAAGTACCCATTTTTAATAACACGCCTGCAAGAATTACGCTGATAGCGGTCGGTGCTTCGACGTGTGCATCAGGCAGCCATGTATGGAATGGAAATATTGGTACTTTGATGGCAAACCCAATGAACAGGGCGGCATAAGCGAGAAGCCTTGCTGTTGTTAATGAACCAGCAAGTAATGAGCCGGGTAACAGGTTTGCTGGGTCCATTAATGAAATTACATTAAATGTATGTGCTCCGGTTGTTGGGTCTTTAGATGAGAAATAAAGTGCAAGCATTACTATAAGAATGAACGCACTTCCGAACAATGTATATAAGAAGAATTTAATAGCTGCGTAAATTCTCCTCGGGCCTCCCCAGACGCCAATCAGGAAATACATCGGCAAAAGCATTATTTCCCAGAAAACGAAGAACAGGAAAAAGTCGAGAGATACAAACGTTCCCATCATACCGGTATTAAGGAGAAGCAGTAAAGCCATATATCCCTTAATAGATTTATTTATTGAGAATGATGAGATAGTTGCAATAACCCCGATAAATCCGGTTAAAAGCACCATTGGCATTGAGAGACCGTCAACTGCCATGAAGTATTCAATGACAACCCTGTTGGTCCATGCAAAGCCGGGGACATCAATCCAGGTAAATTTTTCAATGAACTGGAAGCCTTCAATCTTATTGATACCTGCGAGGGTATTATCAAAATTCATCCAGAGGACAATACAAAGTACAAATTGCAGCAATGTAATTCCAAGGGCAGTCCATTTAACTGTTTTTTCTTTTTCTTTTGGAAGCATCAGGACAATTATCATTCCCAGAACGGGAAGAAAAGTTATCCATGAGAGAATTCCAACACCAAGTATTTTTAGTTCATGCATAAGTCAGAGATCACAAAGTTTTTAATATAAATATTTTCTAGTAGCACAGACACTCATGTCTGTGATTTTGAGCGGCACAGACAAGAGTGTCTGTGCTACCCGTTAAATTTTACAATTTTTGTACCGCTGATCGGACTCGAACCGATACGGGCTATGCACCCACTAGATTTTGAGTCTAGCGCGTCTACCAATTCCGCCACAGCGGCGCTACAATTACATTGTCCTGAATATGAAATAGAACAATATTATTCCAAATAACACATAAGCAAGGTATGTCTGGATTCTTCCGGTCTGTATCTTTCTGAATATTAAACCGAAGAACATAACAACACTGCCTATTAAATTAACAAGTCCGTCAACAAAGCTGTTATCAAACTTGCCTGTTCCTGATGATGACCTTTCGGTTACGTATGCCGCACCGTTCACAACGCCATCAACAACCTTATTATCAAACCATCTGAATGCCTGCGTAAGCATCAGCAATCCTTTTACAATAACTCCCTCATAGAATTCATCGAAGTACCATTTGTTCAATGAGAATGTGTACAAAGGTTTAATCTTTTCTGCCACTGCATCCGCACTGAACTTTTTCCATTTATAGAATGCAAAGGCAAGCAGAATTCCCATACCTGCTACAAATAATGATAATCCCATAGCAGGATAATGTGCATGATGAACTGCTTCAGTAAATGCCGAATGATTTTCTTCTACAGCAGCAGGATTTTCACCGTGTGTTTCACTTGCCGGTGATTCTGCATTTACAATATGTTCTGTGGTGCCTTTCTGGAAATCAAATCTTTGTGCTTCGGGAACAACTGTCTGCACAGCCGGAACATATTTTGCAAACCATCCGATATTTGCATCGATCGGATTATATGAGAAGAACACGAAGAATGACAATACAGATAATACAATCAACGGGATTGTCATTGGCAGCGGTGACTCTTTTACATGGTCAAATTTTTCTTTATTCTTCGGTTCACCGTGGAAAGTTAAGAACACCAAGCGGAACATATAGAACGCTGTCATACCTGCGGATAAGAATGCAAGTATTGGAATAATATAATTGAATCCGCCTGTTAATCCTGCAAATGCCATTGTGCCCGCAAGAATAGAATCTTTGCTCAGGAAACCTGATGTAAGCGGCACACCAGATAAAGCCATAGTAGCCATTAAGAAAGTGAGATATGTAATTCTCATCTTTTTCTTTAAGCCGCCCATGTTTCTTATATCCTGCTCATGATGCATTCCGTAAATAACAGAACCGGCTCCGAGAAATAAGCAAGCTTTGAATGCAGCATGTGTTACTAAGTGGAAAAATCCCGCCGTATATGCACCTACACCTAGAGCCATTATCATAAATCCAAGCTGGCTTACAGTTGAATATGCAAGTACTTTTTTAATATCATTTTGTGTTATTGCAATTGTAGCTGAAATGAACGCCGTTATTAATCCGATGTAAGCGATGAATGTCAATGCACTTGCAGACATCATCGGGAAAGTTCTTGTAACAAGATATACACCGGCGGCAACCATTGTTGCGGCATGTATAAGTGCGCTGACAGGTGTGGGACCTTCCATTGCGTCGGGTAACCAAACATGCAGCGGGAACTGAGCCGATTTACCGATAGCACCGCAGAAAATTAATATGCCTGCTGCTGTTAGCCATCCGCCTGTAAGCTGTCCTGCTTCAATTGCTGCAAATATTTCTGAAAATGTAAAGCTCTTAGTGAATACATAAACTATCATTATTCCCGTGAAGAAACCAACATCACCAATCCTGTTTACGATAAACGCTTTCTTTGATGCATACTGCGGTCCTGGATTTTCGTACCAGAAGCCTATCAACAGGTATGAAGTTAATCCAACAAGCTCCCAGAATATATACATCATCAGCAGGTTGTCGGTTAGTACTATACCAAGCATTGAAAAAGTGAATATTCCAAGGTATGCATAGTACCTGTTGTATTTAGCATCACCTTCCATGTATTTGGTAGAGAAAAGGTGCGCGGCTGCACTTATCAGGCAAACAACAACAAGCATAATTGCCGAAAGGTTATCAATCAGTATCCCGAGGTTTATCTTTACCGGACCGAATCCGGGTGCGTCTTTCAGGTCAATCCAGTTATATATTGCATTGAACTTATCACTTGCACCGGTATTAAGCAGAACATAAAATGCAAGTCCAAGACAGATTATTAAAATAGCTGTACCAAGCCAATCGCCCTGTCTTGGAAGTTTTTTCCCGAAGAAGATAAGTATCAGGAATGACAGTAAAGGTAGAAATAATATTAGTAATGAAATTGATATTAACACTTCTGTATAGTTTTATTCTTTTAAATTATCTATTTCGTCTGCATTAACTGTTTTAAAGTTGTTGTAAATATTCAGCACAATAGCCAGGGCAATAACAGCTTCGGCGGCTGCAAGAATAATCACAAAAATTGAAATAACCTGGCCGTCAACTCCCAGTTGTCCGTATTTATTGAATGCAATAAAATTAATATTAGCTGCATTCAGAATCAGCTCGATACCCATGAGAATCATTATAGCATTTCTGCGGGTAACCACAGCGAACAAGCCCAGCCCGAACAGCAGTGAGCTTATTACAAGGAAATGCGTTAAACCTATTTGAAAATTTGGCATACTAGTTCTTTCTTGCTAAAAATGCTGCTCCCATCATTGCTATCAATAAAACAATTGACGCAATTTCAAATGGAAGCAAATACTTTGTTAATAACAGTTCACCTATCTGGTTAATTGTTGTTGATTCTACGGAAATAGGGTCTTTAACCGCCCACTTTGTAGATACCATTGTACTTACAAGCAATGCTGATACTATTGCAACTACAATAGTAGCGGGCAATGCTTTTAACGTTTGAGTAGTAATTTCAACATTGGTAACGTTTGTTGTTAACATCACACCGAAGATAAGCAGTATCATAATACCGCCAACATATATCAGAAGCTGTGTGATTGCAATAAAATCAGCATTGAGCAATACGTATATTCCGGCTACACCTGTGAATGTAAATAACAGGGCGAATGCAGAATATATGATATTGCGTGAGAATACTACAACACCTGCGGATACAACTGTGAGTACTGCAAAAACGTAGAATATTATTTCGTAGTAGTTCATTTATAGTTCTTTGAGTTCTTTAAGTTCTTTAAGTTTGTTAAGTTATTTAAGCATTATTATTCTGGCATATACTTAAAACTTTCCAACTTAAGAACCATTGTCTTGTTTTGAACCATTCGGTTCTTCTTTTTTCTTATCGTCAATATCAACCTTAGGTGCTTCATGCTCAACCGGACTAATCTTTGCACCCTTTGTTACCGAAGCAGGAGCTTTCGGGTCTTTTAAAGTCTCTTCAACAACTGCTGCAGGTGCTTTTGTTACTGCAGAAGGAGCTTTAGGAGGCACTGCCGTCTTAGGTGCAGCACCTGCTTTTGCATCGGCTGCTTTTTTCTCTGCTGCAGCTTTTGCCGCTGCTGCTTTCTTTTCATCCTGCTCTTTTGTGTAAACTTCCAGCTTTGCTTTTTTTTCTGCTGTCTGTTCAGTTGTCATATCGGTAAATTCATATATAAGATTCTCACGCTTGTATTCTGAGAATTCAAATACATCTGTCATATAAATGCACTCGGTAGGGCAGGGGAATACACACAACTGGCAGTAACAGCATTTTCCTATATCTATTGTAAATGTTGGTACAAACAAAGCTTTCTTTTTTCCGTTAGATGTAACTCCGGTTCTTCCGACAATATCACCCGGAACAGCTTTTAATGTATCAAGATGAATACAATTTACAGGACATGCTCTCGCACACTGGTCACATCCGATACAATCATCCATATTAACAAACAGGCGATTGCGTTCCCTTTCAGGCAATTGAAGCCGCTCATCAGGATACTGGATGGTTACTGCTTTTGTAAATAAATGGGCAAAGGTAATCTTCATGCCAATATAAATGGTATAAAGACCTAACCAGATATCATGAAAATATTTTTTTATTGGACTCATACTCTTTTATTATTTCAACACAACATATAATGCTACAGCAAGTAAATTAACAAATGCAAACGGAATCAAAACTTTCCAGCAAACATACATCAATTGGTCGACGCGTAATCTCGGCAATGTCCATCTAAGCCACATTTGCACAAATATAAAGAACAAACCTTTTAATAAGAACCATGCAAACTGCATTACCGGTGTATTAAGGAATGGAATGGAATCACCGAATGGAGACTGCCATCCGCCAAAAAATAATGATGCTGCTATTGCCGATACTGCAAACATATTTGCATACTCAGATAAAAAGAAGAACGCAAACCTCATTCCGGAATACTCTGTATGATAGCCGGCAACAAGTTCTGATTCTGCTTCAGGAATATCAAATGGTGTCCTGTTTGTTTCAGCGAGCGAGGTTACATAATAAATGATAAATGATATAAGCATTAAAGGAAGAAGTATTAACTTTTCCCATCCTCCCGGGCCGCCGAATATGTACCAGTTCCAGAACCATCCGCCTTGTGCTGTTACTATTGCCTGAAGGTCTATTGTTCCTGCTAATATCACGATAGTCAATATTACAAGTACGGTTGGTATTTCATAACTTATTATTTGTGCAACAGACCTTATTGCACCATACAATGAATACTTATTATTTGAACCCCATCCGGCCATTAATAAGCCAACGCTTACTAGTGATGAAATGGCAATAATGAAAAACAGTCCTAAGCTTATCGATGAACCTACATACTGACTCGAAAACGGAATACATGCATAAGCAGCATAAGAACCAATGAATGTTACAAAGGGAGCAAGTATGAATAATTTTCTGTCTGCGGCAGCCGGAATAATATCTTCCTTCTGCAGGAGCTTAACTATATCTGCAACAGTTTGAATTACACCATGCCAGCCTGTTAACATTGGACCCAGCCTGTCCTGCATATGAGCAGATACTTTTCTTTCCATATAAACTGCAGCCAGAGCAAAAGCTATCATAAAGATAAGAGGAGGAACGGCCATTGAAATATAGACCAATATATTATTTTGCCCGAATAAGTTTTGTAAGAATTGTTCCATTATCTGTCTATCTCCCCTAAAACTATATCAAGACTTCCGAGAATTGCTACCAGGTCCGCAATCAAATATCCTCTTGTAATATATGGCAGGATGCTTAAGTTTACAAAACACGGAGGTCTTACTTTAACTCTTAACGGACTAGTTGAGCCGTCACTTATTATGTAATATCCTATTTCACCTTTTGGTGTTTCTGTTCTTGTATAAACCTCACCGATAGGCGGTTTAATACGCTTTGGTAATGTTTCGGTAATATCACCTTCGGGCATCTGGTCTAATGCCTGTGTAATAATCTTCAATGATTCAACCATCTCATCGCATCTTACTTTATTCCTGTCCCAGCAATCACCGACTGTTCCCTGCTCACCGGTTCCAATGCAAACGTCAAAATCGAACCTGTTATAAATAGAATAAGGGTCATCTTTTCTCAGGTCAAACTTAACACCTGAGCCGCGAAGCACAGGACCTGAAGCACCTGTATTAATTGCAACATCTGCCGGCAGTATGCCTATGTTTGCAGTTCTTTCAACAAATATCTTATTATATACAAGCAGATTGTTTACTTCATCTATAATAGGTCTGAAATATTTTACAAAATCTCTTGTCTTTTCAATAAAGTTATGCGGAATATCATGTGAGAGACCGCCAATCCACATATAATTATAAAGTAATCTTGCTCCGCAGGTAATCTCAAATAGTTCGAGTACTTTCTCCCTGTCTCTGAAGTAAAATAGGAATGGAGTGAATGCTCCAATATCATTACCATAGGTTCCGATAGCAACCATATGAGAAGCTATCCTTTGAAGCTCTGCCATAATAACGCGGATATATTGCACACGCTCTGGTACCTTAATATCCATAAGTTTTTCGCATGCTTCAACATAACCGAATTCCATGCTCATAGCCGCAACATAATCCATTCTGTCTGTATATGGAATTATCTGCGGGTACGTCATTGCTTCACAATGTTTTTCAAAACATCTGTGCAAGTACCCTAGGTGGGGAATTGCATCTACAACTATTTCACCGTCAAGCTTAACTTCAAGGCGAAGAACACCATGAGTGGATGGGTGCTGAGGACCCATATTGACGATTATTTCTTCTGATTTAATCTCAGGCATTATTTTTCTAATGTCAAATTGTTTAAAACGTAGTATAGTGGCTTTAAGGTCGGGGGATTCGTTCTGTTAAATCCCCATTTTACTATTCCAACATCTTTTGCCAGCCATAATTCTGCAGCAAATGTGTAATACTGCGAGTAGCTTATATATATACAATCTTTAAAAGTACCTTTTTCTGTTATAACTTCTTCTTTTGTGCTTCCTACATTTGCATCCCACTCTCCGTATTTCCATTTATCCGATTGTTTCAGATTTTCTGCCGATTCAAGAAATAACTCTTCCTTTCCCTCTTTATTAATAGTATATATCTGACCGTTCTCTTTTAAGGTCAGTTTTGTTTTCTCCTGGATATTTGTAAAAAAAGGGAAAGTGCTTAGCTCTGCTATTAAATTCTTGTTTTCGGTTCTAATCGATTCTACATTCACATCATAAATAACCGATTCCTCACGGGGAGCTTCATTGATATACTGCCATTTATTCACATTGCTGACAGGGAAGTAAGCATTATGGCTGCCGGATTCTATCTTAATTTCTGATGAACCCTTTTCTTTAGTGCTTGATGAGTTACAGCTAAAGAATAAAGAAGTACTTACTATTACAACAGCAAAAAAATCGGATATTATTTTATATTTAATCAGCATTTAATCCAGTTATAACCAATTAGTTCTTTAAGTTTATTAAGTTTATTAAGTTCTTAGAGTTTTTTAAGTTGAAAAAGAATTATCTTTTTTCCGGTATCGCTATAAACTTAAAGAAATTAATAACTTTCAAACTCAATAAGGTACTTTCATTCCGTTGTAAAACTCCGGAACTTCGTAATCTTTCCGTAAAGGATGACCTTCCCAATCATCAGGAAGCAGAATTCTTCTTAAATCCGGATGACCGATAAAATTAATTCCTATAAGATCATAAGCTTCACGTTCGTGCCAGTCTGCTGTAAGCCAAACCGGCTGTACAGATTTAACATCAGCATTTTCTTTTGTAACAAAGACCTTCAGAATAACTTTATGTCTTAAAGGAAAAGAAAACAGATGGTAAGTTACTCCGAGCTTGCCGTCAGCATAATCAACTCCGCTGAGACATGAAAGTGAATCAAAGAGGAATTCCTCATAATCTCTTAAATAGAAACAAATTTCGTCAATCTTATCCGGTGAACAAATAATAAAAGAATCTACCGGTTTATCGGTTTTGAAATCAATAATCGATTCCCCAAACTTAGATTTTAATTTGTCGAAAATTTCCTGTGGTGTCATAGCCTTATAAAAATATTAATAGCTGTCTTTTTACTGAAAAATAAAGTTAAGCTGTCTTTTTTGCCATACTTTCGTTTCTTATCTTTTCGCGCAAGGTCAAAAGACCATTTAAAAGAGCTTCCGGTCTTGGAGGGCATCCGGGTACATAAACATCAACAGGAATAACCCTGTCCACTCCTTTAAGTACATGATATCCGTGTTCCCAATACGGTCCGCCGCAGTTTGAACAGCTTCCCATAGAAATTATATATTTAGGGTCAGGAATCTGCTCAAATAGCCTTTTAATTCTTGTAGCCATTTTCAGAGTAACCGTCCCTGAAATAATAATCAGGTCGCATTGTCGCGGGCTGGGTCTTGGAATTACTCCAAACCTGTCAAAATCATAATGTGATGCACTGGTTGCCATCATTTCGATAGCACAGCATGCAAGCCCGAAAAACATCTGCCAGGGAGAGCTTAATCTTGCCCAATTGAAAAATTTATCTGCAGTAGTAATTACTATATTACTTTTCTCAAAGGGATTCTGCAGTTTGTTTAATAGTCCCATAAATAATTATCCGTTCTTAATCTTACTAACAGCAGTTAGTTAACCTCTGCCGGTACGTCTTCTTTTTTAATAATAGTTCTTTTTAAAGCGGGAATCTCGGGTTCAGGTCTTATCCATTCAAGGTCACCCCTTGCCCACAGATAAACAAACCCTAAGCCGAGTATTACTAAAAATACAAACATCTCTAAAAAGGCAATCATTCCCATATCTTTGAAAACGACAGCCCATGGAAAGAGAAACACAACTTCAAGGTCGAAAATTATGAAAACAAGTGCAATAACGTAAAACCTTATATTGAATTTAACCCATGGGCTGCCCACAGGGTTTTCACCGCATTCATAAGTTGTTAGCTTTTCTTTCGTTGGATTCTTTGGCGAGAGAACTTTTGCTGTTAGAATACCTGCAATTACAAAAACAATTGCAAGGATTATGAAAGTCAATATTTGACCGAATTCACTTAACATATTTACAAATATATTCACAGTCCACATTAAAAACAACGAAGTATTTCTTCTTATTATTTATAGTTATTTCCGAAATGTTTGATTTTTTCCGTATTTTTCTTTATATGCGAAAAAATTACCTGCTTTAAATTAGCTATAATCATATATATTTATTTATTATATTAAGTTATTAAATTTATTACAGTTTGAAGCATTAATCCTGAAGGCAGAATGAAATTACCTGTTAAACTTTTATTGTTTTGTTTAATTTTAATACTGTCGTTAAATATATTGTATTCGCAGCCTAAGTGGCAGCGTGTTGCATCCCCGACCACAAAATGGCTTTACAAGTGTTCCTTTACCGATTCCCTGAACGGATGGGCGGCGGGTGATTCAGGCATTATTATACATACTTCAAATGCCGGAGCTGACTGGGTTATACAGCAAACAGGAATTGATTATTTTATTGAAGATATATTTTTCCTGAATACAAGACTTGGCTGGGCTATATCAAATGATTTTCTCTCCTATGGACCTATGATTTTAAAAACGACCAATGGCGGAAATAACTGGAACGTGACCCGGTATCCGGATTCAAATTTAGTTCTTATAACCGTGAACTTTCTGGATTCGTTAAACGGATATTTCGGCGGAAGCAGCGGTACTATTTTGAAAACTACTAATGCCGGATTTAACTGGATAAAATGCTCTCTTGAATCTTCTTTCTTTTCATATTTTCCTATAAGAAAATTTTCTTTTTCTAATTCTCAGTATGGGCTTGCCTGCGGAGGTATAATTGATATTAACGGATTGATATGGAGAACTACTGATTACGGATATAACTGGGCAATTATGGATACCACACTTGAACCTATCAATGATATTATGTTTTATAACGATCAAATTGTTTTGGCCGCAGGAGGTGATTATGAATACGGAGGAGCATTCTACAAAAGCACTGATGGCGGTATTAATTGGGCAGACAGCATTATTGGAATTTTCGGTTCAGGACATTGTATTGCACCCAGGTCTTTACAGGAAATGTGGATTTCCCTGGGGTTCTCTCAATTGTGGATGGTTTCCATTGATGGAGGATATTCCTGGTTATCTTATAATACACCCGACAGCTCCGCCATATATGATGCAGTGTTTATTGACTCTCTCAGGGGATGGGCATTTGGTACCTATGGCGGAATTTTTAAATATAATCCTGAAGGTGAAATAGGTATAAAAAATATTAAGATACCTGAATCTGCTAATCTATTTCAAAATTATCCGAACCCGTTTAATCCTAAAACTACTATCGGTTACCGGATTCTAAAATCATCTAAAGTTAAAATTATTTTATTTGATGTACTGGGAAGGGAAGTTAAAGTATTAGTTGATGATTATAAGCTTCCCGGTTATTATGAACTTGAGGTAATTTCAGATGAGCTGAGTTCAGGTGTATATTTCTACAAGCTGGTCGTTGATTCCGACGGGGAAGCAGGAGATTATTTTGCAACTAAAAAAATGGTAATTACTAAATAAAAATGTGATAAAACTGCTTAAATAGATTAATATTTATTTCTTTTTTACTATCACAATTGAGCTTTATTAGTTATATTAAGCTGATATATAAATTTAAAATAAAAAACCGGTATGAAAGCTTCAAGAAAGGTTTTTTTTAGTTTACTCTTTCTATTACTATCATTAAACATATCACAATCTCAGAATTTACAGAACTCATGGACTCATGTGCAAAGCCCGACAACAAAGTGGCTGTTCAGGTGCTCATTTGTTGATACCTTGAATGGCTGGGCAGCAGGGGATTCAGGTGTTATTATTCATACATCCAACGGCGGTATAAATTGGGAAGTGCAAAATTCCGGTATTGAAAATTTTATTGAAGATATATGTTTTCTTAATCCAAGGTATGGGTGGGCTTTATCGAATGATTACCTTACATTCGGTACTATGGTATTAAAGACAACAAATGGCGGTGATAATTGGTCGATGGCACGTTTCCCCGATTCTACTTTAATTATTACTAATATTTGTTTCCTGGATTCAATGAATATGTACCTGGGAGGAATGAGCGGCTTAATTCTAAAAACCACTGATGGCGGCGCTAACTGGATAAAAGGCTCACTGGGAGGTACTTTCTTTTCTGTCTTCCCGGTAAGAAGACTTTCTTTTTTTAACGAGCAGTATGGGCTTGCTTGCGGAGGAGTAATGGACCTTGCCGGTACTATTTGGTTAACTACCGATTATGGCTATAACTGGACAATGGTTGATACTACACCCGAACCCTTAAACGATGTTTTATTTTACACCATGCAGTATGCTTTTGCCGCAGGAGGTGATTTCGAGTACGGGGGGAGCTTTTCGGTAAGCAGTAACGGAGGTGCCGTCTGGCACGACAGCACCCTTGGCATTTTTGGGGCAGGACAAAGTGTTGCACTTAGAACTCCAAATGAGATTTGGATTCCTCTTGGATTTTCTCAATTGTGGATGGTTACTACAGATACAGGCAAAACATGGACGGATGTTTTGGCTCCCGACAGCTCTGCTGTATATGATGCAGTATTTATAGATGAAGATCATGGATGGGGTGTTGGAGCAGGCGGTGCAATAGTAAAATATTATGCGAGACATGAGATAGGCATTCAAAATCCCGGAGTTCCTGTTTCAGCTAATCTTTTTCAGAATTATCCGAACCCGTTTAATCCTTCAACAACAATTTCTTTCGAGATATTGAAATCCTCGAAAATTGTTATTACTTTATATGATGTACTGGGTAAAGAAATTAAAGTACTGCTGAATGAATTCATGAATCCCGGTCAATATAAAATTAATGTTAGTTCCGAAGGGCTTAGTTCGGGTATTTACTTCTATAAATTGGAAACTGCAGATTTTACCGGCACAAAAAAGATGGTCATAATAAAATAATGAATCATTACTTTAAAAATATTATCAAATTGCTGTTTGTATTTTTTATAATAAATTCAGCAGCAGATATTTTTGCGCAGAATGAATTCTGGGTTCGGCAGCCATCACCGGTGCATGCTCATTTATCCAGATGCTCTTTTGTTGATTCATTAAATATTTGGGCTGTGGGTGACTCAGGTGCTATAATTCATACATCTAACGGCGGAATTAACTGGGTTGTTCAGAACAGTAATATTAATTCCATGATTGAGGATGTTTGTTTTATTAATAAAAGACTGGGATGGGCGCTTTCAAATGACTTTTATGGATTGGGAACGATAATTTTAAAAACTACCAATGGAGGAATAACCTGGACTAATTACCGGTATTCCGATACTACAATTGCTATAAACGCTGTTTATTTTCTTGATTCATTGAATGGTTACTTAGGAGGTTCAAGCGGTACAATCATGAAGACCAGCGATGCAGGAGATTCATGGACAAGATGCAGGCTTGAGGTGAGCTCTTTCTTTCATACATTACCCATTACAAGATTTAATTTTCTTAATGAACAATATGGTCTTGCTGTTGGAGGGGTAATGGATGTTGCAGGTACTGCATGGAAGACCACAGATTACGGAAATAACTGGGCTATTACAGATACAACACCCGAACCATTGGCGGACTGTTTATATTACAATTCAGACCTGGCATTTACCTCCGGCGGCGATTTTGAGTATGGTTCTTCTTTTGCATACAGTATAAACGGCGGCAATACCTGGGTGGATAGCAATATAGGTTTTTTTGGTATCGGCAGAAGAGTTGCCGTTAGAAAACTAAACGATATTTGGGTGCCAACAGCATTCTCAGCGGAATTTGTGAGGTCATTTGATTCAGGTCATTCGTTTATGGCATATACAGTGCCTGATACAAACTCGGTTTATGATGCAATATTTATTGATACTATCAGAGGATGGGCGTTTGGTGTTGGCGGTGCAATTTATAAGTATAATAATAACCTGATTGGTATTTCAAATAACCGGAACAATCTTCCGGCAGTGTTTTCATTGATGCAGAATTATCCTAACCCGTTTAATCCTGCTACTACTATAGAGTATGCTGTTCCAATAACATCGTTGGTAAGGATTACTCTATATGATATGCTTGGCAGGGAAGTGAAGGTGCTGGTTAATGAACTGAAACAGCCCGGAACACACAGCATAGCATTTACTTCAGACGGCTTAAGCTCGGGAGTTTATTTTTACAGATTGGAAAGCGGAAGCATAATACAGACTAAAAAGCTTGTACTATTGAAATAGATATAAGAGTTTTAAACAAAGCCGGATATAATGTTTTTAATTACATCCGGCTTTGTGTTTTTATTTTACCAGAATCATTTTCTTTGTTTCAGAATATGATTCTGTTTGTAACGAATAAAAATACACACCGCCTGGGTAATCACTTGCGTTCCATTCAACTTCTATTATATAAATAAATATGGCTTGTAAAATTCTTATACCCTCCCATGTGTCATTTTCGCATGCCCTATACCTGTCATTCCCGCATGCTTTTAGCGGGAATCCAATCAACATGTTGAACAAGTCCGGTTGCTTAATGATGTACAGATAGAAATATATAAAAATTGGATAATCCCTCACTTCAATTTTCACGCGCTGATTGGATTCCCGCTAAAAGCATGCGGGAATGACACGTGGTGGTGGGGAAAGCATGGCCTGAACAGGCGGGCGGGAATGACATATTAAAAATGCTTGTTAATCCGCAATTCACAATCCCTGTCTGCAGCAGGCAGGCGAAATTCGAAATTATCGGAGTTGGGTTCAAAACAGTGCTGAGTTGGGGTCAAAACGAGTCGGAGTTGGGTTCAAGTTAGTATCAAGTTGGGTTATCGTTTTTGAAAAACAGGGGTTAACTCATTGCAGTATAAGGAGATAACGCCGTCAGAGATGCGAGATTTTTGATTTAAGATTTGCGATTTTGAGCCGGAACCGCAACTTTTTAATCAAAATAAAACTTCACTATATCATTAACCATTATCGCTATGGGAAAATTTTAGTAGCAAAAATATGTCGCTATTGTTGGGGAGTTAAAGTAATACTTTAAGGATTGTCCGGCATTTTTCAGGACACACCCCTTCCGCTTCGCTCCCTCCCCTCTCGAGAGGGGAATCCTTACCTCTCTACTTATACATGTATTAAAATTGCTTAAAAAAGCACTCTAAACACTCAATACACTCTATGCACTCAATACACTCCAAACTATTTTTATTAAAAACTTGACAATTAGTGAATACTATATTAAATTATATAGTGATGCTTATATATCAGTATAAGCAAAAGTAATCGTTCTTTGTTAATATCGGAATAACTTAAAGCATGTCGTAATATTGTTTGAAAATGCTGCTAACGGATTTGGTTAGATTTTGGAAGGTTGGAAAAAATATGTACTGAAAAATACCCTAAGGTCAATTAGCAATTATCAATGAGCAATTAACAATGAAGTGTAAGAGAGCAATGAGGTGAAATTTTATTATTTAATAAAAAAAGGCATCCTTTTGCAAGAATGCCTAATAATTTTTGTAATTTTCACTATTTCACTAACTCACTATTTGATTAATGCCATCTTCCGTGTTTCCCGGTAAGAATCTGTGTGCAATGTGTAAAAATAAATCCCGCTTGGATAGTTTGAAGCATTCCACTCAGTCTCATATGTGCCGGGTTTTAAATTCTCATTAACTAAAACTGTTAATTCTCTTCCACGCACATCGAAGATTGCAATCTTCACGTTTGACATTTCACGTTTGGCGTTTGACGATATATCAAACTTTATCTTAGTATTTGGATTGAACGGATTCGGATAATTCTGATACAAATTATATGAAAATGGAACTTCGGTTGAAATATTTTTTACACCCAAAGCAATATAATCTATCATTGCAGTCCAAATCTGGTAATTACCGGAGTAATCGCTCATCCACACAGGCCAGAGCTTACCGTTTCCGGAAGTCATGCTGATATTATCACCCTGGTTACCTGAGCCGGCACCTGAGATTGCTTTAGGTCTGAAATGGTGATTACTTACAATCCGGTCAGTCCATGTATTTCCGCCATCGGTTGATCTTGAGAAATATACTCCAACAGAATCAGAGCTGATATTCCTGTTATCATAATATACAATATTAATGCCGCCGTGTTCATCAACCCTGATTGCAGGGAAGTATTGCACTTTACCGTTATTCATTGCGTCCTGGTTTACCCTGATTCCCGTTGACCAGCTTGAGCCCCCGTTTGTTGAACGGAAAAATACGACATCGGGGTCTGAACCGGCGGGTGAATGGTTCTTTTCAGTGGATACAATATATATCCATCCGTTCCTTGGGCCGCCTGAATTATCAACATCGATTCCCGGGTAGCTGTTAACTCTTATACCCCAGGGTGATAATGAAGATGTTTTGATTCCTGTAATATCAATAGCAGTTTCCTGTACAGACCAATTAGCACCGGCATCTGATGAAGATGCAAAGCCAATATAATTTTCATTAAATGGAAACGCTGTCAGAACAGAAGCCCATGAGACAAAAATAATACCATTTGACCCGGCTGTAATACTTGCCCCGATAGATTGGTGACCATTGATAGAATTGTTAATCTGTTTTACCGAAGACCAGCTCTCACCTCCATTTAATGTTGAAGAAAAGACGACAGGAAACGGACTGACAAACCTTGTCCATGCAACATAAGTTCTGCCGTAGAATGGGCTTGATGGATTACCGTCAGTAGTAGGCGCTCCTTTATCATTATCACCTGATATTATAGTATAATTATTAGACCAGGTTGCTCCAAAATTAGTAGAGTAATTACCAAACATACCCGGAGGGAAATTAGCACCAAGGTGAGTTAGGATAAATCTTCCGTCTTTATCAATAACAGGCCCCGGGTCTCCACCGTGATTTGTCCGGGGAATACCTGTGCAGGTGTCATTACCAAACCATGTTTGCCCCCCATTGGTTGTAACGTAAACTCCTTCACTCCTGAAAGAAGCTTGCGGAAATACATTATATGAGCTTGCAAACATTATCTGGTGATTGATAGGATGCCTGACAATTACCGGTTCTATTTGTATCGTTGTTGAAGGGAAAATCCTGAAACTCGGATACTGTGAGTATGCCTCCTTCAGGCCACTCAATGAAAAAACCAATAATACTAAGTAAAAATAATATTTTTTCATTTTAATTAATTTAATTAAAAGGGAATCTTAATTTAAGACTCCCTTTATAATTATGAAACACAAAACGATTTCCTATTTAAACATGTATCCCAGTGTCAGGCCGCCGAAGAAGTTTCTTCTTGGACCTGATTCATAATATTCACTATTGTTTGAATTAATATTAATAAATGCTACATATTTCTTATCGGCAATGTTGTTTACTCCACCATATGCAAACAGTTTTAAATTTTTAGCAATATTAAAATCAATTCCTATTTGCCCGTTAAGCAAAGTATAGCTTTTAGTCATTAATGAGTCGTAGTTAGCATCCTCTACAAACATTTCTCCGACATGCTGAATATTTCCTTTTACAAATACACCGTAATTATTGCTGAAGTTATATTTATAAGTAAGGTCAGCTGAAATCAGATGCTTAGGAATTGAAGGTTCTAAATTTCCGTCATACCCGATATCTGTAATAACACCATTTTCATCAACAGTTCTTGCAATATATTCATCATATTTAAAGTCAGAGTAAGTATAAGCAGCACTTAAGTTCAATCCTTTGACTATTTCACTATTGATGCCGGCTTCTACACCCTGTCTTTTTACAGTACCTGCATTCCGGAAGAAAACATCACTTTCTACTGAGAATGGAATTATAGCGTCTTTTATCTTACAATTGAAATAAGTTACTTCAATAAAAGTATATTTTAAGAAATCTTTACTGAACATAGGCAGGTAACCTTTTATACCCGCCTCAATGTTAGTAGATTTCTGAGGTTCCAAATCAGGATTAATAGTTACGTTCGGATTGTTTGTTGATGCATTGTTATCGAGCTCGTTGAAGGCAGGAGAATCAAAGCTTAACCCGAATGAAGCATATAAAGCAAGTGAACGGTTTAACTTATAATTCAATGCAAATTTGGGAGTAAAGCCTGTGAAAATTCTGGTTGTATCTTTATATAAACGTGTTGAAAGGTCAAGTGCTTCGAAATTAACCTTGTCAAATCTTCCTGTTGCAAGGAAAGTTAATTTGTTCGGGATAACGGTTATCTGGTCAATCACATAAAATCCCACATTAGATATTGTTTCATCAGTTATATTCATGAAGTCACCTTTTTCCCCGCCGTTATTATTATATTCAGCAATAGGTCCTGTCTGGTAATAGAGGTCACCGCCTAATGAGAATTCATTGGTCCGTTTTCCGAATTTAATTTTGTTTATGTATCTGAATGAACCTCCAATACCTGAACGGTCGAAGATTCTATATGTTTTAGCCGTTCTATTGAAATCTTTTATAGTACCGTAGCCTGTTACTTCTATTCTGTTCTCAGAATTTTTGATGTCAAATGATGCGTTGTATGAAATTCCTATTCTTCCTTTATAGGTAATTCTTTTTGCGTCTCTGCCAACGTCTCTTGAGTTAGCAGCAGTATCGTTTTCAAGGTATTTTGTTAATGTAAGTGACCCTGGAAGTTTAATTAACCCGTTTACATAATATCCAAAGATTGACATTTTAGACCTGGCATTCAAATCTACTTCATAAATAGTATTAATTCTTGTCTGGTATTCTTCACTATGCTGCCTGTAGCCCTTGTAGTTTTCATAACCTCCTATTAACATGAATCTTGTTTTACCGGCATTAATTCCGACCTTGATATCATTTTTTCTTAAGTCATATGAACCGAACTCATTGGATGACTGCACAAATGAAAGCGGAAAATATTTATCTGTCAGGAAATTTATAACACCGCCGGGTGCATTGGTATATAAAGAAGAAGAATTACCTTTTACAATTTCTATCTTGCCGATAGAAGAAAAGTCAATTGCTTCTATTCTTGTTTGTCCGTCAGGTTCAGATTCGGGAATACCATCAAGCAGAATTCTGACACCGCGTATTCCACTGTTTGAACGGCTTCCAAAACCCCGGATTGTGACCCTTACGTCATGGTTGCCGTAACGGGACTGCAGAAATAAGCCGGGAACTGTTGTTAAAACATCGTTTAACCCCTGTTTCCTGCTGCTAATCCATTTAGATTGATCAACCCTTTGAACCGAAAAGGGGATATCAATAATTTTTTGTTCTAATCTTGTTCCAGTCACCATAATTTCTTCAGTCTGAAAACCAGAAGTATCCTCCTGTGAGTATACTACAGTTGATGATGAGAGGAAAAGAAATAGAAGAAATAGTAATTTAATATAAGTTCTCATATTTCTCTCTTATCCCTTTTTGGGAAATATTTTAAAAAAATGTGATAATTAACAGGATAGCATCAGGCAGCTGGTGGTGACCTGCCTACCGGTTCTAAAATGACATCATGACATGGTATTTCTGTATCATAGGAGGATATGATAACAGATTCTCTTTTATTAATATGGAGTGTTGTTTCAGTATATAACTCTGCTTTTGATATTTTCTTAGTTAAAGTGCAAACAGTGTAGTTGTCACTTGCAAGCACTTTGTTCTTAAAAACGTCGCAGTTATCTTCACCAATGAATAAAATCGCATTGAGTCCCCATATAAGAAAAATAAAAAACTTTGATAATCCGCCGGTATCAATTGGTGAAATATCGAAATCGAAAAACTTCCCAGTGATATTTTTAATTAATCTTTTCAATATTAAGTTTTGGAGAACATATGAATATACCTCTCTGAAATTCTCTAATCAATCACAAAATTTTTCAATTAATCAGAAAAAACCGGAAAATTCACTTTTTCAATAAATAAAATGAATTATATGTTTCTTAGAAAGTTTTCTCTTTCATCAAATTTATGGAGCATGTCATCAAGCTGCTTGCCTGCTTTTTGTTGTGTTTCGTTAATATCAGTATTGGCAGCAGAGTTATTTTCCATTAACTCAAATGTTGCACTTATTTCATTAATAGTATCGAACAGCATAGCATCAAAACTATACAATTGATTCAGCTTATCTTCTTTCACCTTTGAAACATCAAAAGCACCGGAGTATCCGCGTGACGCAGACCTCAGCTTTGCAGTTGCATTATCTATTTTTTTCTCAAGCTTGTCTACTCCATCGGTTTCAAACAGCTTACCATGTTTTGAAAGATTTAAGACAACGTTTTTAGTCCTGACTTTATTTTCATCAAGTTTTCTTGCAAGCTCGTTTCTTAAAATTGTATCTATCTCTCTTGAGTTATCCCTGTCAACGTAACCGTTATAACCCGGGATGATGCGTGCCATTTTTTCAAGAAAAGATTCACCTTCTTTTACCTGTTGAAGCTTTGAATTTAAGTCTGCCATAGTATTTATTTAGTTTTCTTTTAAATTTTTACGGAAGATAGCAGTAAAAGTATTATTTTTCAACTATTAAATATGAGTAAAGAGTTCAAAGAGTTCGGAGAGTTCAGGAGTTCGGAGAGTTCAGGAGTTCGGGAGTAGTGAGTCTTCGTACTGACAGTGTTTCAAACTCTCAAACTCTCAAACTCTCAAACTCTCCAACTCTTAAACTCTTAAACTCTTAAACTCTTAAACTCTCGGACCCCTGTACTCACTGCGAACTTTTATGCAGATTTTCAGTGTTTTCTTATCAAATACAGTATATGAGTGATTTAAATATAATAATCAGCCACAGGCTTGCCAGGGAAGAAATTATAAAAAGGATTAATGACTATGCTTTTAAAGCAAAGAATGAGTATAATTGGGTAATCAAAGAATTATCTATAAAATGGAATGATAATATTGGCAAAATTAAAGCACATGTGAAAGATAAAGATATTACAGGAGAAATAACTGTAACTGATGATTCAATAATTCTAAAAGGAGATATTCCATCATTGTCAATCGGCTTTGAAAGCAAGATCGAAAGTGAAATACGTGAGCGGCTTATTCAATTGACTTATGATAAAATATAATATTAAAAAAATATTCAGAGTATGTATAAAAAAGGAAAAAACAAATCCCCGTTTGATCTATATGGACCATACATAAGAAAAAACAAAAACGACAAGTGGCATTCTTCTAAAAGCTGTTCTAATTATCCGGTAAATCCCGAAGTGGAAATAAAGTATTTCAGCACATATCCGGGGACATCTGAATTATGTCCTGAATGTATACAGCTTGAAGAGAAGAATATTAAGTTTACTTAACGATTTGTTTGGTATAATATTCAAACAACGAATGCAATTACAGGGAGATTTTTTTCTCTAAAATTTTGAAATATCCGGTCTTTATTATTTCATAAATATTGAGGGAGTTGATTGATTATGGAGTTAGATATCAAAAAACAGCAAATGTTTGGTCCATTTATCAGGGCAAATAAAAAAGATAAATGGCATTTCTGCAAAACTTGCTCTCAATACCCGGCAGTAGCCAACCCGGAAATAAGGGTTGCAAGTTTTAGTCCCGATACAAGTGAGTTGTGTAAGGAGTGTTTAGCATTGAATAAATAAGTTATTTAGGTATAATTACAATAAATATATTTATGTTATTTTACTGCTATGTGATACTTAACTTCAACTTAAATGTCAAAAATAACAAGACGTTCGTCTAAAAATTACAATACAAAAAGCAGGAAAAGCAATAACGGTTCTAACCCAGGTTACCCGCATAAAGTTAAAGTAAAAAATAATGTTAACACATTCTTGTCACCTGCACCTCAAGTAAAATCGGATTTTAAATTATTTCCAGTTGCAGTTATTGGGGCATCAGCAGGGGGTATAGAAGCTTTCGGTTCATTAATAAAAACCTTGCCGTCAAATACAGGTATGGCATTCGTTTTTATACTTCACCTAAGTCCAAATTTTAAAAGCAACCTGCCTGATATACTTGCACGTCAAACAAAAATGCCCGTAAAACCAATTGTACATAATGAACCTCCCGAGCCCAATACAGTTTATGCCATTGAACCCAATACTTACCTGACAATCGAGAACGGGAAATTCTGCATCAATAAGCGTTTTAAAAATAACAAATCTTTTATGCCCATTGATATATTTATGGAAAGCCTGGCTGATGATAATAATTATTATGCAATCGGTATTTTGCTTTCAGGTACAGATTCTGATGGTGTGTTGGGGCTGGAACATATAAAAACAAAAGGTGGAATTACATTTGCACAGGACCCGCTTACTGCAAAATTTGCTGATATTCCTAATAATGCTATTAAAGCAGGTGTTGTAGATTATGTGCTCACCGCAGAGAATATTGGAAAAGAACTTATACGTGTTGGTAACAACCTGGATGCCAGTTTTAAAAAGATTGGTATTGACTATGAAATATTACCGGGTATTTCAGATGAAGTGAATAAAATTTACCAGCTTTTAAAGTATAATTATGGGGTAGATTTTAAAAACTATAAACCGACAACGATAAAACGCAGGATATTGAGGCGCATGGTTATGAATAAGATTGGCAGCATAAAAGATTTTATAAAACTGCTTAAAAGTAAACCGGACGAACTGAAAAATCTTTATGATGACCTGTTAATCAATGTTACCAGTTTTTTCCGTGACCGTGAAGTGTACGATGCAATAAAGAAAAATGTCTTCCCTCAAATTTTTGATAAAAGAAAAAAGGATGAACCGGTAAGAATTTGGGTAACTGCATGCTCAACAGGTGAAGAAGCATATTCTATTGCGATTCTTCTGCTTGAGTACCTGGGTACAAAAGCTTCATCTTATCAGATACAGATATTTGCAACAGATCTCAGTGAAGCGGGAGTAGAAATAGCAAGAAGCGGTATTTACCCCGAAGATATAAAAAATGATATAAGCCCGGAAAGATTGAGGAAATATTTTGTTCATGTAGATGGAAAATACCAGATAATAAAACCTATACGTGATATGTGCATATTTGCACGCCAGAATCTTGTACAGGATCCGCCATTCTCAAAAATTGATTTGATAACATGCAGAAATGTTTTAATTTACCTTGGACAAGTTTTGCAAAATAAGGTTATGCCTATTTTTCATTACTCACTTCGTTCTGATGGTTTCCTTGTATTGGGTACTTCCGAAACCGTTGGGGTTTATTCAAAACTTTTTTCAACATTCGATAAGAAGAATAAAATATTCTGTAAAATAAGTAACAATGAAAAATATGCATTGGATTTTACACTAAGCGATTATAATGTCTCCCCCAACAATAATCTGACATTACCAGTTAGACTCGGCAATAAAATTTTAAATGCATTTGATCTCCAGAAAGAAGCTGAATCAATAATAACTGCCAAATATGCCCCTGCTCACGTAATAGTTAATAAAGACATGGAGATAATTCAATTCCGGGGTCAAACTAGTACATTTTTGAATCTTCCGCAGGGAATAGCAAATTATAATTTGCTTAAGATGGTAAAAGAAGGTCTTGAAACGGATTTACGTGTAATGGTTAGAAAAGCAGTAAAGGATAATGGAATAGTAAGAAGAGAGGGTATTAGTTACAGGCAAGACGGTATAGTTAAAGAAGCGAACCTGGCTGTAGTTCCAATGAACGGCAGTAACCAGGATGATGACCGGCTCTTAATTGTAATTTTTGAGGATGTGAAACGCTCTAAAGCAATTAACCTGAAAACTTATGTCAAAGCTAATAAAAAGCTTTCTGAAGGTGACTCACAATACGCAGCAGTACTAAAGAAAGACCTAGCCAATACAAGAGAACGGCTAAATACCATAATCGAGCAGCAGGAAGTTACCAATGAAGAATTAAGAGCAGCGAATGAGGAAATACAATCAAGCAATGAAGAGCTTCAAAGCACGAACGAAGAGCTTGAAACCGCAAAAGAAGAATTACAATCTACCAATGAAGAATTGCAAACTGTAAACGACGAGCTTCAAAACAGAAATTCGCAGCTTGTCAGCTTAAACAATGACCTTAACAATCTTCTAGGCAGTATTAATATACCAGTCGTTATGCTGGATATGAATTTACGGATAAGAAGATATACAAATGTTTCGGAGCGTGCTCTGAAATTAATATCAAGTGATATTGGAAGAAAATTTACCGATATAAATTTTGGACTTAATATCCCTGATTTCGAAAAGATGCTTTTACATGTGATGGATACTTTAAGTGAACAGGAAATCGATGTTCAGGATAGCTATGATAACTGGTATTCGATAAGGATACGTCCGTATAAAACACTGGATAATAAAATTGATGGGGTAATAATTGCATTCATTGAGATAAACGACTTAAGAAGGAGCATAAACAAGCTTCTTGATTCAAAGAAAATGATGGAAGATATAAACAAGGAATTAAAGACACGCGATAAAGAAATGGCAAAGATGTATGAGAGAAGCAGCGAAACACTTGAAGCCCAAATCGAAGAAAGCAAAAATGCAGAAGAAACATTAAGAATACTTTCACGGCATCTTGTTGATGCACAGGAAAGTGAAAGGTTGAAAATTGCAAGAGACCTGCATGACAGTGTTAACCAGATGCTAACTGCTGTTAAGATGAAGATACATAGTGCAGAGACAGCAGTAAAAGAGAAAAGGTCAACTAAAACCACAACATTAAAAGATATTAATATAGCAAAAGACCTGCTTAATAAGACAATAAATGAAATAAGAAGAATATCTAAAAACTTACGTCCGGGTTTGCTTGATGACCTTGGAATTGATATTACTGTTAAGTCATTAATAGATGAATTTAAAGAAAGAAATGATGTCAAGGTTGAACTGAAATCAGATAAGCTTAACGATAAATTAAATTCTGATGCAAAGCTTGCAGTGTACAGAATTTTACAGGAAACACTTCAAAATATCGAAAAGCATGCACATGCAACCAGGGTTTTTATCAGCTTAAAATATATAACTCAATCAGTGAAGATGGTTGTGAAGGATAATGGAACAGGATTTAATTTCGAAAAATTAAGAACTCAGAAAACTTTTAAAAAGAAATTTGGATTAATAAGCATGAAGGAAAGAGCAGAAGCGGTTGGAGGAAAATTTGAAATTGCATCTGTTCCATCAGTAGGTACTAAGATTTCGGTTTTTATTCCGATATACAAGAAATCAAAAATTATTAAGAAATGAAAGAGAATGCCGCAAGCTCGAAAATAAGTGTTCTTCTTGCTGATGACCATCCAATAGTCCGTTCAGGATTAAAAAGTGAATTAAAGAAATTTCCCAACATAAATATCTGCGGAGAAGCCAGCAGCGGACGGGAAACTATAGATAAAGCATCCAAGCTGCATCCCGATGTAGTATTGCTGGATATTACCATGCCCGATATGAACGGTCTTGAAGCGACCAAAATTTTAAGAGAACACCAACCCTCATCTAAAATTATTGCTTTGACAATGCATGAAAATAAAAATTACATACTTGAAATGATTCGGCTTGGCGCATCCGGCTATGTACTGAAGGATTCGGAACCGGGTGAACTGGTCAAGGCTATTGAAGCAGTTAACAGCGGCAAATCTTATTTCAGCAGCAACATATCAGATAAAGTGATGGATATTTATTCCAGTGAAATCCGCAAAAATAAAAAACCCTTTGTTAAAGGGCAATTAACTCCGCGTGAAAATGAAGTACTGTTATATATAGTCAAAGGCTGCAGCAACAAAGAAATCGCATCTCTTTTAAATGTCAGTGTCAGGACAGTCGAAACCCACAGGGATAGAATTATGAGCAAACTTAATATACACAGCGTTGCAGGGCTTACACGGTATGCAATATCGGAAGGTTTAATAGAGCTGTAAAACAGCCAATTTCATTCTTATGTAAAAAATCGGATTTATTCCTCTAACAAATACCTGTTATCTCTAAATAATACGGATATATTAACGATAGGTATAAATACTGTTTGCTTTCCATCGAAAACGGTGTATATTAATTCGGTTATATTATTTAATTGATATAAAAATATACTGAAAATGGAAGCGGCAAACAGGGATTTATCTGAAGATATCCCGATAAGGTTTGTTTTAGATGAATTCAATAACTGGCATTGGTACGATTTCTGTCCTAAGTATCCGGTTTCATTTTTCAAAGTTTCTTATGAGAAGGAAGGCCTGGTACCTGAAGGAGAACTGTGCAGATACTGTTTATTGATAGAACTAAAAAAAAACTTAAAGAATTTATTAAAGCGACCGTAAGTATGAATATGTTTGTCACGCTGTTTTAGGAACCGGAATATTTTATTAGGTAAGTATGATATTGTATCTTTTGATATAAGTAGAAGTACGGTTTGTTTTTATAAAATAATTTTATATTTTTGCTACATAATTTTTCAAAATAAAGTGAGGTGAGTTATGATTCCTAATCCAACATCTCAGTTTGAAGAAGAACCTATCAAGTATATTAAGGGTGATGATAATTTATGGCACTGGTTTGAATTATGTCCTGAATATCCGGCAGGTGAAAACAGGGAAGAATATGAGTCACATGCTTTGATACCCTCAGGTGAGTTGTGCAGGCACTGCCTGCTTATAGAACTAAAAGCAAGTTTGCAAAGCCTGACGATGGAAGCAATATAAGAACCGGGTACAGGCGTCAGAAAAATGAAGTGAATAATAGCAATTAAAAAATTGCATTTCTAAAATAAAAATAATATATTTGGTTTTATTTTATTCGGGTAGAGAATTTTAGTCAAAATCAAAATGTTCTTTAACATTAGACAAATTCTCTGTAATTAAATTTGGACTTAAAAAAAGAACGATAACTAATCAATGTTTATGCTCAAAAAAAACGTAAAAGCCACCCAAGCAGATGTATTTGGACCTTTTATCAGAGCGGGAAAAGATGATAAATGGCATTGGGAGAAAAGATGCAGCCACTATCCGCAAATTGATAATCCTGAAGTTAGGTTTTGCAGTTATTCTCCCGATATGGAAGAATTATGCGAAGAATGTATGAATTTACAGGAGAAAGAATAAGTTTTTACAAGTACTTTACGTTCTGAAAAGTCAAAGGAATTTCTGCTTTAATAATAAATATTTGCATATTAAAGCAGAAATTTTTTATTTATACGCAAGCCTGTCAAAATATATAATCTATATCCAAGATGCACAAGATTAATCAGATTAATTTGAATATTGCTTAAAAATACATGTAAAATTATCCAGCAAAGTTTAGAGTATCTGAGATTATCCCTTTGTAAATTACATGAACACAATTATTTAAAGCATTTGCCGATACAAATTATAAAATATAAATGATTTATTTTTATTGAATAAATACTTATATTTGTATTAATTCAATAATAAATAAACATTCCAAAATCGCCTATAGAAATTTTATACATTTCTTTATTACAATTCAATTTCGAACAAGCATAAATATATGAACATAGGTATTATCGGCACCGGTAATATGGGAGGCAACCTTGCAAAGCTATGGGCAAGGAAAAACCATAAAATTATGGTTACATCAAAGGATTTGAAACAATCCGGTGAAATAGCAGTTCAAGCAGGTGAAAATGTTTCAGTTGGTTCTTTGAAAGATGTTGCAGACTTTGGGGAAGTTATTGTTTTTGCATTTCCTTATGAAGCAATAGATGAAGTGATAAGTAAGACAGGTTCTTTTTCAGGTAAAATTATAATAGATATAATTAATCCGCTTACTGAAGATATATTAGGTTTAAAAATCGGATTTAATACATCAGCCGCAGAAGAGATAGCGAAGAAAATCCCGGGTGCACATGTAGTAAAAGCAATAAATACAATTGCTTCACCTGTGCTTGAAAGGGGTAATATTGAAATTGACGCTAATACACCGACAGTTTTCTATTGCGGCGATAATGAAGATGCAAAGTCAAAAGTAAGTAAACTAATATCTGATATAGGGTTTGAGCCAATGGAATCAGGCCCTTTAACCAATGCAAGATATCTTGAGCCGATGGCTGAGTTTATCGTACAGCTTGCAGTTACCGGACTTGGGGCAAATATTGCTTATAAGATATTGAAGTGACATGCTTTATATAAGAGGTATTTATTTATTGCATTTTTAGGATATTAGAACTAATTTTAATTTTTACTTATAAACATTCTATAAAAGATTAATAAATTAAGGATTTGAAAGTATTTTGAAAGAACCTTCCCCCCAGGATAGAAAAATTCAGGAACAACTAAAGAGCACCGGTGAGATTCCCGGGCATGTTGCTATAATAATGGATGGTAATGGAAGATGGGCTCAGGAGAAGAACAGGCATAGAACTTTTGGACATAGAGAAGGTGTTAATTCAGTAAGAGATATTGTTGAAGCTTCAGGTCAATTAGGGATTAAATATCTTACATTATACACTTTTTCTACAGAAAATTGGCGGAGACCCAAATCGGAAGTTACAGTTCTTATGCGCCTTTTAATTAAAGCATTAAGAGACGAAACTGATAAGCTTCATCAGAATAACGTAAAGCTTACCGCTGTTGGAGATATGAGCTTTTTGCCCGACAGAGTTTTACACGAGCTTAATGAAGCTATTGAAAAGACAAAAGATAATAAACTGATGACACTTGTGCTTGCTTTAAGCTACAGCGGCAGATGGGATATACTGAATGCTGTAAGAAGCATCGCACATGAAGTGAAAAGTTCAACGCTTAAAAGTGATGAAATTGATGAAAAAATATTCGGCAGGCATCTTGTGACAAAAGGAATCCCGGACCCGGACTTATTGATAAGAACCGGCGGAGATTACAGGATAAGCAATTTTTTGTTATGGGAAATGGCATACACAGAATTATATTTCGACAAGCACTATTGGCCTGCATTTAGGAGAGAGCATTTGTATGATGCTGTCAGGGAATACCAGGGAAGAGAAAGAAGATTTGGAATGACAACTACTCAAATTAAACATAAAAAAAGAGTTAAATGAAATTTGCAGATATCATAAAAAGATTTTTTTTAATTACTGTCATTTTCGCAGTATGCAGCACATTATATTCACAGGACGGACCTTCCACTTACCGGATTGCTGCACTAACAACTGAAGGCAATAAGAATTACGATGCAAAGATAATAATTGCCAACAGCGGTTTGAAAATAGGTCAGGAAATAGGTATTCCTTCCGATGATACACGTGATGCAATAATGAGATTATGGAACCTCAACTTATTTTCTGATATACAAATTGTTGTTGAAAAGAAGGTTGGCACTGATGCTTATCTTATAATTAAGGTTAAAGAGCTTCCGAAGCTTGATAATATTAAGTATAGCGGTAATGACGAATTCAGCGATAATGACCTTGAAGGCAAGATAAACCTGTCACAGGGACAGGTTATTACTCCACAAACCATAAAAGATATTGAATATAATGTTACGAAAGCATATGTGGAAGAAGGTTACCCGCTGGCAGAAGTAAAAGTTGACCAGTTTATTAACAGTTACAACGATGCACAGTTAAGGGTTAAAATAAAAGAAGGCAATAAAATCAGTGTTAGAAGTATTACCTTCGATGGCAACAAGCAGGTTTCTTCAAGTGACCTGAGAGGAGCTATGGAAGAAACATCAGTCAGCCAGTGGTGGAAGTTCTGGGATAAAGCAAGATTCAACCGTGAAAACTATGAGAAGGATAAAAAGCTTATAGTAGATTATTACCGTTCAAAAGGCTATAAAGATGCAACGATTGTAAGTGATGATTTTAAATACAATTCCACCAAAGAAGATATGGATATCAAGATAAAAGTGAATGAAGGTATAAAGTACAAGGTGAGAAATATTACATTCTCAGGCAATAAAATATATAAGGATACAACGCTTATTGAAAGACTTGATTTTAAACGCGGCGATATTTACGATGCTACCAAGTTTAACCAGAATTTAAGGGGAAACGAGAACCAGACAGATGTAGCTGCTTTGTATCTTGATAACGGATATCTTGGTTTTAATGCCGATGTAGAAGAAGTAGTTGTTAATGAAAATCAGCTTGACCTGAAAGTACATATAACAGAGAACAGGCAATATAGAATAGGTCTGGTCAACATAACAGGAAATATAAAAACACAGGATAAGATAATCAGGCGTGAGCTTTATACACTTCCCGGACAGTACTTCAACAGAACTGAAATGATAAGAAGCCTTAGGGAAATTTCTACTCTTAACTATTTCAATCCCGAGCGTCTAAATTATGATTTCCAGCAAAGAAATGACAGTACGGTTGACCTGGTTTATATTCTTGAAGAGAAATCCTCAGACCAGCTGAATGCTTCGGTTGGATGGAGCCAAAGCTTTGGCTTATCAGGAAGTATTGGGTTAGTATTTAATAATTTTGATATTGCGGACCCGCTCAATGGCGGTGCAGGGCAAATATTAAGCTTACAGTGGGATTTCGGTTCAAGCGGTACTTACAGAACATTCAGCCTTGGATTTACAGAGCCATGGTTGTTTGATTCCCCGACCTCTGTTGGAGTGAATGTATTTGATACAAAACAGAACTATACTTATTCAATAAGAGAAACAGGCGGAACAGTCAGTTTAGGAAGACGTTTCAGATTCCCCGATGATTATTTCAGGGGAGATTGGTTTGTGAAATTCCAGAGAACACAGGTAATAAACGGTGCCGATTTATATGACGAGGGAACAAGAAGCCAGTTAAGCATAGGGCAAACAATTTCAAGGAACTCAACTGATAACCCGATATTTCCAACGTACGGTACAAGGGTGTCATTATATTCAGAGCTGGCAGGTGCAAATTTACTTGGAAGCATTAGCTTCCACAAACATTCATTTAATGCAGAGGCATTTAACCGGCTTGAAAACTCCGGCAAGTTTGTTCTTTATTCAAACTTCTTGCTGGAAAGTGTAAGCAGTCTTGCATCAGATGGATATATCCCGCCAAATGAATTTTTCTTTATGGGCGGCAGCGGATTGGCTTATAACACAATTGCTTTAAGAGGATATGATGACAGAACAGTAGGGCCTTTAAATACATCAGGCAATCCTGTAGGCGGAAGAGTTTTAATGAAATACGGTGTAGAGTTAAGATACGCATTGTCACTGGATCCTATTCCGATATTCCTGCTTGCATTTGGAGAAGCAGGAAATGTTTGGCCAACATTTAAGCAATCAGATTTATTTGACCTGAGAAGGTCTGTTGGTTTTGGAGCACGGCTCCAGCTTCCTGCAGTTGGAATAATCGGTTTTGACCTGGGATACGGATTTGACAGAAAAGTTGTTGACGGACAAGACCCGTCATGGATTTTCCACTTCCAGTTCGGTAAAGGATTTTAATATATATTTGAAACAGAAACAAAACAAAAGAACTATAAATTTAAGGAGAATTAATTGAATAAAATATTTGTAATAGCAATTATTGCTTTACTCTCATGTATAAGTTTTTCATATTCGCAGGTTAAAATTGCTTATGTTGACAGCGAAATTATCTTAAAACAGCTTCCCGAAGCACAGGAAATTCAAAAAAAGCTGGAAGACCTTCAGAAAAATTATCTTGATACAATAGCTACAAAGGAAAACGAAATAAAGACAAAAGCTGAAGTATTCAGAACAAAATATGAAGATGCACAGAAACAGGTTGAAGCGGGTTCTTTAAAGCCCGAGCAAATTAAGCTTCTGGAAACCGAAATCGGCGGATTACAGACCGAACTGCAGCAGCTTGAACAGGAGCTTTATGATTACAGGCAAAGTATCCAGCAGAGTTTATTGAAAGTACAAAACGAGCTTTTCAAACCTGTAAAGGATAGGATTGATAAGGTAATTGAAACTGTTGCTAAAGAACTTAAATACAATTTCGTGTTTGATAAAACATCCGATGCAGTGTTGTATGGTGATAAAACATTTGATATAACCTACAGGGTTATGGAAAAATTAACTCAATAAGTTTCCAAAATAATAATTAATTAAAATGAAGGTAAAAGTTTTTTTCCTGTTCATTCTGATGTTTGTATCTTCAAATGCTTTTTCACAGGCAAAAATCGGATATGTGGATTCAAAAGTAATTTTGGAAAAGCTGCAGGATGCCGCAGATGCTCAGAAGAATCTTGATAATCTTGTTCAGCTTTGGAAAACTGAAGTCCAGCATTTGACTGACAGTCTTGCTGCTATAAAAGATGATTACGAGAAGAAAAAGCTTATATTAACCGATAATGTTAAGAAACAACGTGAAGAAGGTATTGAAACGCTTGAAAGAAAAATAAGTGATTACAAGCTTTCAAAGTTTGGGGAGAATGGTGAATATTTCGTGAAACAAACTGAGCTCATGAAACCGGTTCAGGATAAAGTTTTTAAAGCAATTCAGGATGTTGCCAAAGAAGGCGGTTATGACTTTGTCTTCGACAGGAGCAGTGAAATTATACTTCTTTATATGAATGATAAATATGATCTGACTTCGAAGGTTATCAAAAGGCTTGAAACCATGTAGTTTACGGTTAATATGAAGAGCAAATGAAATTATCGGAAATAGCAAATTTAGTAAAGGGCAAACTAACCGGAGACGGAAACAGTGAAATTGTAAACGTTGGAAAGATTGAATATGCCCGCAAAGATGAAATAACTTTTATTGCAAACCCGGTTTATGAAAAGTATTTTAATAGCACCAATGCAGGTGCTATTATTGTTTCCAAAAGCTTTGTTCCGCCAAAAGATGCAAAGAGCATTCCTTTAATTTATGTTGAAGATCCATATCTTGCTTTCCTGAACTTACTTGAAGTACTTAACCCTGAAGCAAATAATAAGGAGACCGGCATTCACAGTACTGCAGTGATTTCCGGTTCAGCAATTATCTCTGATATTGAAGTAAACATTGGAGCTAATTGTTTTATAGGAAACAAATGTGTGATAGGGAAACGCGTGACAATTCTGCCAAACACAGTATTATTATCCGGTGTAATAATAGGTGATGACGTCTTAATATATCCTAATGTTACGATATATAATAGCTGCAAAATAGGCAGCCGTGTAATAATTCATTCCGGAACAGCTATAGGGAGTGATGGATTCGGTCATGCAAAAACCGCTGACGGTACATATCAGAAGATACCGCAGAAGGGTATTGTTGTAATTGAAGATGATGTTGAGATAGGCAGTAACTGCTCAATTGACAGGGCAACTATTGGTGAAACAAAGATTGGCAAAGGCGTAAAGCTTGATAACCAGATACAAATTGCACACAATGTAGAAATAGGAGAGAACACGGTAATTGCAGCTCATACGGGTATTGCCGGCAGTACTAAGATAGGGAAGAATTGCATGATAGGCGGAAAAGCAGGATTTGTAGGTCATATAAATATATGCGATAATGTAATTGTCACTGCTGCATGTAATGTATCGAAATCGATTACTGAACCCGGAGTTTATTCCGGTTACAGGGCTAGGCCGCAAAGACAAGACCTGAAGCAGGAAGCATTACTGCGGAAGATTGAAGAAATGCAAAACAGAATAAATAAATTAGAAAATTCATCAAATAAAAATTCTTAACATATGCTCACAAAACAACGTACTATTTGTAAAGAAGTTTCTATAAAAGGCATCGGTCTTCACACCGGTAATGATTCCACATTGACCTTTAAACCGGCACCTGAAAATTACGGTATAAGATTTAAAAGGATTGACCTTGAAAATTCACCTGAAATACTTGCCGATATCGACCATGTTATTGATATCTCTCGCGGTACTACAATAGCCGTTGGTGATGCACAAGTAAAAACTGTTGAGCATGTTCTTGCTGCTATAATGGGATGTGAGATAGATAATATTATTGTTGAGCTTACAACAAATGAACCCCCGGTAACCGATGGAAGTGCTAAGCCCTTTGTTGATATCCTGCTAGAGGCAGGTTTTTTGGAGCAAAATGCAATGAAAGATTACCTGGTTATAGAACAGACAGTACATTACAGGGATGATAAGAATGAAGTTGATATTGTTGCTCTGCCGCTTGACGATTTTAAAGTAACTGTAATGATAGATTACCGTAACCCTGCACTTGGGTCGCAGTATACAGGATTGTTCAGCCTTGAAAATGAATTTGCTACGGAATTTGCTCCATCAAGGACCTTTTGCTTTTTACATGAAGTGGAAGAGCTCCATGAGCTGGGATTGATAAAGGGAGGGAAGTTTGATAATGCAGTTGTTATTGTAGATAGAGACCTGACACAAAATGATCTTGAGTGCCTGATGGAAAAACTTGGCATTAGCGGCAGTGTTGTGCTTGGTGAAAACGGTATATTGAACAATAACCAGTTAAGATTTAAAAATGAACCTGCACGCCATAAGTTAATGGACTTAATAGGAGATATGGCATTGATAGGTGCACCTATTAAAGGACATATTCTTGCAGCACGCCCCGGACATAAAGCTAATATTGAGTTTGTTAAGCTTCTCAGAAAGCTATATCAGCAGAATAAGCTAAAAATGAAATATCATGTTGATCCTGCAAAAGCCGGCAATGTAATATTTGATATTGATGCTATTAAAAAAATGCTGCCTCACAGATACCCGTTTTTATTAGTTGATAAAGTTGTGGATATGGAACTTGGAAAGAGAATAGTTGGTGTAAAAAATGTAACGGTAAATGAACCATTTTTCCAGGGGCATTTCCCGCAAAAACCAATAATGCCGGGTGTTCTTATTGTAGAAGCTATGGCACAGACAGGCGGCTTGCTGATATTCAGTTCAACAGACAGCAGCGGGAACGGCAATAAAAACGGTGAACCCAAGCTGGCATATTTTACTTCAATAGATGGGGCAAGATTCAGAAAACCTGTTATTCCTGGTGACCAATTGTTTTTAGAGGTAGAAATCCTTGCTAAAAAAAGGAATATATACAAAATGAAATGCAAGGCATACAAAAACAGATTAAACGGCGAACTTGCATGTGAAGCTGAAATTATGATAGCTATAGGGGTATAACTATTTGCTTTTCACTTTCTTTTCGGCTTTATAAATATCTTTAATAATATCCTGAGCTATAGGCTCACCATCTTCAATTTTATAGTATGCAATGTGCAGGTGTGTTCTGCCGTGTACAGCTTTTCGTCCTGTTCTTCCGACTATCCCCACTGTTTCACCGGCCCTTACAATTTGCCCGACCTGAACCAGCACAGAATCAAGATGAGAATAATAAAAAATAGCTTTGCTGACAGGGTCAAACAACTTAACGAAATTTCCGCCGCGTCCTAAATCACCGGGAACCCAGGTATTTTTTATATTAATTATTACACCGCTTACTATGGCAACAGCTTCAATTTTTTTACCTGTTGCATCTTCAATAACGTTACTGTCCGCATCCAGAATGAAAATATCGTGAGCAGGGTGGCCTTTTGAATCTCCTCCCTGGAAATACTCAAATTTTTCATCTTTATAATCTTTGCCGTTATTTCTATAAGATATTGCTGTATATCCCGTCATCGGGAATACCCAATCGCTTCTTTTAGTAAAAGAAATATCAAGTGTTTTACAGTATTGAACTGCAAGAGGGACATATAGCTCAATAGAATCTATTGCAGCATCCTTATCAATTGTGTGGTTCCATATCATTTTATCTGTCAAATCCCATCTTTCTATAATATCAACAGAGTTTTGAGAATTTGAATACTGTAAAAATGACATTAAGAACAATAAAGCTAAATATTTTGTTTTCATATTGTTAAATTCCAAATTTTTTCTGAAAAATGAAATGAAATTAATTAGCTTTATTATTTAAAACCGGTGCTATTTTTGATAAACTTTAGCTTGACAATTATATAAATATTGGTGATATTTACTTGTAATTAGAGTTTAAAATGTTTTTTTACATAGTCTAGCCCCTTAGTCTCGATATTTATGGTAGGGATGTAAATTTTATAAGCGGCAATGAAGCTTAAAAATAAAATTCCTGAAGATAAAAAGAGAGCAGCTAAGAAATCAAGCAGCGAGATAAATCTTCTATATAAGACAGGTCAAAAACTTTCTGCTACTCTTAATGTTCATGCATTGTTTAATACAATGTTTGAATCGCTAAGCAAAATAATGGATTGTGATGAACTGTTTATATCAACATTCAACCCCCGTACAAATTTAATAAAATGTGAATACATCAGGTCTAAAGATGAAAAGAATATAAATGTCAGTTCTATTCCATTAATTCCATTAGCACCCAAAGGTTACGGTATTCAGAGCAGGGCAATCCGTTCAAAAAAAGCCATCATAATAAATGATTACGAACGTGATTTCAAAAAAGTTATAACAAGCCATAATATAATAATAAGAACGGGAAGGAAACCGGATAATCAGGATATACAGTATGATAACCCGAGGTCAGTATTAGTTATACCGATGAAATTAAAGAACATAGTAACAGGTGTAGTTCAAATTTTCAGCAGAAGAGAAAATGCTTATGAAAAGGGACACCTGAAATTTGCCGAATCCATGGTTCATCTTTTAGTACTCGCTTATAATAATGTCCTTCTTATTAAAAATGCAAGAAAAGAAATAAATGAAAGAATATCCACCGAAAATAAACTCAGGCAGCTTCTTAAAGAAAAAGAAATACTTGTCCGAGAAGTACATCACAGGGTGAAAAATAATTTACAGGCAATATCAACGTTGTTAAAACTACAAACAGGAAATGTACATGATCCCGAAGCAATTCAGTTTTTAGACCAAAGCAGAGACCAGGTAAAAGCAATCTCGATTATTCATGATAAGCTTTACCGGGATACAGATATAAATTCAATTAATTTCGAGCAATATACTTCATCACTTATTGAGCAGCTTTATTTTGTTTACGGAATATCGCGTGAAAGGATTGAAACAGATTTGCAAATCTATATTACAATACTTAATGTCGATACAGCAATTCCATGCGGATTGATAATAAATGAACTAGTATCAAATTCATTTAAACATGCTTTCCCTGATGACATGTGTGGTAAAATCACAGTAAAATTAAATACAGATAAAAAAAGGAAATATATATTAAAATATTACGATAATGGTATTGGCCTGGCAAATGAAATAAACTCTTTATCAATGCAATCTTTGGGAATGCAGCTAATCAATATGCTTACAGAACAATTGCATGGTGAAATGAAAATAGAAAATAAGGAGGGATTCAAATTTCAGTTAAAATTCACCTCCATGTAAAGAAATTTATTGAACAATTCCGCAAATTAATTCCGAAAACGAGGTAAGTTCAGATATTTCAATAATTATAAAAACCCGTGAAATTGATAATATCTCTATATTCTTTCATTGATTAAACTTAAAAAAAGGGACATATTTGAATACTTCAGGAACTATTGTTGAAAATAATATTGTAAATAAACTGTAAAAAGGCTAGATTTCTATGTCTGATAAAACAAAAAAAGAACTTCTTATCGAAGTCAGAAATCTGAATAAGAAAGTAAAGAAGCTCGAATCCGAGTCAAATAAAAGTATAAGCCGGGAGTTTAACCTTTTATTTGAAACGGGAAAGCTGCTTTCAAGTACACTTGATATCCGTACAATTTATCAAATGATGTATCAGACTTTATCAAAGATAATGGATTGCGATGAGCTTTTTATATCTTCATTTGACCCGAAAGATAACCTGATAAAATACGAATTCCTGATGGATAAAAGAGGAAAAGAAAATATTGATGTCAGTTCAATTCCTCCAATCCCGTTAGCACCGGAAGGTTACGGAATACAAAGCCAGGCAATCCGTTCAAGGCAATCAATTATAATGAATGATTACCAGCAGCATTTTAAAAAAGTAATAACAAGCTATAGTATTAAAAATGACGGCCAGTTATATTCCAGCACAGGAACAGAGGATTTTTTTAAGCCAAATTCTGCAATGATAATACCCATGAAGCTTGAAAACAGGGTACTTGGTGTTATCCAGATTTTCAGCGGAAGGAAAAAAGCATACACACAGAAGCACATGAAATTTGCAGAATCCCTGATTCACCTGGTAGCTCTTGCTTATAATAATGCTCTTTTGTATAGAGATGCTAAAAAAGAAATAAGGGTCCGCCAGGCTGCCGAGGAAAAACTTAAGCAGACTGTTAAAGAAAAAGAAATGCTGGTTAAAGAAGTACACCACAGGGTGAAAAACAATTTACAGGTTATATCCAGCTTGTTGAAATTACAATCAAGCTATTTACATGATCCGGAAGCGGCGGAATATTTAACTGTGAGCAGGAACAGGGTGAAAGCTATGTCGTTGATACATGAAAAATTATATAAGACAACCGATTCAGGTAAAATAAATTTTGAACAATACGTAACACAGCTTGCAGACCACCTGTATAATGTGTATGGGGTTTCAAAAGACAGGATAAAAATAAACCTGAGCATAAATGATATTTATCTTGATATCGATACTGCAATTCCATGCGGTTTATTGATAAATGAATTGGTTTCCAATGCTTTTAAACATGCATTTCCTGATGGCAGGGATGGAAAAATTAATATTGAGCTCTGCAATATTAATGGTGACTACTTTTTAAGCGTGGAAGATGACGGAATTGGTATTCCTGATGGTTTGGATGTTTATAATACGCCTTCACTAGGTATGCAGCTTATCATAATGCTGTCGGAGCAATTAGAAGGGGAGTTTACTGCAGGAAATGAAACCGGTTTTAAATTCACAATTAAGTTCTCTCCTTTTTAATACTTATCAACCAGCCGGATGAACTAATATAAAATCCCGCCCGGTTTTCTTATCCATTTACATATAAACTATACATAGAAAAAGCTCATCAAAGCGGATCAATCGTAATAACCTTTTTTTCCTGTTCCGGATAGGGAAGCTCAATTGGCCGCTCTTCATGCTTTATTATGCGTCTATCCTTCAAGTTTTTATATGCTACATACGCACCGAGAGCAAGAATTATCCCGCTTAATATAAATATGAAGTCTATACTTGTATAAGATGATATATAACCGCTGGATATGGGTCCCAGCAGGTTTCCGAAAAGAGTAAAGCTTGATGCAATACCCATAACTCCGCCTTTTCGCTCAGATGGTGTATTGGTACTGATAAAAGAATATAGTGAAGGCAGGACACCGCCTATACAAAACCCGAGGAATGCACGTATCGGTATAAGCTGCCAGGCAGAAAATGTCGCAACGTGAAGTGCATATCCGATGCCTGCACCCAATAATGCAAAGGTTATATTCTTTCTGTATCCCTTTTTATCATTTCTTTTTCCCCACATGGGAGATGATATAACCTGGAAGACTCCGATTATGCCAAATATTGCACCGGTAATAGTTGCAATATAAGGAACCAGTCCTATTTTTTGCTCAATAAAAAGTGCGAACATCGGCTGTATCATAGAAATAGCTGCAGCAGAAATTATCAGTGTTAACATTGCATATTTCAGGTTATGATTCTGAAATACGAACAGGTAATTATCAAGAATATTATTTTTCCTGTTGGTTTCTTTATTTACTTCATGAACGAAGAAAAGAACAAGAATACCGCTGATGAAACATAACACAGCGGTAATAAAAAAAACATTTCTGTAACCAAACGAATCGGCAAGCAAGCCGCCTACAAACGGACCCAATACATTTCCTGCCGCAGTTGATGAAGCGAGGAATCCTATTGCATAACCGGAATTTTCTTTCGGTGTGTTTGAAGATACTAATGCAAGTGATGCAGCAATAAACCCGCTCAGTGCACCCTGAACCATTCTAAAAACGAAAAGCTGGTAAACATTAGCTGAGAGCCCAATCAAAAGCTGTGAGACTGCAAGCCCGAATATAGCCCTGATAACCATGCTCTTTTTTCCAACTCTATCGCCCAGCCAGCCCCACAAAGGAGTAGCAATAAATGCAGTAATAAACACACCGGATACGGCAAGCCCGCTCCACCTTTTCAGCTCGGAAATATCAGTTACACCAAGCTCTTTAATGAACAAAGGCAGAAAAGGCACAACCATACTCATTCCAATCATGGCAATAAGCTGCGCCAGCCATATTATATATAAATTTTTTCTCCAGCTTATCAAATTGTATCCCAATAAATGAATAATTTACAAGAATAGTAAATATTAAAATTTGAATAAATGCAGAAAGGGGCAGATTACAGTTTACAAATTATGGATACTATGAATAAATAGCCACGGGTTAAAACCCGTGGAATATATTGTAAAGCACGCACCAAAAGTATATAATATGAATAACCAATCTGTTAACGTTTATTTGCATTCTTTTTTAAATTATTGAATTATAAATTTACTTTTTATTATCTGAATATTTTAATGCCATCAGTACTTACAAAGATTAAAGATTTCCTGGGTTTAAAGCGGAATGTAGTATTGCTTCTCGTGCTGATAATTTTCATGCTGACGGGTGAGAAGACCTGGGAAAGATTTGTACCGAAATATCTGGAAGGTATCGGAAGCTCATTAATCATAATAGGCGGTTTTGGCTTTCTGTTGAATTTCCTTGGAGCATTCTGGTCATTACCCGGAGGTTATATTGCAGACAGGTTCGGGAATAAGCGTGCATTTCTTATCTTTAACTTAATGGCAATCGGCGGTTATGTAATAGCAATAGTATTTACAAGCTGGATTGCAGTATTTGTCGGGCTGCTGTTTTTTTCCGCGTGGAATGCAATCTCGCTTCCCGCAAGCATGTCGCTGATAGGAAAATCACTTGGTACGCATAAAACCGCTATGGGGATTTCAATGCATTCCATTATCAGAAGATTCCCGATGATGATAGGACCTATTATTGGCGGTGTTTTAATAACTTCTTACGGGTTAGTTACGGGAATAAAGCTAAGCTTTGGAATTTCAATTCTATTATGTTTGGCTGGAATATTTTTTCAGCAAAAAATGACTGTCGAAAAAGAGGGTGTAGTTGAAAAAATACAGCCTGTCCAGTTATGGAAAAGATTTGACCCAAAGTTAAAGAATCTATTGGTTTCCGATATATTAATCAGATTCTGTGAGCAAATTCCATATGTTTTTGTAGTAATTTGGTGCCTTAATAACATAGGAATTTCACCGGAGCAATTCGGCATTTTAACAGCTATAGAAATGATAACTGCCGCAGTGATTTATATACCTGTCGCAAGTTTTTCAGATAAGCTTGAAAGAAAGCCGTTTATTGTAATAACTTTTATTTTCTTTTCAATTTTCCCTATTTTTTTATATTTTAGTACAAGCTATTTAATGCTTATCTTTGCATTTATAATCCGTGGCTTAAAAGAGTTTGGCGAACCAACAAGAAAAGCATTAATACTGGATCTTTCTGTTAAAAATGCTGAAGCACGCTCTTTTGGGCTGTATTATTTTATCAGGGATATGATTGTTTCCTTTGCTGCTTTTGCAGGCGGTTTCTTATGGAAATTAGGACCTTCTGTTAATTTTTTTACAGCTTTTGCAGCAGGTATTGCCGGAACATTATTTTTCCTCTTTTGGGGAAAAGGAACTCAAAGAACTCCAATTTCAAATTAATATATTAGTAATTGAATTTAATATCATCAACTGACCGGCTTCCAAAGGTCTATAAAAAATATTTTCTTGCGCTTGTTTTATTTTTTATATTTTACTGCATTTTCTTAAGCTGGAGCTTCCTGTTTCAAAATGTGGATGATGCTTATATTTCCTTCAGGTATGGTAAAAACCTGATGGAAGGAAACGGGCTTGTTTACAATGCAGGTGAATATGTGGAAGGGTATACTAATTTTTTATGGACTGTAATAACTTCTCCATTCACCGTTGTTAAAGGAATTGATATTTCTATTTTTTCATTAATACTCGGATTAATAATATCCATTTTTAATATTTACCTGATATCACAAATCAGCAAAACATTTTTCGACCTGTTTAAGAATCTTCCCATCTATTTCCTTTTTTTGCCGTCAATTTTCTTCGTGCTGGATGATTCGATTGCTTTCTGGGCAATTGGAGGGATGGAATTCCCTATTTACACAATGTTCATTCTGGGAATAGTGTATTATTATTTCCGTATAAATGAGAGAAGCCATAATTACATTTATATGGCATTTATGATGGTTCTTTGCACATTAACCCGCCCTGAAGGGAATATGATATTTGTTCTGACTATGCTGCATTTTCTTCTGAACATGAAAAAAATTGATAAATTCGGGAATAAGTTTTTTGCCATAATTGCAATATATGCTTTATTTGTTGCTATTTATTATGGATTTAAATACCTTTACTACGGACAGGTCATACCAAATACTTTTTATGCAAAAGGTGTAACCGATATCAGAATGAACATGCTGCTTGGCTTTAAATACCTGGCTCTTTGTATCGGGGCTAGAATGTTTATATTTATTTTTATATTGTTCATTCCTTTTAAAAAAGCAATTAAAGATTTCAAGCAATCATATCTTATCTTATTTGCATCCTTATATATAATGTACATATTTGTCGTTGGCGGTGACTGGATGATAGCTAACAGGTTCTTTGTCCCAATCATTCCGATGATGTACATATTAAGTGCAATAGGACTTGTTACTGCAATTAAAAAGCTTTCAAATTTAAACCCGGATTATATCAGGTCTACTGTAAAGATATCCAAAGTGACTGCTATAGTTTTATCAATTCTTCTTTTTGTTATTACATTAACCTTTCTTGAATACAGGCAATTAATAATTAAAGATGAAAATTATAATTACGAGCTGCAATGGTCAATGTTCGGCAAATGGCTGAAGGAAAATACTTCTCCCAATACTGTAATTGCAGTGGGTCCTGCCGGCAAGATACCGTATTATTCTGAGCTTTATACAATTGATATGTGGGGCTTAAATAATTCTTACATCGCTAAAACTCCTTCCAAAAGACTTCAGGCAGGCCATAAGAAATTTGATATTGAGTATGTTCTCTCTTTAAATCCGGAATTTATAATCGGCTATGCCGGCTTTGAGGAAGAGGATATTCCGCCCAAATACGAGAAGTTCAATGCACCGGAGGAAAAGTATAAATCGATTGATGTAGTCTTCCGGCTGAAGAAAGAGTACAGGACAGAGAACCGGTAATGGTTAAAACAGCAATGATATTGGCTGCGGGGTTTGGCACAAGATTAAAAGAACTTACAAAAGATACGCCCAAAGCATTGATAGAATACAGGGGTAAGCCGATGATAACGCATGTTATAGAACGCCTTATATCATTTGGGATAGAAGATTTTGTCGTTAACTGCCATCACTTTGCAGAACAATTAGTCAGCCATTTTAATGAGAATAAGTATAATGCTAAGATAAATTTAATAATCGAAGATAAGATACTTGGCACCGGCGGCGGAATAAAAAATGCCGAACGTTATTTAAAAGATACAGGTGATTTCATTGTTCATAATGCGGATGTTATATCGGATATTGATATTCAAAGTATGTATGAGTATCACAAAAACAATAATGCATATGCAACACTGGCACTTCAGGATAGAGATACAACCCGCCCGTTAATTATAGATGAAAAAATGAATATCATCGGGAGAAAATCTGCAAACGGTTTTCTACGTTATGCAAATCCTGTTGGTGAAGAAAGATTAATCGGATTCTGCGGCATTCATTTCATCTCTTCAAACATCTTCAACGACTTCAGAGAGACCGGCTTCTTTGATATTTTCACTGAATATTTCAGATTGATATCTGAAGGCAAAAAAATAATCGGCTATGATGTAACGGGCTCTGATTGGAAGGATTTAGGAACCATAGAGAGCTTGAATAGCTGAAAACAAGAATTTCTTACTTAGTGCATTTTTATGTGCATATTTTTTTCAATCATCCAAAATCTAACCAAATCCGTTATAACATTTTCACAACAATATTACGACATACTGTAATTCAATTCAATATTAACAAAGAACGGTGATGAGTGATATTCATCATCACTATATAAAATAATATAGTAATCGCTCATAGTCAAGTTTTAACTAAAAATATTTTAATCACTCCTTAAAAAACATATCAGAACCGTGATTTTGAGGATTGAGGGATTTAAGTAGATAGCAGTTCCCCCTTTCGAAGGTCGAAGATCCGGTTTACCGGAGGGCTAGGGGGATGATTGCTGTATTGACATGGATGAGCTTAAAGCATCCCCTCTACCCTCCAACAATAGCGACAAAATCTTTCTTATTATAATTTCATATAGCTATCTCAGTTAACGGAATACTGAAGATTTGTTTTTAAGAAAATATGGCGATTCCCGCTTGTAATCGCCATTTATTGAGGCAAATTTGGCACACTCTGACAGAGTTATCTGCTTATATTAAAGCATGTTATGAGGATTGCGATGGATTTTTAGCCGTGATTGACCTGAAAACAGCCCAACACCTGCAGGTTTTGTTAACAAAGTTATCCAATAAACAACCCATATCATGTCAAAAGTGGGGGATTGCCGTGTGAGGCAAAATTGAGCCGGTGACGGGATTGGTTACCCGCCAGATTTGCTGAACAGAAATGAGCAAAACAGCAAAATATGTCTTTAATTATTTAATATATAATTGAAAAACCATTGTTATATCATTATATTGTAGTAACTGCAATATATTGTTTTGAAACTCTTTTATCTGTAAAGAGATGAAGAAAAATAAATACAAACCTGTTTATCCTGTTCAAAAAATAAATATCACCGGACTATTTGTTATCTGTTATTTGCTATTTGTTATTTGCCCTGCACAAGCACAATGGCTTGGTGCTCTTATACCTGATTTTAGGGTGAATGATGACAACACAACATTAACACAGGGTTCTCCATCCATTGGTGTAGATGGTGAAGGTAATTTTGTAATTGTATGGAATGACCCAAGAATTTACCCCGGAAGAGTATATTGCCAGATATTTGATATAGACGGCAACAGAATAAGAAATAATTTTGGAATTGGACAAGATACGTGCGGATTAGGTGTAATAACTGTATTAAAAGATGGTAGATTTATTGTGAGTTATGCAAATAACAGGAATATTTACCAGCAAAGATATAATAAACTTGGCTATCCATTGGGACCATGGGGGATGGTCAATGATGTTCCATTACCGGATACAGTTGTTGTCCCTAATTATCCTGGCAGTATTGGTACAGATAGTTCAGGAAATTATGTTGTGGCTTGGACAGATAACAGATATGGTTCGCTTAATACAAATGTTTATGGACAAAGATATGATTCATCAGGTAATAAACTCGGCAATAATTTCAGAGTTAATGATATAATGAATCACGCAGGTTATCCGGGATTAGCAGTTAATAAAGACGGCAGCTTTATAGTTACTTGGCAGGAATATAGATCTACCGGCATCAAAATATATATGCAAAGATATAACAGATTTGGAAATGCAATAGGAATAAACCAAAGAGTTGATGATGATACTACCACTACAAATTCAAAAAGCGGTGCAGTGACTGCTTGTGATGGAAATGGAAATTTTGTTATTGCTTTTGCAGATTATAGATACTCAATAAATACAGCAGTAATATTTTACCAGCTTTATGATTTAGCTGGAAATAAAATTGGGGGCAACCAAAGAGCTGATGTAGGTATTGGACCTGATAAAGGAGCCACAAAAATATCTATGCAGACTGATGGAAAATTTGTAATTAATTGGATTGATGACAGAACAGGTAAAGATATTGGATACTGTCAAAGATTCAATAGTGATGGTACTAAAATAAATATTAACTTTCCTATCCCTCTAATCACCAGCTTTAATAACAGCACTTATGGAATATTTTTATATAACTTAAGAATATATTCAACTTGGCCTGACATCAGAAATAGTAATTGGGATATATATGCAAATATAAGAAGTTTTATCAATCCTGATAGTATTTTTGTTTCTATTTCTTCAAATCAACATTATTTAAAAGAATTCAAATTATATCCTTCATATCCAAATCCATTTAATCCGATTACAAACATAAAGTTTTTCATACCAAATTCCACCTTTGAGGAGGGCAAGGAGAGTGATTACGTGAAACTAATTGTCTATGATGTGCTGGGAAGAGAAGTTGCAATATTAATAAATGAAAAACTAACATCAGGAACATATTTAACAAAATGGGATGCAGGTAATAATTCAAGTGGTTTGTACTTTGTAAAGTTAACTGCTGGATCAAATTATTCAGCAATACAGAAATTAGTATTAATGAAGTAAAATAATAAATTCTGCCGTTGTTGGTATTGAACACCAACAACCCTTAATGACCATCTCTAATAATCTCCGCTAATCATCTTCTGCCGCAGAATAATGAGTTTAGAAATCCCACTTTTCACTTCCAGCCCAAAAACCAAACAAAACTTTATTTGTATTGAAACAAATCATATATTACGGTATATTTTCAAATCTTTTTTCAAAATTAATAACAAAGTATGAAACCCTGGGCACTTATACTGGGCGCTTCCAGCGGGTTTGGAGGTGCTACAGCATTAGAACTGGCAAAACATGGCTATAATATTTTTGGCGTACATCTTGACAGGCAAATAACCATGCCTAATGTTACAAGCTTAATAAAAAAAATAGAGCATCTTAAACAGCATGCTGTATTTTTTAATATTAACGCAGCGGATTCCATTAAAAGGAATGAAGTACTGGATGAAATGCAGGAACGGCTCAATACATATCACGATAAGGGTATGATAAAAGTGCTTATGCATTCACTTGCATTTGGTACGCTAAAACCGTTTATTGCTAAATCACAAAATAATTGCATATCTCAGGCACAAGTGGAAATGACTATGGATGTTATGGCTAATTCGCTTATTTACTGGACTCAAGGTCTTGTATTCAGAAATTTATTGGCAGATGGCGGAAGGATATTTGCATTAACAAGTGCAGGGTCGCATTCGGTAATCCCGTTTTATGGTGCAGTATCAGCAGCTAAGGCAGCACTGGAATCGCACATCAGGCAGCTTGCATTTGAATTAGCATCAATGAATGTTACGGCAAATGCAATAATGGCGGGTGTAACCGATACTCCTGCACTGGCAAAGATACCCGGGGCAAAGACTATGATAGACTCGACAAAGCTGAAAAATCCAAGAGGCAGACTAACTGAACCCGAAGATGTTGCTAAAGCTATTGCCATGTTGTGTTCAGATGGTGCAGGATGGATTTCAGGCAATGTGCTTGGAGTGGATGGAGCCGAAGATATTATTAATTTTACCGGGGAAAGAGCTACACATTCGATTAAATGACGAATGGGGTTGCAGGTTGAAGGTTGCAGGTTGCAGGTTGAATGTTGCAGGTTACAGGTTGCAGGCTGCAGGTTGTAAGGCTTGTGCTGAGCGGAGTCGAAGCATTGGAAGGTTGAAAAGTTTGGGGCAGTGTCAGGTCTTAGTTTGACGATATGGATTAGTTTAGATTAACTGATATGTATTATAAGGAAAGAAAGAATTCAGATTAACAAAGATTGACCTGACACAAGCGTTAGCTTAAGATGACCGGAAGATTACAATCAATACTGAAGGACATTAATTTAACTGCATACCCCTTGTCAATTAAGATTAGTGTAGATATTTAGATTTTTTGTGATATATGATTAAAGATTTTTCGTATCATCTATGGGATTGCTTCGCTTTCCTTATTAATTGAAATCTCTTTTTCGTTATTTATATTAAGATTTTATTTCGTATTTCTATAAATGTTTGATCTCGCAATTAGTTTATTAACTTAACAAACTCTAAAATATTATATTGAATTAACTTATCTAAACCATGTCTGAATTTAAACTTACCGAAGAGCAGCAAATGCTCCGCGAAATGGTTCGCGATTTTGCAAGAAACGAAATTATGCCTATTGCTCATAAAATAGATGAAGATGAAAAGATACCGCCTGAATTAATTAAGAAATTAGCAGAGCTCGGGTTACTTGGAGTGGCATTCCCGGCTGAGTATGGCGGCGGCGGTTTTGGAGAAGTCGGCTATTGTATTATGCAGGAAGAAATTTCCCGTGCCTGCTTATCAACTGCAACATTTATTGGAGCACACCAGTCGATTGGCACAAACGCAATATACGTCGGGGGAAGCGAGTTCCTGAAGAAGAAGTATGTTATTCCTCTTGCACAGGGAGATATGATTGGAGCATTTTGCCTTACTGAATCTCAGGCGGGCTCGGATTCGTTCAACGTAAGAACAAATGCCAGGCTTGAAGGCAATGAATGGGTCATTAACGGTGATAAATTATGGATAACAAACGGCGGATTGGCAGATGTGATATCGGTATTTGCAAGAACCGAACGCGGTGTTTCAGCTTTTGTTGTTGAAACTAAAATGGATGGATTTACTGCAGGACCTGCTGAAAAGAAAATGGGTATCAGGGGAAGTACAACTAATGCAATTACTTTTTGTAATGTCAGAGTGCCTAAAGAAAACCTTATCGGCAGTGAAGGCAGGGGATTCCTTGTTGCCATGAAAACACTTGATGCCGGCAGGCTTGGGCTTGGTGCATGCTGTCTTGGTGCTTCAAAAGAGATGCTTGAGCTTTCAACAAAATATGCCAAAGAAAGAGTGCAGTTTGACCAGCCGATTGCAAATTTCCAGGCGATACAGTTCATGCTTTCGGAAATGGCAATGATAATATTTAATATGGAATCAATTGTTTACCGCACAGCCGCTGAATATGATGCAAAGAAAAATGTCAGTACGCATTCTGCAATGGTGAAGCTATACTGCTCCGAAGGTCTGGATAGAATAGTTGATTTTGCAGTTCAGATACACGGCGGCATGGGTTATTCAAGAGAGTATCCGATAGAGCGTTTCTACCGCGATTCCCGTATTAACAGGATATTTGAAGGTACAAACGAAATTCAAAAAGGCATCATAGCACGCGATGTCTTAAAACGTAACGGAGTAATGTAATAAAATGAAAAAGAAAATCATTTTTCTCGCAGTTATAACTTTAGGATTTATGCTGTTAAACGGCTGCCTTTCAGTAGAGACAAAGGAATACAATTTCAAAATTAAGAAAGACGGCTCGGGCACTGGAACTATTAAATACATAAATATTATGTCGGATAATAAAGATTCTGTTGGTGCTGCTGAATCCGATTACCAAACACTGGTAGATTCATATTTAAAAGGTGATAAGCTGCTTGAAGAATTTCCGGGTGTTAAGAACATGAAGAAAAGATTGTTCGAAGAGGATAACCAGTTATGCGGAGAAGTTACATTTGATTTCGATAAGTTGACCGATATGAAATTCTACAAGTATAAAGACAGCGGTCCATGGTGTTATTATCTTGGTATGTCTGCTAACAATATGTTCTCAAGCGAAAGCTTTTTTTCATCAAACGGAGAATATGCAGGGCAGAATATGCCGGTAGTATTCTGGGAAAGTAATACAAAGGATTTTAAGTTTAAGACAACATTGACTGCTCCGGGTGAAAAAACCATCAGTCTCCTTGACTTATGGAAATCACTTGGAGAGAAGTGAGGCAGCCGGTTTCAGGTTGCCGGTTGCAGGTTGCAGGTTAAAGGTTAAAAGTTGAAAGATTTTATAATTTCAAGAGGCTGTCTTAAAAGGCAGCCTCAGCCTAATTCCCAAATTTCTATTTGGGAATTTTTTTATTTATTCGACAAATTCTACCATTACTATATAGGAAAAATGGACTTTTGAGACAGCCTCTTGTTATTTTCTCCTTTTTTAGCTTTTTTGGTAAAAACCGACTAAATTATACTTATTTTCACAGGCAACTTTTTGGAATAAACACCTGTTATAATTGATGTTTAAGCATAATATGATTTTAGTCATTTTTGAATGTGACAAAAATCATTTGTATATCTTAACACATAGTCTATTTTTGTATCAGGTTTTTAATGAATATTTGAAAATACAATAGAATTGCAAAAATGAACAGTAAACGTTATTTTTGTTGATTCTTTTCGAATAAATGATATCAATTGAAATATTAAATTTCGCGCTTCCACTACTGTATGCAGCAATTATTGTTGTTTATGGGATAAATTTCTTCAGAAAAAGTGAGATAAATGACATGGTATCCGGTATCCGGAGACCGCTTCTTTTATTGATTATATTATTACAGGCTGTATACTTCATCCTGAGAAGCATTGAATTTAATCATGCTCCTATAACCAGTTCATACGAAATATTGACTCTTTTGGCATTTAGCATATCACTGAGCTATTTTTATATTGAAATAAAAACAGGGGTTAAAGATACAGGTTTTTTTATTATGCTGATTGCCGGAATTCTGCAAATAATCTCATCATTATATATAGTAGAGTTAAAGGAAATTAACCCTATATTGAAAAACTGGTTTTTGGGTTTTCATGTTGTATTTGTGCTGGTGGGTTATTCAGCCATTACAATATCAGGTATATATGGTATGCTTTATATCAAATTATACAACGATATTAAAGCAAGCAGGTTTGGTGCTGTTTATAAACGGCTTCCATCTCTGGATTTGCTGGAAAAAATGACATCCAATGCCGTGCAGTTTGGATTTATTGCTTTATCACTTACAATACTTGTTGGAGTTATATGGCTTCCGCATTCAGTTCCTAATTTTTCATATGCTGACCCAAAACTTATTACAACATTAATAGTTTGGATAATCTATGGAGTTGGGTTTGTGAGTAACAGGGTAAAAAAGTTTCAGAGCAAAACTTTAATGACTATGGCTTTTGCCGGTTTTATTGTAACTATGTTTTCTGTAGCAATTGTAAATATATTTTTAAGCAGTTTTCATAAATTTAATTAAACTGTGGAATCATTCAGAACTAACGGGCATCCGATATTATTTTCAGTAGGTGTTAACCACACCACTGCACCTATTGAAGTAAGGGAAAAGATTTATGTATCAGAGAAAGAGATACCTTCTCTCATGGAAGTGATGAAGGAGTTTCTTGCTGAGTGTATGGTGCTTTCCACATGCAACAGAACTGAGCTATACGGCGTACCCGTTGATAACAATATTGAAATTGATATTATAAAAGATAAGCTGATTGAATTTAAAAATGCAGCCGGCAATGTAAAGAAGGAACATTTCTACACCTTGCATGCGGCAGGAGCGGCTGAACATCTTTTCCATGTTGCTTCAAGTATTGATTCAATGGTCGTTGGTGATTCACAGATAATGCATCAGTTTAAGGAAGCATATGCAAAAGCACAGGAACTTGGCTCGATAGGAAAAATATTAAATAAAGTTTGCCAGACAGCACTTCATTCCGGCAAAAGAACCAAGACCGAAACTGCATTATTCGAAGGTGCCGTCTCGATAAGTTATGCAGCAGTAGAGCTTGCTACAAAGATTTTCGGTGACCTGAAGGAAAAAAACATATTGATATTAGGCGCGGGTGAAACAGCAGAGCTTACTGCCGAAAGCTTAATTAAAAAGCGTGCTGTAAATATTTCATTTTCCAACAGGACCAGGGAAAATGCGGAAGACCTGAAAGAAAAACTGGGTGTTGAAACAAGAATTAACGGTGATGTTTTAGATTTCAGTACATTTAAAGAACATCTCGGGAAGTTTGATATTATTATCAGCTCAACTGCAGCAGATAATTTTATTTTATATTATGATGATTTTAAGCCTGTTGCAAAACACAGGACCGGTTCGCCCATTCTCATAATTGATATTGCAATGCCTAGGGATATTGACCCGAGGATAGGCAAGCTGGGAAATGTATTCTTAAAAGATATTGATGACCTGAATGCAATTGTTGATGCAAACTTTGAGAAAAGAAAAGCTCAGATACCAATTGTAAGAAAAATAGTAAACGATGAAGTATCGCATTTCCTTTCATGGTATTATGCACTTCAGTTGGTGCCAACCATAAATGATATTGAAGATAAATTTGAAAAAATAAGAGTTGATGAAATATTAAAAAATACAAACGGTTTCAGTCAGCATGACAGGGAAGTACTGGAAAAAATAACAAAAGGAATAGTTAATAAAATAGTCAGGTCTACTGTCCCTAATCTGAATGAAATGATAACAAAAGAAGAGCTGCCTGTAGAAGATAACAGGTATAACCGTTTGCAGCTGATAAGAAGATTGTTTGGATTGGAGCATAAGTTTGACAACAGGAAATAATGTAAAGCCAAAACGGGATAGTATTATTATAGGAACACGCGGAAGTGAGTTAGCTCTGTGGCAGACAAATTGGGTTAAAGCAGAACTTGAGAAACATTATCCTGAGCTTAGCGTAAAAGTTGAGATAATTAAAACAACAGGTGATAAGATACTTGATGTATCACTCTCAAAGATAGGCGATAAAGGGCTTTTCACAAAAGAGATAGAGAATGCATTACTTGATAAGAAAATAGACCTTGCCGTTCACAGCTTAAAAGACCTGCCGACAGTTTTACCCCGCGGCTTGCAAATTGGTGCAGTATCCGAAAGAATAGACCAGCGTGACGCTTTTATTTCATATAAATATAAATCACTGGATGAGCTTCCGGATAACGCTTCAGTTGCAACCGGAAGCCTGAGAAGAAAATCACAGCTCTTAAATTATAAGCCATTATTAAATATAATAGATATAAGAGGTAATCTTCAGACCCGCTTTAAAAAGTTTGAGGAGAACGGATATGATGCAATGATACTTGCTTATGCAGGAGTAAAGCGCCTTGGAATGGATGAGAAAATTACACAGGTAATCCCTGTTGAATTAATGCTGCCGGCAGTTAGTCAGGGAGTTATGGCTGTAGAAATAAGGGAAGGTGATGATGACATTTTAGAGCTTCTTAGTGTTATTAATAATAAAACCAGTGAAATAGAAACATCTGCTGAAAGGAGCATGTTAAATGCTTTACAGGGCGGATGCCAAGTGCCAATTGGTGTTTATTCATATATTTCTGATGGTAAGCTGATTATTGAAGGGATGGTAGCAAGCATCGACGGCAGGAAAATGTTAAGAGATAAGATTGAAGGAGATGCAAGTGAAAGTGTGGCTCTGGGTAAAAAACTTGCTGAGAAATTAAAAGCTCAGGGTGCAGAGGAGATTTTAACAGCGATTAGAAATGAAACAGTAATATTTCCGGGTGAAGATATTTACAAGAAAGATTGAGGATAAAATGAATACAGGAAAGAAAAGAATATTAGTAACAAGAGCAATAAATTCAGGTGAAGAATTTGGGAAAGAACTGCAGAATGCAGGTTATGATGTTGAGTATTTTCCGACTATTGAAATAAAACCTGTTGATGATTACTCACAGGTTGATAAAAGGATAAAAAAACTTAAGCAGTATGACGGCATATTTTTTACAAGTGCCAATGCCGTAAATTATTTCTTCAAAAGATGCAATGAGCTAAAAGTTAAGGTTGAAAATAAAATATATGCAGTTGGCGAAAAGACAAAAGAAAAAGTTGAGGAGTTCGGGTATAAAGTTCATTTTGTTCCCGAGACATATTCAGCAGAACAGCTTATAAGCTCTTTACCTCTCAAAGAGATAAAAGGAAAATCATTTTTATTTCCGCGGGGCAACCTGACAATGAAAAAGCTGAAAGAAGGATTGAAAGAATATGCAAATATAGATGAGGTTGAAGTATATGCCAATTCATTGCCCTTAAATGGAAATACTGTAAAGTTCAAAAAAATAGTTAATTCATTAAAAGCAAAAGAAGTAAACTGCCTGACATTTTTCAGCCCGTCAAGTATTACAAATTTTATGATGATGGTTCCTGATTTTAATCAGGAAGATATAATAATCGCTGTTATTGGAAATACAACTAAAACAAAAGCAATCGAATACGGTTTAATTGTTGACATAATGCCTGTAGTATCAACTGCTGACTCATTAGCGGAATCAATAGTAAAATATTTTAAAAAAAATAATTAATGCAAAAAGATAACGGACATTTATTTATAAAGGCTTGTAAACGTGAACCAATTGGACGGACACCTGTATGGATAATGAGGCAGGCAGGAAGATATTTACCCGAGTACCGTAAAATAAGAGAAAAAACAGACTTTCTTACTTTATGTAAAACTCCCGAACTTGCCGCAGAAGTTACAGTTCAGCCGGTTGATATAGTTGGTGTAGATGCGGCAATATTATTTTCCGATATACTTGTAATTCCCGAAGCAATGGGAATGGAGCTTGAGTTGATTGAATCGAAGGGACCTAAATTCCCCGAGCCGATAAGAACTGAAGCACAGATAGATAAATTAAAAATGCCTGATGTAAATGATGCGTTATCTTATGTAATGGATGCAATTAAGCTGACCAAAGAACAATTGAACAACAGGGTTCCTCTTATCGGTTTTGCAGGAGCCCCATGGACCCTTGCAACTTACATGGTAGAAGGCGGCGGTTCTAAAAATTATAAGTATATTAAGAGTTTAATTTATTCAGAGCCAAAACTGGCACATAAGCTGCTGGATAAATTGTCGGATATTGTCAGCGATTATCTTAATGCAAAGATTGAAGCCGGCTGTGATGCAGTGCAGATATTTGATACGTGGGCAGGTACATTAACTCCATGGGATTTTAAAGAATTTTCTTTGCGTTATATTGATAAAATTGTAAAAAATATCAAGAATAAGCAAATCCCAGTTATAATATTTGCAAAAGGTGCGGTTCATTCAATTAAAGAAATTGCAGATACAGGATGTGATGTAATTGGTATTGATTGGATGACAAATATTGGAGATGCAAGAAAAATGGTCGGTGATAAAACTGCATTACAGGGAAATATGGAGCCGTGTATGCTGTATGCCCCTAAAGAGCGTATTGAAGAAGAAGTGAAAAAGATTTTAAGCCAGTATGGTTATGGAACCGGACATGTGTTTAATCTTGGACATGGAATATTACCTGATATACCGGTTGATAATGTAAAGTTTTTCATAGAAAAGGTAAAAGAGTTAAGTCAAGCATATCATAATGAATATATTATTCCTGAACTTAATAAGGTAGTCCCATGAAGCAATTTAAAGAGATAGATATTAATGTATTGAAAAAGTATGACAAGCCGGGACCAAGATATACATCTTATCCCACAGCTCCGCTTTTTTCATCAGAATTTGGACCGGATGAATTCAGGAATGAAATAATTAACACCAATCAACAATCGGATGCTCCTGACCTTTCCTTATATTTTCATTTTCCATTCTGCGATACGTTATGTTTCTTCTGCGGGTGTACGATGTTAGTTACACATGACAGGAAAAGGATAACAGAATATAATGAATACATAAAGAAAGAGCTTGATATTGCAGTCCCGTTAATATCCAAAAACAGGAAAGTAACACAGCTTCACTGGGGCGGGGGTACACCCACATATCTTTCGCCCGATGAAATAAGAGATGTTGGTTTATATACAAAAGACAGATTTGATTTTGCTGATGACATAGAAGCAAGTGTTGAAATTGACCCTCGCGGCTTGACATTTGACCATATGCAGGCATTGTGGGATTCGGGTTTTAACAGGATGAGTCTTGGTGTGCAGGATTTTGAGCTGAAGGTACAGGAAGCAGTTAATAGAGTTCAGAGTGAAGAAATTACAATGGATGCAATCAATTGGGCAAGACAGCTTGGTTTTAAAAGCATCAATCTTGACCTGATATACGGATTGCCTTACCAGACTACGAAAACATTTGAGCATACACTTGATAAGGTGATTGATATATCACCTGACAGGATTGCGGTATTTAACTATGCACATGTTCCATGGCTGAAAAAACATCAGCGTGTTATTACACAAGAAATGCTTCCAACACCGGAGAACAAGCTGCTTACTTTGAAGATGACAATTGAGAAACTTACTGCAGCAGGATACTGGTATGTGGGAATGGATCACTTTGCAAAACCGACTGATGAACTTGCAGTTGCACAGAGAAATAAAACCCTTTACAGGAATTTCCAGGGATATTCAACCAAAGCAGGTGATGATGTATATGCATTCGGAATGTCTGCAATAAGCCAGTTCCGGAATATATATGCACAGAATTATAAGAGTCTGCCGGAATATTTCGAAAGAATTAATGCAGGTGAATTTGCAACTAAAGTCGGATACAGGATGACTGAAGATGACCATATCAGGAAATACACGATAATGAGATTGATGTGTGACCTTGAAATATCAAAGAGCGAAATTGAGAACAAATTTAATATAAATTTTGATACATATTTTGCCGATGCTCTGGTAAAACTGGAAGAGTTTGTAGAAGGCGGCTTGCTTGAAATGAACGGTGATAAAATTAAAATAGCGGGCAACGGTATTTTAATAATCAGGAATATAGCAATGTGTTTTGACGCATACCTGGAAAAAATGATGGCGGAAAAACCAATATTTTCCAGAACAGTTTAATTTATTTAATGACAGATAATAAAAGAATCGGTGTAGTTTTGTTAAATCTGGGAGGACCGGATTCGGCTGATGCAGTTCAGCCGTTTTTATATAATTTGTTCTCTGACCCGGATATAATAAATTTTCCTCTAAGCTTCCTGTTCAGGAAACGGCTTGCAAAACTGATTTCAACAAAAAGAGCACCTAAGATAATTGACCAGTACAGCCATATTGGCGGAAAGTCACCTATTCTTGAACTGACGACAAAACAGGCAAATGCTTTACAGAAGGTGCTGGATGAAAAAATTGAAAGCAAAGTTTATATTGCAATGCGTTACTGGAAACCGTTTACCGAAGATGTGATACATCAAATCATCAAAGATAAAATTGATGAAGTGATATTGCTTCCTTTGTATCCGCAGTTTTCTGTTTCGACTACAGGTTCAAGTGTTAATGAATGGACAAAAGTAAAATCAAAGTATAAAGAGTTAAAGGATTTAAAGGTTGAATTGATTGAAACATATTATACAAATCCTGTATATATTGATTCAATAATCGAAAATATAAATCAAACAATAAAAAGATTTCCCGGAGAGAGACAGAAAGACGTGTTCTTGTTATTCAGTGCACATGGTACACCGGTAAAGCTTGTTAAAATGGGAGACCCATATCAGAAGCATATAATAGAAACAGTTGAAGAAGTTATGAAACGAGGCGGATATAAACAGAATCATTTTCTTTCATATCAATCAAAAGTTGGACCGCAAAAATGGCTTGAGCCAAAAACTCCCGATACAATTGAACGTCTTGCATCAGAAGGAGTGAAAGATATGCTGGTTATACCGATAGCATTTGTTTCAGACCATCTTGAAACATTATTTGAGATTGGGATTGAATTCAGGCACCTTGCAAAAGAAAAAGGCATAGAACAATTTGAAGTAATGCCGGGCTTAAATGATTCACCGAAATTTATTTCAGCATTGGCAAAATTGGTTTTAGAAAGAGTAAATGGAAAGAACTAACAAAAAAGTTATTATTATCGGCGGAGGCATTTCAGGATTAACTGCTGCTTTCTGGCTGAAAAAAAACGGTGTTAATATTACACTGCTCGAAAAGAATTCTTATGTTGGAGGTAGTATAAGGACCGACCATAAAGAAGGTTATTTAATTGAATACGGACCGAACAGCTCGCTTGAAACAACACCTTTAATAGAGCAGCTTCTCGGTGAACTGGGTATTGCATCTGAAAAAATCTATGCTACAGAAGAAGCTAAGAAACGCTATATCCTTCGTGACGGAAAGCTTCATCCGCTGCCTATGGGACCCGGTGCATTCATTAAAACAAAATTATTTTCAAAAGCTGCTAAGTTAAGATTATTTAAGGAACCTTTTATTTGGTCAAAATCAAATGAAGATGAAACCTTGGCAGATTTTACAAGAAGAAGACTGGGAGATGAATTTCTTGATTATGCAATCAACCCGTTTGTAGCCGGAGTATTTGCAGGTGACCCCGAGAATCTGAATGTAAAAACAGCATTTCCTAAGTTATATGATCTTGAGCAGAACTACGGCGGCTTAATTTGGGGTGCTTTCAGATCAATGCGTGCAAGAAAAAAAAGCAAAGAGAAATCAAAGCAGTCTGCAAAAACATTTTCATTTAAAAACGGAATGCAGACTTTAACGGATGCTTTGTATAATGCAATGAAGGATGATATTATATTAAATGCAGAAGTTAAAGAAATTAAGTCAACTGCTCCAAACGGGACGGCAGCAAGAAGCGAGATTTCATATCTGGTTAACGGTGAAATGAAATCAGAAAATGCTGATGCAGTTGTAATGGCAACTCCTGCTTATATTGCATCCGGGTTGATGAAAACAATAGATGAAAGCTTATCGCAAACTTTAAGTAACATTTATTATCCCCCTGTGAATGTAGTCTTCACGGGATTCAGCACATCTGATATTAAGTTTAAGCTTGATGGTTTTGGTTACTTAATTCCCGGGAAAGAAAATAAAGGAATACTCGGCAGCTTGTGGAATTCAGTTTTATTTCCGGGCAGGGCACCTGAAGGGCATAGTGCGATTACTTCATTTATCGGCGGTTCACGTTCACCTGAATTAACCGAGTTAAATGACGACCAGATGCTGGATATGACACTGAAAGATTTGGATTCAATTTTAGGCATAAAAGATGAACCCGATTTTGCAATATTTGCACGATGGAAGAGAGCTATTCCACAATACCAGAAGGGGTATGCATCTGTATTTAAGCAGATTGAAACATTCCATGAAAAAAATAAGAGCATAAGAATTTGCAGTAATTATTATAAAGGAATATCTGTAAGTGACTGCATTAAAAGTGCAGACGCAGCGGTAACAGGGCTTGTATCATATTTAAGCACATTAAAAAAAGAAAATAATCACGTAAACAGCCATGTCGAATAACACATTTCCTGTTTTAAGAATGCGGCGTTTGAGGCAAAGCCAGACGCTAAGGAATATGTTCAGTGAAACTATTCTAACAAAAAACGATTTTATATTCCCTCTTTTTGCCGTACCCGGTAAAAAAATTAAGAATGAAATATCGTCAATGCCGGGAATTTTCCAGCTATCGGTCGATAACATTGTTAAAGAATGCGAAGATGTATATAATCTCGGTATTCCGGCAGTGATTTTATTCGGTATTCCCGAAACAAAAGATGAGGTTGGCTCAGGTGCGTACGATGAGCATGGAATAATTCAAAATGCGGTTCGTGAAATAAAGAAGAATGTGCCTGAATTACTTGTAATTACAGATGTATGTTTATGTGAATACACTTCACACGGACATTGCGGCATAGTGCGTGACGGCAAAATTATTAATGATGAAACACTTGAACTCCTCGCAAAGGAAGCTCTCTCACATGTACAGGCAGGAGCAGATATTGTAGCTCCAAGTGATATGATGGATGGCAGGGTAGGAGCAATCAGAAATATACTTGATAAAAATAAATATACTGATATTCCTATAATGGCATATTCAGCAAAATATTCATCGGGCTTTTACGGACCTTTCCGTGAAGCGGCAGAATCTACCCCGCAGTTTGGCGACAGGAAAACATACCAGATGAATTATGCCAATTCTGATGAAGCATTAAGAGAAGTTGAGCTGGATATAGCCGAAGGTGCAGATATTGTAATGGTAAAGCCTGCATTATCATATCTGGATATAATAAGGCGGGTGAAAGACACATTCAACATGCCGCTTGCCGCTTATAATGTAAGCGGTGAATATTCATTAATAAAAGCAGCAGCAGAAAAAGGCTGGATTGACGGTGAAAAAGTTATGATGGAAACACTTTATTCTATCAAGCGTGCCGGTGCTGATGTAATAATTACATATTTTGCAAAAGAAGCAGTGAAGCTTCTTTGACACATCTCCGCGAAAGCGGAGATCTTATTTATCAATCTAAGGGATTCCCGCTTTCGCGGGAATGGAAAAATTAAAGGGATTCCCGCTTTCGCGGGAATGGTTATATAAATGAAATTCAATAAAAGCAAAGAGCTATTTTCAGAAGCAAAAAAAATAATGCCGGGAGGAGTAAATTCTCCTGTGCGTGCATTTAAATCTGTCGGTAATGAGCCTTTATTTATCAGCAGGGCTTTGGGTTCAAAAATTTCTGATGCTGATGAAAATGAATTTATCGATTACATCGGTTCATGGGGACCAATGATACTTGGTCATAACCATCCGCGTGTTGTTGAGGCGTTGAAAGTTGCAATAGATTACGGTACAAGTTTCGGTGCAAGTTCAGAAATTGAAATAAAGCTTGCAAAGCTTGTTTGTGAGTTTGTTCCTTCATTGGAAATGGTTAGGATGGTTAACTCTGGTACGGAAGCGGCAATGAGTGCAGTCCGTTTAGCAAGAGGATTTACAGGTAAAGATAAGATTATTAAGTTTGAAGGATGCTATCATGGTCATTTCGATTCATTTTTAATTAAGGCAGGCTCGGGAGTTGCAACATTGGGCTTACCTGATAGTCCCGGTGTAACAAAGGGAATTGCTGCTGATACGCTGACAGCAAAGTATAATGATATAAATTCGGTCATAAAATTGATTGAAGAAAATAAAAATCAAATTGCTGCAATTATTATTGAACCTGTTGCCGGAAATATGGGCTGTGTAAAGGGTGAAACTAATTTTTTAAATGAACTTAGAAAAATTACAGAATCCGAGAAAATTATTTTAATATTTGATGAAGTAATGAGCGGATTTAGAGTGGCAAAAGGCGGTGCACAGGAGTTATATAATATTAAACCTGACTTAACATGTTTCGGAAAAATTATAGGGGGCGGACTTCCTGTCGGGGCATATGGCGGCAGAAGAGATATTATGGAAATGGTTGCTCCTTCAGGACCTGTTTACCAGGCAGGAACATTATCAGGCAATCCGCTTGCTATGACTGCAGGATATGAAACATTAAATATTATTAATGAAGACAAAGATTTTTATGAAAAGCTTAATAAGAACTGCATCTACTTATATGAAAAGATTGAGGATATACTGAATGAGAAAAAATTAAATTACAGGTTAAATTCCTGCCGCTCTATGTTCACTTTATTTTTTACTTCCAATGAGGTGAAGAATTATGACGATGCAAAAACATCAGATACGGAAATGTTCAGCGATTATTTTAATAAAATGCTGAACAGCGGAATTTATCTTCCTCCTTCACAGTTTGAAGCATGCTTTATATCAGCAGCACATACGAGGGAAGATCTTGATAAAACGGTTGAATCAATTAGTAAAATTGTGCGGTGATTCAGAAAAGCTTACTTATCAGACCACATGGACTTAACGTACCAGGTTATGATGTAAAGCTCTTCAGTTTTTTTATCCTGTCCTAATGTTCTTATCTCTTTATTATCCATATCAATTATAAAAATATACTTGTTGCCAACATCGCTGGTTACATAAAACATATTAAGACCGGTTTCGTCATCATATTTTTTTTCATCAATATAATATGAAGAGCTTATAGCCGGTGTTGTATGCTCAAACATCGTTTCCGAAGAATTGAATTTAAACAATGTGCTGACTGTTTCATCCTCACATAAATCATATTTTTCGGTACGCCCATTATAAAAACATATTTTCTTTGCGTAAGTGCTGAAATACACCTGGGAATATACTAACGTTGAAGATATGATTAATAAAAAAGCAACAATAATAGTCTTTTTCATGACGGACTTTCCTTCTAATAACTGTAATTAATAGGTAAAACTAATAAAATTTTATATTTAAATATACAGTATTATTTAAGTTTACCGGAAAGCATCAATGGCATTAAACTCCATGCATCTACATTGAATGTACCTAATATTTTCTGTAATTTTTATTCACAGGTTTTTTCAATCTTATTTTATATTTCATGAAATCGAAATCAATTTACATATTATTAGTATTATCACTATTTATCTTAATACAAATATCTTCAAACGCTCAATGGGTTTACACAAATGGTCCATACGGTGCAACAGTACAGACCATGGCATCGCTTAATGGCAATGTATTCGCCGGCTCAGCAGGTATGGGTGTGTATAAATCCACTAACAATGGACAAAGCTGGATATCTGCAACAGGAGTAATGGCGAATAAAAATGTTTACTCAATGGTTGTTTCGAGTCCATACATATTTGCAGGAGTATATGGAGGTGTATATCTCTCTTCTGATAATGGTTCTTCATGGGTGCTTAAGAATTCCGGATTAACTGCTACAGATGTTCATGCTATGGCTGTAAGCGGCTCAAACATTTATGCAGGTACTTATTCAGGAGTATTTAAATCAACAAATGACGGAACAAGCTGGACAGCAGTTAATAATGGACTTTCAACAGTTATAGTTCAGGCCTTATCTGCATCGGGCTCAGTTGTTTATGCCGGTACATTCGGCGGTGGAGTGTTCGTTTCTACCGATAACGGCGGAACATGGAATCCGGCAAATAACGGGCTGGGAAGTATTTATATTTCTGCTCTTCTCACTAACGGCGCATATACTTTTGCAGGTACAAGTGCGGGTGTATTTGTTACAACTGATAACGGAATCTCTTGGACCTTTGCAAATTCCGGTATAACCAATACCAACATAACTTCTCTTGGGGTTAACGGCGGCAGGTTATTCGCAGGGACAGGAGGCGGAGGTATGTTTGTTTCAACTAATAACGGTACAAGCTGGACAGTCATAAATTCCGGTTTAGGTAATCTAAACATAATGTCAATTGGATTTAACGGTTCTTACACATTTGCAGGCTCTAATGGAGGGGGAGTGTATGTTTCTACGGATAATGGTTCAAGCTGGAGCTCAGCGAGTACCGGTATGAACAATATTCTCACACAAGCTATTACATCAATCGGCTCAAATGTTTTCTGCGGCAGTTGGGGCGGCGGAGTGTTTTTATCTTCAAACAATGGGACAAGCTGGACACAGGTAAATAATGGACTTACAAATTCAATCGTATATTCTCTTGCATCAATTGGAAATAATTTATTTGCAGGTACCCAAGCTAAAGTCTTTATGTCAACAAATAATGGTTCAAGCTGGACACTTGCAAGTAACGGCATAACGGATAATCTAGTCTTCTGCATGCTGACGGTTGATAACAGGTTATATGCAGGTACAGGGCAGGCAGTATTTTACACAACTGATAATGGTTCAAGCTGGACACATATAAATAACGGGATGCCCGCAGGGGCAACTGTTTATTCGCTTGCATCTGAGGGTTCTTATCTTTATGCAGGAACATGGGGAAACGGGTTATATGTCTCAAGTGATAATGGTGCAAACTGGGCTGCGGCAAATAACGGCATAACCAGTAATATTGTTATGTCGCTTGCGGTGATAAATAATAATATTTTTGCAGGAACACAGGCAGGCTTGTTCAAATCAACTGACCATGGTGCAAACTGGACACTTGCAACTTCAGGATTAGGTACAACTTATATACTTTGTTTGCTTTCGGTTGGGAACAACCTCTTTGCAGGAACATGGAACGGGGGTGTTTACATATCAACAAATTTGGGAGCAAGCTGGACAAACGTTAGTACAGGTTTAACAAACCTTGATGACAGGGCGTTATGTGTCGCAGGTGGAGACCTGTATTTAGCAGCTTTCGGCGGGGCATGGAAAAGACCGTTGTCACAGATGGTTGGAGTTGAAAATAATGGGACTGAGATTCCCGGACAATATTCATTGAATCAAAATTATCCTAATCCATTCAATCCTTCGACAATTATCGTTTATCAATTGCCAATAAGCAATTATGTTAAGCTATCTGTATATGATGTATTGGGCAAGGAAATTAAAGTGCTGGTGAATCAAAGGCAAAATGCAGGAAAGTATGAAATCGAATGGAATGCTGCGAATTATCCATCGGGAATTTATTTTTATAAGATAGAGATAAATGGGTTTAGTGAAGTGAAAAAGATGATTTTGAGCAAATAACACATAACAAAAAACGCCTGATAAACAACTTCAGGCGTTTTTCGCTATAGGGGAATAGATTTATTTCAAAAGTACCATCTTTTTTGTCTCAGTAAAATTCTCTGTTTCAAGCTTATAAAAATATATACCTGACGCAAAATCTGATGCATTAAATTCCAATTTATATTTACCTGCATTGAGCTTTTCATTTACCAATACCTTCACTTCCTGTCCTAATAAATTATATATAGAAAGCTTTACATTATCCTGTACCGGTATATCAAATATAATATTAGTAGATGGATTAAAAGGGTTTGGATAGTTTGACAGTGAATAATTAAGAGGCAGTTCATTGCTAATATTAGTTAATCCGGTATAACGTATTAAAGTAATAATTAAATTATCGATACTTGAGCCGGTAAGACTGATGTTTAAAGTATAAGGTAAATATCCCATCCTGTCTACAACTAATGAATAGCTTCCATCGGGAAGTGAATCTACATAGAAATAACCATTAGCACCGGAGATATCATAATTCTTAAATTGGTTTTCTATCTTTGCATAAATAAAGGCATCGGATAATCCTACAACATCAGTCTCGGCTGTTATTGTACCACTGATATGTCTCATACCGCCTCCGGAATTATTAATCCGCTTAACCTTGATATCTATGTTGGTTAAGTTAGTTGTAGGAATAAGTGTAATAGCATGCTGCCAATAAATAGTAGTATCATAATATGTTGGTGCATAATCCAGTTCATCATCTTCAAAAGCCATAAAATCCATTTCAACAGGAGGCAGGTTATAAATTGTATAAGCACCATTAGATTGAATTTGCGCTGAATCAATAACTGTAATTTTATTAAGCAGTGAATCATATTTTATAGCTTTAACCATGCCTGAAGTGACAGGCAGATTATCGTCGCTATATCTAACTGTTCCTGATACTGAAGCAAGACTACTACCATTGAGATTTAGCTTCATAATTGTACCCCCCAATCCTGTGACATATGCAATATCAGGAGTTTTGGTGGAAATCTTCGTCATTGTATACTGATACAATGATGTTCTATAAGTTGTCCATGATTGACCGCCATTTGTTGTTTTGCTAGTGAGTCCATAACCGGACATGCCGAAACCTGTTTGCATGTCAGTCCAATGCATGAAATCAAACATAGGAGTTGGAGTTACAACAGAATCATGGTTAATCCATCCGTTTGTAGTTTTATATACACCAAAAGATCCACAACAATATCCTGAATTATCATCTGCCATATATATGTCAACAGGTAAAAATCCGTTATAAAAAGATGGTGCTACTTGAAGCCAGTTTGTTCCTCCATTAGTTGTTTTAAAAATATTACCATCAGGGTATTCAGAACAATAACCAGTATTAGCATTTACCATACATGCTGCACCAACAACCTGGTCAAAATATTCATAGTTTAGTGATTGTTGAATCCAATTGGAACCTGCATTTAGGGTTTTCCAAATACATCCGCCGGAATTTGCCGAATTGGAAAATACCCATCCGGTGCTTGCATTAATAAATTGAACTTTTGATAATAGTTGTGTACTGGGAATAGGAGTAATAAGAGAGTCCCACGTGTCCCCGCCGTTTGTAGTTTTTCTTATAGCACCAAAATTGCCGCAAATATATCCTGTATTATCATCAATCATACATATACTATTATAGGTTGCATAAGAACCGTTCACTGTTTGTGTTTGGAAATTGCTGCCTGCGTTGGATGAATATAGAACCTGGTCAAATGAATTGCCAATCCAGCGCGGTGCACCAACAGCCCATACTTTATCTGAAGTACGGCTAGGCCAAATATCATATAATGTTCCTCCGCCAACTCTGTACGTTTTAGAAATCCATGTAGTGCCATTATTGGTTGATGAATTAAAAATACCGTTTCCACCGGCTAATATCATTGTTGAACCTGAGATATCCATTGCCCACCAGCTTGAAGTATGTTGTCCGGGTACAAGAACCGGAAGAGATGACCAGTTATTACCGGTATCAGTAGATATAAATATTTTTCCGGTATCACCTATAGCATATAATTTAAAAGGCGAAGCAGTACAATATAAACTGTACAAATTGAAAGTAGAGCTTAGTTGTGTATTTGTCCAGTTTGTACCACTGTTAGTTGTAATTTTAACAACACCATCATTTGCACTTATAAATCCAGTATTGTAGTCAATAAAGTATACATCACTATTATTACTTAAACCTGTTGAATTATAAACCCAGTTCACACCCCCGTTTGAAGATTTTACCAGCACATCAGAGCAAACTAAAAAAATATTATTTTCATCAAGAGCAAATACTTTGGAAACACTGTTTGTAATACTTGATAAAGAGGTCCAGTTTAAACCTGCATTAGTAGTTTTTTTTACAACTCCACCGCTTGCCCCTATGAATCCTGTTGTTGAATTAATAAAATGCATTCCCATAAAAGTAATATTTAGCGATGACGAAGAACCGATAGAATCCCAATTAGTGCCGCCATTAGTCGTTCGTGCAATCCAACCTCTTGTACCGCAAACGAGTCCTGTAGTTTCATTAAAGAACCAACCGTCCCATAAAGATTTACCTTGTCCTGTAGAAAAATCAGTTCCTCCTGCATTTGCAAAAACATCCCATGTAGTTCCTGCATTAGTTGTTCTGATAAATGTGCCGTAACCTCCGCATCCGACCCAATGTGTTGGTGATATTGCCTGTACCCATCTTATTACATTCCCCTGCGGTAATGGGTTCATCCATTTCCATTGCTGGTCTGATTGACTATATGAGTTTTGCCGGCATAAAATTAAAATTAGTATGAACAGTGAAGAAAGAATATATTTTTTCATGACTTTATTTGTGAAATTTTATTATGAGAAGGAAACAGCTTTGAATTATTTTTTTAAAATTAAAATATTTTTAAAAACTCTTTTTATATTCTTCTAATGTGATAGAATTATTCCAATGGAATTGGAATAATTCTATCATTTGTTCTGCATGATCGGATACTCTTTATGTTAAATGCGAAAACTTATTTAAGCACTACCATCTTTTTTGTTTGAACAAAATTCTCTGTTTCAAGCTTATAAAAATATACACCTGAAGCAAATTCTGATGCATTAAATTCTAATTTATATTTACCTGCATTGAGCTTTTCATTTACCAATACCTTCACCTCTTCTCCAAGTAAATTATATATTGTAAGCTTTACATTATCATGTGTCGGTAAATCAAATAAAATATTAGTAACAGGATTAAAAGGATTTGGATAATTAGATAATGAATAATCAAGAGGTAATCCGGTGTTTATTTTTGACAATCCGGCAAAACGTATTAAAGTAATATTTATGTTATCAATATTTGAGTTTATAATAGACACGTTGATTGTCGCAGGCAAATATCCCATCCTGTCTATTACCAAAGTGTAACTGCCATCCTCTAATGAATCAATGCAGAAATATCCATTTGTTAAGGAAATATCATAATTCTTATATAAAGTGTCTATTTTTGCATATACAAATGCATCAGATAATCCTATATCGTTATTCTCGGCTGTTATATTACCGCTAATGTGATTTGTACCCGTGCCGGAATTATTAATCCGCTTAACCTTGATATCTATGTTGGTTAAGTTAGTTGTAGGAATAAGCGTAATAGCATGCTGCCAAAATATGGTTGTATCATAATATGTTGGTGCATAATCCAGTTCATCATCTTCAAAAGCCATAAAATCCATTGGAATAGGAGGTAAATTATATATTATATAAGTCCCGTTTGGCTGAATTTGCGCTGAATCTATAACTGTTACTTTATTTAAAAGAGAATCATACTTAATTGCTTTTACTATACCTGATGAAACAGGCTGGTTGTTGTCGGAATAAAATACTGTTCCTGAAACCGAATAAGTCTGTGAACCGCTGCATCTTATTCCGATAGCTTTATATTGCGAGAAGCCGTAGGATGTAATAGGTTTCCATTCTGACTGAATATAGCCCCAGCCTGGTCTCTGCGTTGTAGTAGATGATTCATCTGCTCCAATGTATTTTCTTCTATTCTCTACCGGTTGCGGATCAAAGCTGATTCCTACATAAACACTGCCTGATGTAATGGCAGGGATACCGGTTAAGCCTGTGAAGTCATACCATTCTACTTGAGGCCATGTAGGAACGACAGTAACTGTCTGGTTGGGTATGGAAGCAAGTAAGTTACCCGGAGCTCCGCCTGTACCCGTTGTGTCGTAGAATACGATATCGAAGGTAAAGTCTAGTGAGGTTTCTGTTGGGAATCTTGATAAAGCTAAGCATACCTGGTTGATTGTATAAGGATATGATGTTGGTGTCATCAACATAACATATTTACCAATGCCAAAGTTCGGACCCCATCCATATGCACTCTCAAATGTGTTGTCATCATAGAATAATCCTCCTACACACTGAGAATCAATTATACCTTCAGTGCCTTTTTCTATATGAGTTTTATTGATTGCATCAAAAGGTAAAGAATATTGTGAATAGATTAAACAAGTAAAAATTGTTAAAGCAAAATAGAGTAAAACAAACTTTTTCATGACTTACTTCATTTTATTATTTTTAAAAACATTTATTTTAATTAGTTATAACTTCTTTTTATATTCTTCTAAAGTAATAGAATTATCCCAGTGAAATTGGAACAGCTCTGTCATTTGTTCTGCATAATCGGGATTCTTTACTATTATATCGGCTTGCCTGTGCTTGGGTATATTTTTATCTCTGAGATTTGTGAATACTGTCTTCTTATCGAATATTGCTATGTTGGGAATGTTTGCTTTGGTCAGCCGCAGCTCTTCACCTGATTTTATGAATGATTCACATAACCTAATCAGGTCGTTTTTATCTGCCTGTTTTAATTTGCCATCTTTTAATATTCTAAAATCAAGGTTGGTGGAATAGATTGATCTCAGCTTTCCACCGTTTTTAACAAACTTCTTCGATATCTCGTCTATTTCTTCAGTTACTATGCCTTTTAACCTGAACATACCGCATACTTCATTCTTTGCCTGCCTGAATATCTCAACATACTTTGCCATGCGGTGCCTGTTAAATCCTCTTATCAGTTCTATATTAATGTCGCTGTCATTATCAACATCTTCAGGTGCAATGTATAATGATTTTATCTTGCCCTGCGTATCCTTCAGTAAATACATCTTTGCTTTAAAGCTATCACTATACTCTTTTTCTATTTTATCAAATATTATATCAGGGTCTACAATCTGGTATTGAAGGACAGTGTTGGTTTCGATTTCATTGCAGTAAGCTTTTTCGACAAAGGATTTTAATGTATCGTAGATGGAGTTTCTAATGAGTTTGCACTCTGTCGCAATTTCAGTAGCACTCATCGGTTTGCCTTTTAATAAAGCTATAAAGACCCTTGCTTCATATTCTTTGAAGCCAAGGTTTTTGAGATTCTCTATTAATTCTTTATTTTGCAATATTACAGTACCTCTTAAGTACTGTAATATTACCTATGGTGTTTTTCAAATCAATGCATTTTTTTATCCCTATGGAAAACCAGCCGTTTATCCCCACATTTACTGCATTTAGAAGGAATTTAATAGCTCATATAAGTATTTATTATTTTAATAATGAAATTACATATACTCCAAAAAGAAACAATAATCGAACAGCCTATTAACACTGTTTTCGATTTTTTCAGCAAAGCTGAAAACCTGAACCTGCTTACTCCGCCATCTCTTGATTTCAATATTCTTACAAAACCGCCAATTGAAATGAAACTTGGTTCTATAATAGATTATACAATTAAAATTAGCGGAATCCGTGTAAAATGGAAAACAGAAATTACCAAATGGCAGCCGCCTAACCTTTTTGAAGATACTCAGCTCAATGGACCATATAAAGTTTGGATACATGAGCATAAATTCCGTGAAGATGGTAAAAGAACTATCATGACCGATACCGTAAAATACCGCTCACCGGGCGGAATGTTTGAGTTTATACCTCATTTACTTTTTGTCCGGAAACGTGTAAAATCAATTTTTGATTATAGAAGTATAAAGCTAAAAGATATGTTCATTTAACAAATTAACCGGATATTAACGGTTGCTTGTAATCCGGAATATATTTATTTTAGTTGATTATTTAATTTTTTATTTAAAAAAGTCATATAATGAAAAAAACCTTACAAACATTTAATAAATTATTGCCCCCCTTCCTGATAATTCTTCTTCTTGCGTTTGTTCTCATTTCGCAGGGGCAAATTCCCGGGCACGTTTTCAATGATGATGACCCGTTAATTGAACAGCCGACACGGGAAGCACTGTCACATTTTTATGGTCCAACACAGGAAAGCCCTGATGTGATTACGGTAAATGACTATGATAATTTTGATGCAGGTACTGATTTCTGGGAAAACCACGTTTCTACAAATCCGTTAAATCCATTATGGTTATTCTTTGGTGTAAATGCAAGCGGTATTCCTCAAAATGCAAGAGGTTCTACGGATGGCGGAATTACATGGTATTTAAACAATCCTTCATATCCGGGCGGACAATGCTGTGACCCGTGGACAACACATACCGGAAGCGGAGTGCTTGTATATGCTTCAGGTGTAAACGGTCAGTATGTTTACCGTTCAACAAACAACGGTCAGACATGGGGATCGCCGATTCTTTCAGTTAGCGGGGTTGACAGGAATATTGTTGTAGCGGAAGAAACAGGTACAGGTCCATATGCCAATTATGTATATGCTGCTATTACACCCGGAAACTTTGCAAGAAGTACAAATGAAGGTTTAACATGGACAACAACATATAGTCCAAGCAATTCACTGCCGGGAGCATATATTGCTGTGGGACCTAATGGTTCAACAAACGGCGGATGTGTAATATATCTTGCAAATACAGGTTCAGTTACATCAAGAATATTTAACTTTCATCGCTCCACGAACGGCGGTGCAAATTTCACTTTAATGTCATCACAAAGCGGCTTTGCTGGTTATGTTGGTATATATAATTCAGCAGGCAGAATGGTTATTAACAATGCAAGAACGAACCCGCATCCGAAGATTGCAATGGATAACAGCAACGGTCCTTACAGAGGCAGGCTGTATCTTGTAAATGCATCCAATGAACCGGCGGGAAATGGGAATAAACCGGATATATGGTGCAGGTATTCAACTGACCAGGGAACTACATTCTCAACGCCTGTTAGAGTAAATGATAATCCAAATCCGCAGGCAAGTGACCAGTGGTTTCCTGAAATATGGTGTGAGAAAACTACCGGTAAGCTGTATGTTCATTGGTATGATGACAGGGAAAACCCGGCATCATATTCAACAAACATTTATGCATCATATTCTACCGATGGAGGACAAACATTTGTTACAAACCAAAAAATAACAAATGAAACGTGGCAGACATATCCTAATCCGGCTTGCAGTCCTAACACAAATTGCTATCGTGGTGATTATAGTGGTATAACTGCAAATCCGAAAGTTGCTTTCAGTATATGGGCTGACCACAGGATAGGGCATTCAGCAAAAAATATGGGTGCTTACTTTCCGGATTATGCAATGCGGATTTCTCAAACAGAGGCAAGTCTTACTAACCAGAATGACAGTGTGATAATAAGAGTAATTGTTCCGTCAGTGAAACTATATACTGATAAAGTGAAATTTACAGCAACTGTTACTCCCGCACCCGGTTCAGGTACTATTACTACAACATTTTTACATAAAACAAATAATATTTTGCTCGATTCATTAACCAATTACCCGGATTCATTGAGAATAAGAATAAAGACAACAGGAGGTGTTACATCCGGAATTTATTCTGTAAATATTTTTGGTGCAGGTTCAAATGGAACCCCTGTTCATAAAAGAGTAATGACATTGTATGTAAATCCTGTCGGCTTATCTCAGAACAACAATGAAATACCGGCTGATTATGCATTGATGCAGAACTTTCCTAATCCGTTCAATCCTGCAACAAACATAAGGTTCGATATGCCGAAAGCAGGATTGGTAAAGCTGGTTGTATATGATGTAACAGGTAGGGCAGTAACAACCATTATCAACAACAGCTCATACAATGCAGGTAAACATACTATACAGTTCAATGGAGAAAATTTATCAAGCGGAATCTATTTCTACAAGATAGAAGCAGGGGAGTATGTTGAAATTAAGAAAATGATTTTGATAAAATAGAGTTCCTCTTAAGTTTGTTAAGTTTGTTAAGTTTGTTAAGTTTGTTAAGTTGTAATTCAGATGCAGTGTCAGGTCTTATTTTGAGAATATGGATTATTATAGATTAACTGATTAGTATGCCAGTGAGAGAAAGAATTTAGATTTTCAAGAATTGACCTGACACAAGCGTCAGCTTAAGATAACCGGAGGATTTTCAACTCTCCTACACTCCAACTCTCCTACACTCCAACTCTCCTACACTCCAACTCTTCGACTCCGAACTCACAACTCTCGAACTCACAAATTTTTCAATTTCTTTACTTTTTTGTTTCCATATCTGACCCTAAAGCTGAACCCTGGATAAATTAATTTCACGACCTGAAGATTTCGATTACGATATTGACAAAGAACGACAGCGAGTAATAAATTACTGCAGAATTCACTACTATATAAAATTAATATAGAGATTGCCGTTTGTCAAGTTTTAACTAAAAATAGTTTAGAGTGAGTAGAGTGTTTAGAGTGTATTGTGTGTTTAGAGTGCTTTTTAAGCAATTTTAATCCACGCATAAATAAAGAGGTAAGGATTCACCTCTGGAGAGGGGAGGGAGCGAAGCGGAAGGGGTGTGTCCTTAATTGAACCGGAAATACCTTAATGTATTACTTTAACTCTTAAATTATAGCGACGATAAACCGATTATTTTGTTTATTTTTCCCCGAAAATCAGTGGGCAGGAGCAGTTTTTCGAAAACCTCAATTCCTGCTTATAATCGCCATATTTTGAGCCATTTTTAGCACTTTGGTCAGGAGTTATCTCTTTATACTGCAATAAGTTACAGCAATTTTTCAAAAAATCCTGCCCAAAACCTGCCCATAAAGTGCCCACAGAGTGCCCACAGAGTGCCCGTAGAGTGCCCGCTGAGTGCCCATTGGATGACCGCTGGTTTTTTGTATCTCGCAAAGCCGCGAAGATCACAAAGAATGATGAATGAGAAGTTATGGAGAATCTTTATTTAACCTTTCACAAATTACCCGGGAACTGACAGTACGAAAAACTTTTTTTTATTATAGTATAGGATAAGTAAAAACTCCCACGCTACCAGGAAAATGAGAGGACCGGTAACTAATAAAAAAATTCCCCCTTGGGGAGGACAAGGGGGTGTGTTGTTCTTTTAACAGCAGGAGGTTTATTTATGTGGATTTTTTAAGATGAATAAATTTAAACTTATTAATTATTGATATATTTTAACACATAGTTAATACAAATTAGTAAAAGTAAAATGATATGTTCCATGATTATATAATAATTTATTATAAGGAATATATGTGCCTGTCAGAAGCAGTCCGTCTATGGGATTACCATTGACGGACTGCCTACCCAAAGGGTTCCTACGGAGCAGCAGGCAGACAGGTAATGCGGTGTAGAAAACCTAATATAAAATTAAATAAGAGGCTGTCTCAAAAGGATAGCCTCTTTTTTATTTGTTGAGGCGGTTCTAGTTTTTTGTTATTTAAGATTTGGACAGAAGATGAGATTCTTATGCTGCTATTTTTGATAGGTTATGTGCTATT
>Ga0209819_10000004_pt1 | contig 87740 bp, 141 predicted proteins | sample PPLLak2March2015_FD_187248 | JGI IMG/M metagenome (GOLD analysis project Ga0209819, IMG submission 187248) | Freshwater sediment microbial communities from Prairie Pothole Lake near Jamestown, North Dakota, USA - PPLs Lake P7 Core (1) Depth... | ecosystem: Environmental > Aquatic > Freshwater... | reverse complement strand
GTCCGCGACGAACTCGGGATGAGCGGCCAGGAAGGCGTCAACCGCCGTCTTCGGGCTGTTCCCCGGACCCCAGGACCTGGGCCTGTGCTGCGGCGGCATCTCTTCGATGACCGTATCGCCGCAAACCAGGTAGTAGCCCGGCCCCACGAAGGGCGCGTAGGCTTCCAGCTCCGCCAGAACGTGGTCGTGGTTGTGGGCCGAATCGAGGATGACCAGGTTCCGCGTCCCGCCGTTCAGCAGCCGCGCCATCTGGCGCACCGTGGACGGTGCCGTGGACGAGCCCTGGTAGAGAAGCACCTTCCCCTTGCCGTTCAGCCGCTCGGCCAAGTCGTCAGGAATGTTCACGTCGATGCCCACCACGCCCGCGCCGCCGAACAGGTCCATCAGGCTGGCGTAGAAGAGGAGCGACCCACCCCACGCCACGCCCAGCTCGATGATGAACGTCGGGCGCAGCCGGTACACGAGTTCCTGGACCGCAAACAGGTCTTGCGGGAAGCTCAGGACCGGCTCCCCCATCCAGGTCATTTGCTGATACCAGTCGTAGCGATCCGAGTGGGACAGCACGTCAATAACCCCGGTGTGAAGCTCCCCATCGGCGGCCATCTCCCCGGCCTTCTGCTTGCGGCAGTCCTCGAATTCCCTGCGGGTCATCATATCCGCCCCCAGCCGTCAGGGTTGCGCACCACGGGCAGGTTTCTATCGGGCATCCCGCTGGTGATGTAGTACAGGGCGTTGTTGCGCGGATGGGCGATGTGCAGGATCTGCGCCGGCCCCCAGCCAAGGCTGACGGGTTGCAAGCCGTCCATCTGCGTGCGGGTCAGCAGGTCCGAGTCGCAGTAGTTGTACGGGCAGCGAACCTCGTCCAATCCCCGGACCCGGTGCAGCCACTCGCTTGTCGTGCAGATGATGGTCCCCGGCGAGAACTTTTGCGGCGGGATGGATTTCGCCAGCAGGTCGCCCCAGCGTTCCACCAGCGTCGCCGCGTCCCCCAGGTCGAAGCCGATGGGCAGGTCGCCCCGCGTGCTGCCCACTACCCGCCCCGGCCCCATGGTACGGTAGACCTCTTCCAGAAGGTTTGGTGAGAACAGTTGGTCGGCGGCGGTCAGCAGGACGTACTCGCCCCGGCTCTCGCGGATGCCGACGTTCAGGTTGCGCGACAGGTTGAAGGTCATGTACGGCGCGGCCACCAGGCGCACCAGGGGATACTTGGCACACACGGCCTCGGCCTCGGCAAATAGCGCCTGGTTGGAGCTGGCGTTGACGACGACGATCTCCAGCGGCGGCGCCGTCTGCCGCGTCAGCGTCGCCAGGTTGTAGTTCAGGAGTGACCCCGGCAGGTTCCAGATGGCCTCGACGATGGATAGGGTCACGTTCCCCACCCATAGCTGTAAAAAGCGTCCACGATCTGGTCCAGGTCGGCCCGGGTAAGCCCTTGATGGCACCCACAGTAAATCCCGTGCTTGTTCACCCACTCCGCCATGGGGTAGTCCTCCGGTCGCCACAGCCCCCGGTATGCCGGTTGGTCGGTCAGCCGCAGCATCTCCCGCGTCTCGACGCCGTGCCCCTCCAGGTGCCCGCACAGCGCCCACTTGTCCGTATCCGCCACGACGGGGTACATCATCCTCGCGCTTTCCGTGCCCCGCCTGGTGTGCGGCAGCGTCAGCCAACCGTGCCCCTCCAGGTCCGACAGCTCGGCCGTCAGGTAGTCGGCGTTCTCCTGTCTCTGGCGGATCATCTCCCGCCAGCCGTCCAACTGCCCCAGGGCCAGCGCCGCTTCCAACTCGGTGACGCGGTAGGAATGGCCCACGCTCTCGAAGTTGAAGCGCCGCTGCACGACCTCTTTCAGCCGCTCGCCGCTCAGGCCGTCGTCGTCGTCGATGGACAGGTAGATGCCGTCGCGCCCGTGGTTGACCAGCGAGCGCATCTTGATAACCAAGTCAGGGTCGTTGGTCGTCGCAATTCCCCCCACGCCCGCCGTGAGAAGGTGCGCGACATAAAGCGAGTAACAGGCCACGTCGCCCCAACTGATTCGCCCGCGATGCGAGGCGAACATGGTTTCGCAACTATCCTCAAGGATGTACAGGCCGTACTTGCGGGCGATGGGCGCGATGGCCTGCATATTGCACGGCTGCCCGAACAGGTGGACGGGGATCACGGCCCTTGTCTTTTCGGTGATGGCCGCTTCCAGCAGTTCAGGGTTCAGCCCGTAGCACTCGTCGATGTCCACCAGGACGGGCTTCAGGCGGTTGTGCAGGACGACGTTGACCGTGGCCACGAACGTCACGGACTGGGTGATGATCTCGTCGCCGTCCCGCCAGCCGTACAGATCCTTCATGGCTTGCAGGGCGACCTGCAAGGATGACGTGCCCGAATTGGACAGGACGCCGAACTTGCACTCGTGGATGGCGGCGAACTCCGCTTCAAACTCGCGGGACAGGGGACCGTAGCTGATTCTGCCGGAGTCCAGGACGACGTTGACCAGCCGCCGCATTTCGTCGTTGACGGTGAAGGTGCCGACGCCGATCATCACCCCTCCCACGGCTTGAAGTAGCCAAGCTCTCGCATGGCCCGCTGGTCCTCCGCGTCCACTTCGCCCAGCAGGAGCTTCGAGACATCCCCGCCCCGAAGGGCCAGGGTGACCCTCAGTGGCCAGCTTCTGGTCCCGAGCACGATCACGTCCTGCTTGAAAGACAGGCGCGGCGTGCCGATGATCTCGACCTGGTGCGGCGACTCGTTGGGGATCAGCACGTCCAGCAGGTGCTTCTTGCGCCAGAAGCCGGGCATGAGGGACAGGTGATAGGGACTCCCCGGCATGGACTGGATCAGGTCGAGACGCCCGACACGGCCGTAGTCGGTCATGCCCATGGCATAGAGCCGGTCGGCGCACACGTCCATCTTGGCGACGTACTGGAACTGGAGCATGTAGTCGTACAGGATGTTCAGCGCATCGGCGTCCACCTGGCGCACGGGCCACATATCCTCCAGCATCAGCAGGAACACGTCGTCGGGAACCAGGTGCAGTAGGCGAATCAGGGCGTCGCTCCAGCGGCCAAAGGGATAGTCCCCTTGCGGCCCGATGCTCTGGAAGGTCCAGTTGGCCGGCAGGTCAAAGTCGGGCGGCGTGAAGCCCGCCACCAGCACGTCGGGCGCGGGCTGCCAGTATTTGTCCATCAGCCAGGCCATGGGCTTCAGGGCCGGCAGGTAGCGGTCGCAAGTCGTGAGCAGGACGCGGTACTTGGGTTTCATCCGCGCCCCCTGTAGTCGGCGATCATGTCGGCAACCGTGTCGGACAGCTTGCGATCCGGCAGCCAGCCGATGAACCCCTTGAGTTGCGACACGTCGGGCATCCGCCGGGCGTGCCCATCGGGTTTCGACGTGTCGAACTCGTAGCCCACGTCCAATCCAGACTGTCTGACTACGGTATCGATCACTTCCGCGATGGACGTTTCGCGCTCGTGGCCGATGTTGATAACCAGTGGCCCCGTGTTCCTGAGCATATTGCCAATCGTTTTCCATCGACAGGCAAAGGCCGTAGATTCATACAGGGTCGGCACAAGGTCACCCAACAGCACCAGCGCCTTGGCGATGTCCCGGGTGTCCACGAACACCCGCGTCTGCTTGCCCGAGCCCCACACGACGACGGGGTTCTCGCCCGCAAGTGTCCGGCGGATGAGCGCCGGGATGACGTGCGACGATTCGGGGTCGTAGTAATCCCGCGGCCCGGCGGCGTTGTTCAGGCGAACTATGAAGCACGCCTGGTTGTGCTCTTTGTGAAGGTGCTTGACCATCTGCTCCCCGAGCCACTTTGCCACGCCGTAACCGTGATTCGTCGGCTCCGGGTTGCCCACGTCGCCCGCGCTTTCCGGCGTCGGAACGGGCGCATCGGCCGGGTAGACACAGACGGTTGAGACAAAGCAGAACAGCGCCGGCTTTGCCTTGCGCACTGCCTCGATGACGTTGGTGTTGATTGCCAGGTTGGCCCGCAGCATCTCGTACTGGTTGTGCCGGTTGTACTCGATGCCTGCCACCTTGGCCGCCAGGTGCCACACCACGTCGTCGGGCTCCAACTCCAGCGGCTTGTGCTCCAGGTCCAGGTGGCACACCTTGACCAGTCCGGTCTGGATGGCCCCGGTCAGGTTCGCCAGCTTGCCCCGGCTGAAGTTGTCAACGACCAGCACCCGCTCACCCCTCGCCGTGAGGGCGTCTGCCAGGTGCGAGCCGATCATGCCCGCCCCGCCGGTGATGACGTGTCTCATTGTGGCACCGTCGCGGCAAGGGCATCCATCATCCTCTTGGCCGACTCGGGCGTGACGCGCTCGAAGATGAGGATGGCGCTGTTGCCCTCGACGTGGCTGTTGAGCAGCTTCCAGCCCAGGGCCGCATAGCTGCCACAGGCCACTTGCAGAGCCTCCGCCAGCGTGGCGTTCTCCACGAACTCGATGCTCTCGGCGGGATAGTCCTTGTCCAAGTCCCGCCCGATAGGCACGACCTTATATTCGTACATCCGATCCCCCTTTCTATTCGGCGGGAGGGCTGGCTGTGAAAGGAGGAAAGCCAGCCAAACCCTCCCGCCACGATCAGGCCCGAAGGCCGAACCGCCCTACGAACTCCTTTCGGTTAGCGGCCCACGCCCTGGGCCGCCCAGACGGCATAGCGAGTGCCGGCGGTGCGGAGCGAAACGCCGCCATCGACATGGTAGGCGTTGCTGAAGTCAGGTTCCCGCAGGTGCTGGAGTGGCGAGTAGAGAATGTTTTGTAGGGCACCCGCCAGTTGCGGCGTTCTCAGCACGATGCGCTGCTCGGTCTTCAGACTCAGCGAGTAGCACCATCTCTTCTCCAGGTAGGTCCACGAGTAGGAGCCGGCGTCGGTGTTGAACCACGACTGCTTGTTGCGCAGCAGCGCCTCGTCGGGGGCCGCCCCGCGGTAGTCCACGTACTCCCGGTAGGTGACGGGGAAGCCGCCGGTCGCGGTCAGCGGCACGGCGTAGATGGTCGAGGCGAAGGAACCGGCGGGCACATTGGCGTTGGTGACGTTGTTGTGCTCGAAGATGCCGGTATCCAGCACCACGTCATAGTAGATGCCGTTGATGGGGATGGTCTTGGAGTTGCGCATCTGGTCGCGCATGGACACCTGCTCGGCACCCTGGACGGTCACAACGTCCTGGCCGATTCTGCCGGCGTTCAGGCAGCGGTTGGTGAGGTAGGAGCAGGGCCAGCAGGCCGACAACTCGAACCAGAGCTGCGGGCGCATCGCCAGGACGTACTTCACCGGCCCCATGCCGGTCGAGTTCGCCAGGCTCTCCAGGTAGTACATCATGGCGCTCAGGTACTCCACGATGTCCAGGCCCGTGCCGCACACGCTGTTGTAGGCAAAGTCCTTGATGTCCGAGTCGAGCGACGGGCAGGCCACGCCACTCGCGGCGTCCAACTGCCCGGTGGCGATCTGGACGGCCAGGCCGGGGAACGTGCCGGCGGCGACGGTGCCCTGCCAGATGTCGTTGTGCAGCGCCATCTCCATGTAGCCGGCGGTGCGCAGCATCTCCATCTTGGTGATGACGTTCAAGGCGTTGTCGCGGGTGATCCCGCCGGGCATCAGGTTCGTGCCGCCGATGATGGCGTTGCCCATCAGCCGCAAGTCCTTGAAGTCGCCGCGGTTGACCCTGAGCATCACCTTGTCCATCTCGATCTCTTGCGTGTCGAACCGCTTGAGGCCGAAATAGGCGGTGAGCTGGCACGCCTTGGTAAAGCCCGTGGGGGCATCGTCGCAGGCGTTGGTCGGCTGGCTGCCGTCAGGTGCCGTGAAGCCGGTCAGCGTCCAGTAGCGCGGGTCTTCGTCCACCGATGGGAACATGGGCAGGATGTTGGAGATCGACTGCGGGCGCACGTGGGTCGAAAAGACCTCCGGTTCCGCGCCGAGCTGGGTAAAGACGCCGCCGAGGCCGTGAAGCTGCTGCGCGGTCATGATGCCCGTCGCCGTGTGCTTCTGGTGGTCCTCTTCTTGGATTGCCTTCAGAACCCTCTCCACGAGGGCAATGTCTTTGTCTTCCACGTTTAACCTCCGCGAGCCATGAGCTGGTTCAGGTAGGGAACCGGCGTTGGGCCGCTGTCGTCTACGGCCTCTTTGGGCTTGGACTTGGCCAGTCCCGAGCGCCCGTCAATCAGGGTTTCGTCGGCGCCGATGACCGAGCCGATGCGGCCAAAGAGTGAGGCCGCCGGGGTCTGGGCCATGGTCTTCTCGATCTTCTCTTCGTCGCTGGCCCTGAGTTCCTTGATGACCTCGGCCTGCTCCTTGAGTTCCTTGCCCAGCGCCTCGACGGTCGCCCGCAAGCCGACCATCGCCTCGACCATGGGCTTGATGTAGCCCTCGAACACCTGGGTCAGCTCGTCATGGGTGACGACCTGCGGTGCCTCTTCTGCGACTTCCTCTTCCTTGGCTTCGGTCACTTCCTCGGTCACTTCCTCTTCCTTGTACTCGACGCCCTCGGCTTCCAGTTCTTTGGCCTTGCCCTCAAGCTGGCGCTCCAGGCCCTCGACGGCATCCTTCCCCATGATTCCCTCAAGGAAGGGCCGCTTTTTCTCCGGTATTGCCATGTCTGCCTCCTTCGACAGAATGCTAAATCCCGTACCGTGTTTGTTGGCAGCCGCCCAACGGGGAAGGGGGCTGATCTCCTTGGACCTGTAGCGCGAAATGATCGTCGAGTCTGCTTCCTCGCGCCGGATTTCGGCCATGGGCATCCCGTGGGACGTGGACAGGTCGTCGCACTCCGCCAACCTGGAGGCGATGTGCTCTTTGTCCTTGTCGAACGCCCCGGATGCGATGGCAAATCCTGAATCGTCGTAGGCCACGTAGTCGGCCGCCCCCGACCTTGTGCCCTTCACATGCCAAAGCCACAGCTCGGGCATCGGCCACTCGCCCTTGTCCACGGCGTCCACGAAGTCTTTGTGCGCGGACTCGCTCAGGATCTCGGGCGGGTTGTCGTCGTCTCGGTATTTGCTGGAGTAGACGGCGAGCCAACGGTAGGTATCGCCCTCTTTCCAGACCATGAAGGGGTGTGGCATTTCGACCTTCTTGGTGAAGAGTCCCTTGACGTGCTGCCACAGGCTTTCCTTCATCTCTGCTTCCTTCCACATATCCAGGCAGGCGGCCACGGCTTGCTCTTGCCCATTCCCTTCCGCGATGCGCTTGGGAACGCAGGCCGCCATCCAGTCGTCTTCGGTTTCGTACTTGCCAGGGTCAGGCATCACCACTCCAAACAAAAACGCCGACCTTCTCGGCGGTTGGCTTTCGCGTACCGTCGGAAAGGTCGGCGTAGCTTGCGCTTGGCCTAATATTCTATTGCATTACAGTCTTAGGCTATCACAAGTTCAAAACCATGTCAAGTTTTGCCCGCTTTGCATAATACCTCCCTGCCTACCTTGCGAAGCTCCGATGTGGTGTAGGTACAGTGCAGCTTGTCGCGCTCGATTTCGCAGACGAGCGAGATTAGCAGGCGATTGACCTTTTCCCAGAACGCCGTTTCGTCGGTTGCGGCCCGGTTGCAACTGCATACGGAATCGCCGCAACGGCCCGCTTCTGGAACGCTGGCAACGTTTTTGAGATCGTCAGTTTGCGCCAAAAGCCCTCCCTGTTTGTCGAAAGTAGCTGGTTGCTGCTATCCCTATTGCGCCCGGTACATCGTGCCGTGTGGCGTGAGCTGCCCCGCGCCGTCAAACAGTGGCGCACTCCATAGCCCCGCCCGCGTCTGGTCGGCTGGCAGGCGCGAGATGAACCAGGCATAGTAGATCCCGTTTGCTTCCAGCCACTCGATCATGGTCTGCCCCTGGCTCACGTCGTCAAGGCGGAACTCTTTAAGCCACACGGTAGGGATGCCCCGCTGACTGGCCCAACCGCGCACCTGGTTGACGTATGCCTGGCAATCCGGCACCGACAGGTAGCAGTTGAGACTCAGGCCGTGCAGCCGCCCGCTTACCCCAAGCCGGTCCAACTCTGCCAGATAGGCCGGGTAGTACATGGCCCGCCCCAGGTGTGAGATAGTCGCGCCGATGATGGGCCGTCCGGGGTACAGCGTGAGCATTTGCGCCGTGGCCTGTGCCGCCTGTGCCGCCGTCACGTTGGCTTGGTCCGGCCTGTCCGGTTCGTTGTAGCCGAACATCGGCCCGCTGCCCCCCGCCGGTTGCCCCAGGAAAGCCGCGCTGTAGACGGTAGCGACAAAGCCCGGCGACGCGCAGCCCCTGGCAGACGGGCTCCAGTTGTGCCACCAGCCCGCGCCCACGCTTGCCGAGTCGCCACAATTCAGGTTGACCCCGCTTCTGGCGTCCAGGCCGACGCCCTTTAGCGGTGAATAGGTCACGACGTTGACCGTAACCGCCGGGACGTAGACGAACGACGTTGGCGGCTGCGTTGTGCCAGAAGCAGACAGTATCAGGATTGCGAGGATTGCCAGGTATCTCATCATCTAGCCGATTGCCGCCCTGTGACTCGCGGCATTGTCACGCGGCCAACACGACCGCTGTTAACTCGCGGTCGGCACCCTCCGCCGTGATCGTGTCCGTGCCCTGATAGATGTTGCCCCACGAGATCCCGTACTCCCACGTTGCCGAATACGGCTTGTCGATGGACGCCGCCACGAGCGTTTGATGCCCGCCGGGAACAGTCGGGACGCCGAATATCACGGCGCAGGCCGGTGTCCAGGCGGCCCCGCCCTGTAACCTGCGGAATAGCTGCATTGCCGGTGCCCCGCCGTTCTGCGACTTGAGCCGCACCGACGCCGTGAGCAACACCGCCTGCCCGCTGAACGTGCCGATCTCCAGGCGAGGATCGGGCAGCACGTTCGGGCCGACTTGCGCTGTCGTCACCACGTTTTGCGTCACCCCCGCAACCTTGGTCATGCCGCTTGAGGTAACTACCCGGTCAGAGCGCGGCCCGGCCGCGCCGTAGGCCCACGCTATATCGAGGCGCGTTGGCCCGTTCGGGTGCAGGCACTCGACCGCCACGGCCTGGCCCGTCTGGTTCCAGTCCCAGATGCGACCCCCGACGAATTGATCCATGCCGTCCGTGTAAATCGCCCGCACCGAGCACGGGTGCGACTGGTACACAAACCCGGTATAGACGTTGTGCCCGCCCCGGCACCACACGCCGTACTGCGAGGCGCGGGCATAGATGTTGTCGAAATAATTGGAGTTGATCCAGTTCTCGGTGCCGACCGCCGACTCGATGCGGATCGAGTCCCGAAAGCCGTAGATATAGAGATCGCGGAAACGCACACCCGTTGCGAAACAATACTCGGGCATGGTCGCGTCGATGAAAACGCCATGGCCCTGCGTGTAATCGTTCCCCGCTGCCGTGATCCACATTTTCTCTACCATGGTCAGATAGCCGGTGTGTGCGTAGACGGTCGGGTTACATGGCAGGTAGATGGCCGCCTTGTCGGTTGCCACCAGATACCTCAGTTGCCCCCCGCTAACCATCGAATACCGTGCCAGTTGGACGCCGTGCACGTTCTGCTTGACGAACAACCGCGTGGCCTGCCCCGCCCGGAGCGCCGTTTTCTCCTGCATCTGGATAGAGGCTTGCAGGTGAAAGTCGCCTTCGCTCAACGCGATCTCGCCGCCGAGGGATAGCCCCGCCAGCACGTCGTTGATGATCTGTGCGTCGTTGACGCCATCGCACACGGCGTAAGCCGCTGCCTTCGTGTCCGGGTATGCGTTTGCTGCCGCGATTGTTCTCATTAGTCTCCTATGTCGTAAGCGCGGTGTAGGCCAGGCCCAAGCCGCCGTTGTAAAGCGCGGTGCGCTGTGTTGCTGTGAGCACGCCGCCTCCGCCCGCCGCGCTCTTCCAAAAAGCCGTTGGCCCGATGCGCCCGTTCCAGTGCAGGGCAATCGTTACGCCCGGAACGTAGGTAGCAATCCTAAACGGAGAGGCGGAATCATAAACGCCGGTCGCGTGAGCAACCGAGTTAGCGACCCCATTGTTGACCTGGATGTTGATCGTGTTCGCTACACTGTCATGCCAGGCTACCAGCAGATACCACGTAGCTATGGCGGGAATGCCGAGGTTGTCAGCACTCACAACGTTCGTGGCCGTGCCATTGTTTGACACGTAGAACTGGAAGCGGTTGGGCACGTTGTAGTAGATTAGCCGATATTCCAAGTTGGGAGCGACGCCCCACCGACTGGCAATCGTCGGATAATCCGCCAGGCCATCGGCGTTGACCCACGCCGCGAGGGTGAAATCCACGTCGCCGGTGCTCAAGAGCGCATCATCCCCGGCCCGGACGTGCGATTCCAGATTCGCCCGCGTGTACTGCCTGGCCCCGGCATACACAATGCCCGCCGCGCTCGTGACCGTGTTCGTGTCGGTCAGGTGTAGCGCGTTGGTGTGCGCGTCCTGGGCGTTGCCGTTGGCCTCGTTGCCCGGCCAGTAGGCGATGAGATTTGTGAGCAGGCCGTTACCGGCACCAATGCTGACACCCATGTTCGCCAGCGGGATTCCCCCAACCCCGCACATGCCGGGGCCACCATAACGTCGGATCATGCCGCCCTCCTGGCAATTTGCACGAAAACGTTCATGTCGTCAGCGCCCGCCGCCACGGCGTTCTGGTCCCACACGCGGAGCTGCTGGAACGCCGTCAGGATGAGCGTCGGCGGCAAGGGGCACATCACGAACGTCGTGTCGCGCACCGCCGTCAGGTCCGCCAGCGACGGCGCGAAGGTGTAGTTGTACGTCAGCGAGGCCGCCTGCGTCACCCCGGCCCGGACTTCGAAGATTTGCGTCCCGAGCGCGTTGTTCACGGCGACGGCCATGTTGCGGTTGCCAGCGGTGGCCGTGGACGTGATGGACACGTACACCCACAGCACCTGGTACTGGTAGCCATTCGGCACGGTGAATGTCTTGTCCGAGTCGTCCGCCGTCACGTCCGAGAGCGTGGTCACTTCCCACTCGTCGGTGATGGACAACTCGCCGCCCACGCCCTGAATCACCAGGGGATGGGCATCCCCGATGGGGTTGCCGTCCGCATCCACGAGCCACACCGGGCTTGCCGGTCCCTGGACAAGTCGCTTTGCCATGTTATTCCTCCAAACCTTTCTCTACTGCCGCCTGAATCCGGTCGGCAAATGCGTCCTCTTCTTGCTCTCCCAGCGTCTGCGACCAGTTGCGCGGGTCCACGCCGGGGTGTATCACCTGTTTCCTGCGCCGGTCGTATGGCCCCGACTTGCCGCCCCCCTTGGAACTTAGAGAGCCGGGCGTCGTCTTGGGCGAGAACTCTGACTGGTAAACCAACATGGGCGCCTTGCGGGCCGCGATGGGGTAGTTGTGCTCCGTGCCCTCGTCCAGCCGCACCCACTTCTCCACGCCCTCTTCGTCACCGCCCGGGAAGCAGTGGACGAAGGCCCTGCTCGCCATGCCGCCCGTCGTCACCTGGAACGTGGGCTTGGCCCCCTGCCAGGATTCGGTCGTCTTGCCGAACTCCTTTTGCAGAATCTTGCCCGTCTCTTCGAGCGCCTTCTGCACTTCCCGCTGCACGGCCTTGACGTTCAGCGCCTTGGCCTTGATGGCTTGAACGCGAATGGTGAAGCCCATCACACGAACTCCAGACGCCGTAGGCAGCGGCATCTTCCGTGGGCAGGCGGGCCGTCCGGGAAGCGATGCTCCCACACCTCGCGGGGCTGGTCGTGCAGCGGCGCGCAAATCCCGCAAACCTTCTCATCCTCTCGCGTTTCCCAGAACTCCCGGACCTCGATGCCCAACCCCTTCACGTTGTCCCGGTACTTGTCGAAGGCCATGCTCCTTGCCACGGTAATCAGCGTGATGGCGATGAGCGCCGCACGGCTTGGGCCGAACGCCGGTAAGAGCAGGGCGTCCACGTCGTCCTCTGTGATGTCGCCCGCGTCAATGGAGATGATAACGCTCCGCACCGTCTTGGCCGTCGAGGCGATGAGCCGGGCCGCCTCCGCCGCTGCATAGGCCGTCGCCCAGGCGTTGGCCGCTGCCGCCGTCTCGGCCGGGTCGAAGCTCACGGCGTACTCGGCCTCAAGCTCGGCCGCATGATCGAGGTAGGCCCTCACCAGGAAGGGGATCAGCACGGCGATCAGCGCCTTCTCCAACTTGTCGTAGTCCGGCTCTTGGCCTTTCAGGACGGCCTTCTTTGCGTCAAAGTCGGCAAAGACGGCCAGGACCGCCGCCTGCATGGCGACCTCGATTTCTCCTCTTTCCTTCTGTGAGTTCACGTTGGCCGACTCCGCCGGTTTCGTGGTGGTCATCGCCGGCAGCTTACGCATCGGCGCATCAACCTCCGGCGCCGCCATGTTTCGTCCGGGTGGGGCGTCGGGGTCAATGCCCAATTCCTCGCGCTTTTCCCTGTCCAGCAGCCACTCCAGGGCCGCAACAGCCTCTCTAGCCAACTCCTTCTTCCCCGATTCTCTGACACTGGCCTCCTTCGCCCTCTTGAGCTTGGCTTTCACGTCCTCTTCGGCGAACTCGTCGGGGTCGATGCCCTTCAGGAAGGGGTTGTCGCCGTAGAACAGGGCATCGACGGGCAGGCCGTCCAACGTCCGGCCCGATTCAAGCTCCATGTCCCTGAACTGCGCCTCGTTGATCTCGCCCGTGCCCAGCATCTGCTCCCTGGTAACGCGGATGCTGATTGCGCCGTCGGCAATGTTCCGTTCGTACTGCTGCGACCGGGTGTTGCGGATCTCGGCTTGCACCTGGTCGATCCAGTCGTCTTGCACGTCAAACCGCATCTTGAGACTGGGCGGCAGGAACTTGCCCGCCTGGTGGTACATGCCCCGCTCCGAGCCCCCCAGGAGCATGGCGAGCGTCCCCAATTCGTGGGCCGTGCCGGACATGGCCGTCGCCATGTGCTGCAAGAGGGCGTCGGCCTTCGTGGCGCCCACGACCGTCGCGGGCCACATCCACCGCACCGGGAAGCCGCCGGTCAGGGCGATGATGTACATGGCCAGGTTTACGTCTGTCTCCCAGTCAAAGCCGTCCGGAAGGGAAGACAGGCTCACCAGGTCGATGCCCACGTCGGCGGCGTTGGGGTTGGCGACGATGGGCATCATGGATACCCTCGTCAGCCCCCGGTTGTCGGCGGCTTCGTCGGCCATCTGGAAGGCGGCCTTGACCATATCGACGCCGATCTTCTTGCCGACGAGGATGCCCCGCTGCGGCCGCTTTCCAAGTTTCTCTTGCTTGAAGGTCAGATCGTCCACGACGGATTGGGCGATGCCGACGCACCTGGAGAACCAACTGTAGCCAATGCCTCGCATCTCGTCCTTGGTACTCGGCAACTGGCTGCCGTAGACGACGCGGGAGCGGTGCAGCTTGAACCGCTTGCCGTCCTTCTCGCGGGTGTAGACGACGGGCCATTCGGGATGCCCCGTCCTGGTGCAGAGCGAGGCGTCGAGGTTGGCAAGGCCCAGGGCCGGCCCGGTGATCGGCCCGTCCTTCTGGCCTTCTCCCAGGACTTCGGCGAAAGATCCGTTATCCTGTGTCCATCTGTCTGTGTGCCAACGAATGGCGAACTCGATCCAACCGCGGCCGAACTCGCTTCCTTCGTACAGCCGCACGTTGGCCGCGTCCGCCAGGTTCCGCTGGCTCTTGACCGTGGGATCTCTGGGCTCGATGATGGGCGGGATGGTCGCCAGCTTGGCCCCGACGTTGTACAGCGCCCCGGCGAACAGCGGGCAGCGCAGCCACTCCCGGGCCAGGAAGGCGTCTCGCCGTTCGGACCACCAGGGAGGGACAAGCGCCCCGGTATCGGCCAGCATGACAAAGCTCATGCCGACCGGCACTTCTTCTGTCGCCCGGGTCTGGATGCTCACGTCTTGCGCCCTGTCCTTCTCCAGCGGTTCCAGGCCCTCGTAGTTATCTGGCATATTGCCTCCCGTTACCGTCAATTCATCCTTGCCACTACTGCCTATGATATTTCGGGTCTTCGCCCAAGAATTCGCAGGCATTGGCATAGGCAGATATGCGAAAGGGCCTTCCATCCTCGAACGCCTTGGGTTCTAGTTGGTCGGTGCGCCTCACATATTCCGCTACCGCCAAATAGCCATCTATTTCTCCTGGGTGCCCCTTCATATCTGCCAAATATTCCCATTGCGTTCCACGCAATTCCCCCTTGGCCTGTTCCAAAATAGCAGTTGGTGTCATCGGTTCCCCCTTTCACCGTTCATCTTCTGGAATCAGCAGCAGCTCCTCCAGAAACGCGACGGTTGCCGTCAATTCATCCCTGTCGCAATCGGCGTACCACTTCAAATCGTCCATCATTTCCACGTCGTCTGCATCGCGCAAATCGGCCGGATTCTTGGACAGCGCCGCCCGCGCCAGGCCCAGGCACCAGGTAATGTGCCCATCAAGCAGGTTGTCGTCATCTAGAACGATGTGCGCCGGGCCATAGGCAGCGTGCGGCCACTTTTCCAAGAACGCCCCTATTTTGTCAAATGTTGCCTGCGACAGCCGGCCCTCATCTACACAGGCTTGGCACATCTCTCTCCCCTTTCAGTCGCCGTCACGGTAAAGCTCACGTCCCACCGCGTAGACTTCATCTTGATGTCAAACTCAAGCCGGTCGGGGTCGGCGCCCTCTTTTTTGGCGGCCCATCGCAATAGGTCTTTGCAGTGTTCGTAGTTCGTGTTAAACCAGTCGGCCAGGTTCGTCTTACTCGGAGTCAGGTCAAGGTCGCTTGAGTCGAACTGCTTGGTCCACGGCTTGACCGGGTTCTCCGCCATATACTCTTGGTAAGCCGCCTCAATGTCGCCCTCATCGTACACCGACTCCCACGACTCGCCCATCAGTTGCAACCACGACTCGCTGGAGGAGCGCGAAAAGGACGGCCACTCTTCGGCATCGGTTTCCACTAACTCTTCTATCCTTGACGAAACGCTGATAACCCTCATCTCCCCTCCTACAGCATCGGTATCTCGACGCTGCCCAACTCGGTCGCGCAGTAGTCAAGCATCAATTCGGTCAGCGCCCAGACCATCGCGTCCAGGCGGTTGGGCGACGGCATCCCTTTGTTCAGGGTGAAGTGAAACGAACATAATTCGTCCTCCAGCCGTTGAAACTCCCCGACGTGGTGGCAGCGCCCCTTCTCATACAGGGCTTCAATCGGCTCCGCCCGGGCAATCTTCCCCCGCGAGGCCGTCAATAGCTTTACCGGCAGGGTCGGGTCGATGGACTTGAACGTCTGCTCCACCATGTCGCCGCCAAAGTTCCGCTCTGCAATCAGCCTGTCCGCCTGGTACTTGTTGTACAGGGCCACGGCCTGGCCTGCCCACGTCGCCGGGCTACCGCTGATGCTCCCGTCCTCCAGGACGTAACCGTGCAATACGTCGCCCTTGGTGGCGGAGCCGGCGACGACGATCCCGCACTCCCCGGTAGTCGAGCCCGGCGGGTCCACGGCGACGACGATGCGCTCCAACTCGGGGTGGCCCAGAACGCGAGTCTTGGACAGCAATTCCCGGTTCCACAGCGCCCGCGGGTCGTCGTCGATGTCCTCGGCCATGATCTCCAGGCGGTAGTTGAGGGAGGACATATCACTCGTAATTTCGTCTAGCGCCGTCTTGGACAGGTGCGGGTTGTCCAGGGATGTCCAGTGAAAGACCTCCCACCTTGGCTGCTCGCCTCTCCTTTCCGCCGCTTCCTGCAATATCCGCGCCTTCTTAAAGAGCTGCGAGGCGTGAAGGGCGGTCTGCTCTGGCGTGTAAATAAAGATGCAATCGCCATCGTTATCTAGGAGCATTGGCGCGCCAACCCTGGCCCACACGTCGGGGTCCATCAACTGGTACTCGTCCAGGATGAGCAAGTCGGCATAGTCGCCGCGCAGGGTGTTGGCGTTCCAGGCGGTCTTGGCCTTGATCCTGGCCTCGCTGATGCCGTGGGCCGGGCGAATGACATGCTCGGTTTCGTTTTTGTAATATAGACCGGCATCTATAGCTGGCTTCATGGCGGTTGTTATTTCCCACCAGAACTTGCCAACTTGCTCCTGGGTCGGCGTGGCATATAGAATTCGGCGCGCTTCTAGCAACTTGATGACGGCCAGGATAGAGACGGCAACGGTTTTTCCACCCCTCCGGGCCGCCCTACACACGAGCCTTTTTGCCTTCGATTCGATGAATCGCCGCTGCTGAGGATGCGGTGTTTTCAGGCTTACTTCAATTTGCATTATTCAGCACCAGGAAGTATAATGTACTCATTCCAGGTAGAGGAGAAAGGCGATGCCAAGAAAGAATACCCATGTTGAATTGATTTGCGAACAATGCGGAAAGCCGTTTACCGTCAAGGCGTCTACTGCCAAGAAGGGCAGGCGCTTTTGCACTTGGGCGTGCATGAAGGCCAACGATGCCCCGGCGCATATCACGGTAGCCTGTGCCCACTGCGGCAGGGAATTTGAAACTTACACCAGCAGCGGGAAAAGGTATTGCTCCATGAGCTGCGCCATCACGGCCAGAAACCTGACTGACTGGAACCCCTCTTATCATCGTGACCTCAGCGGCCCCAACAATCCCATGTACGGCACGGAGGGGCTGCGCGGCGAGAAGAACCCCATGTACGGCAAGTACGGCACCGAGAACCCCGCCTATAAGCACGGCCGCAAGGTTCGCCGCGACGGTTACATAATGATTCTTGCGCCCGATGGCCATCCAGTCCGCTCAAATCCCTACCCCTACATTCTTGAACATCGTCTTGTCATGGAACAGCATCTTGGCCGCTACCTTGAGCCAGATGAAGTAGTCCACCACATTGATGGCAACCCCTCGAACAATGCCATCGAGAATCTGCGTCTGTGCAAGAACCAAGCCGAGCACATAAGCAATGGACACCCGCATCACGGAGAGTCGGTGTAATCATGCTACTTCTTCTGGAACGCCTTGAGCGCCATGTAAATCGCCCCACAGGCAAACCCCACCAGGAACGCGACAATGGCGACCACGAAGGCCAGGATGGCTCCCTCGGGCGTCATTCGACCTTCTCTCCCTCGATCACATCATCCCCGGGCGGCAAGGCAAGCCGGTCCTCGAAGACGACGCGAATGGTAAAGTCGCGCTGCTCGTTCAGCATGTACTCGTGAACCTGTGCCGGCTGGCCCAAGATGTACTCGGCCAGGAACTTGCGAGCAACCGAGTCGCCGGCAAGAGCCTGCTCCGCGGCCTTCGTAATAATCTCCTTCCACTGCTCCTTCGAGACGGCCGCAATCGTCACGTCCAGGAACTCGTGCTCGCGCTCCCTCGGGAGCCTTCCGCGCTTATTCCCCGTCTGCCCAGGAAGCCATTGGCCTCCACTTGACCTTAACTGTCCCATACCCTCTCCGCTTCGTAAAAGTGTTTCGGCAGCCCCTTCACCCGCCACGGCCCCTGCGCGTCCCACTGGCGGACCCGGCGCGGCGGATCATACCCCGCGCGCTCCAGCTCCCGGAAGATGAACAGCGCGCACTCAAGCTGGAAGTCCTGCGTCTCGTTGCAATTACAAGAATTGCAGGCAGGCGCCACGTTGCACTCGTGGTACAGCTCCTTCTCGAACCGCTTGATCCTGCGCTTGAAGACGTGGTGAACGTCCGTCACCGGCTTGCCACAGCCGGGACAGCGAACGCCCACCCACTGGCGCATGAAGTCGTCGCGGTTCACCAGGTCGCCTCCAACATGGCATTCAGAACGTTCATTCGCCTCTCCAAATCATCCCCCTCGCCGCAGGTAATCTCAACGCCACGGATTTTGATGGGCGTGCCCAGGACGCACAACTCGACGGCGTGGGCCACGGCCCGCCAGTCGCCCTCTATGGCCCCTGCTACTTCCTTGGCCTTGTCGGACAGGGTGGTGTCATCGCGCCACTTCATGGACTTCCCTCACCCGGTAGCACCCCATCCGCCGATGCAAGATCACGACGCAATCGGCGTAATGCCAGACGACGATCCAGCCGTGTTCGTCGCGGCCAATCCAGGTCGGATCTTCCGTGGCGTCTTCCGCCGAGCGCCCGGCCATCTTCAGCACTTCGTCGGCCTTCATGCCGATGTGGGGGATTGACATCTTCCCTCCCGCAACACCTGGTCCAGAACCATCTGCTGCTGCTTGAGCCGCAAGCGTTCACGCTCTCGCCGCAGCCGCCAGGACAGCCAGCGGCGGGGGGGGCGACATGGCAAAAAGTTTGTTGCGCACGCGCACGTAGTCGGCGTCCCACTCGATATTGACGGTGATCCCCAGGTGGTCAAGGATGGTTCGGGATTGGCAACCGTCCAGAAGCGAAGCGAACTGTTCGTCGCTCATGGCCTTCTCCTCATCGGCATGTAGACATTGCCGTATGGGTCCGCCCGCCTGGTGGCAAAGCGCACGATAATGTCCACGATGATGCAGGCAACGAACAGCCACCGGGCATCGGACGCCATGATTTGCTGCCACAGGTCGGGGTAGAGCACCATAATCAGGACTGCCAACGCGCCAATCATGGCTCACCCCGCAGCATGGAGTCCAAGTAATCGGCGTCCCTGGGTAGAGACTGGCGGCAGAGAAGGGCGGGCAGGGCACCGTTGGGCCGCACGGTCCAGCCGGTTTGTACGCGCAACTTGGGAGCGCGCCACGCCCTTGCCTCCCACCAGCGCCTCGTGTGGGGGCCGAGCGGATGACTGGGCAGCCATCCGATTCGCTCCCATTCGGTTTCGCCGTAGCCCCAGGGCGGTGTCCAGGCGGTCAGGTTCCAGGCTGGCCCGGCTTCGTTGGGATAAGGCAGGCGCACCCTGTCCAGCCCAAAGCGGTTCAGGTACTCGAACCACGGGCCGTCGATGAGCACCCAGCCCGGCATGGCAGTTGTGCGGATGAAGTGATTGCCGCGGCGAACGATGCTGTCTTTCATGGCTCACCCCCGATGCGCACCACTTCACACGCCGCCCCCTCCATGGCGAGTTGCGTGGCCCATTGTGGGATCTTGTCGCCGCGCTGAAAGCCCATGGCCTGTAGCCGGCGGGTGATTTCCTCGGGAAAGGCGAAGCGCGGGATGTATTCTGATACCAACGAGCCGCCCTTCAGCCCGTCGATGGCGGATTGGATCATCTCGCCCCACGCATCCTTGCGCGGCTCCAGCGCATCGAAAATAGAGCACATGAAGCCATTCTTGAAGATGCGGTCAAAGATAAAGACGCAAGACGGGCAAATGTCAAGAGTTGCACCGCCGACGCTGAACGTGCGCCATTCGGGCGTACTGGGCACAGACGGGCCAAGACAGACATCGCACGATCTCATTTCGACTGTATGGCGTGTCATGGCTCATCCCCGATGCGCACCACCAGGCCGCGAACGGAGTATTCCACGTCCAGTCCGACTTCGAGTTTCAGGAAGCGCAAGATTTCGAGAACGTTCGCCTCGCAGTCGTCGTCAAGATCATAGTCGCGCCCGTTGATTTGCACGACCCTGGCAACCTTGCCCGGAATCCATGTGCCGCACACATCGCAGTACAGCCTTTTTTCGACAATCTCCTTTACTGACATTTTCCTCCCCTTTCATCCGTGCTTTTTATTTTCCTCTTCGCACTCCGCCGCCGCTTTCTCCAGGACGGGAATCAGCCGCCGCGCTTGCCCCGCGGTCAGTCGAATCGTGTATTCGCCGTCCATGATGCGGATCAGGCAGTAGCGCCAGTCGGAGGAGCCCACCTGCACCGCAATGCCATCGTCGTCGTAAATTGTTCTTGCCCAGCCCATCACTCTCCCCTTTCATTCTTGACATGCCTAACGGTCTATGGTATCATGGTTGCTGCACAACCTTCGGGAGTTGTGCTACAACCTACTTTCAGGAGTGCTACTATGAAACGCTGGGCCATAGACTACGATGAATGCCAGAATTGCCACAGCCCAGAGCATCCCCACAAGGGCAGCGGTCTTTGCGTTCCCTGCTACTACCGCCAGTACAAGCGCCCCAAGCCGTCGAAACGCAGGGATCTCTACACCCGGGGGTATGATGACGGCCTGCAAGACGGCATCGACCGCGCTATTCATGCCGCCCATGCACTACTCAGGCCACATGGCGGCAGTTTCAGGCTCGACGGCGAAGAGATCAGCATCGAGATCCAGGGCGCTACGCTCACGGGGAAGGTGTAGCAGGCTCACAGTACACGCCCGTTGTTCCCAATGCCCAACACGACAGCCCGGGATGCGGCGGTTCGACGGGCGTCCAGTGGGCAGCGGGCAGGGAATCTCCAGTATCCAGGAGGGCGCCCACGATGCTGTAGACGCCCGCGAAGATAAGGGCCAATAGGAGCGACACGAAAACTATCACCCCTACGGTAAGTAACTTCTCCATCTGTCATTCTCCTTTCGTTTGACATAAGAATACACTTTCACCGCGTATGGAAAACCTGGGGGAGTGCCGCCCACTCCCCAGGCCCGGCCTAGAAATTTCTCCGGTTCTGCCGGCTCGACGCTGCGCGATGCGCTGGCCAGTGGCACGATCCATGGGCTCGCATCGATAGAGCAGAGTAGCATGATAGCATGATATTATTCATTGTAGTTCGCTATGATTCTACACATATATACTACATGATAGGTGTGTTTAATTATGATTAGACCCATCTATGACACGTAGCAGCAGAGTGAGCACGAGCATGGTAGTATGTAGCACACCTGTTCGGGCATGATGGGCCGCGTGTTGAGGGGCGACAGATGATACCCTACTCCCCTACTCCCCATTGTCCCTACTCCCCATCTCCCCACTACACATAATCATACTACATACATCCCCCCCCACCCTACTCACCCATGTACTGTAGTTATGTCAGCTTGTCGCCATGCTCGATACCTTAGACTGTTATGCTTGTGTGCTTGCGCTGGCCAGACTGGCAATGGCTGCAACAGCCCCAGGTTATCGAGGTATCGACGGTGCCAGCTCCCCTGATCTATCGGCTCCCCGGTTCCCGTATCGACGGTGGCTCGACTCCGCTACTACTACTACTCACGCACCTGAATAATGCCCATCCTGGCCGGTTCCTAGAACGCAATAGTAGTAGTAGCACCTGCGTCTGTAGGCTGAGTATCTATCTATGATGGGGTAGGTCACTCATCCCTAGTCATGTATTGTTATGATGATTATCATAGCGTGTCAGGTTACTGTCAGATTGCTGTCAGCTAGATGTCAGGATGTCTGTTGGGCTATGTGATACAATCCAGCCATAGAACAAAGGAACCCTAACAACAGAACCGCCAAGAGTAGCAAGGCCAAAGGTAAGCCACGGCAACAGTCCAGGCCATAGAGCAAGTGCAAGCGAGAAAGCGGTTCAATACAGCCCGAAAAGCGAATCCGCAAAGCGCCGCATTGGCCGCCGAACGTTTGCCAGTTTGGTTTGAGCGCCAGGTTAATGGGATTCAAGCGAATTAAGGCGACTGGGTTAACCAGGACAACTTCATTCAAAAAAGCCCATGGCATGGGTACAATAGAATACTGTAACCGCCGAGGATTAAGCCTGCTGCCCGGTGCAAGCCCGGCACGGCGGTTTTTTTTCTGAAAAAAACTGAAACGAAAGGATACCGACAATGGAATTCAGCAACTATATCGGACTGAGCAGCAAAAAGAAGTGGTTTGACGTTGTGGTTTTCTACGCCGAGCCGCACGAGACGCCCAAGACAAGCACTGAGGGTAAGACAATCGCCCGATTCACGAGTCTTACCGATGCGTGCGAGTATGCTTACAAGATCCAAGAGGATGCAAACCGCTGGGCACAGTGGGCACGGGGCACGGGCGAGCAGCCGAGCCGGTTGGACAATCACCACGCTGAGTATCACGATTATGCGCGCGTTGCGGTGCGCTAGAACTACAGCAGCTCACACTTGCTTGTGCGCTGCTGCCCGCTGCCCGGGTTGGGCGTCGATTAATGGTTCGACTCCATTATCGGCGGGCAGGAGTACACAAGCAAAAATTCTGAAAAAAAGGAGCGAACGATGGGATACAGCGGTTATGCTGAATTGCGCGCATTGTCCCCCGAAACCTACCTGGCATGGGAGCAGTTTGACACCCCGTTTGACGGGTACACCCCGAACGTTGTCCGTGATCTGGCCAGCGAGCAGTACACAAAGGGCTTGCGCTACGGGCAAGATGCAACGATGATTCACATCGCAGTCAACGGCACCTGGAGCACCGAAACCAAGACCGGCGGTTGCTTGTCCTCTTGCGAGGGCATTGGATACCACGCTTGCACGAAAGACCTTCTGCGCGGTTTTCTGGATAGCGGCACCCCGATCACGGTGCATCGCTGGAACGGAAGCGAGGTAACGCACTCACTCATTAAGTAGCACCCCACAAACTCTTGCTAACGAAAGGATTAATACCATGAAGCACCGTTAAAGCCAATTCTCACGAAAACAGAATAGCCCGCCTGGCCCGCGGGCATAATGCGGCAAGCCGGTCCCAAGCCCGGCGGAAGACGCAGAGGGTACAATCAGCCGAAAGAGGAGAGTACAATGTCAGAACTGGCCTTTGTAGTGTATGACCGCAAGTCGCCCCGCCACAACTGGCAGTGCATGGTACGCACCGCTGCACAGCAACACGCCGAGCAGTGCGCGCGCATCTGGCACCAACGCGCGACGCAAACGGCCGGATGGGAGCAGTACGAGCAGCGTACAGCGACTTTCCCCAACTCGCGCGATGCGTGCGATGCGCCCGATACGCTGCCCCGCAATCACAGGTGGGGAGGAGCCTAACCGATGACAAAAGCCAACTACGCGCGCAAGCTGAAAGGATTGTTGCAGGAGCACTACCGCGCCAAGGGGATTGACACGCATTGCACGGATAGCGCGACGCTAACCCTCTTCTCTGGCGTGCCGTTGACCGCCAAGAGCAAGACGTTTAACGGCCATACAGAGTATATGACCACGTTCGGGCCGAAAGAGGCCGAACGGATGCTGGGAAGGAGTTAACATGGATCTCTTGCTCGACCTGCCCGCCTTTGTCTCCTCGCTCGCGTCTATCTCGACTGGCGCGCCAGTGATTGCGCTGGCGCTGCTGGGGATTCTCGTTTTGTGGCTGGCGCTGCTTCTGGCGGCGCCCAAGTATTAGGAAAGGAAAGAACGATGAAAAATTGGAATTTCCGCATCCGCGGCAGGTATGTAACCGTGCGATTTACTGTGTTCAGGGAACGGTACTCTCTCACCAAGAGCGGCCGCTGGCCACTGGGCGGGAAGCTGTACCACTATCGGCACTATAACGAAACCCACGCCGGCGCGTTCTTCCACGTTGGCCCGTTCGCTGACGTGCGACTCGCCGTTGTGGCGTACTAGGAAAGGAGCCTTGACCATGTATCGCAACCGCCGCTATGGGAACGCTGATCCGTATTGGCTGGCCGCCCGGTTTGCCAGCACTTGCACTTGTGGCAAGCAAATCCGCAAGGGCGACCGTATCTTCTACTATCCCAAGACCAAAGCCGCCGTTTGCGAGACGTGCGGCCGACAGGGAGCAAACGACTTGCGCGCCGAGCAGTCCATGGACCGTTTCGGCACCGATTGCGGATACGACTACTAAGCACTCGAAACTAGGCGCACCGTCGCCTAGTCGCCGGCAAATCGGGCCGGCCTGAATGAGAGACGAAACGCCCAGCCCGGGGCTTTGTACCGGGCAGAAAGGATTGTACGATGAGCGCCTATGTAGTCGAAGACAAGACCATCAATCGGATCGTGGATTTTTTCTACACAAAGCTGCTGGGCGACCGTTTCTACTGGCCCGCACGCGGTATCACAGAAGCGGGCTATGACCTGGACAAGCGCGAGGACCGCGAACGGCTGGCATCCGCCATGTTTGCCCTGAATGTCGAGGCGGTTAACGCCCGTTACCCCGACTCTGCCGAACAGTTCCGACCGCTGAACTTCACCTACTGCCCCACGCCGGCCCCGCTGCCCGTGTCGGCCTACAAGTCCCTGCGCTGCTGGCTGTATCAGTGCAGCGAAGGGAACGTGCCGAAGACCGACCTTTACAAGCTGATGGACGAGGCTTCCAAACTGCTCGCCATGCAGATCGTTGACGACTCCCCGGCCTACCAAGCGGCCGGCTGGGACTAAGCGCAACGGTGCGCACGCACCTCACGCAGCCCTCGCGGGCTGCCCCTTGGCCACTGAGAACGCGGGCAAGGGGGAACCCGTGAGACTGAAAGGAGAAACGAACGATGGGCAAGATGATCAGCTATCCGAACGGCCAGCGAACCGTGACCGAGTGCTCGCACCCCCAAGATGCGGGCTTTTCTGTCGGTACTCCGGTCACGACCCGCCACGGTTGCGGGCAATTCGCGGCGGCCCTCACCAAGCCGTACCGCAACGAGGCCGGCGTTGAGCAGCGCCTGAGCACGTACCGCTGCTATCGCTGCGACGTGACGTACATCTCGGACCCGACGTAACCCCCCCCTGCCGGTTCAACTCCGGCACCGGACGGCCACCAAGCAGGCGAAAGGCCCGGCAGCTCTTGGGCGCATCGCGGGCGCGGCGGTGGAGCAGATTGAGTCTCCATAACAGGACGGGCACGGGCGGGCTGAGCTTTTTCAGAAAAAAAAACAGAAAGGACAAGGACGATGGAACAAACCGAACTCATTGGCGCGGCAGAAGTCGCACTCTTTGCCATGCACGCGGCCATGACGACCATCTTGCGGCACGTCAGCGAAAAAGACGGCGCTGTGGTCATCGAGGACTTGACGGGAGCCATCGCGGAAACGCGGGATGCACTCGCCAAGGCGAAATCGGCCCCGACCGTTGAGGCTTACCAGAACTGCAACTATGAGCCCCGGGCAGCGTTCTACAGCACCGTGACCAACAGCCAGCACTTGCTACGGGTGCTCGACGAACGGGTAAATGACCGGGCGCTACACCTGGCGCTGCATGGCCCTATCGACTGGGGCAAGGTGGGCGACTTCCAGCGCATCGAAAGCGCACTGACCGAGCTGGTCATGGCGACGGCCTGATCCAGCCCTGCTATCACGGCGGCCCGTTAGGTTGCGAAAGTTTAACTTGACGGGCCGCCAACTGTATGATATAATCTAGACATTGGGCGGGATGCCCAAGAGCGAAAGGAGCAAGAACGATGACCATCACGGTCCTCACATTCCAATGCCCCAAGTGCGGGGCACCCAACATGGTGCGGGACACGGCAGAAGCGCGGCGCTCCCTGGGGCGCTGGCACGTGTACTGCTGGTGCGGGGCCGAAGTGCGGCCCGAAGCGGCAACGGACGAAAGCGGACAGGCTGTCACGAAAGGAGATCAGAAAATGGAAATCACGGTCAAGATCAACAAGCAGGACATCATCGACTGGTTCGGAGACTACAAGGACCGCGCCCGCGAGATCCACGAGGAAATCGCCGGCAACGGCACCAGCTCGCGCTACATGGGCCACGGCCTGGACCCCGAAACGGGCGAGTACGACGTTGACGAATGCATCGAGCACGACAACGCTGACCTGACGGCCCGCTACGCCCAGGCCCTCGCGGACGGCATGGTCAAGGCCAACCCCGGCGCAACCGTCGAAGTGGAGATGGGCGACGTGCACGACCACAAGATCGACGTGGACGGCGTGAACGGCGAGGAGTACGAGCGCCTGCTGTCCAGCCTGGAGGATGACTACCAGGCTGTGTGCGCCGAACTGGCCGATTGGGACTGGCTGCCCGCCTAAAACTGAATACTCCCCACCTTGGTGGGGGTGCCCTGACGAATTCCGAATGAGGAATCGGCGCAAGCCGAAATTCAGGGAAGGTTAGAGAAATGAACGACATGTTGAGCAAGATGGACCGCAAGATGATTAAGAAGGAGTCCGGGCTGAAATACGCCAAGGTGATCCGCATCCGCCGGGACAGCCACGGCTATCCCGACCGGCTGATTGAGGCCAAGGAGGACTCCGGCGTCGAATTCCGCGGCTGGTTCAACGAGGGCGAAAGCGCCGCCGACATCCGCTGGAACACCGAGAACGTGGACGGCTGGCCCGAAGAACTGACCCCCTAGTGTGACGATCCGCTGAGGATACTGGCCTACCCAGGCCAAGTACACACAGGAAAGGGGACCGAACGATGTTTAGCAAGCAACTGTACGTGTGCGGCAAGTGTGGCAGGACGGCCGACGAACAGCACCTGCACGGCTGGCTGATTGCCAAGTCAAAGAGCGGCGAGGACCAGTTCAACGGCATCATGGTCATCCGCTGCCCCGACCATATCACGGGATACGCGATCCGCAAGGCCGAAGGCGGGCGCGAGGCAATCCGCGCGTAACAACCGAATAGGGGGCTTTCCGCCCCCACCCCTGGCCGTTGACCGAGATCACCGGTGGCTATATCGGCCAAAGCCGGCGGCCAGCGGCCAGGGCTGGGAACGGAAACGAGCCGGCGAGAGTCGGCACACGGCCCGGTAGGACGGGCAGAAGGAGAAGGAAGATGTACAGACGGATTGAGAATGCTATCCTGGTGGCCAAGGACGAGCGGGCAGATGGATTCGATGCCCGCGTGGAGTTAAGCGACAAGAAGATCGTGATCGAAACCCGAATTTCCCGTGACCCCAGCCGCGCCCGCAATGGCGGAGAATACAACTTCTGGCAGGAGCTTTGGCCCGATGCGTCTGGGGGGGCCTTGATGCAGGAATTCTGCTCTTGCGACTTCTGGCAGCCCGAGGGCGAACCGGAAGTGCTGGGCCTTACGTTCAAGGAGGCCGAGGAGCTGGTCCGCACCCTGGCGGCAGAGCGGGGCGTCCCCATCAACTGACCTAGCACCCACGCCCGCCGGGACCGCACCGGCGGGCAAGGAGAAGCCATGACCATCGTACAGCGCGCCCTTGACTGTGGCGTGACGGACATCGGACAGATAACGCCGCAAGAACGGCGGCAGCTCGAAGGCGCCGCCAAACGGGGCGTGCTGTTCAAGACGTGGAGCTATGCGTTCCCGCGGCCGAAGCGGCTGTTTGTCGCCATGCCACCGGGAATGCGGAAGGAGACTGCCGCATGACCATCACTGACGCAATCAATGCGTTTGTTGCGGACCTGCCCCGCCAACGCGGGCGCAATGGCCGCAAGAGTCCCAAGACTGCGCGCACGTATGCGTCGGCACTGGCGGGCTTTGCGGCGCAACTTGCGCAAGACCCCGCAACGACTGACGCAACTGCGCTCACTTGCGCGCACGTTATTGACTTTGCGCGCAACATTGCGGACAGGCACGCAAGCGCCACGGTCAATGTCTACCTGACCGCCACTGTCAAGTTCTACCGCTGGCTCTTGCGCGCAAAAGCTGCGGGCTTTGCGCCAACCGACCTGACAGAGTTGGAGGCAGGGCTGCAAGAGGACTGGCGCTCCGCAAGCCAATCGCAAAAGTTGCGCCTACCTGACGAAGCGGACGTGCAAGCTGCGCTCACTTGCGCGCAAGCTGCGCAAGGTGACGCGCAAGAGTCGCAACGCTTGCGCCTGGTTGCGCTGAGGAATGCGGCGCTGCTGCAAACCCTGCGCGCAACTTGCGCAAGAATCGGCGAAGTTGCGGCGCTCAAGCGCAATGACCTGGACATTGGCGCAAGGTGCGCGCAGGTGACCGGCAAGGGCCGCAAGGTTGGCACAATCTTTTTCGACGACCGCGCAATCGCCGCCATTGTCGCCTATCTGTCCGCCAGGGATGCGGCATTGCTGCGCGCGGACGGCGACGAGCCGCTTTTTGCGCGGCACGACAAGCCAACGGGCAACCGCTTGCTGCCGGTGTCCGCGAACGGCCTGCGCCTGGGGCTGTACCGTGTCTGCGATGCGGCCGGCGTTGACCGCTTTAACCCGCACTCGATGCGCCACCGCGGCGCGACGCTGATCCAGAAGGAAACGCACGACCTGGCCACGACGCAGCGCATCTTGCGCCACGAGTCGGCGGCGACAACCGCCGCGTTCTATGTCCACTTGGACGACGACGATCTGCGCCAAGCCCTGGCCGGCGTGGAGCTGTAGCCGGGTAAGACCGGCGGAAAGGAGAACTATGTGGGCCTATAAGAACCAGTTGGTTGCACAAATCTGCAAGCTGGAAGAGACACAGAACGATATTGACGCGGGCAGAACGTCGCGCGCGCACGCCCCCATTCTTGTAGCCCCACTCGGTAGGAATAGGTATTTTATCCTTGATGGACACCACCGAGCCCTTGAAGCGCAAGGGGCAATCGAGATCGAGGAAAGTCCGCATTACGACAGGCACTCCCCAACGGTTAGGGGGATGCTTGCGAGCAGTATCGGCGTAAGGGCATTTATCAATCAGCGGGCACCCGACAAAACGAAAGGAAGATAACATAATGGCAAAGTTCAAACTCGGCAAACTCTTGGGCATAGGCAGCATCATGCCCAGGACCGGCTTCAAGTCAAGCACGTTCACCGGCTTCAAGGCCGGCGACTTCTCAACCGGCTGCGCAAGTTATCGGCTGCGTCGGCGCAGTGGTCGCCGTCGCCGTCGTTCCTGGTAGGGGGTGCATATGCTCGTAAGGGACTTGCAGAATCAGCAGCGCGAGCTGGCGCTGCTCATCAAGTATGCGGCGGGCGCCAATGGCATCCACTACATTGCGTTGACCGCCGACGAACAAATTGAGATGGCGGATCTCGCCGACGGGGCCGCCAAGCTGCTGCTGGACAAGCGCGAGATCGTGCGCCTGACAGAACTGGTGCAGCAGTGCGTGCATCTCCCGTCGTACAACCGGCGGCAGGCGGCGGCATGGCTCGGCTTGTCAGTCAGTGGGCTGCGCTACGCCTACGATGGCGGGCTAATCGCGGCCACCAAGCCGGGGCACGACCTGATCTTCGCCCACGCCGAGCTTGTCCGCTACAACCGCGAGCGCCATCTGCTGGCCTGGATGCGGGAACGGGACCAACCACGGCAGCAAGAGCGGCTGGCAAGGCTGTTTCAGGACGCGGGCAAGCAGGTGCCAGAAGCGTCATTGGACCGGCGCGCGCTCGTGCGTCTGACAATCCACGCGCAGATTCACGTTCGCCTGCCGCAGTACACGGCAGAACAGGCCGCGGCTTGGCTGGGTCTTTCCCCCACGGCTGTTAAGGCCGTGTTCGGACCAGGCCGCGACCTGGTGATTCCGCATGTGGAACTTGAGCGATACCGCGATCAACAGCGGTACGCTCAGTTATGACGATCCGATCTCCGTTGAGGATCTTGTTAAGGTGTAGGCCCGGTGTCCGGCATCCCGCCGGCGCCGGGCCTTTTTTTGTTTCCCGCCGGATACCCTACCCCGGTAGGCTAATGGGCTTGCTCGGCGCGGATAGACGATTGCAGCGCCGATTTAACCGCCGACAGAACGGCAAGGTTGGCCTTCAACTCGGCGTGCCGTCCACTGACGGCGGCAAGCTCAACCTTCATGCCCAAAAGCTCGCGCGCAACCGCGCCCAGCATCTTGATTTTCCCGTCCAAGTCCAGGTCAACTATCTCGTTGGCCTGATCCCAATCGAATTTGTCCACGTTTTCCCCTTTCATTACGTCAACTTCCAATTGCACTCCCGTCCATAATGCAGGACGGCGTGCTCTCTCCCGCCATGCCCCCGCTGCCACTGGCGCATGGCCTTGTGGTAGCGGCGCTTCCAATAACGCCCTTCGCCCGGACAACTCCAACGCGGGATATAGGCACCATCCTGTCCACCAACGAGAATGGCGCAAATCCCGGCCGGCAGCCTGTCCTTATGCGTGCGGCTCATCACCCACCCCTGGGGCCGGGACAGAGAGGGCTGCCCCGGCCCATGAGGAGGAGAGTAGAATAACCGCCGCCCCCAGCGCAGCGGGTATCCCCGTTAGAGTGCGCCGTCATCGCAGGCGCTCCGCAAAGAACGCGAGCAAGACCGGCGCGATGTCCGGCCACAACTCGGCGTGCTCGTAGCCGTCCATGATGAGCAGCGTCGAATCCACACCCGCCGCCAGCAAGGCAGCGTGGTAGGCTTCGTGATCTGCAAGGCCGTTCGGCGTGGCGTCCAGCGTGCCGATGGCAACCAGGCTTGTCGCGTCACCAGGCGAGACGTGATGGAACGCAGACGACAGGCGCATCCGCTCCAGGCAGGCCGGGTCGTTGAAGTAGCAGTAAAAAAGCTCATTCTCGAAACAGCGAGAGTCGCCAATGGGCAGGGCAGCGCACGCCTTGATAGGCCGGGCGTAGTAGGCCAGCAGGTCATAGACGCCCGCCAGGCCAACAGAAACTTGCACATCCGACGGGTAACCCAGGTATGGCCCCACGTCGCCCTCTGCTTCGCCACCCGAGGTGCCCAGCGTCGCCGACAGGAACGCGCCCGCCGATCCACCGATGGCCCCGATGCGCTCCCCGTCCAGGCCGTACCTTTCGGCGTTGGCCCGTATCCAGCGGATGACGGCCTTGGCGTCGTAGAGTTGCGCCGGCAGATAGAACTCTGCCGCGCCGTCCGTGTGCTGCCGGTAGTTGGCCGCGACACAGGCGAAACCGGCGTCGGCCAGCAGTTGGCATTGTTCGTGTACCATGCTCTTGTCGGCCGGGATCTCAAAGCCGCCGCCGTGGAACCAGGCCACGACGGGGTAGGGGCCAGGGCCGCCGGGCAGGTAGAGGTCAAGCCGGTGCGCCGGGTCCGGGCCGTAGGCCAGATCGTAGAACACGGCAGGCGCTGGCGTAGGCGGCTCGGGCGTGTCGGTAGGTGAGACAATCGGCCCCGCGCCCGTCGCCTCCAGGATGGCGGCCATGGTCAATAGCGTGCCCGCGTTGTCGCGCACCGGGTCGATGCCCATGTAGGCCATGTCGATAAAGGCGCGGCTCACGTCCAGGAAGGAGAGGAATTTGGCCTCGCTCCCCGCCGGGCAGGACAGGTGCAGGATGATCTTGACGCCCGGGTTGCCGGCGTGGATGGCCCCGGCATAATCGGCGACGGCCTGCCCGAACTCGGCAGTCGGGCCGAACATCAGCTCGGGCGTGAACATCCTCAAGATCCAGAACGAACCGGCGGGCAGGCGCGACGCCAGATCCGCTATTCGCTCCGCCTGGAGGTCGTAGGCTTTGCCGTAGGCCCACGTCGCCGGGTCACTCACGAGCGACAGGCCCGGCCCATAGACGGGGATGTAACCGTACTCTGCCGCTACAGCCGCCAGCCGGTCAACGTAGGCTTCCAGGTCGGTAGTCTCGGGCAACGGCACGCTGCCCGACGTTTCCACCGCTTCGGGCACGTAGACCAGGGCGTTTGCGCCGCGCCCCGCCTGCCCCGCCGCCGTCTTTGCCAGGCCATCGAATTTGCTTTCGGCGGGTCCGGCGTAGCCCGCGGCGGCTACGAGATCGGGCCAGGTGTAACCGGCCTGTAACATCTGGAAGGGGATGGGCACGGCGATCAGTGCGTTGCCTTGCGGATGCGCGGCCATCGTCTCCAGGGCAAAGCCCCAGCCATGCGCGCCCACGTCCAGGTCGGCAATGGGCTCGGGCGTGTCGGTGGGGGTCGGTGTGTCAGTAGGGATGGGCGTGTCGGTGGGGATGGGCGTCACGCTGCCCACAAGATACGCTTGTCCCTCTAGCCGCCACAGCTCCCCGCGCAATTCAAGTTGCGCAGTGAACGGCTCGGCGGCGGGCGCCTCGGTGGCCCAACCCTTCTGAGCGAGGGCAAAGACCACGGCCTCGCCCAGTACGAACAGCCCAATCAGGATTATGACGGCCAGCTTTTCTGCTCGGCTCACAACAGCGCCGCCAGTGTGTTGCGCATGACTTCCAGGTTGTCGATTTCGGCTTCCAGTCGGGTAACGGCCGTGTCGATGGCCTCGATGACAGCGTTGACCACGCCCCGTGCTTCGTCGGGCAACTCAGGGTCAACCGGCGGGATGGGCGGTTCTGGCCCCGGCGGTTCGGGCACGTCTTCGTTCACCTTGCGGCGAAAGACCAGATCGAACCACCTGCCCGGACTCTTGCGGCCGGTCCATACCCAGCCGGCGCTATTGTAAACGTCGGATGCCGGACCCTCAACGGCAACGCACCAATGGCCCTGTTCCGATGGGACGTTGTAGCGGTATGTCTCATCGCCAATGTCGAAAGTGACCGCGCCGTCTTCGTCTGTCACGCCGCGCTGCACGTTGCCCGCCCGGTCACGCGGACCAAGGGCGATGGTCACGCCCGGCAGGGGGGCGCCATCTTCGTCGTCAACGAAAACGGCCAGCGCCTTGCTATCGCCGGATCGGGCCATCAGCTCTACCAGCCCGAACCTTGGCAACTCAGCGGGTCGGTGTACGTCCTGGATGCCGTAATGCTCCCGTACCAAGGCCCCGGCCATTTCCGCCCCGTTTTCGTCAAAGTATTCTGGCAAGTCTCCCTCCTCCTCTGGCGGTACATCCCCGCCCTCAACCCGTTCGTATTCCACGTCAAAATGCGCGTGGTCCGTTAGCGCGACCATGCCCAGTCCCAGGATCACGTCGCTTCTGGTATCGTCGCCGTACACCCAGACGGCGTGCGGGCCGATCTGCCCCTGGCCCGGCCAGAAGTAGGAATCGCGGCCCATGCCAAAGCCCACGTCGCCGCGCTCTGTCACACCCCACACGCAGCGCCCCGGAACCATGCCGGGCAGCAAGCCGCCGGCGGGTCCGGCATACGGGTCAACGGGCGCGTCGGGCCAGTAGAAGGCGACCCGCTGGCCGTTTATGGCCGCGCCGTGTTCGTCGGCCACGCGCACGACAAGGGCAGCGGCGGCCATCGTCACGGCACCGGCGCGCATAGTTGACGCGGCGCTGTGGATCTGTGCCAGCGCGGGCACGTTCAGTCGCTGCGCTTCCCACGCCTGGCCCTCCAGGGTGTAGCGCCTGGAGGCCAGCACCGCCGGGTCAAAGTCGTTCTCTGCCTTTTCGCGCAAGCGCCTGATCCGGTAGACGGGACCACTGCCCGCCGCCGCTTCGAGAATCTGGAAATTGCCGTAGCGCCCGCGCAGATAGTCCAGGTCGCGCACGTTGCCGCGCCAGTCATAGACGATTATTGATTCTGGCAAGTCGCCTCCTTACTTTTCATTCCCCACCCCCAACCCGCATACCGCCCGGCTACAGTCGCCGCGGCGAGCCGCCTATCACAGTTACAGAATTACACGTTGCCGGGAACCGACAATGACGCCATTGTCGCGCCATTGGCCGGTCGTGGTGTTGTACGGTCCACTAGGACGATTCCCGGGTCCGTTGTCGAGCCAAATGCCGGCCATGTCCACGGTGAGCACCTTTCGCGGCTCCGTGGTAGTAATGCCGAACACGGTTAACTCCAGGGTCACTTCCTGGCCTTCCGTTAGTACCATCTCCCCAGCCTCACTTCTTCCAAAAGACAAGCCGCCGATGGCCACCGTCTATGACCATCTGGCTTCCAAGCACGCCGGACTGCTCCAGTCGCTTCAATCGTTTCAGCGCCACGTCCGGCGACACGCCAAGCTCCGCCGCCATATCCGCTACAGTAAAGTTCGGTTGCGGCAAACTGTCGCGGTCAGCGTCGCCAATCAGCGCGGCGATCTCGGCCAGGATGGCGGCCCGGTCGGCGTCGGTCATAGCGTTTCCTCGATTCGCAGGTCAAGCCGCCGCGTGAACGGCTCGATGCGTGCCAGTCGCCCGGCCTCGATAACGTAGGCGACCATGCCCACGGTGAGAACCGGCGCGCTCCTTGTCGCCTTGCGGCCGTGGTCATTCAGGCCGCAAAAGGACGGGATGACCGTCAAGTCGTACAGGCCCCGCGCGTCGTTCCAATATTCCTCGTAGCGGGCCGGCACGTACTCGTGAAAGTGGCCGCGCACGTAAACGCGGGCGGGCTCCTTGCCGATGCGCCTATCCTCGTAGACCGCGCTCTTGAGATAGTAAAGAGCAACATTCCCGCGCAGCCAATCGCGGCTGCCGGGGTGCGGCCCGTGGTGGGCCAGGTCAAACACTACGCCGTCAACGTTAGCCCGGCCGTGATGCAGTGCGGCGACTTCCTTGCCCGTGTGCAGCACCAACCGGGCGGCCACGCGGGCCTCAGCACAGTTCGGGACGTGGACCGCCGTGCCCGTCACCAGCCGCGCCCGCTTCACTTGCGGCAGGGCCAGGACGGGCAGCATGTTGTGCTCGGCTATCACCCGCTGATCCTCAAGCGTCGTGTCCGGCACGTTCCCGCCAAACCTGTCACCATTCGTAATGTCGCCGTCGTGAACGGCTACGATCTCATCGTCGCCGGCCAGATCCGCCGCATCGCTCAGGATGGCCTGGTAGCACTCCCACAGCCAGCGTTGCGTTGCGCCGAGCGCGGGCGTCCAGCGTTCCACGCGGCCCAGGTCGTCAGCCCGTTCCAGCACCGTCGCCGGGTTCAGGAGCCCGATCCGGCTGCCGCCGTGCGTGTCCGACAGGGCCAGGACCACGCGGCGGGTATTCCGTTTGAAAAGTGCCATTGCTAGGCTTTTGACCGCCGGTTATCGATGCGGTTGACTTGCGTCGCCAGGCGGTCGCGCTCTTCTTCCAGGGACCGGATGCGGCGCCCGTCACTCATCGCAGCACAATGCCGACAACCAGGCTAACAAGGCCCAGCAGCAGGCCGGCCATGCCCATGAGTTGCGCCATCGTGACGCTCTGCTGGCTCGCCTTGCCATCCAGCCTGTCCCGGAACTGCTTCAGGTCATCCACGGCGGCGGCGATCTTTTCCAGTTGCACGGCCATCTCGGTCCGTGTCACCATTCTGGCGCCCAGGTCGCCCATGGCTGAGCGGAACTCGTTCATGCTGGCCAGGCGTTCGTCCAGGCGCCGCTCGGAGGTGCCAATCGCCTTTTCCAGCCCCACGAAACGAGCATCATAAAAGCAGCGCAGGGCACTGATTTGCCCCTCCAGGTGCTCCTTGAGTGCCACGCCGTCGGTCCGATTGAATGTCCTGCTCTGTGGTTCGTCGGGCATCGTTGACGCTCCTGTGGTGGCCCGGTGCTACTTGGCTGCCTTAAAGTCGTTGGCACTGACCATCCCGCGCTTCTCCGGCGAAAAGGCCGCGTTCCGTTCGCCCACGTCGGCCTCAATCGCGCCGTCCAAAGCGTCCACCACGCCTTCCCACCACATCGCGCCCAGCTTGTCAAGGTTGAGCACCAGGCCAAATTGCTGCCTCAGGAGGTTCTCGGCATATTCGAGCGCAAACTGCTTCTTGTCTTCGGCAGTGTCCTTGATGTGCCCGGCCAGGCCCGACTGTTCCGCGGCGGCCACGGCAATCTTGGCGACTTGTTCCAACGTGTAGACCAGCTCGGCAGGCAGCGACGCCTTGGCCTGCATTGCCTTGGCCAGCAGCCACTTGACGCCCGCCAGGGCCAGCGGCACCAGCACCAGGGCCACGACGGACTCCAGGATGAGCTGCAAGAAAATGCTCAGGCTTTCGGCCGGCGGCGGAGTCGCGCCCGTTTCCTGTGCGAGTGCCACGCCCGGCAGAAGCAGCACCAGCAACGAGATAAAGAGAACCAGCTTTTTCATGTTTCCTCCCCTCGAATTTGATACGTTTCATCCAGGTAGCGCCGCACGCCCTCCTGAACGTAGACACGCACGCCCCAGCGGGGCATGTCAATCACGCCGAATTTGACGGCCAGCTCGTAGGACAGATCCACGGCAAATGAGATGGCGTCAAGGTGGTCCTGGTCCTGGGCCGCGCCGCAATCGGTCACGAGGTACGGCCCGGTAAGTTGGCCGTCGGGCCACTCAATCCAGGCCCAGCGGCCGATGTATTCCTTCTTCTGCAAGGCGACGAAGCCCGCCGCTTGCTGAATCTGCTCGGGGGTTATCTGCTGCCACTTGAGACGGTTCTGCACAACGCCGTCCATGACGCCAGGGCCATAGCGCGTGGCTTTGCCCTCATCGACAAGGGCCAGGTCAAGGACGTAGGTGGTGGTGATAAGGCAGCGGGTCACGCGGGCACCCTCTCGCGCTCAAACATTCGGACGGTTGCCCGCCGTGAGTCTGCGAGCCAGTCCAGTTCTTGCCGCGCCTCGCAGGAAGGGCAGAGGGTTGAATCATCGCCAATTTCTTGCGCCTTGGTGCAAGTGCATGGCCCCTCGGCGCGTTCGTCAAGCAGGTCAAGTGCCTCGTAAGTCGCCTTGAAAATGTCATCTTTGCAGGGATATTTTTCGCCCTTGACGCCCGTGATCACCCAATCGCCAGGCGAGACACGCATCACGCCCTCCAGCGTCTCGATCTCGGCATACTCGATATAGAAGCCGTGGGCCGGGTCATCTGGCGAGCACGGGTCAACCCCTCGCACGCCCTCGATCTGAACGCCGGGGAGCCACTGGACGGCCTCGATCACGACTGGCTTTTTCTTGAACTTTGCCACGGTCAAATCCTCAACTCGCCCGGCTCGTACCGGGCGAAATCTGCCGCGTTCGGGAATGTCTGCAACGGCTCACCTGTTTCACTCGGCACCACCGTGCAGCGACATTGGCCCAGGGAATTGAGCATATCAAGATACCGCGCGTCCGGCTTACTTGCCTGCACCTTGGCGCTGCCCCAGGTTGCCGTGTCTGTCCTGTCGTCACCCGGCAGCCAGGTAAAAACGAATGTCACCGGCTCGGCAGCAGGCACGGCCGCTACGATGGCCTCCAGGTCGGCCACGCGGCGCTCAAGATACTCGATTCGGCGTACCAGATAGCGTAGCAGTTTGCGCTTAGTCATTGTCCCTACACTGTCCTCATATTGTCCCTATAGCGCCCACCCCTGCCGGGCTAGGGTGCCTCGCGGCCGCGGCCTCGGCACCACACGGCATGGAGCCGACGTTCACCCGGCGGGGATGGGCAGAGACGACGGTTGCCCGCGTCGGCCCGGCGGGATCAGCGCCGGGGGTGAGACAACAAAAAAGGGGCTGACCAATTAAGGTCAGCCCCGTGTGTCTTTCAACATCTGCCGGGCTGGCAGATACGGTTATTCGATTTGTAAAGCGTGCGCCCCGGCCCCCGGTTAGTCTGTGGGAGCCGGTGGCGCCGCCGGATGCATCCTACTTGCGGAGATTGAGCCCCGTTTCAGATACACGCGCCCCCGGTGGGATTTGAACCCACGATCTCCGCGTTGACAGCGCGGTGAGGACTCCGCTCCTCTACGAGAGCGAGCAAGAACCGCAGAACGGCCCCCGATACTGTGCCCGCGCTTGGCGGGTCAGCTATGCTAAACGGATGGCGCGGGCCGGGCGGTACGCCGACTTGCCCTGTTTTGGCATTGCGCCTGTCTCTCCTGGCCCTGCAATGCCCGGACCCCGCCGCGAGTTCCTGGTCGGTGCGTGTCTCCGACTTTCCACGCCGCCGCGCCTATCCGTTCTCGCCTAACTTGTCAAGGTCCAACGATGGGCACGGACACAGCCGCCGCACCCTGCCCCGCTCGATGATGATCTCGACTCTGCCCCACCCGCTGCGCTGGCAGACTTCTGCAATGCACTGCTCTAACGCTGCGAGTTGGGCCGGTGTCAGACCCGGCGGGCTCACCCCAAATTATGGGTTGTGATAACCACCACAAGATATAGTGTGCTCACGCACACCATCATACCATATATCGCCCTAAAATGCAAGAGTGTAAAGGGCCAGTTTCAGACCAAATAAGTACAGTCCGGTTCGTGCCCGCTATGCGCTCTTATCGGAAGGAACGCGGCGAGCACGAACTAGGGGCGATTCTCCCGGTGGAACTCGATAGCGGCGCGGACCCCCTCGCTCTTGTTGCCATGGCCCAGCCGCCTCAGGTAGGCCACGAGCGAGACGGGCAGGGTAACGGTGATGCGCTTGGTCGGCTCGGCAGGGGTGAGCACGGGGCGGCCGCGGCCTCGGGGGGTGTTAGTCATAGGGGCTATCCTTGCTTGCGCCTACCCGTTCGACGCCCGAATGTCATCGGCGCAAAGTCGTGCCTCATCGGCCCTGGCGCCATTGAAAACGACTGGCCCCCGCCACCCTGCGGCATGCATTTCGCAGACCTTGGCGCACCGCTCGCGCTCGTCCGCCCGCGCTTGCTTCAACTCTGCCTCCAGCCGCTCGATTTCGTCCGCCAGTACCTCCGCGCTATGCATGGCATCATACGCCAGGACGCGCCACACGTTTGCCTCGGTCAGTACATCGATCACGTCCTCTCCAACGTAGAGGAAAACGTCGCCATCCTCGCCGGTCAAATACAGATGCGTGACATAGTCGCCCTGCTGGTGGTTAATGGTCACGCACAAATCATCCTCGCCGGTGCCCGTCCAGTCCTCGAATGCCAGTTCGAAGCCCGAGCACTGTTCAAAAATGCGCTCGATTTCTTTTTGCGCCCTTTCCTTGTCCATTTCCGTTAGCCCCCCCCCCATCCTTCTTGATGGCCTAATATTATCATACTTTATTCCATTTGTCAATACCCCAATTCGGCCAGTTTTCACGGCTCGATCTTGACGACCTCGCCATCCTCGACCCAGCAGCGAACGCCCGCCCGTTGCAACGCCGCCGCTATCGTCTCTGGCGCCACAAGGCCATCCTCAATGACCTCGGCAAACGTGCCGGCGACGTCGGCAAGTTGCTTGCGCCATGCGTCCAGATCGGGCAAAGCGGCCAGATGTCGAGCCAGCTCCGCCGCCCGGCCTTGATGCGCCGCAAGCTCGGCAAGCAGCTCGTCGTCAACCTGCCGGTAAATGTCCGTGTGCATCTTGCCTCGCGAGTGCGTTAGCCCCGCCTGGTAGCGCGCCACTTCGGTTTCCTTCGCCGCCTTCTCCGCCGCCGCGATCTCACCGCGCAGCCGTTCGGCGTCGGCACTGTCGCCATACTCGGCAAGCAGGGCATCCACCCGTTCGGGCGTCTGGAGGCTGTAGAAGTAGGCGACAAGGGCGCTTGTCACCTTCCAGCGGGCGATAAAGTTGCAATGGCACGAGCGGCCATGCTCCGTCTGTCGCGCGTGGGTTTGGCAGCGATAGTACAAATAGACGCGGCCCCCGGTGCGGCTGATCACCTGGTTCATCCCGCCGCCACAACGAGCGCAGAAGAGGACGCCGCTGTAGGGGTTGCCGCCGTGCGAAACCTGTGGCGCCACTCGTCGCCGTTGTCGCTCACGCTGCACCGCCGTCCAGGTGGCATCGTCCCAGATGGCCGGATACTGTGGCTCGCCTTCCCACTGGAGCGGCCCGAGACGCGGGCGCCCGGCATAGGCGTCGTTGCGGATGATGCGGCCGATGTCATAGTAGCGCCAGGGACGCCCGCCCGGGTAGCGGTAGCCGCTCTCGTTCATGCGGCGGGCAACCTCGGCATAGGGCAGGCCGTCCAGGTAGAGGCGCGTCACCGTATCCACGGCCGGGGCGTTGTCGTCCAGGGCGTAGCCGGTGGTCTTCCCGTCGCCGTCCTTGACGCGCGTGTAGCCCGCCGGGATCGTGGTGCCCATCAGGCCATGGCGGAGTACGCGGCCCTTCATGCCCATCTTGAAACGCCGGACGCGCATTTCCTGGTCTTCGCCGGCACGCACGGACTGGATAGCGCCGATGTAGCGGTGGCCTATGGTCTTTGAGCCGACAACATGCGGGGAGCTGGCGACATAGACTTCGGCGCGGGGCAGGTTGGGGCCGTCCGACTTTTCCACCAGGGAGATGACCTGCTGGCCTAGCGCCGGGTCGCGCCCGAGCCTGTCCATGTCGTAAGCCCACAACAGATCCAGCTTGCCGGCCTGGGCATCCTCGCGCAACTGGCGATAGGCGGGCATCTCGCGTTCGGCCTCGTTCCAGTTCCAGATGTCCCGGGTGTGGCCCGGCACCCGGTAGACGTTGACAATCTCGGCACCCAAGCCCTCCGCCCAGGCCAGGCCCGCCTTTTCCTGGTCGTCAAGGCTTACCCTGTCCTCTTCGGCCTGGCGCCTGGAAGAGACGGCGGCCCAAATGGCGACACGCAAGGGGCGGCTGCTCACGATCCTTATACTCCAGTTAAGCTATCTGTCGCCGCCGTAGACACATCGCGCGGCACCTGTCCACAAAAGCGCGGGGCATGAACACGTCGCGCTCATGTTCCGTGCAGCCATAGTGCGGCCCGGCGTCACCCTGGCGACACAGGGCCCTAGCCGATGAGGCGAAACTGGGCAGCCGGGCGGGCTTCCACGAACACGCGGCGCGGCTCTGCGGGCCGCTCCCCGATGGCGGCCAGTTGCGCGGCTATCACGGCTTCGAGGATGTCCTGGAGAATGCCGACGGCCCCGACCTCGCGCAAATAACAAATCGCACGAAACAACTCCTCTTGTGTCTGTTGGTCCATCGCCCTCGCATCCGTTGCGACCATGCTCGGTTGAGCTATGACTGGAGGCTCATTGGCACGTTGCCAACGGGAAACATTATAGCAAAGGGTGGCGAGAATGGCAAATCGCGGGGGTGGTGCTTAGTGGCTGCTGCTGGTTGTGGTCCTCTCGCCCTCGTTCTGGCTCACGGATTCGGAAGCGGGCGCGTCCAGGCCGGCGGCGGCCCGGTGCGCATTAACCAGAAACAGAACCTGGTCGGCAATTAGCCGCTGCGCCGCCGGGGACAAGGTGGGCAGGGCTTCGTAAATCTGGCCGATGGCCCACGCGGCTTGGGCATCAATGGCCCGGTCGGTGGGCTCGGCAGGCAAGATCCCGGCCATACGGAGGGCGTCTTCGGTACGCACGCCAAAGAGCCCCGCCAGGGCCGACACTCTCTTGACCCCGGCGGGCGCGCCGTTCACGATCTCGGAAATGGCGTTGTGCGCCAGGCCGGCCCGTCGGCTGGCCTCAGACCAACTGAGGTTCTGCTCTTCGCATCGCTCAATTAGCCATTCCGCAAAGGTGTCCATAAGCTACTCCTGACATTTCGCCCTTATATTCTACAGCATCGGGCGGAAGTTTGGAAGTGACAGACCAGAAGTTAGGACTTCAACTCGTTACGATTCTACTGGTTTTATCCTTAAATTGCTAGGCGCAAGAGCCCACTTTGGCTTGACAGGGAAACGGTTAACCGTTATAATAAGCCCAGTCTTACACTTCAGAAGTAAAACATTCAGGAGGGAGGCAACTATGCCACTTGTAGCGGTTTCAGAAGACACGCACGCAGCCCTGCGGCGGATGAAGTTCCTCACCGGCTCCGACATGAAAGACGCCATCGATGAGGCAGTACACGAGAAGTACCCCAGCTTTTTTTTGCCACTGGCGGAAGAAAGAGCCGCCGAAATGGAAGCCAAGGCGAACGGCAACGGCGGGCGGAACTAGGCCCGCGGGAGAGGAGAGAGACGATGGACAAGAACGTTGTAGCCATCTACTGCAAGGACTGTGGCGCGCTGTTTTACGCCAATTCGCGCATCCTGCCCGAAGACGTGCTTGACATTGCCAAGTACGCCCGCGAGGGGCACAGGGTTGCGCTCGTTACCAACGCGACGATCCGCGAATGCCTGGCGTGTTGTCACTGCGAGTCAGACGCCCCGGCGAACGGCAACGGCGGGCGGAACTAGGCCCGCGGGAAAGGAGAGACGCGATGGAAGAAGAGCCGTACACCCACGTATTCGATGCGGAGACAGACGGCTATTGGCCGATATACCTACGCGATGGGAAGCTGTACGGCTTTCCCAATAGCGCCCACGACGGCACAGACGCAAGGGCCGTCGTGCTACTCCGTGAGTGCCCCATCTTTGCGCCCGATCCGACACCACCCAGGAGGCGACCACATGACCCGCATCACCCGCGCCAGCAAGCACAACGCCGGGCACACCGAAAGCCCGACCGCCGAGGCCCGAAGACGCAAGGCCCGCAAGGCACAGCGGCAGGCGTCGCGCAAGAACAGGAGGTAAGCATGCACAGTTCCTTTTACATCCCAAGACAGCAGCCCCGGGCCATGATTTCCAATATCGACGCCGGGCAGGCCGGCCTTGCCCTACAGGCCGCGCAAGAAACGGGCTTTGACATCACGGTTGGGCCAGCGAATGACATCAATGGTTGGCCCGTGGTGGGCGACGTTGGCCTGTACTCCACGGAACAGCGCGACCATGAACCGTTCTGGGCACGGTTCCACGAACTGCAAGCCGCGCAGGAGGCACAATGACCACCGCACAGATCGACCCCAAGCAGAATGTCCTTAACGAGCTCGCCGGCCTGGTCCGCCTGGGTGTACAGGCCAAGGCCCGCGCGCTGGCCGACATCGCCGCCGAGCTGGCCCCGGCCTGGGGCTGCGACCCCAATGCCTGTTACCTGGATAGCGCCAAGTGCGGCGCTATCTATCGCCCCGTCCTGCGCTCGCCGGGCAACGAGCACTCCGCCGTCTTGCAGCAGCGGGCGAACGGGTACACGGTGCTGGCATGACCGCCGCCAAGCGCGCCGAAGTGTCCGCCGCGAACCTGGCCCGCATCGAGCGGGCCATAGACGCCAAGCTGGCCCGGCTGAACGATGCGGCATGGTGGCTAGACTGGCTGGAGTGGCGCGACTGGCAGGAAGAGAAGCGCGCCGCACAACGGGGCGTGCTATGACCGCCGTTACCTGTCCTGAATGCGGCGAGAGTTACGCCCCGCCCATGTTCAAGCTAGACGCCGATCACGTTCTGGAGCATGGCTCCTGCGTTGTTTGTTTCTACGGCCACGTTTTCAGCAAGGAAAGGAGATCGAATCATGCCTGTTCAATTCACCAAGGCGACGAAAGAGAAGTCGCGTCTTAGAATGGCCCTCATCGGACCATCCGGCAGCGGCAAGACCTACACGGCCCTTCGTGTCGGTTCTGTCCTCAAGAACGGCGGCCGGCTGGCCGTCATTGATACCGAACGCGGCAGTGCCAGCAAGTACGCCGACCTGTTTGACTTCGACGTGCTGGAGCTGGACACGTTCAGCCCCATGACCTACGTGGAGGCCATCAAGTCGGCAGAGGGCGCCGGGTACGACGTGCTGGTTATCGACAGCCTGTCCCACGCCTGGATGGGCAAAGAGGGCGCGTTGGAACAGGTGGACAAGGCGACGGCCCGCAGCCAGAGCCGCAACAGCTACACCGCCTGGCGCGACGTGACCCCCATGCACAACGCCCTGATCGACGCCATGATTCAGAGCCGGTGCCACATCATCGCCACGATGCGCACCAAGACCGATTACGTCATGGAGAAGGACGAGCACACCGGCAAGACCGCGGTGCGCAAGGTGGGACTGGCCCCGGTGCAGCGCGACGGCATGGAGTACGAGTTTGACGTGACGGCCGATATGGACCCGGACAACAACTTCATCGTTTCAAAATCACGCTGCCCTGCCCTACATGGCCAGATGATCAACAAGCCGGGCGAAGACCTGGCGCTCATCCTGAACACCTGGCTTACCACCGGGGCAGAGCCAACGCCGCGCCCGGTTCGGCAGGCGACGCCAGAACCGCCCGCCGCAACAACCCCCACCAACGGCGGCGGCAGCAAGCCCAAGGCTACTGCTACGCCCGCGCCGCCGCGTCCCTTGCCCGCCGAGAAGGTGCGCAAGGCCATCCGCAAGAATAGCGGCTGGATTGACATCGACACCCGCCGCACCGATACCGAAGCCGTCACCCCGGCACAGGTTACAGCGCTCCTGGCGACGATGACTCAGGCCGTCAAGCCGAGCCAGGGCGTGTTGAGCGAGAACGAAGTCACCGGCCGCCGCCATGCCGTGCTCGAATACCTACTGGGCGTCACGTCTACCGGCTCGCTGACGAAAGCCGAGGCGTCGGCCCTTCTGGACTGGCTCACCGTGCCCGATGACATCAAGAGCCTGAACGAGTACGCCGGCCGCGAATGCGCCATCGTCTACGCCACCTGGCAGGTTGAGCAGGGCCAGGGCGAGCTGCCGCTTTAGCACCCACCGCCGCGCCGTTCGGGGGAGCGGCGCGGCGGGCACATTTGAAAGGAGTCACGATGAACGTAACTGCTACCCACATTCAGGAGGCTTACAGGGCCAAGGCCGACACCCTGGTCAGCCATCACATCGCGGCAGAACAGGCCATCGCTGCAAGAGCCGCCCTGGAGATCGCCAAACTGGCCGGCCTGGCAGGCGGCACTATCGACGGCAAGAACGCCGACCTGCGCGAGGCCAAGGCGCGCGAGGTGCTGGCAGAGGACTACGCCAGGTTAGAGGCCGCAGAGGCAGGGGAGCGTCGCACCCACATAGATCTCGACCTGGCCTGCATCCAAGTTGAAGAGGTCCGCGCATTGCTCCGCCTTATGGAGCTGGATAACAGGGTTGAGATAACTTGCGGCGCGCCCGGCGTGAGCGTCAAGGCGCTGTAGGAAAGGAGCGAACCCCATGAGCGAGGAAACCAACGGCAAGATCCGCGTCTATCACTGGTGGCCGGGCAGGCAGTACGCGGGCGAGTCGCCCATCCACCCGGCGCTCCTGGCAAACTGCGAGCGGCGCGGCACTCGCTATCTCACCCTGGCCTTTTGCGACGGCTATTTCGGCCTGGCCCGCTGCTGCCCCAAGGACAACCCGAGCCGCCGCCTGGGCCGCGAGATCGCCCTGGGTCGCCTGCGCGCCAACATGGAACAGAACGACGCGCGGTAGCCACTACGCCAGGGCCGCCCGCCGGGGAAAGGTCGGGCATCGCGGCCCCGTGGCAGCGGGGAACCGGCGACAAGCGGCCCTGGCACATTCGTTCTTATTGTTATCGTTCACATCATTCAGTTTGTAAGGTACTGTCACTATGGATAATATCACGAAGTTGTCACGAAGTCTACAGTTGGCAGCTTATGGGGCGCTTACCGGGCTATCGCTCGGCGCCCTGGCCTACCTGCTCACCGTGCGCACCCTGGGGGCCGCGCTTCTGGCGCTTCTGCCCTGGGGCATCGGCTACGCCCTGCTCTTGGAATGGAGCGAGCGGGAATGGAACTTTGTCAGCGACTTCACCTGGCTAACCGTCATCATTGGCGACTCGCTGGTCCTGGTCGCACTTGGCATCGCCCGGCCTGAATGGGCATTGTGGTTCGCGGCCGGGTTTGCCGTCGCCGGTACGCCCGTCGTCCTTCGCTCGCTGCTGAACGATTCCGCTAACCGCCGGGAATTGCGCCGGGAGTTGGAAGGCAGAGGGCGGAGCGATGACAACCCCAGCTAAGCGGTGGCCCAAGAACGCCGAGGCGAGCCGGTGCGAGGCACTGGCCGCCGCCATGACTATCGAGCACTTGGGCAGCAAGGCCCGCGAGGCACTGGGCAGGGGCAACCGGGATCTTGTCCTGGTCTACCTGTCTGACATGCAGAGAGCAGCAAACGAGATCAAGGTCTCGATGCTGCTGGCAAAGGAAGGGAGAGCAGTAGAATGATCGCCAGGGGGTGCAAACAATGGAAGGCGCAGAGAGGGGTAGCAGGAATGTCGATTGATTTGGACCCGAGAGCATATGCGATTAGGCCGGTTCGGATCATCGCTGACAAGTTCCGGTACTATGAAGCCTGCACCTTTCCGGGCGGGGCGTGGTCCGGGTGTGAGCTGTGGCTGCGCCGCCTTCGGGCAACGGGTGGACTGGTAGACGACGGCTCGCACATTGTTTTGGACATACTCGATACGAATGATGACGTAATTCAAGATTTCCCAATCACCAGAGGGGGTTTTGAGTATTTGCGCCGCTCGCTGAAGTTTCGGCGGGTTGACTGAGCGCAAGTGATGACACCGCGCGAAAGGATAGAACCATGATCGAGTCAACCCTGCAAGTCCTGGTCGTGGCCGCCGCCTGCACCGTGGCGCTGGTCCTGGCACCCGTCCTTCTGTGGCAGGCATGGCAACGCGCGCGGCGGGAACAGGCCCGGGAGCGGCACGAGCAAGAAGCGCAGCAAGCCGAGCGCAACCGCCGGTTCTACGAGGGGCGGGCACTGGAGGAAGTGCGATGAGCGGCGCGGGGGCCGTGGGCTACCAGGAATTCTTGTCTTCCAAGGTGCGGTTTCACGGGGCGACGGGCAAGGATATTGACCCGGCTGCTATCAATCCGATCCTCTTTGGCTTTCAGAGAGACATTGCAAGTTGGGCCATCCGCAAGGGCCGGGCCGCCGTCTTTGCCGATACCGGCCTGGGCAAGACGTTCATCCAACTCGAATGGGCACGGCTGATTGGCGAGCGAGCCCTGATTGTCGCCCCCCTGTCTGTGGCTCGCCAAACCGTGCGCGAGGCCCGCAAGTTGGGCATGGACATTCATTACACCCGTTCCGGTTCCGACTTGGCGGGCGGGATCAACATCACCAACTATGAGATGGTGAGCGAGTTTGACCCCGCCGCCTTTGGCGCCGTGGTACTGGATGAATCGAGCATCCTCAAGGCGCTATCGGGCGTGACCCGCCGGAAGCTAACCGCCATGTTCGCCGATACACCCTACCGCCTGGCCTGTACCGCCACACCGGCGCCCAACGACATGACAGAGCTTGGCAACCATGCCGAATTCTTGGGGGTTTGCACCGAAGCCGAGATGCGGGCCATGTTTTTCATCAATGCCAACCTGGAGCATACCTACATCGATGACAGCGGCAAGGCGTGGAGGCGCAAGGGGAGCAACAAGGGCGGCCAGGAATGGCGGCTCAAGCACCCGGCCGAAAAGCCATTCTTTCGCTGGCTTGCATCTTGGGCCATGAGCATCACCAAGCCAAGCGATCTTGGCTATGATGATAACGGCTTTATCCTGCCCGATCTGAATATCATCCCTCACTTCGTCAAGGCGGAGTACGCATCCGACGATCAGCTCTTTTTCACCCACCTGAAAGGCATAGCCGACCGGGCCGCGACCCGCCGGCGGACTATAGATGCCCGCCTCGATCTTCTTCGTGACCTGGTAGGCAACGATGGCGAACAGTGGATCGTGTGGGTTGGCCTGGAGGATGAAAGCCGGGCCGTAACCGACGCCCTGCCTGGTGCCGTCGAGGTCAAGGGTTCGGACTCGCCAGAGTACAAGGCGGCCACCTTCGAGGCGTTCCAGGACGGCCGGCACCGGGCGCTTGTGACCAAACTCAGGATCGGCGGGTTCGGGATGAACTTCCAGAACGCCCGCAACATGGCCTTTTTCGGTCTCAACGATTCATGGGAAACCTGGTATCAGGGCATCCGCCGGGAATACCGTTTCGGGCAGACCCTGCCGGTTAACGTTCATGCAATCCTATCTGACCTGGAGGCCGAAATCTATCACAACATCCAGCGCAAGGATGCAATGGCAACCCGACTCCGCCGGGGGCTTATTGAGCAGATCCGCGAATACGAGGAAGGAGAATTGACCATGACCGACCCACAAACCTTTGACTACCGACAGCGTACCGAATACGGCCAGAACTGGACGGCCATGCTAGGCGATTCCGTGGAACGGCTGCGCGAGCTTGACGACAACTCGATTGACTTGTCGGTGTACTCCCCGCCCTTTGCGGACCTCTACACCTACACCGACAGCGAGCGCGACCTGGGCAACAGCCGGGACTGGGGGCAGTTCTTTGCCCACTACCGCTACATCATCCGCGACGTGCTGCGCGTTACGAAGCCAGGCCGCTTGACCTGCGTTCACACATCGGATATTCCGGCGATGGCAAGCCGGGATGGCTATATTGGCGTCCGAGACTTCCCGGGCGAGGTCATCCGCGCTTATGAGGCGGAGGGCTGGGTTTTCACCGGGCGGGCGTTTGTCCAGAAGAATCCTCAGGCACAGGCCATCCGCGTCAAAAGCAAGGCGCTGCTGTTTGTGCAACTCCGCAAGGACTCAGCAGACAGCCGGCCCGCCCTCATCGATCAGGTGATCATCTTCAAAAAGCCGGGCGACAACGCCGTGCCCGTTACGCCGGTTGCCCATGGCGAGATGGACAACGAGACGTGGATCGAGTGGGCTCACGGGATCTGGCTTGGCATCCAAGAGACTGACACCCTGCAATACAGCGTGGCCCGGGGCGAAGACGACGAAAAGCACATTTGCCCCTTGCAGCTCGGCACAATCGAGCGGTGCATCAAACTCTACTCCAACCCGGGCGAGACGGTCCTTACCCCGTTCGGCGGGATCGGCAGCGAGGGATACATGGCCGTCAAGCTCGGCCGCCGGGCCGCCCTGTGCGAACTCAAGCCGGAATACTTTGACGTGCTGGTCAAGAACATGCAAGCCATCGAGGCACAGACCAACATGCCCGACCTGTTCACCTGGGCAGCGGAACAGCAGGCAGAACTTGCCCCATGACCATCACCGCCACCGCCCGTCGCCTCCTATCCCGTCTCCCCGCCGACGCCCGCCTGCCGGCTGCCAACGCAGCCAAGCGCCTCGCTATCGACGCAGGCGCGACGGCCATCACCGCGGCGCACGTCCTGGCGGCGACGGCTCGGCTACCCTGGACGGCACACGCGGCGGCGGCAAGAGACGCCATGGCCGACAGGGACGCGACGCGAGCGGGCGAGCTGCAAGCGTGGGCGGAGCGACTGGCGCAGTACCGGGGCGGCGTGCGAGTGGGGGTAGACGACTGGCGGGCGGCAGTGCGTTACGCCGTGTGCGACGGGGGCGACGCCGAATGACAACGCCGCGCTTGCTCGATCTCTTCTGTGGCGCCGGCGGGGCAGCGATGGGCTATCACCGCGCCGGCTTTGACGTGGTGGGGGTGGACATCGAGCCCCAGCCGCACTATCCGTTCGAGTTTCACCAGGCCGACGCCCTGGAGTACGTCGCGGCGCACGGGCACGAGTTTGACGTGATCCACGCGAGCCCGCCGTGCCAGGGGTACAGCCGGATGCGGCACCTGCCATGGCTCAGGGGGCGCGAGTATCCGCTGCTGATTGACCCGGTGCGTGAGCTGCTGGAGGCGACCGGCAAGCCGTGGGTTATCGAGAACGTGGCTGACAGTCCACTTAACGGGGCGCTGCTGTGTGGCGCGGCGCTGGGCCTGCCCCTGGTAAGACACCGCCGCTTTGAGAGCAATATTCTGCTGCTGTTCCCGCCGTGTCCGGGGCACAAGCCGATGTTTCACGGAGGGGCGACAATGGCATACAAGTATCGCCACAGCGGCGGGGTTTCTGGCGTAATAAAGGGACAGGACCCCAGGCAGGCACTTGGTATCGACTGGATGACGCGCGATGAGATGCGCCAGGCCATCCCGCCGGCCTATACGGAATTCATAGGTTTGCAATTACGGCGGGCTATAGGGGTGGGGGAGTGAAAAGCGAAAAATTCCTAGCGAGTTATCCAAGGAAAAAGAAGACGCCGTGCTCCGTTGAAGATTGCCAAAGACAGGTTGCAAGTCATGGTATGTGCCATATCCACTGGAAAAGATTTCAGCGAAGGGGAACAACGGATAAGTACGAACCGAAGTGCCATGATTATATTGACGAGAGGGGCTATGTCAGGCGGCGCATAGATGGATTTAGACAGGGGCAGTTGGTCCATCGGTTGATCATGGAGGAACACTTGGGACGGAAATTGTTTCCCGGCGAAACCGTCCATCACAAAAACGGTATCAAAAACGATAATGACATCACTAATCTCGAATTGCGTGTATCTCTGCACCCGCGGGGGTCAAGCGCCGAGGAGTTACTTGAATTTGCAGACCTCATCATTAGCAGGTACAGGGCGCCGTGAAATGGATCGGCCGGCAACTGCTGGAGTCCCTACCATGACAACGCGAAGCAGCCGCCACCACGGCGGCAGGGGCGAGCGGCGCGGGCTAGGCGTCGGGCGGGGGGTTCTGCGGTCCTGGCTTCCAGGCCATCAATTCGCCCGGCTGAACGCCAAGGGCAGTACAAATGGCGTCGAGCGTTTCGAGCGTGACCCTCTTGGCGCGGTTCGTGTGGATAGCGTTGACCGTCTGGTAAGCCAGGCCGGTTGTTCGCGCCAGCTCCGCCTGCGTCGTTCTCTTTTCCCAGAGCACATCTTCAAGCCGAAACGTTATCGCCATACTCTCTCCCCTTTACTATCTACTAGTCTGACTAGTATTATACACCCTACTTTCGCAATTGTCAAGAAGAAGTCAGAAATTGGTCCATACATGATAGCAGTTATACTTGACAGGATAGCAACTATGTGGTACAATGTAGCCAGTCTGAACGAAGGGAAGGGAGCACCGACCATGACAAGGGCAGAAGAGATCGCCGCCGCCCGTGAGTTTATCACCGCCGTGTGGCCCGAGGGCTTTAGCCACATCGTAGCCACCGTCCGCGACTTCAACAAGATCGCCGCGCTCAAGGACCAGCCATGCACCGGATACGTGATCGCCCGCTTCCTGGGCGAGCGGTTCAACCTGGAGGGCGTGGGCGCTCCGTTCATGCGCGCCCTTCTGACCGTGGCCGACGCCGAGATCGACGCTGCAACGTTCGAGTTGCAGCCGAGCCTGGCCAGTTGTTTCTTGATGTTCGACCGCTACTGCATCGGCGGCAGGGCGTAGGCGAGAGAAGGGAGCGAACGATGAGCGAGCAGGGGAACGCGGTCCTACTGCTAGACGGCTGGGCCGGACGATCCAGAATTCCCGTTGAAGTCGTAGGCGAGACGCCCAAGCGATACCGCGTCAAGCTACTGGCCGACGCGAGGCTACCCGGCGGGCGCCAGTTTCAGGCGGGCGCCGTGGTCCTGGTGCCCAAGCACGCCATCGCCAGGACAGAGGGGGAGAAATGAGCGACGAATGGGGAGGCAACGCCATGGCCGAAGCCGCTGCGCTGGCATTGCGCCGGGCACAGGCGGCGGAGCGGCGCGCCGAGCGGCTGGAAGGGCTGCTGCATGCGCTGGTAGAAGACGACGATGCTGTATACTATGACTATGAAGCCCACGGCTGGAGCTGCGCCTACTGCGACGCCTGGCAGGATATTGCGCACCAGGCCATCCAGTTTGAGCACGAGGCCAACTGCCCGGTGCTTCTGGCGCGGGCAGAGCTGGCGAGCGCGGAGTCGAGCGAGACTGCACACGGGGAGGGGGAGAGATGAGCGGCAAGACTTGTTGCGGTATCCTGGAACAACTGCACGAGAAGTACAAGGGAACGTTTTACCGGCCTATCACCTACGATGACAAGATGCAGATGAAGGTAGGCCAATGGTGCGTGAGGCTTTACAAGCTGACCCCGACGCACAAGGTAGCAGAGAAGGGGCAGAGCACCTTGTTTCTGAACTACTGCCCCATCTGCGGGGCACGACTGGCGCCGGAAGAGACGCCGGAAGAGGGGGAGAAATGAGCGAACACATCGGCCCATACCAGGTGGGCGACCTGGTCCACTATCACCTGGACGACCCATTCTTTGACACCATCGAAGAGGCACGCGCCGAAGCCCTGGGGAACGAGCGCGAGGGCGAGCCCTACGGCATCTGGGACGATGACGGCCAGCTTATCGCCATCGCCTCGGACGGCGACATCTGGCAGCGAGAGTAGCGCCGCACGGGCCGGAAAGGAGAGCGATGAAACAGGCACAGGCAAGAATCGACATCGATGCCGTTTATCTGAATCGCGGCGAGTACGTGACAGTCTACGTTACTACGAGCGAGGCGGGCAAGGACCGCGAGGGGCACAGCATGGAAATTCGCGTCACGCAGGATGGCACACTGGAAATCTACAGCAGCGCCGCCGAGCCGCCGGAAATCACCGGCTTCGACAGGTGGTATAGCTGCGAGTAGCAGCACCCGGGCCGGCCGAGGAGGCGGCGCGGGGAGAGACGCCCCCAAGCGAACAATACTCACAAAGAGGGGGATTTATCATGCAACCATCGGCGGATCTGGTACAGTCAATCGACAAAGCACAGGCAAGGTGGCCGGGGCTTCACTTTAAGGTGAAGACGCCAAAGGAGGCGGCATCCGCCTGTCCGTTCTGCGCTATGGCAACAGAGGATGGCTTTTTGATCTGGCAAGAGGGAAACTATAGCTGCCGCAAATGTGGCGCCAAGGGCTGGCTTAACGAGGAAGACCTGGAAGCGCGGGTAAGGCAGCTTGAATGGGTACAGCGCCAGGAGCAATGCGAGCGGGAACGCGACCGCCGCGCAATCGAAGACCTGCAACGGCGCACATCAGCCCTGGAGCAAATCGCGGGCATGGCTGATGTCGTCGAACGCTATCATGCCAACCTGAACACAAACGGGCAAGCCGTTGACTACTGGCACGACCATTACGGCGTGTCCTACCAGAGCATCGCCCGCCGCAAGCTGGGCTACTGCCCGAGCTGCCCTACCGCGTCACAGTCTGACAGCCTTACAATCCCATTCTTTTCCGGCGGCAAGTTGTACCACATCCGTCACCGGCTGCTCAGGCCCAATGGCACGGGCAAGTACCGCCCCGAGCTGGCCGGCCTGCCCGCCATGCTCTACAACACGGATAGCCTTTGCGCCGCCAGTGGTGGACAGGCGCTCATCTTAGAGGGCGAGATCAAGACCATCGTGCTTGACCAGGAGGTCGGACTGCCGGCCGTGGGCACGATGGGCGCCAATAGTTTCAAGCCTGAATGGGCTGGCAAATTCGGCAAGTTCGGGACCGTCTATGTCGCCTATGACCCGGGTGCCATAGACAAGGCGGCGGAGGTCGCCGGGATGTTCAAGGGGCGCGGGCGCGTGGTAGAGTTGCCCACCAAGCCGGATGACTTCTTTGTGCTCTACGGCGGGACGGCCAGCGACTTTAAGGCGTTCCTGCGCACGGCGAGGCCGGCATGACAGATAGCGGCCTTATCCCTAACTCGTTCCAGCACCCGAACGTCTATATTGATCGGCTATCCTACTACTTGACGCCCGCCGAGGAAAAGGTATTGAACAAGGCCATCCGCGAGATTTACGGCTGGCACAACAAGATTGCCGACCGCCGTTCTAGAATCGCCCTGTCAGTATTCACGGATGGGAAGCGGAACGAGGCAGGCGACATTCTTTGCCTGGGCTGCGGGCTTAGTACCCAGGCCGTGCGCGAGGCGCTGGTAACGCTAGATGAATTCCGGGTACTTCTCAAGATTGGCAAGCCCAACATACTCGGACAGATGTTCGAGATTCAGGATAACCCCGACAAGATAGACTGGGCAGGACTTGCGCACCGCAAGCAGGCAGCAGACGAACAGAACGCCGAAAGGACAAGGGCGGCCATTGAGGCGGCGACGGTTGCGAGGGCGCAAAAGCAGCAGCCGGAACAGGCGCAAGGGGTAACGTCCGACATTACATCAGACCTAATGTCCGACATTGCATCAGGGGTAACGTCCGACAGCAACAAAGAAACCCAATTAGAAACCCAAAAGGAAACCCAGGTAGCGCGGGTTGCACCCGGCGCGCCCGCTGGTGGAAAGAAGGACAGTGGGGGTACACGGGCAAAGAGGAAAGACCCGCCGCACAAGGCAATAGGCATGTTCCGCGACAATGCGAGCCGCTACCCGCCCAAGAGCTGGTATGCCGACATAGCAAGCACCGTGGGCACCGACCCGGCCCGCCTGGAGTTCTGGGGCAGGGTGGTCAAGAAGTGGGTTGGCCTGGGCTGGAACCCGATGAATGTTGAGGGGATGCTAGACCACTACAGGCGCAACGAGTTACCCGGCGATGGCTACCGCAACGGCAAGCAGCCGCCGCCGGCACAGTCAACCGTGAGGGGGATATAGTATGGCAAACGGCCAGGACGTTCGGCAGTTGGTACACACGCCCGCCGAAATGATGAGTGACTATGTACGCTGGGCAGAGCGGGCGAAAGACGACCCCGGCATACCGTGGGGCTTGCCGGTTATCGACAAGCGGGTGATCCCTATGCGGCCCGGCGAGCTGATCGCTATCATGGGCCGACCAGGGCACGGCAAGACCTCGCTGCTGGCCTACCTTGCCCGCCAGGAGGCCAACCGCATCATCAAGCGCGGCGCGGCTGAACGCGAGGCCGTGGTATACGTATCGTGGGAGCAGGCAAGTGAGGAAATCTCCGCAATGCTGCTTGCCGATGCCTACGGGTTTAGCTATTCCGTCTCTGACGTGGCCTGGGGGCGCGTGGATCTGGATACCATTCGGCGCCAGGCCGTCAAGGGCGGTGGGCATCCCATCTGGATCGTGGGGCACGGTATCGGCCGCGTGGGCAAGAACCCGCCGCGCATGACACCCGAGATCGTGCTGGCGGCCATCGAGTCGATGGAACAGGACTTTGGCGTCAGGCCAACCCTGATGCTCTTTGACTACCTGCAAATCATACCCATCAAGAATGCCAGCGAGCGAGTGCAACAGGTCACAGAGGCGCCCATCCGCATCAAGGAGGTTGCGCTTCGCCTTGGTGCCCCGGCCGTTTGTGGCGTGCAGGCCAGCCGCGAGGCCGACAAGCGCAACGACCACATACCCGAAATGTTTGACGCGCAGTGGGCCAGCTCTATCGAGCAAACGTGCGACAAGGTGTTCGGCCTGTGGCGACCGGCCAGGGACCACGAGATCGGGCACAGGTTCAAGGCGGAGAGCGGCAAAGAGTACACCGTGAGCGAGGCGCTAATGTTCGTGCGGATGCTCAAGCAACGCGGCGACCAGGGGCGCCACACCTGGGCGCTGTACTTTGACCCGTCCCGTCTCAGGCTGGCAGAAATGGAGACAAACGCCAATGACCGCGACTTTTAAAGCCATCGAAACCAAATATCACGGCGACCGTTTTCGCAGCCGCAAGGAGGCCCGCTTTGCCGTCATGTTCCGGGCGCTCGGCCTGGCCTACGAATACGAACGCGAGGGCTTTGACCTGAACGGCAGTGGCCGCTATCTGCCCGACTTCTTCCTGCCCCGGCCCGGCCTGTGGGTCGAGGTCAAGGGCACCTATCCCACGACCGACGAATGGGAAAAGGCGACGGCGCTGGCGCTGAACGACAAAGCGCACCCCGTCGTGCTCACCTGGGAGAACTTTAGCGACGAAACCGCCCTTAACAACGCCTTCTTCTGGTGGGATGAAGACGGCGCTTTTCACAGTCAGCAGGGCTGGCGCTGGCTGGCAAAACCTGAACTCGGCTGGCACGCCGCCCGCTACGCCCGCTTTGAACATGGCGAAAGTGGCGGTAACGGCGACGGCTGGCTCGCCGGTTACGACGAACTGCCGTATTAGGAGGAACCATGCTCTACCTGCTAACCGCCATTATCTGCTACGTCGCCGGCCTGCTCATCAGCCGCGGCGAGCAAGAGGAACGCCTGAACGCCCTGGCCGACCACTGGCGCGGGCTCGTGCGCATCGAGTCCGAGCGGGCCGCCAGGCTGGCAGCCGAGAACGCCCGGCTTCAGGCATTGATAGCTGAGACGCAGGCGCTGCTTGCCGTCCACCAACAGTTGCACCGCCAGCAAGTCGCGCTGGCCATCGCGCGCGGGCAGGCCGGATATGTCGCGCCTGCCGTGTTTCTGAACTGAGAGGAGAGAAACCATGACTGACCAAAGACGAACGGAGAAGGGCTTGTGGTGGGACCGGGCTTACTACCTGGTCCACGGCTGCCAGGCCCGTAGCCCTGAATGCCTGAACTGCTGGTCGGCCCAGATGGCCGTGCAGCGCCAGGCGAACCCGAATGAGGCAGTGGCGGCCCGGCACGAGGGTATCACGACGGGCACGCATTTTAACGGGCGCATCCACCTGGACCGCGACGCCCTGGTCAAGCCGCTCAAGGTACGCAGGCCGCAAACGTGGGCCGTGTGGGATGACCTGTTCTACGGCGACGAACGCGACCGCCGGGGCTGCGAGTTTCAACGCACGCCCTTCGAGCCGGTGCCGTTTGAATTTATCGACCATGCGTTTGCCAACATGATCGCGGCGAACTGGCACACCTTCTACATCCTGACCAAGCGCCCCGAGAGGATGCGCGACGTAGTGTGCCAGTGGGAGCATGTCACCAGGTTATCGATGAGCAGATACGGCCATATCTGCCTTGGGACCACGGCGGGCACGCAGAAGAGCGCCGACGAGAATATCCCGCTACTCCTGGAAACACCCGCCGCCGTGCGGTTCGTGAGCATGGAGCCCCTGCTTGAGCCGGTGGACTTGACGCAATTCTATACCGTGTGGGACAAGCCCGGTGCCCACGTTCGCACCTGGACGCAGGGTATCGATCAGATCATCATCGGCGCTGAAACCGGCCCGCGTCGCCGGCCGTGCAACGTCGAATGGGTGCGCGATCTGGTGCAGCAATGCGACGCGGCCGGGGTGCGCGTGTTCGTCAAGGCGCTCGACCTGGACGGGCGGGTGAGCAAGAACATGGCGGAATGGCCCGCCGATTTGCGCCGAAGGGAATACCCAAGATGACCGAAGCACGCGAGCCCTACAATTTCGAGACGCACGCCCCGCCGGTTGAGCCGTGCGGCCCGTCGCCTGTCTTTCCCTACGGCGCCGCCCTGCACGCCGAGGGCGCCCGGGCTGTAGCAGCCGACCTGCTGGCCCAGGTGGCGCGGGCGCAAGCCGAGCGCGACGAGTGGCGCGAACGGGTGACGCGGCTGGAGGCAGAGTTGGGGCAGTCGAATAAGTGGGTAGCGGCATGGGCAAATACCGCCAGGCGCGAACGAGTAGGGCGAAAAGCGGCCGAGCACGAATCGGGGGGATGGCAACTTGCTGCTATCCAGCAGAGGGCCGAACTGGAGCAAGCGCAAGGCGAGCGCGACGCGGCCCGGGCGCAGTACGAGGGCCAGAAGGCCGCGCTTTCGACGGTGATGGCGGAGTTGACGGCAGCACGGGCAGAGAATGAGCGGTTGCGGGCAGAGATTGTCGAATGGTCAGCCCTCCATGAGCCGATGGCCTGCGGTCACCCTGCTGCGTTCCTGGCATCGCCGCACGGCGAGCCACAATATTGCGCTCTCTGTCGGGCCATTCAGGAACGGGACGGGGCGCGGGCACGTCTCGCGGAACAATTGGTTGACGAGGCTGCCGCGATGATTTGGAACAACGCCGAGTCTCACCGTGATACCTGGGAGGACGCATCTAACTGGTATTGGTTCCGTGGTCTGCTTGAAGAAGTGGGAGAACTCGGGCTCGCATTAGCGGGTAAGCATCGGCACTATGGAACCGATACCGTCAGTTGGGAATTGAGGCAAATTGGCGGTATCGCGTTGAACTGGCTGCGTAACAGGCCGCGGCGCGGCTGGTAACGGCAGAAAGGAAAAGACCGTGGCGAATCCTGAAGACATGACGCCGGAAGAGAAAAAGGTGTACCTGCTGGAAATGCAATGCTTTGACTACGAGACGGCAATCGCCGCATTGCAAGCCGAACTGGAACGGGCGCAAGCCGAACTCGCCGCCGACGTGGCAGCCGAGCGGGAGGCGTGCGCCCTGCTCTGTCAGCGGCGGGCGGAGGCGTTGCAGCAAGAGCTGGACATGCGGCCGTCGCACTTTGCGGCGGCTCAAATTGCCGAGGCGCGGGCTTGCGCCAAGGACATCCGGGGCAGGGGGCAGGGGTGACTACGCACCAGCTTTACACCAGTATCCCGCGTTCGGCGTTGGAAGACGTGCTCAACTCTGACTTGGGCGACGGGGCCAGGACGCTACAGGACTTGATCGACTCGCCGCTCAAGAAGGAGCGAACGCTAGGCCGGCGCCTGTTCGGCCTGGCGCTCCTCAACGAACAGAAGCCGGGCATGGTTGCCGACCTGCTGGCCCGTGACGATTGGGCTTGCCTCAACTTCTACAGGGAGCCGGACGGCAAGCTGTTATGCGAGGTCGTGCGGAGCCAGGCGCAGGCCGAGCAGATCGCCATGCAACAGGAACGGGAACGGGCGGGGCGCGACGCAGAAGTGGCGGCGGCGATGCTGTTCTGGGCGGAGAAGATGCGCGAGGCCCGCGAGAGAGAGGGGCAACTGTGACCACCCCCACGCCTGCCGAGTTGCGCGCCTTCGCCGCCGCCCTTGCCCGCGCCAATGCCATCATCGCCGCCGCACGGGTAGAGGCTGCGACGTGGGGGCCGGGGCTACAGTGGGACCAGTTGCGGGCGCACCTGGCACCCGACGCGAGCGCGGCGGTGGTGTATGCGCTGAGACTGGCAGCGGCGATGGAGGGTGGGGAGTGAGCGTACAGCCGTATTCACAGCGAGTAGCCGAACACGTCAAGCGCCTGCGCGGCGCACCACAGGCGGCGGTTGTCGAACTGGCGCTAACCACGCCCGGCGGGCCGCTGGATGCACCGTTCGCGCCGGTTGACCCGGCATTGCACGCGGCAGCGCAGCAGCTCACACGGGAGGCCGGTATTGACTTGAGCGTCGAGCGCAGAAGGCGGGGAATGTGACCCGCGTCCTTGCCATCGACGCCTCGACCGTCGCCGTCGGCTGGTCCCTATTCGAAGACGGCGAATACCGGGCCAGCAATGTCTACGTGCCGCACGGCAGCGACTGGCGCGAGCGCGTCAAGTCCATCGTGCGCTGGCTCACCGACAAGGTTTACACCACCGGCCCCGCCGTGCTGGCCTACGAGATAGCCAGCGGCGACCGGCGCAACATGGCCACCAACCGCAAATTGGGCGGCGTCGAATGGGCCTGCTGGTCCGTCGCCGATCACTGGGACGTGCGCTGGCTCCCGGTCAACGCGATGCAGGTCAAGGCGAGCGGCTGCCACAAGGAGGCGTTGCCCATCGCCAAGGACATCGCCGGCCGCGCGTTGGACGCCAAGAACGCCGAGGATGAGGCAGATGCGATTGGCGTGGGACTGGCGGCCGTGGCGCTGCTCAAAGCAGAGGAGTGGAGGGCTACACCGTGACACCGCTGGACTATTTGTGTCACCTGGATACCGTCGCCGACATCTTGCGAGCGGTTGAGCCGTCGCAGCTCTCGGTCATGGCGCTGCGCTGGCAGGGGATGACAAACATGGAGATCGCCGCCGCGTTGGGCGTAAGCCACCAGGCCGTAGCCTGTCGCCTGGAACGGGCCAGGGAGCGAATCGCCGGGCGCGTTCCGGGTTGCGCTGCCCTGCTGGAAGGGCGGAAGGTCAACGGGCGGCCGGTTGGCGTGATCGAGACGAAGAAGAGGAATAGGAAGGAGGCTGCATGACCATCCTTCGGGTGTTCCCGCGCCGAACGGCCCTGACGCCAGATGACCCGCTGGCATTCGTAGGCGATCCGCCGCTGTGGCGACCGACCGCCGCTGAGGTCCACGTTTCGGTGGCGTTCACCTGGGACCAGGCAGAGGGGCAACGACTGGCGGAGGCGTGGGCGCTCTATTATCCTGTCGTCAAGCTGGGCGGCCCGGCCTTCGACGCCTGCCCGAACGGCTTTACACCGGGGCAGTACATCAAGGCGGGCGTGACGTTCACGACGCACGGCTGCAACAACAACTGCCCGTGGTGTCTGGTGCATGTGCGCGAGGGGCGGTTGCGTGAGATCCGCAACTTTGCGCCGGGCTATATCATCCAGGACAACAACATTCTACAAGCCAGCCCGGCGCACCTGGAGCGAGTCGGGGGCATGCTCAACTCGCAACGCTATGCCATTTTTTCAGGCGGGCTTGAGGCACGCCGCCTGGACGATTGGCGCATTGACTGGCTGCGAGGCTTGCGGATCTCTGAGGTCTTTCTGGCCGCCGATACCGCCGGGGCGCTCAAGCCACTGGAGCGAGCCATCGAGCGGCTGGCCCTGCCCCGGCGAAAGTGCCGGGTGTACGTGCTGATCGCCTACGGTGACGAGGATATTGAGGCGGCAAGGGAACGGCTAGAAGCTGTGTGGCAGTTGGGCGGCTTGCCATTCGCGCAACTCTACCAACCCGCCGATTATTGGATCAACTATCCGCAGCCGTGGAAGGCGCTGGCAAGAACGTGGTCACGCCCGGCGGCTATGTTTGCCGCACATAAGGAGGTCTAGAAATGCCTACACCTACCGGCAAGTACCGCCCATTCTGCGCCCGCCGTGAGTCGCGCAACCCGCGGCCGGTGCGTGTCCAGGGGCAGGTGTGGCGCGTGAGGGGGCGGCGATGGTAGTTATCGCCGTCTTGCTCATCGCGCTTGTGGCGTGGACCCTCTGGCAGCTCCGCCGCGCCCCGGTTGACGAGGGGCACGAGTGATGCGGGAAGTTGCCAAAAGTGGCAAATTGGTGCGCCGGGGGTATTGACAAGCGGCGGAACTGTGGTATAATGACAGGTGCGTTACAATGCGTTACAGGGTGGGGGATGGAGAAAACGAGAACGTTCAGGATACCCAACGACCTGGATCGTGCCTCAGTAGAAAAGGCAGCGAGAGAAGACATCACACTTTCACAGGCAATCAGGCGGCTCTTGCGGCGTTGGGTGCTTGGTGAGATCGAAGCCATCCCGCCAGAGGGAGAGGAGGCAACCGGACAAGGAGAAGCGGAAATGGGGGACTGAGTTGGACAGCCGGCGGGGCGTGTTGGAGCACTCCCCGCCGGCCTCGACCACAACGCCGACAGGCCGGCGTCTAGCCGTAAGCACATTGTACCGCAAAGGTTGCCGATGTGCAAGCGCGAATGGCGGCCCGTCGGCTGAGATAGCCGGCGGGCCGCTGGCATTTGAGAGGGGAGCATGGATATTGCAAGCGAAACGTGGGAACAGCAGGGCAATGTGATTTTCTCGCCATCGGCGCAGTGCGTGGTCTGTCAACTGTCCGAGCCGAGGCCGTCAAGGTACGTGGAGCATCGGGCCGTTGACATTGGCAGCCCCGGCTGGAAAGAGGCAATGGAGCGCGGGGCGGCAATCGCAAGGCTGCCCGAGTTGCTGGCTACCGTCGCCCGCCTGAACGCCGAGGTCGAACGGCTGCGGGCAGAAGTGGCCGAGTACAAGCGCCGCGATGATGCCATGAATAGCGCCTACGATACCCTGGAGGAACTGAGCAGCGAATCCAGGCGAGAGTGTCTGGAAACTGCTGAGTATTGGGATAGGCGCGAGTCCGAACGCCGCTAGCGCCACGTCGCCGCCGTAGACACGTCGGGCCGATGCGTCCACAAAGGGCGGGGCGCTGGCATTAGGGCAGAGAAGAAGGTTGCTGCCATTAAGGCGGCAGGAAGGATTAAGGAAAAATGAACGCAAGTCAGAGGGGGAAGTTGCTGAATGAACTCACCGAGTATTTGACGGGATGGGTTGACGACCATTCCGAGATTACGCTGGTGGGCGAGGAAACGGGGCTGCACATGGCCGCCGCTGCGCTGAACGTCTTGGATGCAATTCAGGACGTGGAAAAGGCGCTCATCGAAGACGGGATTCTCGCGCCGGATGATGACGACTGAGCGCATTGCAACGATTGTGGGAAGGAAGGTAACAGGGATGTCAACCTGGGCACCACTAGACGAGCCGTGGGTAATGGAATGGAATCCAGAAACCGAATATTGGGAAATTCAAACCGAGCGGCGGGCAACCGATGCGCCGACGAAAGGCTATGAAGTTGCCTGCGTTGCCACAGAGGAGTGTGCCCGCTTATTCATGGAGGCGCGGGAGCTGCGGGCAGAGGTCGAGCGGCAGGGCGAGACGATAGCTCGACTACAGAAGGACCGGGCAGACCTGACCCTGGCGCTCCGCGAGGAACGCGCCAGGACTGAGCAACAGAGCGCCAGGATAGAGCAGTTGCGGGCGGAGTTGGAACGAGCGCGGGCCAACAGCGAGGCCATGCAGCGTGAGATTGACGGGATGCGGGCAGCGTTCCCGATTGACCTGGACGGTTGAGATAAGCCGGACGGGGCTTTCGTTTATGGAAGAGAAGAGAGGGTTGCTGCGAGAGGAGTAACGGCAATGACACGTCACGAGGGATTTGAGTATTTTTGCGAGCTGCACCAGAAGGGAACTAGGCTCTACATTCAGACTATAGCACCAGATGGGGATATCCCTCAGATTGTAGCCAAGGCATGGGCCGACATCACGCTTGCCGAACGCGCAGCCGTGAAGGCTATTGTCGTTGACAGGATTGCGGCCTAGCCGCTAACAACGGCTTGCGCGGGGGAGGACCGATGGAACCGACAACCGAAACACTACGCGCCGAGATCGCCCAACTGCAAGGCGACAACGCCACCCTGCTGCTCAAGATCGACCGCCTAGCCGCTGACAACACCGCCGCCTGGGCCTACGCCAGCGAGATGGAAGGCTCCGCCCTCCGCGCCAAGCTGGCCCTGGCCCGCTACCAGATGCGCCAGTCGTGCGGCCATCTGCCCGGCGACATCATCACCGATGCCGACCTGGGCGACGAGGGCACGACCTTCTGCGCCGGTTGTACCCGCGAGGCAGCGAAGTACGCGGCGGGCGGCAAGGCGGCACTGGCAGAGGTGTACGCCGGGCTGCGCTGGGAGCTGCCCGAGGAAGTGACGGCGGCGGGGCTGGCCGCCAGGGTTAGGGCGGTGTGCCTGGCAAGCAGCGCGCCGTGTGAGGAGGAATGATGACAGAGGAAGAGATCCGAAACGCGACGCCGAAGGAGCTGAATGTCCTGGTCGCCAAAGCGATGGGCTGGCGGCGCGACCCGGAGGGGGAAGCCAGGATGGCCGCGCGGGGCGAAGTCGTGGCCGTTTGGCTCATGCCCGAGTTTGATGCCATGGCACCCGATAGGCGCTGGACTAAGGTGTTTCCCGTGACGCAGAATCAGCCAGACTATCCCTATCCTGGCATTTGGGAGAACTGGTCCGGCAACATTGTGGCGGCGTTGAAGTTGACTACCGGCTTTGACGGCTTCACTCTAGACCGCGCCGACGACAGGGGCCCCGGCAGGCGCTGGCATTGCGACTTGAGAAAAATGTCAATAGGGGTTTGGGGCGCCTTTGCCGATACTGAGGCCGTCGCCATCGTCCGCGCCGTGCTGCTGGCCGGGCTGGGGGCCGCACGATGACCCCCACCCGCGCCGTCGCCGCCTCGCTCGCCCTGGTCGCCGGCCCGCTGTGGCTGCTGGCGATGCGCGACACGGAAGGCGCAGGCGTTGCGCTGGTGCTGGGCGTGGTGGCAGGGGTGTGCCTGGCGGGGGTAGTGGTGATGGGAAGAAGGGGGAGAGGGCGGCCATCCGGCGATTCTGCAAGAAGTATACCGTTTCCAGAAGAGGGAGGGAAGTTGCCATGATGAGTGATGCCTACGTTACGGTGACGTGTGACAAGTGCATGGAGAGCAATGAAGAGTTCGACCTTACGCCCCTGGCCGGTGGCGGTTGGGATGCCCGTGGCGTAGACGACAAGCTAGAGGGTTGGGGCTGGCTGGTGAATGGCGATGAGCATATCTGCCCTGACTGCCAGGAAGAGGAAGAGTAGCCATGACCTACAGGATCGGAAGAGAGAGGCGCAACTGTGAAACGACTTGACACCGCAACGCAGGCCAACCTTATCAAGATCGGCGCAGTCCTGACCGCCATTCCGCGCTGGGTGACGGCGCTCTTGTGGGCCGAGGGCTTTGCGCTGCCCGCCGCCTGGCTGCCGTGGTGGGTGCCGGCTAGCGCCGCAGTGTCCGTGGCAATGGCGGCGGTGGAAGGGTTTGCGTTCGCATTTGCGTTTTCTGTCTGGGCAAGCCGCAAAGACGCCAAGGCATTGCTCGGCATTGCGTCGGTCACTGCCGCGCTATTCGTGGCAGTGCTCACGCCAAGCATCGCGGCCGGCGTTCGTGGCGTCGAGATTGGCGCCGTTTTGCGGCATGACGGCGTTTTGCTGCTGTGGTCCGTGGCGGTCGCCGCGTCAACCATCGGCATTGTCATCTCGACCGGCTACGCGCAGCGCATCGCCGCGGACAACGAGACGGCAGTGGCGGCGGTTGCGCACGGAGCGCCGAACCTTGTCGTGACAAAACCGGCACTGGCGGCGCTGTCCGGCGACATTCTGCCCGCGCTGCCAGAAAGTGTGCCGAGTGCCGCGCTGCCCGTCGCCAAAATTGCAGACTGGCGCGGCATTGTCGCCAGTCAGAACGGCGATGGCCGCAACTTGTCGCCGGATGATGTGCGGCGCATTTTGGCGGAGAGCGGCCGCGGTGCACCGACCGACAAAACCGTCAAGCGTTGGGCAGAAGAGACAGGATGGAGGGCCGAATGAGCGAGCGTAGTCTAAAGTGGGGCGAGGCCAAATGCAAGCGGTGTGGCCGAATAATTGGCCTGTCATCCGATGGCAAGTTTCGCCGCCACGTTGCCGCGCTTGGCGGTGACAGGGCGAATCGCTGCCCTGGTTCGTGGGAACGCCCGCAAGAGCAATGGCGGCAAAGGGGGGAACTGTGAAAGTCGGGGCATACACGCTAGACCTGTATTGCGACAACGAGGACGCGCCGGTGCAAAAGTTCGGCGAACCGCTGAATCCGCGGGCGCACCTGTACAACGAGTTCCCGCACAACTACGTCGGGCAGACGTTGCGGGAGTGCGTCAAGACGGCACGGCGGGACGGTTGGCTAATCGGGAAAGAGCGGCAACTTTGCCCCAAGTGCAATCGAAGGGGCCGGGCGCATGGGGAGCGCGTAGGAGTAGCGCAAGAAGCGCAGGGGGGTGCAGGGTGAGCAGGACGACTATCTATCTCGTTCCGAAGAGTGGGCCGGTTCGGGTGTTCCGCGAATTTTCCAATGCCTTTCGCGGTGCCTGGTTGGTGTGGGACAGCATGGCAAAGCGGTATCTTGGACTGGATGCCGTCGAGTACATGATTGCCGACAACCTACAGCCGGTGTGGGATTTGTGGAAAGACCGCGCCGTGCCGGAAGCGCACAGGATCGTCATGGCGTCTACCTTTGACGCGGTGATGGTCAAGCGCGAGAATCTGGAGCGCCTGGCCGCCGCTTTTGACCAGTACGCCATGGACTTTGCCGATCCGGGCCACATTCCAGCCGAAGCCGCCGCCGTGCGCGAACTCGCAGGGATGGACGAATGCTTTGCCGTGTGCTGGCAGCAAACCAGTGTCAGCGCCGATGTGTGGCGAGTGTGGATGCCAGAAGTTGAAGACTCCCGGCCGTATGACGTGAGCATTGATAACGAGCACTGGTTCCTGTTTGACGCACTCGAAGCACTGGAGGCCGCCGAATGACTGCCCGCCTCCAGTCCCGCGCCGGCCGCTACACGCCCTGGCGCGAGCGCCCCGACCTGTGCGACGAAGCCGAGCGGCGCTTCGGGCTGTCCGGTGCCGTCTACCGTCGCTTTCAAGAAGGCGAGTTCGTGGCAGGCGACCGCAACGGGCGGCACCTGCTGTACTGCGCCCGGACCTGGACGCTGATTGAGCCGTCACCCGAGCCGATAGGGGAGCGGGCGGAACAGGGGAGGTTGCTGTGACAGAAGAAGAGCAAGCACAACGAAAGCCGGAGCCGCCGGACTCGGACGACTGGGGCAGGCTTGGCATCAATGACCGTTGCACCTGCAATGAGTACGAGTGGGGGGCGCATTCCTGCCCATTCGAAGAGGAAATCAACGACAATTACGAGGAGGGGTGTTGCTGCTGCCCGTACTGTACGCAAGAATGCGTGTGGGAGATTTAGGCCCATGACCGGCAAGGTTGACGAACGCACCCTTGACCAGTGGCGCCAGGAACGCCAGCGACAGGCCGCCCACCTGGCGCACCGGACACGACGGCTAGAGGCAGCGCGGCACAACCGGGCGAGGCTGTGGCGTGCGGCGCTGCCGTGGGTGCTGGCGGGGGCAAGCGCGGCGCTGGCGTGGGCGCTGTTGCTGGGGAGATGACGTGACGGGCCGACAAGAACTGCTGGCGTTCGCGGTGCTGGTGTTCATTCTGGCCATTCTGGCCTGCATCATTGCCGTTTTGATGGCGGGGATTGTGGGATGAGCAAGAAGTACGATACCGATGCGGTGCAAGAAACCGGCGGGGCCAGTTGGACAACGCTGTTTGTCTGCGTTGGCCTCGTCGTCGTCGCCCTGATTCTTATGGCCATTGAGGGCATGGACAGGGCGCCGTCCTATAGGCCGGAGAGGGAGCCGTGGTTCGGCCTCATTGTCCTGGCGGCCGTGACGCTCGTCTTTGTTGGCGGTCTGGCAATGGTCGTTCTATACCGCGTCCTTCTATGGGCAGCAGAACGAACGCACGATTTCGGCAAGAAACGGAGGCTGGATGCCATTGAGGTAGAGCAGCGCCGCAATCGTATTCGCACCGACGACTTGGCCGAGAAGCTGTCTTCTGCGCACATCTCGGCAGACGGCGCGCTGGTGCGGGAGGTTGCCGGCGGCTGGCAGGTCGTCAATCTGAGTGCGGAAGTCGGCTCTATTCTCATGGGCGACAACGGCAACGTACACCGAGCCCTGCATGATGATTTGTCTGTGGCGCAAATCGCCGCGCACTTTGACGTGAGGAAAGAAGATGCCAGGTCCAGGGCGTTTCCGAATCTGCACACCTATCACTCGCTGCACAAGAACGACCAGGTGCCCGCCATCGCCGCGCCGCAAGCCGAGCAAGATGCTGCGCTGCCGAAGGTTGTTCGCTTGCACGATTTGGCACCGAGGCCCAGCCTGTCCAACTTGGTGCTGGGCGTTACCATCAATGATAGTGGACAACAGGAAACCGTTACGGTTTCCTTGCAGGAAATGGTACACGCCCTCGTGGCCGGTCGCCCCAACTCCGGTAAGTCTGTGTTCCTGCGGGTGCTGGCCTACCAATTGGCGGTGTCGCAAGAACCCTGCCGGTTGGCGCTCTTTGATATGCGCCGTGTCACATTCGCCCCATTCGCCAATAGCGAGCGACTGCTGTGGCCCGTGGCCAGCACACCCGAGGGAGCGGCCGCCATTGCCCGTGACCTGGAACAAGAGATGTCCCGCCGCGAGGAACTGTACCTGTCCCTGTCGCCGGGGATTGATAACCTGGCTGACTACAACGCCCGTGCCAGGGAAGCATTGCCGCCCATCGTTTTTCTCATGGATGAAGCCACGATTCTCTTGGTCAGCAACAACGGGGTAATGCAATCAACTTTTCGTGCGGTCCTGGAGGCCAGGAAGTTCGGTATCTATTTCATTCTTGGCGGGCAATCGTGGAAGGGATCGCATATTGATACCGGATTGCGGGAAATGCTGGCAGCGCGATTCCAGTTCAGGACGGCGGTCGGCCAAAGTCGGATGGTCATCGGGGACGCATCCGCGGCTACCATCGAAGTCCCAGGCCGCGCCATGGCCCAATTGCCGCACTGGGGCACCATTCGTTTGCAGGCGCCACTGGTAGAACCGAGCGAGATCCTTTCTGCACTCCAGGGGCAGGGCGGTCCGCTGGGCGCGATGCCAACTACAAGCCAGGGCAACGGGCAAGAAGGGAACGACAAAGATGCCGAGATTGACGCGCAAATCCTGGCGCTTCACGCGCAGGGCAAGAGCAAACGGGCCATCCAGCGCGAGGTATGGCCCGACGACAAGTCGAGCGGCGGGGCGCACTTTGAGCGCATCACAAGGGTAATTGGGGAGGGGAGAGAATGAGCGACAATCTTGAGAGTCTGCTTGCCGAAATCGAGGCTCTTGTAGCCGGGATGGAACCGCAGCCTGTGACAATCGACATCCCGGGCATCGGGGCCGTTGGTATGCTCCAGGATCACATGAACGGCCCCGTGCGCGGCGACGTGCGGCCCGAGGATTGCGACCACAGGGGCGCGTGGTGCGGGATGAGGCTGCGCTGCCCGGCGTGCGGTGCTCCGATGTTTTTGTCCGCCTACCTGCTGGCGCGGCGGAGCATCAGCGAGATTCTGACCATGCGGTCCATGTGGAAAGACGCCGACTGTCCAGACTGGGAAAAGGGCCGGTGGTGGCACAAGCCCGACCGCTGGACGGTCATCCAGCATCCGTTCTGGGAGGCGACGGGCGGGCTCCCCGTCCTGAATCGCCTGTTGGACGAATGGCAGCAGAAATGGCTTGGGCGGAGCGATTGATGGCCCGCGAAGTGATCGCCGCGTTCTATATCGACCCTGTGCCGCCCGGGACGTTGGAAGCGACGTTCTGCCACTCCCAGGCGGCGGCGGTTGTCATGTACCGTTCGCCCGGCCCGGGGTGCCGTGATGAGGTATTCGCCATGTACGACGCCATTATGGCCGCCGGGCACCCCCTGGACGGCGGGCAGGGCGGGCACCAACCGGGGCCAGGAGTCGCCGCCTGCATCATCACCACGAATGTCAACCCGCGCCTTGTGGCGACGTGCATGGCGCGGGCATTGGGCGCGGAGGTCAAGCCGGCGTACTGCCCCACCGACCTGGTGCCCGATGAGCGATACGGCCTGAATGACCTGATTGACCGCATGTACCAGGAATGGTGCAGCCGCCAGTTACCGGCGCCCGCCCCGACGTGGCAGCTCGTCGCGCCCGCGCCGTTATTGCTGGCCGGATAGCCGCAACGACAAAGACCGTGACCGGCGGGGTGCCCCGCTATTAGCACGGCGGCGGCGGTGAATCCACCCAGAAACCCCAGTCGCCCACCGTAATCCCCCGGATGTCGCGGTAGATGTAGGACCGACCGCGATTCACGGCATCGATGGGCAATACCCGACCGGGGGCGCTGACCGTGCCGTCGTTTCGCAAGACGACGATGCACACCAGGTAGCCGCTACTGGCCGGACCCTCATCACGCAAAAGCCACTCGGCGTACTGCTCGGCGCAGACGGCAGTTCCCCGCTCCGGGGTCCACCAGTTGTTAAAGCTGGTGGAGAACTCGTAGGTCGTCCCGCTGTACGTGTAGGAATGACTCACGGCGACGCCATAATACCAGCCGGGATTGGTAAAAGCCAGGGCCTCGTCGTCGCTGCCTGCCCCAAAGTCCAGCGTCTTGTCCTGGATATAGAACGTCTGCCCGCTCCCCCCGGTGATCCAGCCGCCCCGCAGTTGGAGGGCAGTGGTCGGCGGGCAGGATGCAGAGGCGGTGAATGCGCCCTGGTCGGGGGCTCCCTCGTAGCCGGCCATCCGCTGCCGCTCTTTCTGAATCTGGTCTATCTGCCCCTGGAGTGTCGCAAATCCGCCCCGCTGGCTCATGTTACCGTCTCTCCCCGCGTCCAAAGCTCCGCCTTGCCCTGGATAACCTCTTCGTTCTGCCCGTCAATCCTGCCCAGGACTTCGGTGATCCGCATGTCATAGGAGTTGCCCCACAAATCTAACGTGACCAAATCCCCCAGGTTCCAATCGCGCCCGTACAGGCAGGCGCCCGTCTGGATGGGGTCGAACTCCACGTTCTCCCGCCTGCCGTCGTTGATGAGATACTGGTCCAGGAGTCCGTCGATCACGTCCGGCTGGGCCACGTCCCGCAGGTCGTAGAACTCCTCACGGCGCCGGAAGGGCGATTCTGCCAGGGCCGCCGGGTTGGTGCGCTGGTAGATGGCCCGCTCCGCCTTGCCGCCCGTCCAGCCGCCGAGGGCCACGGTGACTTCGCCGTGGCGAATCACCTGGCGCTTGGGGTTCAAGACATTCTCCAGTTCCAGGGAGAAGACCGTGGGCCGGACTGAGTGCCCCCGCCGGCGGTCTGTGCCGTAAAAGGGGGCATAGGTCCGCAGCTCGAAGCCGCCGCTGACGCGCACGACGCGAAAGTCACACAGACCGAGGGAGCCGTCTTCGCCCATGGTGTCCTGCATGGATTGCAGGAGCCGGGTATAGCGCCCCTGGTGACAGCTCCAGGCCCCAGCCCCGGCGTAGCCCTCCACGGCGAAGCCGCTCACTTGCCTGTCGGTCTCCGCCCCGCCGCCCATGCTCTCCGATGCCATCTGCTTCACGATGTCGTCCGCCGGGCCGTGCTGCCACCACATATCGTACCGCAGCCGGTCGGGGTTGGCGCTGGGCAGGGGCTGAAGCAGGGGCTGATCCAGGAGCCATTCGGGGCTCTGTCCCATGCTTGCCCAGTAGTGTTCGTCCACGTCGCCACTGGTCAGCCACTCTTCCGAGTCGTGGTGCAGGCCGTAGTATTCCTCGTAGTAGCCCGCCCCGTAGTCTCTTTCGACCAGGAGGCCGTAGTCTACTCTGAAAAGGTCTTTGGTGCCCGTCTCGGCCACGAACTCGGCGCGATAGACGCCCGGGCCGTTCAGCCGCTTCTGCCAGGCGATGGACAGGAAGTCGGAGTCGCGGAGGCCCGACGTGTGCAGCATGGTGAGCTTGGCACCCGTCCAATCGCAAAGATGGACATTATAGTTGGCAAAGGTGGGCATGGGCGCTCCTTATGCGTCGGCGGTCCAGGCCATCTCGATCCCCAGGAGGCGCACGGCGCTGTTGTACGAGTCGGCCGCGCCATCACGGCTTACCTGGACGCCGATAATCTGGCCCTCGCCCACGGCCAGGGCGGCGATGAGCTGATCCCGGTAAACCCTGGTATTGACCCGGGCCTGCTGGTCGGCGTTGACCGTGCCGGCTGTGTTGGTCAGCGCCCCGCCGTCGGCCCCGTGCCAGGCCGAATAGTCCCACTGGGCGTTTTCGGCCCCGCCCCCGGCGCCGTTGACGTTGGGCACGGTCCAGAGGTAGATGTTGACGGCTGCGCCCACCAAGCCGTCGGGCGCCATGAAGTAGACCCAGCCCGCGCTCGTGGCCGCGTCGGCAAACGCCCAGTAGTCGTAGGACGCGCCCGCCGTCCAGGTGCAGGGGTTGACGCTATCGGGCCGGATCTGGTTGGCACCCTTGAGGTCGTAGCGTGTCCGGTCGGGAATCTTGGCGGCCGTCACTGCCCCCTGTTCGTACATCCCGGCCTGGACGACGTTGGCCGGCCATTCGGTGGGGTAGGCGCAAAAGGCGCGGGTGTCGGTCACAGTGATGGCCCCCGCATCGTCGATGAACACCGTCGCCAGTGGGATCTCCCAGGTGATGTTTGCCGTCTGCGTCAGGGCGGGCACGACCGGCACGGCGGCTGCTACGCCCGAGACGCGGGCAATGCGCACCACCTGCGTTGACCAGGTTCGTTGCGCGACCACGCGATCATAGCGGCTATTGCCCGTCGATGGCGTGGGGATGCTGACCGACACGGCGGCATCCGAGTCGTGGATCGTGCCGTACACGACCGCCCCGCCCGTTGCCACGGACAGGGGCGAGCTTGTGCCCGATACCAGCAATTCGTCCCGCCAGCCGCGCACCACACCCCGGTCGCCCGTGGCACCCAGGACAGAGCGAAAGAACTGGTCATGGAGATGTGCCTGGGTGTAGGGGCCGCAGTCGCCCAAGACTTGCCCATCCCAGAAGAGACTCCTCTGTGTCATGTTCTACCCATCCGCTGTATATCGCGCCTCTATTTGAAAGAGCCGCACGGTGCTGGCAAAGGTGTCCGCCAGGTCGGCCGTGTCCCGGTATATCTGGAGGTGCACCAGGTCGCCCGCCGAGACGGCCAGGGTGCAGAGGTTCCAGAATGCCAGGTATATGGTGCTGCCCACGCCCACCTGGCCGATTGGTCCCGGCTGCGTGGCCTCGGCGGCGGTGTTGGCCAGGACTCCGCCCGCGGCGGCGATCCAGGCGCTGTAGCCCCAGCGCACGGCCCCCGTGCTATCCGTCAACACGATATTGCCGTCGAAGAGGTAAATGTCCAGGCCCGCCCCGGTAAAGTCGGGCGGTACGCGGAACGTCACCCAACCGGCGGTCATGGCCGCATCGACAAAGCCCCAGGCGTCGTGGTAGGGGATGCGAGTTGTATTGGCCGTCCAGACTACCGGGTTCGTGGCGTCGGGGGCGATACAGCCCGCGCCCCGGGGAAAGTAGCGGCCCTGGTTGATGAGCTTGATCGGCGTCACGGCGTCGGCCAGGATGTTGTCGGCCTCCACGGTGAAGGGCCACAGGGCCGTGGAATACTCGCAATAGTCCCGCTCGTCGGTGATCACGGTGATGGCCCCGCCAACGGTCGTCACTTCGGCCAGGGGGATGTCGTAGGTCGCGCCCGGCGTCTGGGTCAGGGCTGCCACCTGGGCCAGCCGGGCGGTCTGTGTTGCCCAGGACGCCCGCACGACGACGTGGACGGTCGAGTTATTGGGCAGGGCTACGGTTTCGGCGGCGTCGCTCTCGTACCAGACGCCATAGCACAGCGCCGCCCCGGTGTCCACGTCGGCATCCAGCCCGCCCCCGTCGGTCACTTCCAGGTCGTTCAGCCAGCCGCGCAGGACACCCTGGTCGCCCGTGCCGTTGAACAGCATCCGAAAGATGCCCTGGCACAGCTCGTCGTTGCCGTAGCCCCCGGCGGGGCTGTCGCCCGTGCCGGGATTGTCCCAAAGATAACTTGTCTCTGGCATTAGACGTACCCCGTATAGCGTATCTCTACGCCAAGGATGTTGATGTCTTCGGCACCGGCCGGGTTGTTCCAATAGGCCATGACGTACCACAGCACTTCTGGCGCGAACACCGTCGGGGCATCGGTCCAACTCGGCCCGGCGGTGCGGTAGACCTGGTGGGCCACCAGGGTTTCGGCAATAGAGACAGAAGAGTTGGCGATGTTGTTCCAGGAGAAGCCGCCAGAAGCGTACTCGGTATATGCCTGGACGTTGACCCGCACGGAAAAGGTCGCGGCCAGCGCCGAGTTGGAAACCCACCAGACGTACATGCTCACCGGGCCGCCGGCGTAATCGGCGGGCGGGCGGAAGGAGCCCACCGCGCCCTCGTAGGCCGAGCCGGTGATCTGCCAGCCCTGCTCGTTGGCCCCGCCATCCCATCCAGCCGTGCCGGTCAGGGTGACGGTGCTGCCCCCGTAGATCGTCCACTTGCCGGCGGTCAGGGCGGGTTGCAAATCGCCGCCCCCCAGGAAGATGATCCTGTCCCTGGTATCCCGGTCGATAAAGTCCACAGAGGCATCGGTGATGTGCATCGCGCCAAAGGCATCCGTGCCCGGGGCTGTGCCGAACGTGCAGAACTCGCGGTCGTCGGTCACGGCGATAACCCCAGCCGTCGTGACCGCCAGGGTTGCCAGGGGCACGTCGTACACCCCCGAGCCGCCCGGGGCCGGGCTTTGCACCAGGGCCGGGACGCCGCCGCCCTCCGCGCCCGCGACGCGCGTGATGCGCACCGTCTGCGCTGCCCAGTCGCGGCGGAGAACTATCCGGTCCTGGCGCACGTCTGTCGTCGGGCTGGGCACGGCGACCGCGACCGCCACCGTGTTCTCGTAGGGCATCCCGTAACAAACCGCCCCGCCCGTGTCCACCTGGACGGGCGTCGCCACGCCCGTCACTTCCAGCTCGTTGAGCCAGCCGGGCAGCACGCCCCGGTTCTCGTCGCCGTTGAGCAGCATCCGCAGGGCCAGGTCTACAAAGGGTGACTCGTAGTCGGCGTTCGCCAGCCGGTAGCCGATGCCGTCCGTCGCATTCTCGACCAGGGCGTGGGCATCCCCCACACTCGCCCCATCCCAGTGCAAGCTCTTTTGTGTCATAGTCCCAGCAACTCCACGTACCAGCAGATGCCGACCGTTGTAACGGCCGCCACCACGCTGCCCGCGCCGAAGAAATTGATTGTGTTGGCCCCCGGCTCCAGGGCGAACGTGCCAAAGTCGCCGGATAGGTAGGTCGTCAGGTCCGTGCCCGCCCCGTTGGTCACGGTCTTGTTGGGGATGTCGATGGCCACGATCTCGCCCGTGGCGATGTCGTAGCCATCCCAGGCCATGGCCTTGCCTGTGGTGGCATTGGTCAGCGTCCAATCTGACAGCGGCCCCTCCATCGTGACCGTCGGCCGCACGGCCCACGAACCGTCGTTGACGCAGGTCAGGGAGGCTGTAGCGGTCACGGTGTTGAGCAGATACGGCCCGGTAAAGGGCAGGACCAGGGTATTGGCCGTCACAAAGGCGTCCGTCGCCATGCACGTCCGCCCGCTCGCGTCCCGCGTCTCCCCCACGCCCAGGGGGCTATTGGCCCACTTCCAGATGGGGTCGTAGGCCGTCAACTGCACTGCCCCGCTCTGCCGCCGGGGCGACCGCTGGTCCTGCGTCGAAAGCTCGTAGCCGCCTGTGACCCAGACGTTGTGCAGCTCGTACTGCTTGAGGTCCGGCGTGATCAGTCGCAGCTTGTGCGGCCCGTTCGTCGGACTCAGCATCAGGGTGTTGGCCCGCGTCTTGGCGTACATATCCGCCCGGTCGCAGCCCTTGGTGTATAGGACGACGTTGATCACCCGCGGGCCGATGGCGTAGCCCCAGTGGGATTCGCCTGTCTGGAAGGGCGCCCGCGTCGTCCAGTGGCGGATGGGCGGCAGGCCCAGCCCCGACCATTCCGTCGCCTGCCGGTACGGCATCACCAGGGGGTAGACGGTGCCGCCGGCGGATTCCAACTCCAACTCGGGAAAGGGTTTCATGCTCTCATGCCCATCATCATGGAGTACAGCGCCAGGTCATCCCGCAGGGACGCCTCGCTCTGGTGCTTGTATTGCGCCGTGACACTCAGGCTGTTGTTGGTCGTCGCGCCCCCCATCATCGGCGGGACGATCACCTGCTGGGAAGGCGCCATGCCCATCAGGTCCGACTGCATCCCCTGGAACTGGCCCATGATCTGTTGCATGGCGGGCTCAAAGTCGGCGCCGATCTTGTAGCCCTGGACCTGCTGCTGCCCAAAGCGGATGAACCACTTGGAGGGCGAGCCGCTTTCCGAAAGGGCCGCGAGGTCGTCAAAGTATTTCTTCCACAGCTCGTACTCGCCGCCGGGTCCATAGAGGGCGTTGTATAGGTCGTCGTGCCGCACTTTGTGGGCGTCGTAAAAGGCTCGGTTTTGGGCACCCAATTCATCGATGATCATCAATTCTTCTTTGTCGAGCGCCGCCTTTATTTCGTCGTGCTCCTTCTTCTGGCTGGCGTCAATCTCCGCCAGTTGCCGGCCGTAGTGGTCGTTGAGTTCCTTCTCGCGTTCGGCGTAGTTGGTCTTTTCTTCTTCCAGCTTCTCTTGCAGCCGCAGCCGGTCCTTCTCCGCGTCGGCCGCCAGCTTGGCCTGCTCCGCCGCCAGTTGGGTATCGAGGTCGGTCAATTTCTCCAGGTAGCGGCGTAGGATCTCGGCCCGCTCCCTCTCGTTGGCCGCCTTCAGGTCGGCTTCCTTCTGCTGGTAGCTGCGGTCGATCTCCTCCAACTCCAGCCGGTGCGACTCGGCAAGATCGATAAGGTCTTGCTCGTACTGCTGCTGCTTCTCTGCCCGCTTGCCCTCGTAGGCCGCCTGCTCCGCCGCCAGGGCTCCCTGGTGGGCCGTGTCGCGGATGGCCTGCTCCTCGGCCAGCCACGCCTCCAGGGCGTCAAGCTCTGCCTGCTTGCGATCATCCAGGGCCGCCAATTCCTCGGCCTTGAGTTCTTCCAGTTGCTTCTGGAGCTGCATCAGCTCGGCGTCGTAGTAGACGCCCATGCCGCCCTGGCGCAGTTCTTCCAGCTCCGCGATCCGCTCCTGAAGGGCCTCGCGGCGCTCGTCGAAGTCCGGCTCCTCGGGCTCTGTCGAATACTTGCCCTCGATGTCCTGCCGTTCCTGGGCGTACTTCTCGTTGATGTCGGACAGCTTCTGCCCGTACTCTTCGGCCAGTTCCTCCAACTCTTTGTAATAGTCGCGGTCGATTTCCAGCAGGTTGGCCGTGTGGTCGCGCTCCAGGTCTTCCAGGTCGCGGTTCAAGTCGCGCAAAGCGTCGGCCCGGTCCTGGGCATAGTCGCGGTTGGCGTCCTCGATGTCCCGCTGGCGGTCGGTCGCCAGGTCGGCCATGTCCTGCTGGAAATCTCGCTCAGAGTCGGCCAGGTCCTGCTGGTAGTCATCCCACGCCTCTTGCCGCTCCGCCAGGTTCTCTTGCTGCGCCGCCAGGAGGTCGGCCTGCAAATCCACGTCGATTTGCGCCAGGTCTTTGAGGATATCTTCTACCTTGTCGGCATAGTCTTTGTTCAGGTCGATCAGGTCGTCGTGCAGCTTCTGGGCGGCGCTGTCCCGCTGGTCGTTGGCCCGCTCGTCGGCGGCGACCATCTGGTCGGCGGCGCGGGACCGGGCTTCCTTCATGCGGTCGTCGTACTCCTTTTCGGCATCGGCCAGTCCCGCCAGGGCGTACTTGTTCTTCAGCGCCTGCTCCTCCATGATGCTGAGTTGGTAGGTGGACTCGTGGATCGCCAGGCCAAAGCCCAGGGTGATGTTCGTGGCCTCCTTCATGCTGTAGCCCAGCTTGACCAGGTTGTCGCGGACCTCTTTTTCCCGGGCGGATAGGTTGATTGTTTGTTTGGCAAGGTCTTCCGTTGGCCCCATGCTCTCGCGGAGAACCTGGGCGCGCTCGCGCTCGAAGGCCGTGTAGTTCTTCGTCTCTCCCCGGGCGATGGCCATCTCTGTTGCCAAGTTAATGACGGCGTTCACCCAACGAATCAACTCGTCGCCCGTCAGGCCCATTTCGGTTCCCAGCTCCAGCACGGCGTCCTTGTCCTGTAGCACGCGGAGTTGCATATCGGAGAGCGCCGAGATGGCGACGGCGGTGCCCCTTGACAGTTTTTCCAGGTCGGCGTCGGTATCTTCGAGAACGATGCTCATACCGTCCAGGGAAGCCTTGGCATCATCGAGCGCCTTGGCGAAGGCTGCCTGGTTGCTTTCTTCCTGCGCCTTGACCAGTTTGTACAGCCCCTCGGTCAGCGCGTAGGCTGACAATGTGGCGGCGTCCAACCTGATGATGTACGCCCGGTAGTTTTCCGCCCCGGCTAGAATAGCCAGGGCCTCTTCCCGGTGCGCCCGTTCGGCGGCGGCGACGGCCGCCGCCACGCCCGCCAGGATGGCGATGAGCCCGCCCATGCCCAGGAGCGCCTTGGTCGATATTCCCGTAGCGACCCCGAAGGCGGTCATGGCATTTGTGAGCGTCGGCAATTTGGCCGCGAGGGTAATGGCGCCGCCGGACAGGGCAGCGAAGGCGGACGCGGCGGTGACGGTCGTGGCAATGCCTGCCCGTGCCGGTTCGGAGAAGTCGGCAAAGACGTTGATCAGCTCCCTCACCTTGCCCACGCCGGCATCCAGGGTAGGCGTGAACGCTTCACCGTAGGCTTCCGAAAAGTTGATGATGTCGGTCTTGAAAGACCGGATCTGCTTGGCCCCGGTGCCCATGGCCGCCTCGTAAGCACCCGCAATCTGGGGCGCCTGGGCCAGCACTTCGTTGAAGGCGGCCGCCTGCCGCTCGGCGACGGTCAGCGACTCGGCGGCGACGTTGTTGGCCAGGGCGTACTTCTCGTAGGCCACATCCAGGTTGATGAGCAGGCCGTAGGTTCTCAACACGCGGGGCTGGAGGGTGATGATGCCGTTGATCAGCCCCTCGGCCGCCTTGGTCGAGTCCTGCATGGCGAACACGGCGGCGTCCTGGGCCAGCCGTGCCATTTCGCTGGCCCGCGACCAGTCCAGGTTGTAGCGGATGAGCTGGGCCACCATCTGGTTGGCGACGGTGCCCGCCAGGTGCATGTCGCGCACGGCCTGGACTTCTTCTTGCACGGCCTGGGTCGAAAGCTGCGATGCCTTGGTCCAGTCCAGCTCGGCCTCGGCCATGTTTACGGCGTTGACGCGCGTCACTTCGAGGATGGTTTCAAGCTCCTCGATGCGGCTGGCGACGAGGGACGTTGCCAGGGCCGCGCTCGTGCCCGCCGCGCCGATGGCGAGAAGCGCCTGGCCGAAGGGCTGCATCTCCTTGGTGGCCTGCTTGTACCTATCCGCCAGGGCTTCGGCCTCGTCGCCCATCTTCCTCTGTTCGGCCACGACTTCGGCGGCGACGCGCTTGAACTCATCGGCGAAGCCGCCCCAGTCCCCGATGGGCCGCACGGCCATGCGCTCGGCAATCTTGTTCCAACTGGCCTCGTCCAGTTGGGGCGCCTTGATGCGCATGGCCTCGACGGTTTGCTTGATGTCCTGTGCCCGCTCGGTCAACTTGCTGGTGGCATCGTAGAAGGAGCCGGCGAACTTGTCCATGCCCGCCGTGCCCATCTGGGCAGACGCGGACGCGGTGCTCTCCACCTGCTTCTGGAATTGAGCCAGGGCCTCGTTGGCCTTATTGACGTTGACGACGAACTCTTGCGAGCCCTCGGCGACGAGCTGCACGCCGGATTGTTTCAGCGCCATCTATTTGCCCTTCCGCTCCATGGCCCTTGCCACGGCATCGTCCCGGTGCATCTCCAGCTCCCTATGGCGCGAGAACCAGGCCAGCACCCGCGCCATGAAGGCCGTCGGGTACTCGCCCTGGTCCCACTTGTAGAGGTCCAGGTTCGCCGCGTGGGCCGCTTCCCACTCAGCCAGCAGCGGGCTCATCTCGATCCCCGTCTGGATCGAGTGCTTCAGCCCGTAGTCCTCTATCGGCTCCCCGTGGCGCGTCGCCCAGAAAGGAACGGCGGGCGCGGGCCACCTCCTCGGGCCGCAGCGATTGCAGCGGGGAGATGGTCTGGAGGTCGGCCCCGGCAACGGCGACGTGCCGCTTGTACAGGTACTCCCGGTCGAAGTCGTCCTCCAGGTCAAAGCCCGACAGGTCCAGAAGCCCCTTGCGCTCCAAGAACTTTAGCTTCTTGAGCCAGTCGCCCTCGGGCACGCCGTCCAGCAACTCCAGGCCAAAGAGGAGCAGCGCGTCCAGCACGGCATTGCCCCGCTTGTTCCGCACTTCCTCGTAGGCCGCCAGGTAGCCCGGGTCGGACGGGTTTTCCTCTTCCCGCTCCTTCTCCTTGATAAAGACCACGGGGACTTTCGGGAAGGGAATCGCGTCCTTCACGTCCTCCACCAGAGAGCCCGAGACAGAGTGCAGGCGCACGCGAACGCCGGTGGACAGGGTGACTTCGGTTTCGTCACCCTGTCCCCGTGCCAGTTGTTTTGCCCGGTCTTTTACCCGTGCATCAGCCATTTGCGTCCTCCTTTCCTATGGCCCCTAGTCGGAGCCCTTGACGATGATGCCATCCACGGCGTTGTCGGCCAGGCCCACACCCACGACAAAGTTCACGTCGAAGATGCAGCCCACCACCGCGTTGATGCGGTCGTTGGCCGGGATGGTGCCGGTCCCTTCGGGCAGGATGTTCCACGAGTAGCCGCCGTCGTAGGTGCGGAGAATCCGCCCCGCCGGGGTAGCCGTGGCGTGGGCCAGGTAGCCCACGGCGGTCGAGGAGAAGAAGATGTCGTGGACCGCACCCGCGCCCGAGCCGGGGAAGCCCTTGACCGTCCAGTTGGCGGCCTTGTCCTTGGTGTAGTACAGCGTCCCGGCGGTCGTGCCGACGAACCAGACGGTTTCGCTCACGACCCAGACGCAGGAGAAGTGCGTGCCGACGCCCGCGGGGCTAGTGGACGGCTCGCCCCAGGCCAGGCCGTCCTCGGTGTAGACGATGGCCCCGTTGTTGCCCACGGCCACGCCAAAGGTGTCCGACAGCATGTGGACGGCGTTCAGGTGCTCGACCGTCGCCACGCCGGCATCGAGGACGGTCACGCCCGCCGTGATGTCGTCGGTGCGGTAGACGTACCCCGAGTCGCCCACGACGTACAGATACCGCCCGCCGATGGCGCGGTATTCGTCGTTGGGCGCGCCGACGAAGCCCGTGGCGATCTCGGTCCAGTCCTCGTCAAAGTCCACGTCGTCCACTTCGTCCTTGAGGGCGTAGTGGGCCGAGCCCGAGTCGTTGGACACGACGACCACGTAATCGCCCAGGCAGGCGACGGCGTTGGGTGCCTCTGCGGCCCCCAGGGAGTCGATGTCGTCGGCGTACCAGTTGGCACCGTCGATGGTATGCACGATGTCCGCCGCCGTGCCCGGCGAGCCACCCGCCGCCGTGGTGATGGCGTAGATGTGCTGGCAGCCGGTCGAGGTTTCGTCGCACTCGCCGCAGGCCACCTGGTCGCAGATGGTCACGTCCACGACCTCGTTGGTCACGATGGAGCCGGCCACTTCCAGGACGGACAGTTGCAGGATCTCGTAGATGATCTTGGCCGAGATCGAGCCGGTTTCCATGACGGGGTTGCGGTCCCCCGACTCGATGGCCCCCAGGTCGTCGGTGCTCCAGTTGGAGAAGTAGGCGTTCTCCATGACAAAGGACTTCTTGAAGGTGTTGAACGCCGTGGGGTCCGTACACGCGCCAAAGTGAATCTGGATGTCCACACCGCAGCCCAGCTCCGCGATGCGCAGCATCTCGGACGCCAGGTCCATCAGGTAGCGGGACATCAGGTCCATGGTGGCGCGTTCCTCCGCGCCCTTGATGGTGTCGATTTCGATGAACGAGTCGTACTGGATGGAAGACGGGGCTTCGATGCTGGTCACGTCGCCGTAGCTCTTGGACGCCCCGCCGGCCTTCATGTACGCCTGGTAGACGGGTGCATGGTGCGGACCCGCCCCGCCATCGGTGAGAAAGACGCGGCTATATCCGGTCTTTGCCGCTTGGGTCATTGTCAACCTCCCTGTAGAGAGCAATCAGTCTCTTTCTGGTGGCCGAAAGGAGCGCGCCCCTCAGCCCATCCCCCTGCCCCTGGACTTCCCGCCAGGAGTAGAGGCCCGCGTCCACCAGCGCGTTGTGCAGATCCCGCTTGACGGCATCCCAATCCATCCTCTCCAGATCGGGCGGATCTTGGAGGATGCCCTGGGGGGCCGCGTCGTCGGGGTCTGTGTCGCGCACCAGCGAACGATGCTTGCAGCCGTTCCGATCAGTCCACGTTACGGTTCTCATACGGCACCGGCCCCCGCTTGTTTGTCCCGCACGATGTCGCGGACGTAGCGCCAGGCTTCCATTTCGCCGCGCCGCGTACCGAACGGGTTGGATAGCTCGTCCCACAGGACCGTGTAGCTCGATTCTCTGGTGGTCATTGCCAGGTCCGTTTGCAGCCACTCCACCAGGCCACCCGGGCTACCGCATGTGCAGATGGGCCGTGGCAGGCGGGCCGTGGCCATCCAGGCAATGATGCGCGCCCAGTCGTCCGACAATCCATCGCAACGCCGACCTGCCAGGTTCAGGTCCGACAAATTGCCACAGTAGTAGTACAGCTTGACCAGATCCGGGTCGCGGCACACCGCCCAGTCGTCCGAGGTCCAGGCCCCATCGGCGCATGTCCCCGGTCGGGGGACGAGGATACCGAGCATGGCATCGCGGATGTGGGCGCAGCCGTCCTGCGTCGTCAGGGCGCAGTGGGTGCAGCCCGTGCCGCCGCAGAAGTCGCAGCCCGCCACGGTCGAATCCGGCTCCCAGTAAAAGACTGCCGAGGTCGCCGTGGGGTCGTTGTACTCGCGGTAGATTTCGACCTCGTTGACGTACACCGCTTCGTCCAGGTCCACCGTGGGGATAGGGGCCGCCGCCGTGGGAAACGCCTCCCAGTTGTCGGGGTCGATGAACTGCCAGGCGTAGAACGTGGCCGTAAAGACCCCGGCGGCGATGGCCGCCGTCCTCGCGGGGCGGATCTCCCACTCGGGCGTGCCGGCGTGGCCGTCGAAGTAGACCTTGATCTCGCACTCGTAGGTCGTGGTCACGGCGCACGTCACCGTCACCGTTTCGTCAAAGCCGTCGCCGTCCACGTCGCTGTAGACAGGGACAACCCGCCCGTCCAGCAGGGTCGTGGCCCGCTGCCCCGGCTCGATGATCTTGCCGTACTTGGCCTTGACCGACTTGTGGGCGTAGCGGTTGTTGTAGTTGCCCGCCGACCAGTATTCGGGCCGGTGGAAGCGGTCAACCATCTTCATGTCTTGGGCAATCCACATGGGCGCGACGGGCCAGCCAAGGTAATTCGCCAGGTCTGATTCTGCCTTGGCGACCTCGCGGGCGATGGACTCGCGGCTGACGGCCCCGGTGTGCTGCCAATCATGTTGGAATTGTAAATCCGCGCATGTATTCTCCAGAGGGAATACAATATCGCTTGTTCCCTGCGAGAAATGTGCCGGGTTCAGGCCGATGACAGACGCGAAACGGTCCAGGGACAATAAGGTTGGCGTTGAGGCTCTTGTCATTTTCCTACTCCACCATACTCCGCCAGATGGTGCGCCCGCCGCCGCTCAACAGGACGGCCGCCCCACTCAGGGCCAGCGGCAGCAGCACGGGCCACCACAGGAATCCCGCAATCCCGCAAAGCAGGCCGGACCACAGGGTCAGGCACCAGAAGCAGCCGAGCAGCTTGCCCCAGAAGGGCCGCGGCTCCGCGTAGACGCCCGCCCGGTAGCGCAGCCGCTCGAACCCGTCCCACGGCCCGGCGTCAAAGTAGAACAGGGCCGCCAGCCGCCAGGTTGCCAGAACGCAGACTGCCAGGATCTCAGGCTGCATGGGCGGCCATCTCCATTGCCCGGCCGTAGATCATCCTGGCCCGCACGGCGCCGATGCCCTCGACGGCCTGCAAGCCCTCTTCGCCCAGGTCCAGCACGTCCTCCAGCGAGTCGATGCCTCGCTGCTTCATGGACTGCGCGATCTTGGGCGTCACGCCGGGCAGTTTCTGGGCGTCGAAGGTCACGGCGCTGTAGTAGTCGTCGGGGTTCTGCGACTCAATCTTTTCCAGCCGCGCCAGCTTCTCGCCCTGTGTCTCGGCAGCGTACTGCTCCAGAACCTGCTGCGCTACCAATCTCTCGGCGGGCTGGATGCCGTCGGACGGGTCGATGATGTGTTTCGGCGGCGGCGTGACCTTCACTTCAGGCGGCTTTTCCTCTGCCACGATGGGCATGGGCGGCGGGGCCATTTCCCGCTCGCGGATGGGTACCGTCACTTCCTCGCGGAAGAGGTGCGACGCGATCTTCACGTCGTCGGCGTGGACCAGGAACCGCTCGCCCCCGCCGCGAAAGCCGTAGTGGATGTACCACAGCCGGTCGCGCTTCTGGATCATGTGAAAACCGTCGAGCCGGTCCCTGAAACCCGCCTGCCCGATGACGGGATGCTGCCCCCGGTTGGGGTGCGCGTAGGTACACATCTTGAAACTGTCGTCCTTCATGGACGGGGCAGGCGCCGTCCGAGCCGCCGCTGCCACGGGCGGCGCCGGGCTTCGCCTGGAACCCCCACAAGATCCACACTTGCTCATCTTGACCTCCATCCTTTCGTGTTTGTCGATAAGGTACTGCCACAGCTCGCGGTGCTTCTCTTTGCCGAACTCGCGCCGCTCGCCGGTGTAAAAGTGGTAGATGACCAGCGGCTCGGGGATGCGCCGGAAGCAGCGCCCGTCCTTGGCCAATCGCCAGAAGTAGTCCACGTCCTCCCACGACGGCATGGATTCGTCAAAGCCGCCGATGTCCTCGTGCCAGGCTTTCGGCACCAGGGACGTGATCAGGTTCCAGGTGTAGACCTTGCCCGGGTCGCCCGTGGGCTGCGCCTGCGCCCGGTCGGGGTCGTAGTCCAGCGCCTGGTAGCGCATGGCCGTCAGCCCGTCCGGTTCCCGCCACAGGATTCTCTCTCGCAGGTCGCGGCCCAACTCATTCAGGTCCGAGATAAAGGCCAGGCCCACGTAATCGGTGTAGATGACCGCGTTTTCGATGGCCCACTCCGCCATCATGGCCTTGATGCAGCCCGGGTCCAGGATGTCGTCGGCGTCCAGGAAGAGAAGGAACGGCGCACGGGCCGCATCAACCCCACGGTTGCGAGCGTAGCCAGCCCCCCGCCCCTTGGTGGCAAGCCAGCGAACGTAGGGGTAGCTTTTCCCGTAGCGTTCCGGCACGCCATCGGCCCTGTCCCAGACGACAATCGCCTCCCAGCCCCTGAAGGTCTGCGCCTCCAGCGAGTCCAGGGCGTCTTCCAATCGCCCCTCGTGCCCCGGCCCCACGGGGATGATCACCGATACCGCCGGCTCGTCGTACTGCCGCACGGGATGGCTGTGCTTCTCCGGCGTGGCGTGGCTGGCGAAGGGGTGCTCCTTGTCAAAGGCCCACGGATGCCAGGCCAGCCAGTCGGGCTCGGAATATTCCTTGTTGCCGCTCACCCGACCGCTTTGCCAGGAGTAGATGAACAGCGGTTGCTCTGTGACCTTTTCGCCCTTCCAGCCGTAGGCCCCGGCCCGCGTCCAGAACTCCGCGTCTTCCGAGCCGGCGCCCTTGGGGCAGTACCGCTTCTTGTAGCCGCCCAGGCACTCCCACATTTCCTTGCGATACACGCAGCAGGTCGGCACCTGGTTCTGGCGCTTCAGTTGTTTGTCAAAGTCCCACTCTTTGGGCCAGGGACTCACGCCCGTCTTGCCGTCGGGCAGGATGTAGCGCAGCCCGGTATAGGCGATGCCCAACTCGGGGTCGGACTCCAGGGCGCGAACGCACGTCTCGATAAAGCCCGGCTCCAGCGTGTCGTCGGCGTCCAGGCAGCAGGCGTACTTTGTTTTCGTCGCCGCGACGCCCGTATTTCGGGCCACGGCCACGCCCTGGTTCTCTTGGCGGATGTAGCGCACGCGGGAGTCTTTGTCGGCCCATTCCTTGACCGCCGCTTCCGTGTCGTCGGCCGAGCCATCGTCCACGACGACGATCTCTTGCAAGAGATCGTAGGACTGGCTCACCGCCCCCTCGATGGCCCGCCCGACCTTCTCGGCGTAGTTGAACGACGGGATCACGATGGCTGCCGTGGCTTGCTCTGGCTCCGCCGCCAGGCGGTACACCCCGGCGACCTTCTCGCAGGCCGCCTCCCAGGTGTAGCGTCGGGCCATCTCCCGCCCGTTGTCGCCCAGCACGGCCCGGTGTTGTAGGCAGTAGGACAGGCCGGCTTGCAGGTCTTCTTCGTTTTCGGCCAGGTAGCCGTTGACGCCGTGCTCCACCAGTTCCAGGTTGCCGCCGTGGGCAAATCCCAGGACCGGAACGCCCGCCGCCATGGCCTCCAGGACGCCGATGCCGAACGTCTCTTTGGTCGTGGACAGGTAGACCGCCGCGCCCTGCACCAGCTTTTTCATCTCCGCGTGGGGGATGACGCCAATCTCTTCGATATTGGGTCGCTGCCTCTTGGGCGCAAAGGTCGTCACAAAATGCACGTTGGTAAAGGCCCCGGCCAGCTCGCCCATGGACGTGGGATCACAAACGTCCTGGCCGGACCTGTTCTTGTTCCACAGAACATAGCCGCCGTTGGGGCGGTTATGTTGCCACTCCTGCCAGTCTATCCCGTGCCCGATAACGACCGGGTTGCGGCGCATATCGCGCCGGATGCTCTCGGCCACCCACTCGGAAGGCACGGTGATTACCCGCGCCTGGCGCATGGCGGCGATGACATTGGCGTTGGCCTTGTACTCCCAGGTGTTGCAGGGCAAGTCGGCAGTCCAGTACAGCCCGTGAGCATGGCAGACCGCGATGCCCTCTGTGTTCGTGCCGGCGTGGGATACCTTCAGGTCGTAGGGTTCTCCCTCGCCTACGAACTCGATGCCAAGGGCAGGCATGTGCTTGTGGTAGGCTTCTACCACGCGCTTGATCCCACTTTCTTCCGACCGAAAGTGCTTTAGCTCGGGCAGCATCCAGACCTTCATTGGCTGCCCTCCGTTTCCCCTTTCATTGTTTCCCCTTTCGTTATCGCCTCTGCTACTAGATCATCGGCAATCTCGTAGTCGCCAACCCGCTCCAGGTTATCTTGAGCAGCGCCCCGCATCCCCCCGTACAGGTTCATGCTCAGGCCGTTGATAATCGCCTGCAAGCGCCCCGGCGTGTCAAAGCCGATGATGCCTTCAGGATTGAACCACTCGCCATAGTTTGGCAGGCCCCACAAGATAGGGATGGTCCCCACGGCGAGGCAGTCGCATAGGTGCTCGGTAAACCAGTTGTCCTCACGGCACGTTTCCACCACGACGGAAAAGGCATAGTCGGCCAACGCCTGCTCCTTGGCCCGCCAGCCATACGTGACTGGCGTGCCGCCCACGCCATAATAGTCAACACCCCGTACCGACGCACCTATTGTGTGGCGCAGCCAATGGCCTTCCGTCTGATTCTTGGCCCCGTATAACATCGAACACAGTTTCGTCTTGGGCCTCATGCCCCAGCGGTCGCGGGGAATCCACACGCCGCAACTTGGGACAAGCTCTGCCTTTTGGCGTTCAAGGAATGGCTTGTAATGGGTAAGTACCAGGTCCAACCCTTCCCAGTCGAGGTTCTCGTAGGCGTCGGGCCGGTAGCAGCGTGGTTCATGCAACCAGCCGACCTTGTAATCACTTTGCACCCGGCGCACATACTCGGGCGAGGTGCAGCCTCCCGTGAACAACGTCACCCCATCCCAGCACGCCCGGTCGCGCACATACTGAATCTTCGTCGGGGGCTTGCCGGCCACGGCCCCGACATCGTGACGGAAGGTGTTATCGAACAGATTGACGGTAATCATTCCAGCACCCGCCACTTGTCCGTCACGTACACCCACGGCCTGTCTGGTTTCCTGTCGGGGCAGCGGGCGATCACTTCCGGCGGGTTGCCGGCCACCATCGTCCAGGGCTTGACCTCGCAGGAACGAACGACGCTCCCGACCGCCACGACCGCCCCCTCGCCGATGATGCAGTTGTACAGCACCACGTCCGAGCAAATCCAGGCGTGCGCCCCGACCGCGACCGACTTGCGCTTCGGCCCCTTGAACCAGTCCGCCAGCTCGTGGCCGGCGGTGATGACGTGGATGTCGAACCCCCAATGGCTTTCGGGGTGAATGTCCAACGTTCCCCGCCTGTCCAGCGAGATGCGCCGCATGGCAAAGTAGGCGTCGTCGTGCGGCGACTCAGGCATGGTTCACCACGTCAATCACCCGGTCCTGCTCTTGTTCGGTAAGCCCCACGTACAGCGGTAGGCTAACCAGCCGCCGCCATTCCCGCTCCGTGACCGGCGGCGTTTCGCCCCGGTACATAGAATAGTAGGTCAGGGGCTTGTAATGCACCCCGGCGCCGATGCCCTTCTCCGCCAGCCGGTCAATCAGGTCGTCGCGTCGATCTACTCGGATGGCGTACAGGTGCCAGGTGTGAATGGCGTGGTCGATGGGCAACTGCACTCCCTTCAGGAGCGACGAGTAGCGCATCGCCAGCCGCCGCCGCTCGGCGTTTATCTCGTCCAACCGCCGCAGTTGGGCCAGCCCGATGGCCGCCTGAATGTCGTTCCAGTGATATTTGTAGCCGACCTCGGAGATGTCATAGTCCCAACTGTACCGCTTCTGCGAGCGGTCCCAGGTGCTGCGGTCGATGCCGCACCAGCGCAGGGCGCGTATCCGCCGCGCAATCTTGTCGTCGTTTGTCAGGACGGCTCCCCCGTCGCCCGTCGCCAGGTTCTTGACGGGATGGAATGACAGGCACACGCAATACCCGTAGCCGATACCGCCGCACGAATGGGCGGCGTCTTGCACAATCGGCCCCCACATCCCGCGGTCCATTGCCGGGTAGCCGGCATAATCGACGGGCATCGACACGTCTGCCCCTGTCTCCCAGTCCATCGTCAGCGTGTCTTCCCGCACGTCGCAAAAGACAGGCGTAGCGCCACAGTACGTCACCGCCAATGCCGTGCTGATGAACGTCAGGGCCGGGAGCGCCACCGTGTACCCCGGCCCCACACCGCACGCCTTCAATGCCAGGTGCAAAGCCGCCGTGGCGCTGTTGGTCGTGATGCAGTGGGCGTAGTTGTACCGCGCCGCCAACTCTGTCTCGAACTGCTCGACGACCCTGCCCTGTCCCCACCAGCCGGACTTGAGAACGTCGGTCACGGCGTCGATCTCGGCCTGGGTCACACTCGGGCGCAGAAGAGGAATCATAGTTTCACCCCGAACCTATCGATGAACTTCTGCCGGTGCTCGGGCCAGTTGGCCCGGGGATACTCGATGTGCAGCACCGGCCCCCGCTCGCTGGTATGCCCCGGCAGGTCAATCCCTGCATCCATCCAGCCCGTCTTGGCGTGGAGCGCCCGCACGGCCCCGTTGTGGACCAGAACGTCGCCCCACAGCGACGCCAGGTTGAACAACTCGAATGCCAGGGCCAGGACCATGTACTCCTGCTCTGTCCCGAACCCCTGCCCCTGGTAGGCCGGGTCGATGAACGCCCGCCCGTACTCCGCCGTGTAATCTTTTGGAGCAATTGCCAGGCTGGTCATGCCGATGGGACCACCGAACTTGGCGTCGATGATCCACACCAGGTCGTGGGGTTGTCGGGAGCGCAGGAAGGCCAGGTGGGTATCGGGCGTCACCGCGCCCCGGTTGTAGAACATCTCCCTGGCCAGGTCCGTGTTCCGCCACTTGCATACCAGGTAGGCGTCCTCTTCGGCGATGGGGCGGAAGGTCAGCCGCCCGCCCAGGTCATAGGTCCACATGGCGCAAGTACCCTCCCGGGTTGCAGGTAATCAGCAGTCTGTCAAAGTCGTGGTCCGCGACGAACTCGGGATGAGCGGCCAGGAAGGCGTCAACCGCCGTCTTCGGGCTGTTCCCCGGACCCCAGGACCTGGGCCTGTGCTGCGGCGGCATCTCTTCGATGACCGTATCGCCGCAAACC